>QWCN01000356.1_pt1 | contig 80628 bp, 64 predicted proteins | sample 1972711 | NCBI WGS metagenome assembly QWCN01 (sample SAMN09866707, study PRJNA288562) | Human gut metagenome isolate term1_stool, whole genome shotgun sequencing... | isolation source: gut | host: Homo sapiens | place: USA: California | reverse complement strand
ACTGCAAACACGTCATGTTCAGTGACTGTTACGGAGAATGCGGAGCTGCACGAATGGGAATTGTCGGCCCGGATGACTTTTGCAGCTACGGAGAAAGGAGAACCGATGAGTAAATCAGTAATGATAAGCATCTGGTCCTTCTGGAACGAGTGGAGCGGAGGGCGTCACCGTATCAAGCACCCGCCGCAGAGCTATTGTTTTGTGGAGGCTCTTCAAACATGACGCCAGAGGAACTGTATGAAGAAAATCAGTCGCTTGTTTGGTTTACCTTGAAAAAGTATTTCCCGAGTCTTAAAGTTGACGAAGATGTTCTACAAGTGTGCAGGATAGGGCTATGGCAGGCGTGTGCGGAATACTATCCGGAAAAAGGAGCTAAATTCTCAACATTTGCGGTCAAGGGCATTTTCATGGCGGTGCGCCGATATATCCGAGATTGCTGCAAGCCGCAGATCGCGGCACTGCCGTTAGATGATTTCGTTTCGCCGAATAGCCGATTACTTGTCGAGGAAACTGTCGGGAAGGAGGACGAGCACCCTGCGCTCGAAGACATGATGAAGCGGCTTACGCCTACGCAACGGCTTATGGTTACTATGCGCAGCGCAGAATTATCTGTCTATGACATTGGGGATGCGCTGGGATGTACTCCACAGTTTGTTTCACAGGAACTCGGACGGGCAAGGAAGACGATAGAAAGATTTTTGGGATAGGGCTGCCAAAATTTACTCTCCCTTTTCGTGCGCACCACTTGGAATTATGCGCACATCCCAATTTTTACCAGATTTTTTAACACACAATTTAACACACAAAATTTGAAAGATTTGAAAGATTTGAAACCACGAGCCGCGCAAAAAAAGCTTGGCGAGAGAAAGAAAAAAGCTCAAAACCCCTTGAAAATAAAGGATTTTGAGCTTTTGCTCGCTGGCAGCGGGAGAAGGATTCGAATTATCAAAGCGGGTGAAATTAAGGAAAACTGAGAAGAAAAAAGCGTTGATTATCAATACTTTTCTGAAATTGACGGAAATTACCGATAAGGGAAAACAATTCGCGTAAGGGAAAAAATAAGGGAAAACTTTTGCCCGGTTTTTGGTGCTCGTTATGGTTCTTACGCTCCGATTATCGCATAAAGATGCGAAAATTCTTGCAGTCTGCCGTAATCCGTGTTATTGTGTCTGTGGTGCTTCTGCGGAAGTACCAGGGCGCTGCACAAAACGGCAGGCGGTTGGCTCACACCATCCCGAAAGGGGGTGGAGCTATGCGTATTACGTTACATATCGGACGGTTCACCGTGACGATCATCGTAAAAAGCAAAGACCGCCACTCGGCCAAGTGACGGTCTTTCGTAGCTTTGCTATGAACTGTTAATGTCGGGGTTAACCGCTTGTCGCAGCGCCCTTTTATATGCTCATTATATCGCCCGCTCCGTGCTCTGTCAAGCATGAGAGCGGGTGCTTTTTATTTTCCTGCCGGATTGATCCCGATTTTCAGAGACACCACGTCACGCGCCATGGTGTCCTCTATGGCGCGGTCTACAAACTCCTCCGGTGTCTCGCCGGTGCGCTTTATATGCTCGCTGATCTTTGCAAAGCGTTCCGGCGTTACGAGGGGAGTGGGAGCATGACCTCCCGCCGCCTGTTCTCCGCTCATAGCGGCGTTTACAGCGCGGTTTATGAAGCCGTTGACACTTTCTCCCTGCGCATCGGCAAACGCCTTTATAATGTCCTTGCGGCCTTTTTCTACGGTCAGGTTAATGCGATCATACGCACTTGCAATCCACCTGTTCTGCGCTTTCTGCTGCGCTTTAGACGCGGGCTTTCTTTCTTCTGCCATTACGTACGCTCCTGCTTGATTCGTTGAGGGGGGATGGGCTGCGGATGTTTCCCCTCCCATCATAGCTATATTATACCGCGCAACGCAATATTACGCAATATACAATCTGCACAAATATCATTGCGCAATATTGTCGTTTTGCGAATTGCATATCATTGCGCAATATGATAATATATAGACAGTTAAGGGAGAGACCTTGAACAAGTCGATCAGGGCGGCAGACATACTGGTGACAGGACAATGGCCAAGTAGCTGCTACATTCCAGACGCCGCCCGCTCCCTAAAAACAAAGGAGGTACGCAAGATGAAATGGAATCTCAAGAAGATCATGCTCCGGGCGTGGAGCCTGTACCGCAAGGGCGGGCTTACATTCGGGGAAGCCCTGCACCGCGCATGGCTGACGGCCAAAGCCGAGCCGATCAACGCTGAGACCGTTGAGAGCGCGAAAGCCGCCGCCGGTATCACGGAAGAGGTCAGAACGTGGAGCGGATGGCGCGAGCTGGGCTATGAGGTCATGCACGGCAGCAAGGCTCTTTTCGGCTGTGCGCTGATCTGGGGGAGTAAGGGAGACGGTGCGGTATATAACGCCCGATTCTTCGGCGCTTCTCAAGTCCAGGCGATTGCATGAAAAAAGCCCCTTGCCTGACAGCCGACCAAAGCAACAGGCAAAGAGCTTGAAGAACACCCGGAGCGGGTGCAAGTAGATTATACCGCGCCCGCTCTCTCAAATCAAGGAGGATTTAACATTGATACGGATAACAAAGATCGAGTCCGTGCTCGGTGATTTCGGTATCCACTATTACCGAAAGCGCACCGAAGAGACAGCAGCGGCTATAAAGGCGATCTCCGCAGCGGTGGGCGAACGGATATTCGGGGATATTCTGACCGCGATAGACGGCGCGGAGAGTGAAGCCTTTAAGGACGGTATCGAGCTGGGGCGCGTGTATCAAGCATCCGGCGTCGGCTCTTATGCGGACTTCAAGAACAAAGTCCGGGAGCTGCTGGAAGAATGCCCGCCGGGCGATATAAGCGAGGACTTAGCTAAATTCTTGATGGAGGATGACGAAGATGGGGTATGAGATCGTTTTTATTCTGCTGCTGCTGCTTGCGGCGTTGGCGTCTATGGTGATGTGTGCCGTTTGCATCATTGCCCAGCGGAACGGGGCGGGCGATAAGATCGAGGCGGACTGCGTCAAGGGCGCGTTTGCTATCGGCGGCGTGCTTTTCAACGGCTTGTTTCAGTTGGTTTTGATTCTGCTGGTAAACCTTGCGAACAAATTTTGAGGGAGGTTACAAAAATGAATAATGTGACGATTCAGTACATAAGCCCACGCATTGGGGATATTTATAAGCCGTTTGTGGATGAAAAGCGGAAATCCGGTTTTTCTACGGAGAAGATCAGCGAGCTTTCCGGTGTTCCGTACAACTTCCTTACAAGGTTCCTTGTCGGTCAAGTTGTCAACCCGTCGTTTGAGTATGTGGCCACGCTCTGCGCGTTCTTTGGCCTGTCGCTTGACACTCTGGCCGGATTGGTGCAGGACGGCGCGGAAGCGGCTACCGGAAGTCTTGAAAACGTTCTTGAAAGCAAGATTCACGCGCTCGAACTCGACAACGCGAAACTTGCCGGAGAAAACATACGGCTTGAATCATTCAATCAACAGCTTTTGCAGATCGTAGGGGGTACGCGGAAATGACAGACGAGCGGAAAGAGCTTATAGAGATGGTAAGCAGCATGACCGATGAGCAGTTTACCAGGTTTCTCGAAATGGCGATACAAGACCCGGAGACGCGGGCGGCGGTCGTTGGTATTCTGGAAAGCGCCGGACTTCTCGGCGGGGGCGGTTAAGCCGATCAATATGATAGACGGAGAGCGGGATGCTTGTCCCGCTCTTCTTGCGCTATATCATCCCTTCGTGTGGCACACTCATTTTCCCGGATTTCAGTCGGAAAAATACATCTATCGTATTCTCGGGTTTGGGAAGGTTCTCGCGGCTTTGTCACGGCTTCGCTGGCGTGCTCAGCAGTCGATTTCTCGGGGTTCGCTCGGGGTTCAATGCTGGATATTCTCTTGCTTCATCCTCGCTTCAACACGTTCTCACGCGGCTTTACGGAGGAATATTCAAGGCGGCGATTTCCCTTTGTTCGTCCTTTGTTCGATAGTTTTTTGATTGGCAAAACCCAACATTCAAAAGAGCCGAGAACTTAATAAAACTTAACATTCAAATCGGCGCGAACCTGTCAAAACCTGACATTTGAGAATGCTGCTTCGCAGCCGATTGCACCCGCTTGGAGGGCGGAAAGGCGGATTTTGTGCTTGCCCGATCATTTGAAGCTGAAAAAGTCGTTGCACAAGTCGGAGTTATCGGAGATATAGCCGCTCGTCATATCGGCGACGGCGGAGCGCTGGTTCTCGTAAATGCTCACGATAGATGTTGCAGCTCTGAGACGTACCGCTGCGGGCGTCTTTTCGTTTTCCATGATGGACTTTATGACCCCGATAGCAGATTCGACGCTCCCAGCTATGCTCTCCATTACCGTTATCTTCGCCTGTTCCTGTATGTCTCTGTAAGCTTTGGAGAATTCAAGATCGTCGTGAATGTATGTGTATAGGGTTCTCGGAGAGATCCCCGCTTTTCCTGCTGCCTCCGATAGCGTTTTGCTGTCTGCAAGAGCTACCAGTGCGGCGGTTTTCTTTTGGTTATTTGCCATTGTATCATCTCCTTCGTACAGTATGCGTCCCGCTCCGGCGACAGTAAAACCGAAGCAGGACGGAAAAAACCGGCAAAAAGCGGAAGAAAGCGGTCACGCACCGTGACGCACCGTTACGATCCGTAGCCACTTGTAGCGACTGGTAGCGATTCGTCCCCGCTCGGTGGTGTCACGTTTCGTTACCCCGTTATAATACCGTCACGAAATGCGACGATATTGTGCAGACAGAAAGCTGGGAAATGTATGCAGCTCCCCGATAAATGCCCGCAGGAACGCAGAACGGGGCGCATTTTATAACACACCCCCGAAAAGATACCGGTTTCATATAAATTCCTCTGGCTGGCTTGCCTCCCTTTCCTCGTATGGCGGAAGCTGTCCGGAGGGGCGACCGCGATTTTGGACGCTTTATTAGCCCGTTTTGGAGCGGGTGGAAACGCTTAATTTTTCCCACCTACATGGCTATATATAGTAAATCTCCCCCAAAATGGGGGATGCGTTTCCGGTTTAAAAACTCACTGGTTCCCCCACCGTGGGGGTAGTGGGTTCCGCGTACCGATGCCACTACCCTCAGAATGGGGGATGTTTCGGCTTTTCCATCCCCCAAAATGGGGGAGCCAAAATGCATAAAAGTTTTTATGCATCGTTTTTATGGTGGTCGGGCTTTCCAATCGAACACGAACTCATAGACATTCTTTTCCCGGGTCAGCCTCCCGCTCTCCTTGATGCGGATAAAACCGGCGTCGATAAGCTCCGCCTTAAAGCGTTCAAAGCTGCTCGCGGGAATATGATGTCTTTCGGCGGAGGAGGCCGGAAATGTGAACTCACGCTCGCCTCCGGACTCCATCGCCATACGAAAGTATAAATCCCTTGCCCCGGGTTTTAACTTGCCGAATTGCTCAGAGAGTAGGAGAGAATTACCGATCTGAATGAATCGACCTTCTTTGCAATCTGCTTTTGCGGATAACCACGGGCGGATATTACAACGGCCGGCTGTCTTGCGTCTCCCCATCGGCATACCCTCCGATCTCAATTTGTCCCGGCAGCCCGTCAAGAAATGCCTGCGCTGATCTCACCGCTTTGATCGTGTTTGCACCCTTGGCGGTCACGGTAGCGATGAATGCTGCGACCTCCTGCCGTCCTTTTTCGCCATAGTCCGGGAGAAAATAGCCGGTATCGCCGGAGAGAATGACATCGCCGAGCGCCCGCTCATCGGAAATCATCTTTCGGAGCGCCCGCGCGTCCTTTATGCCCATCATCCGGCAAAGTTCTGCCGTCTTGATCGCGTTCTCCGCACCTTTGGGTAGAACACGCTGAAAAAAACTTTGCACCGTCCCGCTCCGCATGGTAAAATCATGGAGCGGGAATAGCTGCTCTTGCTGGCTGGCAAAAGGCTGCGTCTCCGCTTGCCGCTTTTCGATCTCGCACATCGAAAGGCGGCTTTTTATGTTCTCGGATTTCCCGTCTAAGCCCATCTCAGCGGGCTTGCGGGCGTTTTCGCGCTCCGGGTGGTACCTCATCATATCTCTGCCCCCTCCCGCTCAAAATCGTTTATTGAGTTGGCGTTTCCGGCGAATGATCCGGCATGGTTACCTATTCCCGCTCGGTTTGGATTCCGCCCAAAGCGAAACGGAAACAGCGGGCAATCTGTGCAGACACACCGGCGGACTTCAACGGCAATGCCGCAGACGCAGTCGAGACATTTTTCCCGGATAGCTTTCAGCGGGGTCATGACTGCATCCCCCTTTCGGTTCCTGCGGTCTGCGCATCAAGCCAGCGCTGCAAACCGGCAAGCGGAATTATGTACCGCCGTCCCAGCTTGACCGCCGGGAAGTCGGCACGATGGGTAAGCTGCCGGAGCGTCGGCAAAGAAACGCCGAGCATTTCCGCCGCTTCTGCCGCGTTGAGAGCAAGTCGATTTTCAGACACCTTGCATCACCTCCGCTGCCAGACGGTCAATCGCCGCGACGATTTCCCGGCTCTTTTCTTCGGACAGCTCGTAGCGGAGCAGCCGGGAAAGGGAACTCTCGTTGATGCCGAGAGCGTCCGCAACTTGCCAAAGGCATACCCCGCGGCTGCGGGCATGATCGCGGATGAATGTGTTGGATTTGGACATAGAATCGCCTCCTTCGTTGATGATGCCATCTTATCATAAAATGGCGCAAAACTCAACTATCAAATAGTTTTACGTCCATATTATCATTATTGATGATATTGTTGTTGACATTCAACCGAAAGCGATGTATCCTATAGGCAGAGGTGATTTATATGTATGACATTTCTGTTTTTGCAGAAAGACTCATTGCGGAACGAAAAAAGAAAAAGCTGACACAAAGCGAACTTGCAGAAAAGGCTAAAATCTCTGCGCAAACGGTATCCTATTATGAAAAAGGCACGAAGCGCCCGACGCTTGAAAATGCGATTGCCATTGCAAATGCGCTGTGTGTCTCTATTGAGTATCTGTGCGGTGGAGAGGTAGGGGCTTCACCGGCATCTGCGCCCATCGCAACTGTTGCGGATTTAGTAAACCGCATTTTTGAGATGTTGCCGTTTAATTGCTATATTATTCCGGAGACTTACGAGGAAGAGATACAGGTAGACGGGGATGATTATCCTGAGTGGGTGAAGGAAACAATTGAGGCTATATCAATTCGATTTTCCGAAAGGGATCAACCAAAGCTGGTAGAATTTTTTAAGAAGAGAAAGAGAATTTTAGATTTGCTTAATGATAACGTGCTGGATAGAACATTTTATGATTCGTGGGTAGACGGAGAAATGCAGAAATTATCAAAAATTTCTATTCCGATGGGGTTACCATTCTAAGCAAGGGGGAGGCAAAATTGGCTAAAAGCGCTGCCGGAGCGGGAAATATCCGAAAAAAGGTCATAGAGCGCAACGGGAAAAAGTATGTCTATTGGGAAGCTCGGTACAGCTGCGGCTTTGACCCCGGAACGGGGAAACAAATACAGAAGAGCGTATCCGGCAAAACACAAGCGGAGGTCAGAAAAAAGCTGCTCGCGGTCAATGCATCGCTAGCGGACGGTACATATATCGAACCCTGCCGTATGACGCTCGGCCAATGGCTGGATATATGGCTTGCCGACTTCTGCGGGGACAAGAAGTATCTGACGCTGAAAACGTACCGCGCACAAGTGAACACTCATATAAAACCCGCTCTCGGCGCGTTGAAGATTTCAGAGCTGACGCCGAAGGAGATACAGCATTTCTATAATCAGCTCCAAAAGAGCGGGCGGACAGTCATTCACAAGGACGAAAAAGGAAAGCCGGTAACGGAACACCTCCCGCTCGCCGCAAAGACGATCCGCAACGTTCACGGCGTTCTGACAAAGGCGCTTTCCGTCGCGGTGGAGTTGGGTTATCTGAAACTGAATCCGTGCGACCGTGTGACGCTGCCGCGCGTGGAGAAAAAGGAAATCGTACCGTTGACGGACGAACAGGTACGGGCGCTTCTCACCCAAGCCGAGCGGGACGAGTACGGCGACATCTTCAAGGTGATCGTGTTTACCGGGCTGCGTGAAGCGGAAGCTACGGGCTTGACGTGGGACTGCATAGATTTCAAAACGGGGCGTATCACCGTCTGTAAGCAGCTCCAGAAGAGACCGGAGGCGGACGGAGGGTTTCAGTTTGCGCCGCTGAAAAACGATAAAGTCCGCGTGATCGCACCCGCTCCGTATGTTATGGAGGTACTGAAAAGCCGCAAGGTGAAGCAGATGAAAGACCGGCTGCGTGCCGGTGATCTGTGGGCGGCATGGAGCACCCCGGCAGAGCAAAACAAGGCGCTTGTCTTTACTAACCCGCTCGGGCAGCATCTCCACCCGCAGACGGTGTACAACCACCTAAAGAAGCTCGCGGCCAAGATCGGAGCACCGGACGCTTGCGTGCATGATCTTCGTCATACGTTCGCCGTGCTCTCGCTGCAAAACGGCGACGACGTGAAAACGGTGCAGGGAAATCTCGGCCACGCTACAGCGGCCTTTACGCTGGATGTGTACGGTCACGTCTCCGAGCGCATGAAGGAAGAGAGCGCCGGACGTATGCAGGCGTTCATCAACAGCATCAAAGAGGCATAAGGACATGAAAAAAAGGACGGGGGTAAACCTCGTCCTTTTGCTCTATAAAAAGCTGGTAAGGGAAAAAATAAGGGAAAACAGCCCGTTTTTGACAAAATAAAAACCCTGTAACCATTGAGATTACAGGGTTTTTCGCTGGCAGCGGGAGAAGGATTCGAACCCTCACATACGGAGTCAGAGTCCGCTGTGCTACCTTTACACAATCCCGCTATATCGCAAACGCAAGGGTTATTATACCCAATTTCCGGCGAATGTCAAGCGGAATCGGCAAGTTTTCTTTGAATTTCTTTTATTTTTTCGCGCGGCAGTCGATGGAGACGCTCTCCCCGGTGCGCAGGAAGAACAAAACGCCCTCCCGCACCGGCTTTCCGAGCAGCCGCGTGAGCGCGGCGGCGTAGGCGCGGACTTGCGGCGCGTATTCCGAGGCACGCACCGCGAGCGTTTCCGCCGTCACATAGTCCGTTTTATAATCCACGACGGTGAGCGCGTCCCCCTCGCGGATGCAGCAGTCGGCGACGCCCTGCAGCAGCACCTCCTCGCCGGCGGGCGCGTCGAACACGGTCTCCGCGCCGGTGAGCAGCGAGAAGCGCAGCTCGCGCCAGACCTCGTCCGCGTGCAGGATCCTCTGCCCGACGGGGGAGGCGAACAGCTTGCAGATGGCCTTTGGCTCCACTGCGGCGGCCTGCGCGGGGGTGATGTGCTCGGCATTTTTCAGCCGTTCGATCTCGCCGCGCACCTGCTCCGGCGTGGATACGCACGAATAGTCGATAAACTGCAGAACCGTGTGTACGGCGATGCCGCGCGCGGTGCCGGTGAGCGGGGCGTCCTTCGCGCCGAAGACCGGGCGGCGGAAGAGCCGCCGGCGCTGTGCTTCCGGCGCGATGCTCTGCGCGTCCGGGTCGGCGTCGGTGCCCTCGAGCGCACTCGCGGTGATCTTCGACGGAAGCTCCTCTGCCCAGCGGTACGGGTATTCCCACGTCAGCGCCTCGGAGAGCGCCGCGCACTCGCCCGGCTCAGCCGGTTCGATCTCGGGCGGCGCGGTCTCGGACGCGCTCTCTCCGGAGGCGGGAATGATGCGCATTTTGATCGGGCTGCCCGGCAGAAGCGCCGCGAGCGCGATCCAGCGCGAAAGCGAGGCGCTCTTTTCGAGAAGCTGCGGCGCGATGGGGGCGGTGAGATCGTCGCGCAGCGCGTCGAGCGTCTTTTCGGGAGTTTTCCATGTCGCCGTGATGATGAGCCGGTCCTTGGGGCGCGTCATGGCGACATAGAGCACGCGCATCTCCTCGGACAGCGATTCCTGCGTGAGCTTGGCCGAGATCGCGCGCAGTGCGATCGTGGGATACGATATGCCGCGTGAACTGTCGATGACACGGCCGCCGATGCCGAGCGACGGGTGGATGAGAACATCGCTGTTCCTGTCCTGCAGGTTGATCTTGTGGGCGGTGTCGGCGAGAAATACGATCGGGTACTCCAGCCCCTTCGAGTGGTGGATGCTGATGATCTGCACGGCGTTGCGGCTTTCCAACGCACCGGTGCGCGGCTCTTTGCCGTGCTCATCCAGCTGCTTCATCCAGCGGATGAAGCGGAACACGCCGCGATAGCCGTCCTGCTCAAACTGGCGGGCAAACTCGATGAGCTGGCAGACGTTCTCGCGCCGCGCCGCGCCGTCGGGCATCGCTGCGAGCAGGGCGAAGACACCGGCCTTGTCGCAGATGCGCGCGAGCAGCGCCTCAATGGAAAGGTCCGGCGCGATCTCACGGTAGCTCTCCAGCTCCGCGAGGAAGGCCGCGCAGTGTTCATTCTCCTTTGCGCGGAGACAGAGCGCGGTGTAATAGTCACTGTTTCGGTCTGCGGCGCGGATGGCGGAAAGCTCGTCCGGTGTGAAGCCGAAAAGAGGCGAGCGCAGCACCGCGATGAGCGGCACGTCCTGATGGGGATTGTCGATCACGCCGAGCAGCGCGAGGAGCGAGGTGATCTCCGTGGAGCGGAAAAACCCGCCGCCCTGCTGGGACACGGACGGGATGCCCTGTTCGGCGAGCGCGGCGCGGTAGCGCGGCGTGACCGCCTTGTTCGAGCGGAGAAGGATGGCAAAATCGCCGTAGGTGCACGGCCGCAGCGCCTTATCCTCGGTAACGGGGGTGCGCTCGTCCACCATGCGCCGGATGCGCGAGGCGATATACCGCGCCTCATGCAGCACCTTATCGGGGCGCTCGTCGTTCTCGGCTTCATCCTCGTCGTCACCGCCGCCCGGCGGCGTGAGAATGCAGAACTCCGTCGGCGCGCCGCCGCCCTCCGGGAAATCCCGCCCCGGGCCGGGCCGGAGCGCCGCCGCCTCGTCGTATTCGAGCTCGCCGAGCTCGCGGGACATGATGTTGCGGAAAACATGGTTCGCGCTCTCGAGTACCTCGGGACGCGAACGGAAGTTCTCCCGCAGCAGGATGCGCCCCGGCTCTTCGCATGGCTCCGCCGTTTCGATGTCCGGCCAGGTCTCGTATTTTTTCAGGAAGATCGTCGGGTCGGCCAGACGGAAGCGGTAGATCGACTGCTTCACGTCGCCGACCATGAAGAGCTTGCGCCCGTTGTCGGAAAGCAGCCGGAAGAGCGCGTCCTGACAGGCGTTCACGTCCTGATACTCATCGACGAGCACCTCCGTATAGCGGCTCGAAAGCGCGGCGGAGAGGCCGTTGGACGAGTCCGTGAGCAGCTTGAGCACCAGATGCTCCTGATCGGAGAAGTCGCACACGCCCTGCCGTTTTTTCTCGGCGGCGAAGGCCGCGCCGAGCTTTTGCGTCAGCGCGAGCAGCGCGTCAACGGCGGGGGTGTTGACGGCCAGATCGCGCAGGAGCGCGTCGGAATCGTTGGCGAAAAGCTCCTGCCATTTCGCGGCGGTGTCCTTGAAGCCGGTCCAAACGGCGATGATCCGCTGCGCGAGCGGGTCGTCGCCCTTATAGATACCGCGGCGAGGGAAAGGACCGGGGCAGGCGAGACGCGCCTTATCCCAGCCGAGCGCGGCGGCGCGCGCCATGTCCCGCGCGGCGTCACCGGCGAAATCAAGATTATTGGTGTACGCCTTTTTGATCTTCGCGTCCCGATCCGGCTCGTCCAGCCGGAGGCGGAGCTCCTCGATCCGCTCCGCCCAGTACTGCGCCTGGGAGCGCGTGCGGGAGAGAAGATACTGCCCCCATGGCGTATCGCCGGCGTCGTTCCACGCGTCGGTGAGCCGTTCGCGCTGCTCGGCGAGCCACGCATCGGGGTCGGCGTGGCTCTGCAGCGATTTGTACAGCCGCAAAACAAGCGCCGAGAGCTTATCGTCGTTATTTCCCGAGCCGAACGAATCCACGAGCGCGCGTACGCCCGCATCCTCTTCGATGGTCTCATACAGCTCTTCGAGGAGCTTGTCGAGCACACGAGCGCAGATCTCGTCGGAGCGGTCCGGCTCGATGACACGGTAGTCCGGTGAGATGCCGGCGAGGTGTGTGTTCTCGCGCAGAAAACGACCGCAGATGCTGTCGATCGTACCGATGGAGGCACGGCAGCACAGCTCCGTCTGCCGCCGGAGACGGCGGTTCATCGGGTCGGCGGCAATGCGCTCGCCGAGCGCGGAGAGAATGCGGCTGCGCAGCTCGGCGGCTGCGGCGCGCGTATAGGTGATGACAAGAAACTGATCGATGTCCGCGCCGCGGTCTACATAGCGCATGAGCCGCTCAACGAGGACCTTTGTTTTGCCGGAGCCCGCGGCGGCGGAAACGAGCCGCGCTCCGCCGCGGCTTTCGGCGGCGAGTTCCTGATGGTCGGTCAGGGGCATGCTGTCTCCTCCTCTCCGTTTTCGAGCTTTTCCCAAAATTCGGGCGCTTTGAATTTTGTTTTGAACCGCCAGCCGTCGGCCGTTTCGCTGAAGCGGCAGGCGTCGCAGTAATCGCAGGTACGGCAGGTGTTGGCTCTGTCGTTTTCATACCACGGGTCGGCGGCGATGCTGCCGCCGCGGAGCTCTCCGGCCATGTTCGAGAGCGTCTCCTCGAGAAACCGCGAGAGCTTGCCGAGCTGCTCGGCCGTGGCGAGCGCTTCCGCGGCGAGCTTGCCGCGGTACAGCGGAAGGAATTGCAGCGCTTCGCCGTGCTCCATGGCCTCGACGACCTCGGTTTCCGACAGGATCAAACCGCTGCGGTGCAGCTTTCTGGCCTTCTCCGCCACGATCTCCTCGTCCGAGAGGCGCTTGTCCGCGCGCACAAGGATATCGTGCGCCGGTACATACAGCACGCCCGCGGGGACGATCTCCTTGCCGTAGCGCTCGGCGCCGTGCTTCTCCAGCGTGAAGAGATAGAGCAGCATCTGCAGCCCCATGCCCTGCCACACGTCGGAGAGCGCGAATTTTTTCTTTCCGGACTTGTAGTCCACGATCCGGATGTAGAGCTTGCCGCCGTGCTCCCAGCCGTCCACGCGGTCGGCCGTGCCGGTGAGAACAAATTCGTCCTCGCCGCTGCCGACGCTGACCGGCGGCAGATCGGCATCGTCCTTGTTGGAGAAATTCAGCTCAAAATCGAGCGGGCGGAAGTCGGAGCGGCGCAGCTCCTGCGCCGTGTCGAGCACGATGCGCCGCGATGTCTCCGCCAGGCGGCGGAAGAGATAGACGAACCGGGGGCTCTTTTCCCGAAAATCCTCCAGCTGCGTGCGCACATATTCGCGGACGTATTTGTCCGTCAGCGCGGCGACGGTCTTGTCGTCCGTTTCGGCAAAGCCGCCGCGCTCCGACACCTCGCGCGCCACATTTTCCAATAGGAAGTGCAGAAACGTTCCGCGCTCCGGCGGGGCAAACTGCGCGCTCTGGCGCGGCTTGGCGCGCAGACCGAAGCGCAGGAAAAACTGGAACCGGCAGGAGGCAAAGTTATCGATGCGCGAGGCTGTGAGATAGAGCTTCTGCCCGTAGATCGCGCGCACGCCCTCGCGGGAGAGCCGCCCGCGTTCCTCCGCGGCGGCCTTTTCGATGGCGGCGATGCGCCCGCTCTCGCCGTGCGCGGCGAAAAACTCGCGGGCCGCGGCGTCTCCGGCGCAGGCCAGCTCCAGCGCGCCGGAGAGCGACTGCGCTCTCGCGGCATGCACGTCGCCGTTCTCCTCGCAAAGCGCGAACAGCTTTGCGATCCGGTCGGTGACGAAGGAGGGGCGCGTCTCGCTCTCGCCGGAGGCAAACGCGCTGCGGCTGACGTAAAGCGACGATTTGGGAAGCGTGAATACGTTATAAATGAGATTGAATTCGCGGTCGAGCTCGTCGTCGCCGCCGGAGAGCTCGATGTCGAGCGCGCGCAGCTCGCTGCGCTCGGTGTCGGTGAACACGCCGGCCCCGTCGGAAACGCGCGGCAGACGCTCGTCGGACGCGCCCAGCACGAGCAGATGGCGGATGCTGCGCCGCCGCATGCGGTCAAAGTCTCCGGCGGTCACGCGGTCGAGCGCCACGGGGATCGTGCCGACGTCGTACTGCGAGAGCATCCGGCGGAAGAGCCGCCCAAAATCCTCCTGCGAGAGCGGCATGTCGCCGAGAATGGCGTCGCACTGCTCAAGCGCGGAAACGATCAGCTCCCAGAGCTGACGGTATTCCGCCGCGGCCTGAAGCTCTCCGGCCTCCTCGAGCGCGAGAGAGCGCTCTTCCAGGTGCTCCGGCAGAGAAATATCCTCCCAGAACGCCGCGAGCGCGGCGCACTGTCCGCGCGCGTCGGTCGCTTCTTTTCCGCGGCGCTCGAACGCCGCGAGCGGCGCGGCGACGCTCCGGCGCAGCGTGTCGTTCTTTGCAAGGAGCGCGTCGCTCTCCGGCGTGATCTTGCCGCCGAAGCCGTCCGGGTGCTGCCGCCAGGGTTCCTCGCGCGTCCATGCCGTGCCGCGCAGCGACCAGAGAAGGACGTAGTTTTCCAGCGCGTCGCAGTCGGCGCGGGAAATGCCGGTCAGACCGGTTTTCAGATAGGTGAAAACGCTCTCGTAGCTCCAGCCGTCGGCAAGAATATCGAATGCCGCGGCGATGAGCGCCGGAAGGGGACGGGTGAAAATGTCGGTTCGTTCGCTCGCGTAGAGCGGCACACCGGCGCGGCGGCACGCCTCCTCGAGCGCGGCGCGGTAATCCCCGAAGCCGCGCACCGCAACGGCAATGTCCCGCCAGCGGCAGGATGTTTCGCGCACGAGCCGCCGCATCTCTGCCGCGGCCAGCTCACACTCCGCCGCGACACCGGGTGCGCGCACGAGCCGGATGCTCCCTGCGGCGTCGCGCGTCTCGTCCGTCCAGCCGAAGAGATTCTCCTCAAGAAACGCAAAGGGCGTGCGATCTTCGCCGCGCGGCACGGAGACGATCTCTACGGCCACGCCGTCCTCCTCGGCGGCGTCGCGCAGCGCGCGCATCGTGCGGCGGGCGAGGGAGAACACCTCGCTGCCGGAGGCGAGATCGTCGCAGGTGAGGCAGACCGTCACGTCCGCGAGCGGCAGCAGCGCGCGGATGACGCGGCGCTCCTGCGCGGTGAAGTCCGTGAAGCCGTCAATATAAAACTTTGCGCTGCGGAGCCATGCACAGCCGGGAAGCTGCTCGGCCAGCACGTCGAGCCGCCCGGCGGGATCGGCGCCGGACTGCGCGGAGAGAGCATCGAGCGCCTCCTGCAAAAGCGCGAGATCGCGCAGCTTGCCCGCGAGCGAGGGCGTGGCGCTTTCGGCGGCTTTGCGCAGCGCGTCGGGCGCGGTGCAGCCGAAGCGAAGCTCATCGAGCGCCGAGAGGAGCTGTACCATGCGCTCGGGCGAACGGGCGCTGCCGCCGTATACGCTGAGCGCGCCGCCCACCTGCTCGAGCGCGAGCGAGAGCTGCAGAAACCGCCCGGGCTTATCGATGTAAACGCGCGCGCTGCCGCCGCAGCCGATGGCGACGCGGTGGGCAAGGCGCGAGAACGAAAGCACCTCGGCATAGAGACTCGCCGTATCGCCGCAGCGCTGCGCGAGCTCGCGCTCGGCCTCGTGGCTGTACTGCTCGGGTACGATGAGAAAGCTGCCGGACTGCCTCCGGGCGCAGCGCGCCGCGATCTCGGAAAACAGAAGCGCGGTTTTGCCCGTTCCGGCACGGCCCAAAATCAGCCGCAGCATGGCGCTCCCTCCTTTGAAATGTAAGATATAATTTTTATTATAGCACCGATGCCGCCTGTCTTGCAATCCGCCCCGGCGTATGCTATAAAAATGAAAAAGAGTAAAGAAGAAAAAAGCAAGAAGTAAGAGAGAGGGAAACGCTATGCTGTCTACCATAAGCGAAATGGATCCCGTGCTGATCGCCGCGGCGGTGATCCCGGCGGTGATATTGCTGCTCCAGGTCTACCGTGCCGACCGGCTGGAAAAGGAACCGACGGGGCTTTTGATCTCGCTGCTCGTTTTCGGCGTGATCGCCACGGCGCTCGCCATCGTGACAGAGACGATCGGCGAGAACATCCTGCTCTCGTTCTTTGACGAGACCGACCTCGGCTATCTGATCCTATCGAACTTCATCGTTGTGGCGCTCTCGGAGGAGGGCTTCAAGCTGCTGCTGCTCCGCTGGCGCACGTGGCGCAGCCCGAATTTCAACTGCCAGTTTGACGGCGTGGTGTACGCGGTGTTCGTTTCGCTCGGCTTCGCGCTGTGGGAAAACATCGGGTATGTTGCCATGTACGGCTTCGGCACGGCATTGGTGCGCGCGGTGACGGCGGTGCCGGGCCACGCCTGCTTCGGCGTTTTCATGGGCATCTGGTACGGCGCGGCGCGGCGCTACGCGAACGAGGGCGATTTTATCGGCGAGCGCGTGTGCCGCCGCCGGGCACTGTGGCTGCCCGTGCTGATCCACGGCATGTACGACTTTCTCGCCTCGCTCGACTTTGACTACAGCGGCCTCATCTTTATCGTGTTCATCATCGTCGTGTTCCTCGCGGCAAGCCGCCGCGTGAAGATCGTTTCGCGCAACGACCGGTTTATCCGATAAAGAAAAATCCACGCCGCGGCTTGTACATCGGGCCGCGGCGTGGTACACTATCTGGGCTATAATTTTTATCCTGCGGCAGCCGGCCGCGGGAGAAAGGAAAGAAAAATGGATCATAACGAGAAAACCATGGACAAGATCGTAGCGTTCTGCAAGAACCGCGGCTTTGTCTACGCCGGAAGCGAAATTTACGGCGGCCTTGCCAACTCCTGGGACTACGGTCCGCTCGGCGTGGAGTTCAAGAACAACGTCAAGAAGGCGTGGCTCAAGAAGTTCGTGCAGGAGAGCCCGTACAACGTCGGTCTCGACGCCGCCATCATCATGAACCCGCAGACGTGGGTCACGACCGGCCACGTTTCGAGCTTTTCCGACCCTCTGCTCGACTGCAAGTCCTGCCGCGCGCGTCACCGTGCCGACAAGCTCATCGGCGAAGAGCACCACGAGGTCAACGTGGACGCCATGACGTTTGAGGAGATGGACGCTTTCATCGCCGAGCACGAGGACATCGTCTGCCCCGTGTGCGGCAAGCACAACTTTACGCCCATCCGCAAGTTCAACCTCATGTTCAAAACCGCCATCGGCGTTACCGAGGACTCCTCCTCGACCTGCTATCTCCGCCCGGAGACCGCGCAGGGCATTTTCGTCAACTTCTCGAACATTCAGCGCACGACGCGCCGGAAGCTCCCGTTCGGCGTCTGCCAGGTCGGCAAGGCGTTCCGCAACGAGATCACGCCGGGCAACTTCACGTTCCGCACGCGCGAGTTTGAGCAGATGGAGTGCGAATTCTTCTGCAAGCCCGGCACGGACCTCGAATGGTTCGCCTACTGGAAAGACTACTGCAAGAACTGGCTGCTGAGTCTCGGCATCAAGGAAGAGCATCTCCGGCTGCGCGACCACGAGCCGGCGGAGCTCGCGTTCTACTCCCGCGCCACGACCGACATCGAATATGCCTTCCCGTTCACCGACTGGGGCGAGCTGTGGGGCATTGCCGACCGCACGGACTACGATCTCAAGCGCCATCAGGAGGCGTCCGGCAAGGATCTTACGTATTTCGACCAGGAAGCGAACGAGCACTATGTGCCGTACGTCATCGAGCCGTCGCTCGGCTGCGACCGCGTGGCGCTCGCGTTCCTCTGCGACGCTTACGACGAAGAGGTCGTGGACGAGGCGAAAAACGACGTGCGCACCGTTCTGCATCTGCACCCGGCGCTCGCACCGTTCAAGTGCGCGGTGCTGCCGCTCTCGAAGAAGCTCGCCCCCGCCGCGACCGAGCTTTATCACGAGCTGCAGAAGGAATTCATGGTGGACTATGACGACGCCGGTTCCATCGGCAAGCGCTACCGCCGTGAGGACGAGATCGGCACGCCCTACTGCATCACCGTGGACTTTCAGACCGTGGGCGACGAGAAAACGCCCGCCGACGGCTGCGTCACGGTACGCGAGCGTGACAGCATGGAGCAGGTCCGCATCCCCATCGCGGAAGTGAAGAACTATATCGCCGAGCGCGTCAAGTTCTGATATAGGGCTCCCTCTTTGAGGGAGGCATAAGCAAAAAGCCGCTTCTTTCCCATTCGGGAGAGAAGCGGCTTTTTGCGCAGGTACGGTATTGCAATCTCCCGTTGCGGAAAATATAATGAGACCAACGAGAACGAGCCATTCATGCAGAATAAAGCCTGAGGTCGAACGGTAATGATACATAAAGAAAAATTCCGACGGACGATCCTGTGCATGGTGATCGCAGGGAGTGCAGTGGTATTTTCTGCCTTCTCGGTGATCACGGGCAAAGCCTGCACATTCTATCAAGGGTTTGCCGTGGACGGCGACGGGAATCTGTATATAGGGAAGACTCAGGTGATCGAGGTCCTGAAACCGAACGGCGATGTGCTGCGGCGGATCGACCCTTGCACCTCCAGGGGCTACCGATTCACGATGGATGCGGATCAAACGCTTTGGATCGACACCGGCGGGTATTTATACCGGACGGATCGGTTCGGCGCGCGGATAGAAAGCAGAGAGATCCACGGCGACGGATTGAGCGTGTCGGTGCTGTATGAGTATGTTTCGGCGGACGGCACGGCGTACCGGATGAAAAACCGGTTTCTGCGGCCGTGCATAGTTCGCATGGAAGAGCCGGAGGACGTTGCGATCTATAAAATGCCAGTGTTTGATTCCACCGTAAGGCTGCTGCTGATCTTTGGCGTTCCGTGTTTCCTTGCCGCCGCGGGGCTTTTTGCCATGAAAACGAGAATGAAGGATCGACCCTGAAAAGAGGAAGCGGGACAGCGAAAGCTGTCCCGCCCATCTATATTGAAGCAGAGCCGATTCCGGCTCTGCCGGAAAAGGTTCCGCCGCGCATAGCTTGGCTTATCAAAAGCCTCGTATGCGCGGCGGTGTCTGTTATTTTATTCCATGTGCTGCGAAAGCCAGTTTTCCGCCTGACGGATGCCGTCCACGGCGGCGGAGAGAATGCCGCCGGCGTAGCCCGCGCCCTCGCCGCAGGGATAGACCCCGCGGAGATTCGACTGCCCCGTTTCGCCGCGCACGATGCGCACCGGTGAGGACGAGCGCGTCTCCACGCCCGTGAGGACCGCGTCCGGCATGGCGTAGCCGCGCAGCTTTTTGTCAAAGAGCGGGAACGCCTCGCGCAGCGCGGCGAGCACGAACTCCGGCAAACAGCCGTCGAGCGTGCCGAAGCGCACGCCGAGCGGATACGTCGGCGCGACGCTGCCCGCGCTCTCCGACGGCTTTCCCGCGAGAAAATCGCCGAGCCGCTGCGCCGGGGCGCGGTAATCGCCGCCTCCGGCGAGGAACGCGGCGCGCTCCCATGTTCTTTGCAGCTCCACACCGGCGAGCGGGTCGGCGGAGCCAAAGTCTGAGGGACGCACCTCACAGAGCACGGCGGCGTTGGCGTTCTGTCCGTCGCGCGCGAAGGGGCTCATGCCGTTCACGCAGAGAAGGCCCTCTTCACTCGCTGCGCCGACAACGTACCCGCCCGGACACATGCAGAACGTATATACGCCCCGCCCGTCCGGCAGATGCACCGCCAGCCGGTAGTCGGCAGCGCCCAGCGCCGGGTGAGCGGCAAAAGCGCCGTACTGCGCGCGGGAGATGACCTCCTGCGGGTGCTCGCACCGGACGCCCATGGAAAACGCCTTCTGTTCGAGCTGCGCGCCGCGCTCTTTCAAGAGAGCGAACAGCTCGCGGGCGCTGTGGCCCGCGGCAAGGATGAGCGAATCGGCCTCAAGCGCTTCCTCCGCGCCGCCGTGCGCGAGACGCACCGCACGCAGCGCCTCACCGGAAAGCTCGATATCCGTGAGCTTTGTGCGGAAGCGCACCTCGCCGCCGTGGGCGAGAATCATTTCACGAAGCCCCTTCACGGCGTCCGGCAGACGGTCGGTGCCGATGTGCGGCTTGGCCTGCCAGAGAATTTCGTCCGGCGCTCCGGCCTGTACGAGATCGTGCAGCACCTGCCGGCCGCGCTTATCGTGCGTGCCGGTGTTGAGCTTGCCGTCCGAGAACGCGCCCGCGCCGCCCTCGCCGAACTGGATGTTCGATTCGGTGTCCAGCGCGCGGGTCTGATAGAATTTTTCCACGTCGGCCTTTCGCTCGTCCACGGCGCTGCCGCGCTCGAGCAATATCGGCTCCGCGCCCGCGCGCGCGAGCGTGAGCGCGGCGAAAAGCCCCGCCGGGCCTGCCCCGCACACAACGGGACGAAGGGCAGGCTTCTTTTTCAAAACTTCGACGCGCGGCGGCGTCCACGGCGTATAGGGCGAAAACTTTTCCTCGCCCCGCCGGAGCGATACCGCGGCGGTCACGGTGAAATGCACGTCGTCCTTGCGCCGCGCGTCCACGCTGCGGCGCAGGAGCGCTGCTTCCAGTACGTCGCCAACCGGAACGCGCAGCTTTTTGGCGCACGCGGTCTTGAGATCGCCGTCAAGAGCGAGCTTTACATCACGAACCTCAATCACGCGCGGCACTCCTTCCCGCGCGCAGCCCGGAGGCGAACGCCCAGTGCAGGTTGTACCCGCCGCACGCGCCGTCAATGTCGAGCGCTTCGCCCACGGCATAGAGCCCCGGCGCGCGGCGGCTCTCCATCGTTTTGCTGTCAAATTCGGAGACGTCCGCGCCGCCGCGCGTCACCTGCGCGTGCTGCGTGTCGCCCGGGCCGAGGACCGAAAGACGGTAGTTTTTGATGATGCGGGCAAGCTCGGATATCTCGCCGCTTTTGGCGCGGCGCGCTACCGCCTCGCCGAGCCGCCGGTGGAAAATGCCGGTAAAGAGATCGGCGTCAGCTCCGCGCAGCGCCTTCTGCGCCGAGAGCTTTGCGGTGAGTGCTTCCAAAGAAAGCTCCGGCAGCAGATCGAGCGAGAGCGTGTCGCCCGGAAGGGCATACCGCGAGAGATTCAGCGCGAGGATGCCGCTCACGCCGAAATCCCGGAAGAGAATTTCGCCCTCTTCGGTGTAAACACTCTTCCCGCGGCGGATAAGCTCTGCGCGGCAGGCGCAGCGCAGCCCCGTGAGACCGCGGATGGATTCCGTGTCGGTCTTGAGCGGGCAGAGGATGGGAGAGAAGGGGATCATCTTGTGTCCCAGCGGACGGAGAAGGCTCGTTCCGCCGCCGGCCGCAGCGATCACGCGGTCGGCAAAAAACTTCTCGCCCGTGCGGGCGGTGAGGGTAAAGCCGCGGCCCTGCGGGGCGATGGCGGCGATCTCCGCCGAGCAGCGCTCCGCAACGCCCAGCGCCTCGCAGCCGAGACGCAGTACGTCGAGCACGGAGGCGGCGGTGTCGCTGCGCGGATAGATGCGGCCTTCTTCATCCGTGACCGTCCAGAGCCCGAGCGAGCCAAAGAAAGAGCACAGCGCATCGCACGGCATGTCCGCAAGAACTGGCGCGACGAAATCCGGCCGGTTATAGTGCTCCGGCGAAACGTGCGTATTCGAGAGATTGCACCGCCCGTTGCCGGTTTTGAGCAGTTTTTTGCCGACGCGGTTCGCCTGTTCAAAAATCTGAACGTCCGCTCCGGCTTGCCCGGCGGCGATCGCCGCGCAGAGCCCGCCCGCGCCGCCGCCGATCACGGCGACACGGCGCGGCGCTTCTTTTCTTCCCATGGGATGATCCTCCCCGATGATTTTTCACGGGTCAATCTTATCACAGTTTTTCCCGGCGCGAAAGAGCGGCGCGAAAAAATGTGCGGCGCGCAGCGCACAGGTGTGCCCGCCGCTGCCAAAAGACGACGTTTTCTTTCTTCTTCCTCTTCACCGGATTGACAATGCGGCGAAAAATGGGTATATAAATATGATAGTAAGCAGCGGGTAACGCAAAGCGTGCCGCTGCTCTTTTCTGCTAAAGCGTTAGCGCGTGCTAACTAATAAACAAACGGAGAAAACGCATGATCGACAAAAAGCTCCTCGCCCTTCTGGGCGCAAACAAGAAGTACATCTATTATACGGTCGCGCTGATGATCCTCGGCCTTTTTGCCAATCTCAGCATCACGGTGGCCATCTGCCGCACGATTGAGCTGGCGGTAAATTTCCAACAATACGAAACTGCGCGCGTCTTTCTGCTTCCGGCGGCGATTGCTGCGGCGGGCGCGGCGGTGCGGTATGCCGCATCCCGCGGCGCGGGGGAACTGCGCGATACGCTCGGCCGCCGGGCAAAGAAGGAGCTGCGCGAGCGTGTGTACGGCAAGATCGTCCGTCTCGGCGTCCGCTCGGCGGACGGCATGAGCATGGCCGGGCTCACGCAGGTGGCTATGGAGGGCGTGGAGCAGCTGGATCTCTATTATTCCTCGTATATCCCGCAGTTTTTCTATGCGATGGCCGCACCGGTCATCCTCTTCTGCGTTACGTCGCCGGTGGATTGGCGCACGGCGCTCGTGCTGCTCGCGTGCGTGCCGCTCATTCCGCTTTCGATCATCGCGGTCTCAAAATATGCAAAGAAGATCTTTGCAAAGTACTGGGGCAAATATACCTCCATGGGCGACGCCTTTCTCGACAGCGTGCAGGGGATGCGGGAGCTCAAAATTTTCCGCGCCGACGCCGCGCGGCAGAAAAAGATGAACGAAACGAGCGAAGAATTTCGCCGCATCACGATGAAGGTGCTCACCATGCAGCTTGCGAGCACAACGATCATGGATCTTGTGGCCTACGGCGGCGCGGGCGCCGGCATTGCCGTGGCGGTGACGAGCGTGCTGCGCCGGGGGCTTTCGCCGTTCGCCGCGCTCTTTCTGATTTTGACGGCGGTGGAGTTTTTCCTGCCGCTGCGCGCGTTCGGCGCAGCGTTTCATGTGGCGATGAACGGCGTGAGCGCGGGCGGAAAGATCCTCTCCCTGCTCGATGAGCCGGAGCCGGTCTGGGGCAGAGCGGAGGCACAGCCGGGCGAACTGCGGCTGGAGAACGTCTCGTTTTCCTACGACGGACAGCGCGATGTGATGCACGACGTATCCATGGCCTTTCCCCGCACCGGTATGACGGCGATCGTCGGGCCGTCCGGGTGCGGAAAGTCCACGGTCGTGAATCTTCTGACCGGCGCACTCCGGCCGCAGAGCGGGCGTGTTACGCTCGGCGGAGCGAGCATGGAGAGCCTTTCCCGAGAGAGCTACTATGCTCATCTCGCGGTGGTGAGCTGCGGCAGTCACATTTTTAACGACACCGTCCGCGCCAACTTCCGTCTTGCCAACGCCGCCGTAACGGACGAGGCGATCTGGGCGGCGCTCGAAACGGTAAATCTCGCGTCGTTCGTCCGGGAAAACGGCGGGCTGGACAAGGTAATTGCCGAGGATGCCGCCAATCTCTCCGGCGGACAGAAGCAGCGGCTCGCGCTCGCGGTGAATCTCACGGCGGAGCGGGACATTTATATTCTGGACGAGGCAACGAGCAACATCGATATCGAAAGCGAAGAGATTATTATGAAGGCCGTTGCCGCTCTTGCAAAAGAAAAGGCGGTCATTCTCATCTCGCACCGGCTTGCAAACGTTGTTCCGGCGGAGAAAATTTATGCCATGGAATCTGGCGGGGTTGCCGAATGCGGCACGCACGCCGCGCTCATGGCCTCCGGCGGCGGTTATGCAAAGCTCTATGCGGCGCAGAAGGCGCTCGAAGAGGGATACCGGGAGGACGAGGAATGAATACGACAACGAAACCGCGCCGCAGCGGCGCGAAGATCATGGCGCAGCTCATCGTTCTGCTCGGTTCGCTCGTGTACATTATGCTGCTCGCCGTAATTAACGGCACGGCGGGCTTTCTGTGCGCCATGGGCGTGACGCTCTCGGGCGCTGCGGCCATCGCCAAGGCGCTCGGCGAGGAAATCTCCCTTTCCTACGGCGCGCTCATCGCGCTGGCTGTCGGTTGCGGCGTGCTGCGCGGCCTGCTCCGGTTTGCCGAGCAGTACGGCAACCACTACATTGCCTTCCGTCTGCTGGCGGTGCTGCGCGACAAGATCTTCACGGCGCTGCGCCGTCTCTGCCCGGCCAAGCTGGAAACCCGGCAGAAGGGCGCCATTATTGCGATGATCACCTCGGACATTGAAACGCTGGAGGTGTTCTATGCACACACCATCTCGCCGATCTGCATTGCGGTGCTGCTGAGCGTGGGAATGACGGTGTTCATCGGCTGCGTATCGAGCTGGTATCTGGCGCTCGCTGCGGCGGCGGGGTATGTTACTATCGGCGTTCTTGTCCCGCTCGTATTCTCCCGGCGTGTGCGCGTCGCGGGACAGGCCTACCGCGCGGAGTTTTCTTCGTTCAGCGCGTATTTCCTCGACAGTATCCGCGGCATTCGGGACATTGTACTCCATAATGCGGGCGCGCAGCGCGCCGCGGAAGTTGGCCGGCGTTCGGAGGTGCTTCTCGCTGAGACGAAGAAAATGAAGCACGAAACGGCTCACGCCGCCGCGGGTACGGAGCTTTGCGTGTCGCTCTTTATCCTTGCGGGGCTCGCCGTGGGGACGGCGCTCACCGTGACGGGCGCGCTTACGCCCGGCGCGATGCTCCTTGGCGTCGCGGCGCTCTTCGGATCGTTCGGGCCGGTCATTGCCATTTCGGCGCTGCCGGGCAATCTCACGCAGACACTCGCCTCGGGCGAGCGGGTGCTCGACCTTCTGGAAGAGGAGAGCGCCGTGCGCGAGGTGGAAGAGGGAGAGGGAGAGAAGATCGACGGCTTTGCCCATCTCTCGGTAGATGGCGTCACATTCTCCTACGACGGCGTGACGAATGTGTTGAGCGATGTATGGATGTACGTCGAAAGAGGCGAGATCGTCGGTATCGTCGGCGAATCCGGCTGCGGCAAGTCCACGTTCCTCAAGCTGCTTCTCCGTTTCTGGCAGAAGCAGGGCGGCGAAATTCTTTATAACGGCGCGGACATTGATGCAATCGAAACGGCCAGCCTTCTCGACAATGTGACGATGGTGAGCCAGACAACGTATCTCTTTGATGAGACGATCGAGGAAAATCTCCGCATTGCCCGGCCCGGCGCGGCGCGCGCCGAGATCGAAGAGGCGTGCCGGCTCGCGTCGATCCATGACTTCATCCTCTCGCTACCGGAGGGGTACGAAACGCGCGTCGGCGCGCTCGGCGACAATCTCTCCACGGGCGAGAAGCAGCGGCTCGGTCTGGCGCGGGCGCTGCTGCGCGGCAGCGCTCTCATATTGCTCGATGAGCCGACGAGCAACGTTGACAGCATCAACGAGGGCATCATATTGCAGGCGCTGCGCCGGCTGCGCAATAAGAAGGGCATCATCCTCGTGTCGCACCGCGAGTCCACGATGGCGATCGCCGATCGGGTATACGGCGTGAAAAACGGCCGGATGTTCCCCCTGCCGCGCGCGGGGAGAGAGGAGAGAATGTAAATGAAGATAAAGAGAATCTTATGGCTCTGCCTCGGCTGCATCGGCCTTGCGCTTGGCGCTCTCGGCGCGGTGCTGCCGCTGCTGCCGACGGTTCCGTTCCTGCTGCTGGCCGCGCTCGGCTTTGCCAAAAGCTCCGAGCGGCTGCACACGTGGTTCACCGGCACGAAGCTTTATAAAAACAATCTCGAAAGCTATGTGCGCGGCGAGGGCATGACCGCTGCGGCGAAACGGCGCATCATGCTCACCGTTACGGCGCTCATGGCCGTCGGCTTCGCGCTGATGATGCGAAAGGAGCTCTATATCCTGTGCATCATTCTCGCCTGCGTCTGGGTCGGGCATGTGATCTATTTTGTTTTCGGCGTGAAAACCTGCCGAAGCGCTCCAATACAGAAGGAAGAGAGCGGCATATAAAAAATCTCCGTATAACCGGTCAAACGGGTTATACGGAGATTTTTTATGGAATGGATATTCTGCGGCGCGCCGGGACGGATCACTTGCCGAACGTTTCGAGCCACGCGCGCACGGCCTCGGCGCTCTCCCGCGCGCTCATGCGCTTGCCGGGCAGAATGTCGGCCGCGGGGCAGACAGTGCGCAGAATATCGGCCGTCTTTCCCATGCCGCTGCCGCCGGAGGTGGCGAACGGGATCACGGTCTTGCCGGTAAAATCGTAGCTTTCAAGAAACGTTTCGATGATGCGCGGCGCCTGATACCACCAGATCGGGAAGCCGACGAACACGGTGTCGTACGGCGCCATATCCTCCACGCGGCCCGCAATGGCCGGGCGGCTGTGCTCGTCCTTCATCTCGAGCGTGCTGCGGCTCTTCTTATCCATCCAGTTCAGATCGGCGGAGGTGTACGCCGTCTCGGGACGGATCTCAAAAAGGTCGCCGCCGGTCACGGCGGAGAGCGTTTTCGCAAGCTTGCCCGTTTCACCGCTGGCGGAGAAATACGCGATCAGAATTTTATTCATAGGGAGCACCCCCTTAAAATCATTATATTGTCAGTATAGCATATCCCGCGGCGGAAATCCACCGGGCAGGGAGTTTTTACGCACGGGGCGGGCGAATCGCTTGTGCGGCGCGGCGCGGCGTGGTATAATAAATCAGTTATAGAAATTATTTTAAAAAGGAGCGCGTTATGCCGGAATTTCATGTGGTAAGCGAATATTCGCCCGCGGGCGATCAGCCGCAGGCGATCGAAAAGCTCGCCGAGGGCGTGGCCGCGGGACTGGACGAGCAGACGCTGCTCGGCGTCACGGGCTCCGGCAAAACGTACACGATGGCGAAGGTCATCGAGCGCGTGCAGAAGCCGACGCTCGTGCTCGCGCACAACAAAACGCTCGCCGCGCAGCTTTGCAGCGAGTTCAAGGAGTTCTTTCCGGACAACGCCGTGGAGTATTTTGTATCGTATTACGACTACTACCAGCCGGAGGCGTACATCCCGCACACGGATACCTACATTGAAAAGGACGCCTCCACGAACGAGGAGATCGACCGGCTGCGCCTTTCGGCGACGTTTTCGCTGCTGGAGCGGCGGGACGTGATCGTCGTGGCATCGGTAAGCTGTATTTACGGTCTCGGCGAGCCGGACGATTTTGCGCGCATGGCTATCTCTCTCCGCCCCGGCAGCAGTCTGCCGCAGGAGGAGCTTTTAAAAAAACTCATCGACTGCCGGTATGAGCGAAACGACATCGCCTTCGAGCGCAACATGTTCCGCGTGCGCGGCGACACGGTGGAGATCTTCCCGGCCTACTGGCGCGATAAGGCCATCCGCGTGGAATACTTCGGCGACGAGATCGAGCGCATCAGCGAGATCAACCCCCTCACGGGCGCTGCGGTGCACACGCTCAGCCACACGGCCATTTACCCTGCGAGCCACTACGTGACGCCGCCGGAGAAAATGGCGCGCGCCGTGCAGGAGATCCGCCGCGAGTGCGACGAGCGGGTGAAGTTCTTCAAGGAGAACGATAAGCCGCTCGAGGCCGAGCGCATCGCGCAGCGCACGAATTTCGATATCGAGATGATCCAGGAGCTGGGCTACTGCTCCGGTGTGGAGAACTATTCGCGCATCATCTCCGGCCGCCCGGTCGGGAGCGCGCCGATGACGCTGCTCGACTATTTCCCGAAGGACTTTCTCCTGTTCATCGACGAATCGCACGTCACGCTGCCGCAGGTGCGCGCCATGTACCACGGCGACCGCGCGCGCAAGGAGGCGCTCGTTGAATACGGCTTCCGGCTGCCGTCGGCGTTCGATAACCGCCCGCTGAAGTTTGAGGAATTCCAGCAGCGGGTAAATCAGGTCATATATGTTTCCGCCACACCCGGCGAGTACGAGCGCACGCGCTCGGGCCAGATCGCCGAGCAGATCATCCGCCCGACGGGTCTCACCGACCCGAAGATCGACGTGCGCCCCATCGAGGGACAGATCGACGATCTCATCGCCGAGATCCACGCGCGCATCGAGCGCGGCGAGCGCACGCTCGTCACGACGCTCACCAAGCGCATGGCGGAGGACTTAACGGCGTATCTCGGCAACGCCGGCATCAAAACGCGCTATATGCACCACGACGTCGGCGCGATGGAGCGCATGGAGATCATCCGCGATCTGCGCCGGGGCGAATTTGACGTGCTCGTCGGCATCAACCTTCTGCGCGAGGGTCTTGACCTTCCCGAGGTATCGCTCATTGCGATCCTCGACGCGGATAAGGAGGGCTTTCTCCGGAGCGAAACATCGCTCATCCAGACGATCGGCCGCGCGGCGCGAAACGCCGAGGGCACCGTCATCATGTATGCCGACACGGTCACGCCCTCCATGCGCGCCGCCATCGACGAGACTGAGCGCCGCCGCGCCATCCAGACGGCGTACAACGAGGCGCACGGCATCGTGCCGAAAACCATCAAAAAGAGCATCCGGGATCTTCTCGAGATCACCGGCCCCGCGGCAAAGGACGAGCGCGGCATGCGCATGACCGAGCGCGAGCGGAAGGCCGAGATCGACCGGCTGGAAAAAGAAATGCGCAAAGCCGCGCAGATGCTCGAATACGAATATGCCGCCGTGCTGCGCGATCAGATCATCCGGCTGCGCGGGGAGAAGTGACCATGGCGGAAAAAAACGTACAAAACGATTTTTCCAAGGGGAATATCCCCGCGGTCGTCATGCGCATGGCGCTGCCGCTCATTGCCGCGCAGCTCGTGAACGTGCTCTACAACGTGGTGGACCGTATCTACATCGGCCATATTCCCAATGTCGGCAGCATGGCGCTCACGGGCGTCGGCATCGCGCTGCCGGTCATTTCGATCCTCTCGGCGTTCGCGGGCCTGTTCGGACAGGGCGGCGCGCCGCTCTGCTCCATGGCGCGCGGCCGCGGGGATAACGACGAGGCCTCCCGCGTGATGGGCAACGCCTTCTCCATGCTGCTCGTCTCGTCCGTTGCGCTCGGGCTGCTCACATGGGCGTTTCTCGATCCGGTGATAACGGTGTTCGCCGCGGGCAAGGAGGCAAGCTCCTATGCGCGCGAGTATCTCGCAGTGTATCTCATCGGGACGACGTTCTCGTTCGTATCCCTCGGCATGAACGTGTATATCAACGCCCAGGGCTTCGCCACGCGCGGCATGCTCACGGTGCTGCTCGGCGCGGCGGCGAACATCGTGCTCGACCCGCTGTTCATTTTTGTTTTTCACATGGGCGTGCGCGGCGCGGCGGCTGCCACGGTGCTCTCGCAGGCGCTGAGCGCCGCGTGGTGCTTCCTCTTTCTGCGCAGCAGCAAAACGCCGCTCGAGCTTTCGTGGCGGACGATGGCGCCGCGGAAGAAGATCATGGGACGCATCATGTCTCTCGGCGTAGCCGATTTCGTGATGGGCGCGACGAACTCCGCCATTCAGACCGTGGCGAACCGCCAGCTCGGGCTGTACGGCGGCGATCTTTATGTCGGCGCGATCACGGTCGTAAACTCGCTGCGGACGATCTTCACCGAGATCATCCACGGCTTCGGCTCCGGCATCCAGCCGGTGCTCGCTTTTAACTACGGCGCGGGGCAGAAAAAGCGCGTGCTGGAGACGATCCGGTTCAGCACGCTCGGCGCGGCGGTGTTTTCGCTGCTCGTGTGGGCGGTGTTCATGCTCTTCCCCGAACTGCTCATCCGCATCTTTACGCCGGATGAGGCGCTCATCGCCGTGGCGGTGCGCGCCGTGCGCATTTATTTCTGCGGGTTCGTGTTCATGTCGCTCCAATTCGTTGCGCAAAACTCGTTCCGCTCGCTCGGCAAGGCGCGGCAGGCGATCTTCTTCTCGCTGCTGCGCAAGATCGTGCTCGTCGTGCCGCTGATGCTGCTGCTCCCGGGCGTATTCGGTCTCGGGGCGGACGGCGTGTACTGGAGCGAGCCGATCAGCGATCTGCTCGGCGGGGGCGCGGCGTTCACAACGCTTATGCTCACTGTGTACCTCCCGCTTGCCAAGGAACTTAAGGAGGAAACTCTATGCCAAAACTGATGCTCATCGACGGCAACAGCCTCGTAAATCGCGCCTATTACGGCGTGCGTCCGCTCTCCGCGCCCGACGGCACGCCGACGAACGCCGTTTTCGGCTTTCTGAACATTCTGCAGCGCCTGCTCGACGACGAAAAGCCGGACGCGCTCTGCGTCATGTTCGACCGCCGCGAGCCGACGTTCCGCCACAAGCACAGCGAGGCGTATAAGGCGACGCGCAAGCCCATGCCGGACGATCTCGCCGCGCAGATGCCGGTTTTGAAGGACGTGCTCGACGCGCTCGGCATCGAGCGGCGCGAGCTCTCCGGCTGGGAGGCGGACGATCTTCTCGGCACCGTGAGCCGCATCGGAGCGGAGCAGGGCTGGGAGTGCGTCGTCGTCACCGGCGATAAGGACGCTTTGCAGCTCGTGGGTGAGCATGTGCGCGTGCTCAACGTCAAAACGCGTATGGGCCAGACCGAGACCGTCAACTATACGCCCGAGCGCTTCCGCGAGGAATACGGCTTTGACGCGCCGCACATGGTCGATCTCAAGGCCCTCATGGGCGACACGAGCGACAACATCCCCGGCGTCCCCGGCGTGGGGGAGAAGACGGCGCTCGAGCTTGTGCGGAAGTACGGCTCGCTCGCGGGCGTGTACGAGCATATCAGCGATCCCGACATCCGCGCCTCGCTGCGCACAAAGCTCGAAAACGGCAAAGAGAGCGCCGAGGATTCGTACTATCTCGCCACGATCGACCGCAAGGCTCCCATCGATATTTCCCCCGACGAGCTTCGCCGCCCGGCAGACTACGGCGGCGCGGCATATGAAATTTTCCGGCGTCTCGGCTTCCAGAAGTTCATTGAAAAGTGGGGCCTGAAGCCGGCCGCGGAGGAGAAAAAGGAAGAGACCGTATTCGATGGCACATGCGAGAGCGTGACGCCGCAAACGGAAAAAGACCTCCGCGCCGCGCTGGAGCGGGCGGGGGACGCCGTCGCCTATTACTGGTTTGATGCCGAAAGCGGCGAGACGCTCGCGCATTTCAGCGTTTCCGAAAAAGACGCGCTCGCGGTATTTCTGACGCCGGAGGCATACCGGGACGGCTATACCGCGGCGCTCGCGCTGCTCTTTGCGCCCGAGCGCCGTAAGGCGGGGCACGATGTGAAGAATCTGCAGCGCGCGCTGCTCGCGCGAGGTGTGGACGCGCTCGAAAACTGGGTGTTTGACAGCGCGCTCGCCGGGTATCTTCTCGACGCGACTGCCGCCGGGTACGAGATCGAAAAGCTCACGCTCGCCTATTGCGGCTTCACGCCGCATACCTCGTCCGGCGCGGCGGACAGCGGCGATCAGCTCATGCTTGACCTCTCCGGCGGGGAGGGAAAAACGCTCGCCGACCGGCTCGGCGAGATGGCCTCGCGCGCGGCGAGCGTCGCGGCGCTCGAGGAAGTTATGCTGCCGAAGCTGCGCGAGACGCAGATGGAGGAGCTTTTTACAAAGATCGAGCTGCCGCTCTGCGCGGTGCTTGCCAAAATGGAAAACGAGGGCTTCCTTGCCGACGCGGAGGCGCTGCGCGCCTTCGGTGAGAGTCTTACGGGCAGCATCGACGCGCTGCGCGAAGCGGTCTGGGCCGAGGCGGGGGAGGAGTTCAACATCCAGTCCCCGAAGCAGCTCGGCGCCGTGCTTTTTGAAAAGCTCGGACTCCCCGGCGGGAAAAAGACCAAGACCGGCTGGAGCACCAATGCCGATGTGCTCGATAAGCTCCGCTATGAGCCCATCGTGCGCCATGTGCTCGAATACCGCGAGCTCACCAAGCTCAAATCCACTTACGCGGATGGCCTCTTGAAGGTCATCGGCGCGGACGGACGCATCCATACCAATTTCCAGATGACCGTCACGGCGACGGGGCGTCTCTCGTCCACCGAGCCGAACTTGCAGAACATCCCCGTCCGGCGCGAGCTGGGGGCGGGACTGCGCAAAATGTTCGTCGCCGCGCCCGGCAACGTGCTCGTGGACGCGGACTATTCGCAGATCGAGCTTCGCCTGCTCGCGCACATCTCGGGCGACGAGGCGATGCGCGCGGCGTTTCTCTCCGGCGAGGACGTCCACCGCGTCACGGCCTCACAGGTGTTCGGCGTGCCGCTTGAGGACGTCACCGCCGAGGAGCGCCGGAGAGCGAAGGCCGTGAACTTCGGCATCGTGTACGGCATTTCCGCCTTCTCGCTCGCGCAGGACATCGGCGTCGGCTACGGCGAGGCGAAGGAGTATATGGACGCCTATTTCGCGCGCTTCCGCGGCGTGCGCGATTACCAGAAGGAAGCCGTCCGGCACGCGAAGGAGCTCGGCTACGCCGAAACACTTTTCCACCGGCGGCGGTATCTGCCGGAACTGAACGTTCCGGCGCTGCGCGCGTTCGGCGAGCGCGTCGCGCTCAACATGCCGATTCAGGGCACGGCGGCGGACGTTATAAAGCTCGCCATGGTGCATGTGGACAAGCGGCTCCGCGCCGAGGGCATGAAGGCAAAGCTCATCTTGCAGGTGCACGACGAGCTGATCGTCGAATGCCCGGAAGCGGAGCGGGAAAAGGCCGTGCAGGTGCTGCGCGAGGAAATGGAACATGCCGCAGCTTACACCGTGCCGCTCACCGCGGACGCCGGCTGGGGCAGAAACTGGGCGGAGGCGCACGGAACATGATCGTTCGCAGAGCGGAGCTTTCCGACATTCCCGCCGTTGCCGCGCTCGAGCGCGCCGAATTTCCGGACGGCGCGGACGAAGGAATGCTCGCGCGCCTTTGGGAAACGGACGGCGGCGTCATCCTCGCCGCCGAAGAAGGGAATGACCTTCTCGGCTACGTCTGGGCGCGCTTCGTGCTCGACGAGGGCGATATCGGCAACGTGGCCGTGGCGCCGGACTCTCGCCGCCGCGGGATCGGCGCGGCGCTTTTGAAAGCGCTTTTTGCCGAAAGCGAGCGGCGCGGCGCCGCCGTTTTACAGCTCGAGGTGCGCGAGAGCAATCTCGCCGCGCGGCGGCTCTATGAAAAAAACGGCTTTGAGATCGTGGGAAAACGAAAAAACTACTATGAAAAACCGGCGGAAGATGCTATTCTGATGTCGAAATTCTTCCAAAAAGAGGCGGAGTAACGCAATGCTGATATTATCCGTGGAATCCACGTGCGACGAGACCGCCGTCGCCGTGACCGAAAATGGACGAAAGGTGCTCACCGACCAGATCTTCTCACAGGCCGACCTGCACGCCGTATACGGCGGCGTCGTGCCGGAGATCGCCTCGCGCAGCCATGTGGAGGTCATCTCGCGGCTGGCTGACCGCGCGATTGCGGCGGCGGGCGTGAAAAAGTCCGAGCTTGACGCCGTGGCGGTGTCGTATGCGCCGGGACTCATCGGCGCGGTGCTCGTGGGCGTGAATTTTGCCAAAAGCGCCGCGGCGGCGCTCGGCATCCCGCTCATTCCGGTGCACCACATCCGCGGCCACATCGCCGCAAACTACATTGCCTATCCGGAGCTTGAGCCGCCGTTCCTCTGTCTTGCCATCTCCGGCGGCAACACGATGCTCGTGGACGTGCGCGACTATACCGATCTTCGCATTCTCGGCCAGACGCGCGACGACGCCGCGGGCGAATGCTTTGATAAATCCGCGCGTGTGCTCGGCCTGCCGTATCCCGGCGGCGCGCCGATCGACCGGCTGGCGAAGGAGGGGCGCGACGACGCCTACACGCTGCCGCACCCGTTCGTCGGCGAGAATCCCTATGACATGAGCTTTTCCGGTCTCAAGACCGCCGTTATCAATCTTGCCCACCACTGCGAGAAGACCGGCGAGGCGCTCGACCGCGCGGGGCTCGCGGCGTCGCTCTGCCGCGCGGTGAGCGAATCGCTCGTGCCGCGCACGATGGCGGCGGCCGCGGAGCTCGGGTACAAAAAGATCGCCGTGGCGGGCGGCGTCGCGGCAAATTCGCGCATCCGCGCCGACTTTGCCGCCGCTGCGGAAAAGTCGGGCGCACAGCTTTTCGTCCCGCCGCTCCGTCTCTGCGGCGACAACGCCGCGATGATCGGCTGCCAGGGCTATTATGAGTTCCTCGCCGGGCATACCGCCGGGCCGGAGCTCAACGCCTACGCAACGATGCCGCTCGAAAAGCAGATCGGATAAGATAGGATAAGATAAAAAATAAGGGGCGAGGGAAATGGGCGTCCACGACGGCCACCGCTCGCGGATGAAGGAACGCTTCCGCGGCCACGGTCTCGAAAACTTCAACGACATAAACGCCTTGGAGCTGCTGCTCTTTTATGCCGCGCCCCGGCGCGATACGAACGGCATGGCTCACGCGCTTCTCGAGCGGTTCGGCTCGTTTTCCGCCGTGCTGGAGGCAAACGAGCAGGAGCTGCTCGCGGTGCCGGGCATCGGCGAGAACGCCGTGACGCTTCTCCGGCTCATCCCGGAGGTCAGCCGCCGGTACCTGCTCGACAAGACGCCGTCGAACGAGCCGATCGATTCCGCCGAGGCTGCGGGACACTATTTCATCCCGCGGTTTATGTACGAGACGGAGGAGACCGTCTATGCGCTGCTGCTCGATGCGCGGAAGCGTCCCATCCGCTGCGCGGTGATAAGCCGCGGCACGGTGGATGCCGCCGAAGTAAACGCCCGCAGGCTCGCCGAGCTTGCGCTGCAGTACCGCGCGAGCGCCGTCATCCTCGCGCACAACCACCGCAGCGGCGTGGCGCTGCCTTCCGTGGAGGACGAGACCTCCACGGCGCGGCTCGCCCGCGCGCTCGATCTGCTCGGCGTGGAGCTTTCCGACCACATCATCGTCGCCGGAAACGACTACGTCTCCATGCGCGAGGGCGGATTTATGCGATAAATCACACAGACCTTACTTCAGATTTGATACCGGCGGGGCTTCGGCCTCCGCCGGTTTTGCAGTGCCGTGCATTTTTCCCTGCATATCGCGCGGGACGGTTCGTTATGGAAACCGGATAACGGCAGCCGGAAACAAACAAAATGCCGTTTGCGGGATTGACATTTTCTGGATATTCTCCGGATAAGCATTGAAATACAAAGAAAAAATCGATGTTGAAAAGTCTGTGGGAAATGTTGATAACTCTTTGAAATCCCGGTTGCGTTTTCCCGGAAGAGGCACGTTCCGCCGGCTCCGGCGGCGGAAATTATGGAAAGTCAATGCGAAAAAGCGTAGAAAATCGGGCCGGGAATTTTGGCAAAATTCGGTCTTGACATACAAAAATTTCCCCATGGGAAAGGCTGCGGCGTGCAGTTTTGCCCTGCATATTACAAATTGTAATATTTTGTTTCCTGCACAGCAGAAACCGCTTGACATAACGTTAAAGAATCGATAAAATGTACCTTATGATATTATGGGAGAGATGGGGAACTCCTTTAATTTCAAAATGACCCTTTATCATAAGAAGACTAAGGAAGAAGGAGGTAGACCGACTTATGCCGCAAATGTCCGTATGGATGATCGTCGCCAGCATCATTGCCGTGCTGGTGTTTTTGCTGATCGGCTTTGTGCTGGGCGTCATGTACCGGAAAAAGGTTTCCGAGCGCGAGATCGCCAGCGCCGAGGATGAAGCGAAGCGCATCATCAACGAAGGCATTAAAGCCGCTGAAAACAAAAAGCGCGAGGCGCTGCTCGAGGCGAAGGAAGAGATCCATCGCACCCGCACCGAGTGCGACCGCGAAGTAAAAGAGCGCCGCAACGAAGTTTCCAAGCAGGAGCGCCGTCTCCAGCAGAAGGAAGAAAATCTCGACCGCAAGACCGAAGCGCTCGAAAAGAAGACCGAGACTCTCAACCGCAAGCTCCAGGAAGCCGACGCCCAGCAGGAGGAGATCAAGCTCATCAAGAAGAGCCAGCTCGACATGCTCGAAAAGATCTCCGGCTACTCCGTGGAGGAAGCCAAGCAGTATCTCATCAAGAGCGTTGAGGCCGACTGCACGCACGAAATGGCCGCCAAGGTCAAGGAAGTTGAAGCCCAGTTCAAGGACGAGGCCGAGCAGAGGGCCCGCGAGGTCATCGCCACGGCCATCCAGCGCTGCGCCGCCGACCACACGAGCGAGATCACCGTTTCCGTCGTTCCTCTCCCCAACGACGAAATGAAGGGCCGCATCATCGGCCGCGAGGGACGCAACATCCGTTCCATCGAAACGCTCACCGGCTGCGATCTCATCATCGACGATACGCCGGAGGCCATCACGGTCTCAAGCTTTGATCCCGTCCGCCGCGAAGTCGCGCGCCTTGCGCTCGAAAAGCTCATTCAGGACGGCCGCATCCACCCCGCCCGCATCGAGGAAATGGTCGCCAAGGCCCAGCGCGAGGTCAACCAGACCATCAAGGAAGAGGGCGAGCGCGCCGTGTTTGAGACGAACGTCCACGGCCTGCACCCCGATCTCGTCAAGCTCCTCGGCCGCCAGCGCTACCGCACGAGCTACGGTCAGAACGTGCTCAACCACTCCATCGAGGTCGCCCAGATCTCCGGGCTGCTCGCCGCTGAGCTCGGCGTGGACATTGCCCTGGCCAAGCGCGCCGGTCTCCTGCACGATCTCGGCAAGTCCATCGACCACGAGGTCGAGGGCAGCCATGTGACCATCGGCGTAGACCTTGCCCGCAAGTACAAGGAGTCCGAAGAGGTCATCCACGCGATCGAAGCGCACCACGGCGACGTGGAGCCGCACACGGTCATCGCCTGCATCGTGCAGGCCGCCGACACGATCTCCGCCGCCCGTCCCGGCGCGCGCCGCGAGAACATCGAGAACTATGTCAAGCGTCTCGAAAAGCTGGAGGAAGTCTCCCGCTCGTTCCCCGGCATTGCGAGCTGCTATGCCATTCAGGCCGGCCGCGAGATCCGCGTCATGGTCAAGCCCGAAGAGGTCAGCGAGGATCAGATCGTCCTGCTCGCGCGCGACATCGCCAAGAAGATCGAAGCCGAGCTTACGTACCCCGGCCAGATCAAGGTCCACGTCCTGCGCGAGACCAAGGCCGTCGATTACGCGAAATAAGATACGTTACCGAAAAGCTGCTGTTGCGATAGCGACAGCAGCTTTTTGCGCTTTGCATGCGGGGCTGTGCCTGAATACCGTGGAGTCGAAAAAGAATACTTTTTAAACCGTCTCATTGCATTGCGCTTCGAAACACGATATCCTTGCATCGGGAGGTGGCGAAATGGCCAACGAGGACACCAAGAATTTTAACGCCATGCTGCATGACAGCAAGGACATGCCCAAGATACAAATTATTACCGACCGGAAAAGCATTGAGAAATATGGCGGGAACAAAATGTACTTCGCTCCGCCGCTCGACTATGACTGCGTGATTAAAAGAGTCCCCTACGGCAGGGTGACCACCGTGGGGGAGATACGAGAATATTTCGCAAAGCAGAGCGGCGCGGACTTTACCGAGCCGATCACAGCGGGGATCTTTGTCTCCATCGCGGCGTGGGCGAGCCATCAGCGCTCCGGGGACGAAACGCCGTATTGGAGGACGCTGAAGGCGAACGGGGAACTCAACGAAAAATATCCGGGAGGAATCGAGTCACAGAAGGAAAAGCTGGAGGCGGAGGGACATGCCATCCTCTCCAAAGGCCGAAAAAACATCCGGTACTATGTAAAGGACTATGAAAAGGTTCTGTTTGCTCTTGGCTCCTTGTGATGTGCCGTAAAGTGTGCTATAGTTACCCGGAAAAAGCCCGGTGAATCGAAACGCAGGAGGAGAATGTCCTTATGGCGGTAAGTGCAGCAGAGATCGTAGAAAAGGCCATTGAGCTCGGCTATGACAAATGCGGCATGATTCCCGTGGAGATGATGCGCGGGTATGAAGCTAAGCTCGAAGAGCGCATGGAGCATTTTCCCGAGACGAGAAGGAAGTACGAAGGCTTCCGAAAATTTGCATACCCGGAAAAGGAATTTCCGTGGGCAAAAGCCATTGTGATTGTGTCGTTTTGGTATGGGAAGTACCGCATTCCTGCCGCCGTGCGCGGGCATATTGCCAAGTACTATCTGACGGACGGGAGACGAAACCCAGACTCGCAGGGCTACAAAGCCGGCGCGGCATTGGAGAAGTATCTTCGGGACAGCGGGCTGCGCGTGGCGTTCAACCGCGATTTTGCGCTTACCGCGCTGCGCTGGGCGGCAATGCAGGCGGGGATCGGGATCGTGCGCAAAAACAATTTCTTCTATACGGAAAAGGGCTCGTATCAGTATCTGGAAGCGTTCCTTATCGATGAGCCGCTGCAGCTCACAGCGGAGAGCACGCTTCGGCCCTGCGCGGAGTCCTGCGATCTGTGTATACGCGCCTGTCCTACGCACTCGCTCGAAGCACCGTATACGATGAACCGGAATACCTGCGTTTCCTGCCTGACGACGTGGGACGCCTGGGATATGCGGACAGAGCCGCGGCGCGGCGAGATCGGACCGTGGATATTCGGCTGCGACGTCTGTCAGGATGCCTGCCCGCACAATACGAATGCGTGGAAGGATACGGAGAAGTTTCCGGGGCTGGAGGCGTGGGCCGGACAGTCTGCGCTGGAGGAGATCGTTCTTGCCGGTTACGACTGGCTGCGCTCTGCTGTGCAGCCGAAGCTGTGGTACATCCCCAAGGGGAAGGAGTGGCGGTACAAAACGAACGCGCTCAACGCCATGCGGAACAGCGGCGATCTCCGATACCTGCCGGTCATCCGGAAGGCGTGCGGGGATGAATCGCCGGAAGTGCGTGAGATGGCGCAATGGGTGCTCGATGAAATAGAAAAAGCTCCGGTACATCGGAGCAATGAAAAACCGGGGCATGACACGCGGTAATGCGGTCATGCCCCGGCTCTTGTATATTCCCTTATCCGAGCCGCGCTTCGAGAGCGGCGAGCTCATCGGCGAGACGCTGCGGGAGCTTGTCGCCGAACTTGGCGTAAAACTCATGGATGCCCTTGCACTCGGCCTTCCAGAGCTCGGGATCGACGGAGAGAAGATCGGCGAGCGTTTCCTTCGTCACGCCGCTGCCCTCGAGATCGATATCCTCGGGGTACGGCTCATAGCCGAGCGTGGTTTCGCGCGCGTCCACCTCGCCGAAGGCGCGGCGCAGCACCCACTCGATCACGCGCAGGTTGTCGCCGAAGCCCGGCCAGAGGAAATGTCCCTCGTCGTCGGTGCGGAACCAGTTGACGTTTGCGATGACCGGCGGCTTGGTGACGAGCTTTTCCATGTCCAGCCAGTGCTGCCAGTAGTCGCCCATGTTGTAGCCGCAGAAGGGGAGCATTGCCATCGGGTCGCGGCGGGTCTCGCCGACCTTACCCTCGGCCGCGGCGGTCTTTTCGGAGGCCATGATGCTACCGACGAATACGCCGTGACCCCAGTCGCGGCTCTGGTAGACGAGCGGCGCGGTCTTGGCGCGGCGGCCGCCGAACACGATCGCGGAGATGGGCACGCCCTGCGGATTTTCAAATTCGCTGGAAATGCACGGACAGTTGATCGCCGGAGAGGTGAAGCGGGAGTTCGGATGCGCGCCGGGCACGCCGGAGGCGGGATCCCACGGCTCGCCCTTCCAGTTGAGCGCGTCCGTCGGCGGGTTCTTGTCGAGCCCTTCCCACCAGACGGTGCCGTCCGGCTTGAGGACGACGTTCGTGAAGATGGTGTTCTTGCGCGTCGCGGCGAGAGCGTTGGGGTTCGTCTTTTCGCTCGTGCCGGGGGCGACGCCGAAGAAGCCGTTTTCCGGGTTGACGGCCCAGAGCCGTCCGTCCGGGCCGGGGCGCAGCCAGGCGATATCGTCGCCGACGCACCAGCACTTCCAGCCCTTCTCACGCCACGCCGCCGGGGGAATGAGCATGGCGAGGTTGGTCTTGCCGCAGGCGGACGGGAACGCGCCGCAGACATAGCGGATCTCGCCCTTGGGGTTCTGCACGCCGAGAATGAGCATGTGCTCGGCGAGCCAGCCCTCCTCACGGCCCAGCGTGGAGGCGATGCGCAGCGCGAAGCACTTCTTGCCGAGCAGCGCGTTGCCGCCGTAGCCGGAGTTGACGGACATGATGAGGTTTTCCTCCGGGAAGTGCGCGATATAGCGCTTGTCGGCGTTGAGCTCGGCCTTGGAGTGGAGACCCTTGACAAAGTCCGGCGAATCGCCGAGCGCTTCATAGACCTTCGTGCCGACGCGCGTCATGATCGCCATGCAGCAGACGACGTAGATCGAGTCGGTGATCTCAATGCCGTACTTGGCAAACGGCGAGCCGATCGCGCCCATCGAATAGGGAATAACATACATTGTCCGGCCGCGCATGCACCCGGCATAGATATCGTGCAGCTTCGCCTTCATCTCGTCCGGCGCCATCCAGTTGTTCGTGGGGCCGGCGTCCTCTTCCTTTTTGCAGCAGATGAACGTGCGTCCCTCGACGCGGGCAACGTCGTTGAGCGCGCTGCGGTGGTATACGCAGCCCGGCAGCTTTTCCTGGTTGAGCTTGATGAGCTCGCCGGTGATATACGCCTCGCGGCGCAGCTCCTCGAGCTGCGTCTCCGTGCCGTCGATCCAGAGGACCTTGTCCGGCTGCATCAGCGCGCGGCTCTCCTCGACCCAGTCGGTGATATAATGGTTGATCGTATATGCCATGTCCCGGAGCCTCCCATTGCTTTTACATTATATTATTCATAATAGACGGAAAAGTTCCGTTTGGCAATGGCGTATATCGAAAAAAGTAAGGAAATTTGCAATTTTCATTTGTCAAACTTGCGTAAAAGCGCATTCGAGAGCGCGGCAAACTGCGCGATGGAGAGCGTTTCGCCGCGCACGGCGGGCGGAAGGCCGGTTTCCTCCATGGCGGACTCAATGGCGGCGCGGTCGAGCTCGGAAAAGCCCGAACGCAGTGCGTTTGAAAGCGTTTTCCGCCGCTGGGCGAACGCGGCGCGCACGGTGCGGAAGAAGAGCTTTTTGTCGTCCACGCTCGCGGGGGGCGCGGCGCGCCGGTCCATGCGCACAACGGCGCTCGTCACCTTCGGCTGCGGCACGAAGCAGTGCGGCGGCACGTCAAAGAGAAGCTTCGGCTCGGCGTACCACTGCACGAGCACGGAGAAGGCTCCGTACTCGCCCGTGCCGGGCGCGGCGCACAGCCGCTGCGCGACTTCCTTCTGGATCATCACGGTGACGCTCTCAAAGCAGCCTGCCTCGAGAAACGCGGTGATGAGCGGCGTCGTCACGTTGTACGGCAGATTGGCGCACACCTTCCACGGTCTTTCGCCGAGCGTTTCGGCGCAGATGGCCGGCAGATCCGCCTTGAGCGCGTCGGCAAAAACGACCGACACATTATCAAAATCCGCGAGCGTTTCGCCGAGCACGCCCCGCAGCCGCTCGTCCAGCTCAACGGCCGTGACGCGGCCTGCGGTTTTCGCAAGCTCCGCCGTGAGACAGCCGACGCCGGGACCGATCTCGAGCGCGCCGTCGGCTGCCGTGATGCCGCTTTCGGCGGCGATCTGCTGCGGCACCCACGCGGCGGTCAGAAAGTTCTGCCCCATGGATTTGGAAAAGCGGAAGCCGTGGCGCTGCAAAAGCGCCGTTATGTCGCGGTAGTCGGTCAGATTCATCGTTCCACCAGCTTTTCGAGCGCGATGCGCAGCGCGCCGTCGTCCACGCCGCCGACGAGTCGGATCGTGCCGCAGGTATCAAAGCCGTTTTTGCGCAGCATGGCGCGCATGGGCTCATTGCCGGGGGCGGTGTCGATGCGCACGCCCGCGCAGCAGTAGGCGTGGGCAAAGTCGTCCGCGAGCGAGATCATTTCCGAGGCGATGCCTTTTCCGCGGTAGGCGTCCGAAACCATGATGCGGTGGATCGTGAGATACGGCCCCGCGCACGAGAGCCATTCGCCCTCAATGGCGGTGTATGCCGCCTCGCTCCGGCGGCTGATGCAGAGATAACCGGCCGGATTTCCGTCCGCGGTGAAGAGCCAGCCGTCACCGCGCTCGATGTCCCGCCGGAAGTCCTCCTCCGCGGGGTAGCCGTGCTGCCACTGGTCCAGCCCTTGCGAAGCGAGAAACGCTTTTGCCTCGTCCGCAATGCCGAGAATGGTGGGCAGGTCGGCTTCCTCCGCGCGGCGGCAGTCGATCTTCGGCGGCACGGGGCGCGGATGGCGCTCGGCGTCGATCTCGTCGAGCAGGGCCTTGTCTTCGTCGGTCTGCGGTACGAACTTTTCAAAAAGCTCCGGGCGCTTGTCCATCGTGCGCTCGAGCATCTTTTTCCGCCGCCAGCGGGCGATCTCGCGGTCTACGCCGCTGCGCAGAATGGGCGGCACCTCGCGCCCCTCCCACATGTCCGGGCGGGTGTACTGCGGGTATTCGAGCAGGCCGTCCCAGTGGCTCTCGCCGGTGAAGCACTCCTCATCCGCGAGTACGCCGGGGATAAGGCGGCACACGGCGTCCGTCACCGCCATGGCGGCGATCTCGCCGCCGGTCAGAACAAAGTCGCCGAGGGAGATCTCCTCGTCCACGCACTCTTCGATGAAGCGCTCGTCCACGCCCTCGTAGTGGCCGCACACGAGCACGAGATGGTCGTAGTCCGCGGCAAGACGGCGCGCGCAGCTCTGGTCGAACGTCTTGCCCTGCGGGGACATGTAAATGACGCGGCGGCGCTTTTCGCCCGCCTTGGCGCACACATCGTCAAGGCACGACTTGAGCGGCTGCGCCATCATCACGCAGCCCCAGCCGCCGCCGTAGGGGTAATCGTCCACCTGCTGCTGTTTGTTTTCGGTATAGTCGCGGATCTGGACGGCGTGGATGTCCAGAATGCCCTTCTTCTCGGCGCGGCCGAGAATGCTGATCTTGAGCGACGCCTCCACCGCGTCGGGGAAGAGCGTCAGAATGTCGATGCGCATGGCGTCACATCCCTTCTATCAGATGAACGCGGATCGTTTTCTCGTCCGCGTCGATGTCAAGAATAAATTCCGGCACGGCGGGGATCGTGTGCTCGGTCTCGCCCTGCACGACGTAGACCTGCCCGGCGGGCATATCGAGCACCTCGGTGAGCTTGCCGATCTCCGTGCCCTGCTCGTCCACGACCGCCGCGCCGAGAAGATCGGCGACAAAGTGCCGTCCCTTCGGCAGACGCACGTCGCTGCGGGCGAAGTACACGATCTTGTTTTTGAGAAGCATCGCGCCGTTCACGTCCTCCACATCCGCAAAGCGGACGATGAGCATGCCCTTGTGGACGCGCGACGAGGCGACGGCGCGCGGCGCGCCATCAATGTAGAGCGTTTTGAGCGGCTTTAAAAACTCGGCGCTGTCGCACCACGGGTCGAGCTTGACCTCGCCGCGCACGCCGAACGTGTTGATGATCTTTCCCGCTTCGAGATACGGCTCCTTTGCCATAGGTAAACCTCCAGATATGGAAACCGCAGGGACGGGGCAGCGCCCCACCCCTGCGGTTTGGGTTTTGGGTTTGAGACTCAGTCGAGGATCTCGACCGAGACCTTTTTTCCCTGTCGCTGGGCGACGGCCTTCATCAGCACGCGGATCTCCTTGACCACGCGGCCCTGACGGCCGATGACCTTGCCCATGTCGCCGGGGGCGACCCGCACTTCAAAAACGGTTTCGCCGCCGGTCTCGTGCTCTGTCACGGAGACCTCGTCCGATTTCTCCACGAGACTTTGCACGATGTAGGTCAGCAGTTCTTTCATTCCGGCAGCCCTCGGAATCAGGCTTCAGCTTTCTTCAGCAGGCCGCGGACCGTGTCGGTGGGCTGGGCGCCGTTGGAGATCCAGTACTTGGCGCGCTCCATGTCGATCTTGATGGTGGCAGGCTCGGTCAGAGGATCGTAGGTGCCGATCTCTTCGATGAAGCGGCCGTCGCGGGCGAAGTGGCTGTCGGCCACGACGACGCGGTAGAACGGGGCTTTCTTGGCGCCGACGCGGCGCAGACGGATTTTGACCATGATGTGTTTCCTCCAAAAATGTTTAAAATTTTATATTTTTATTGCTGTGCAACAAAAAGCTGTTAGAAGCCGAACGGCATTTTGCCGCCGCCGCGCTGGAAGCGCTTCATTTTCTTGCCGGAGAGCTGGCGCGCCATCGTCTGCATCATTTCAAACTGCTTGAGCAGACGGTTGATGTCCACTACGCCGACGCCCGCGCCAGCGGCGATGCGCCGCTTTCGGCTGGAGTTCAGAATCGAGGGGTTCTCGCGTTCGGCGGGAGTCATGGAGAGGATGATCGCCTCGGTGTGCGCCATGGCCTTCTCGTCGATCTTCGCACCGGCGAGCGCCTTGGCGTCCAGCCCCGGCACCATCCCGGCGAGCTCCTGCAGCGAGCCCATGTTCTTCATGGAGTTGAGCTGGTCGAGATAATCGGTCAGCGTGAAGCGGTTCTTTTTGAGCTTTTCGGCGAGCTCCTGCGCTTTCTTCTCATCGACGGCGGCCTCCGCCTTTTCGATGAGCGTGAGCACGTCGCCCATGCCGAGAATGCGGCTCGCCATGCGGTCGGGGTGGAAGACCTCGATGGCGTCGAGCTTTTCGCCGACGCCGGCGAACTTGATGGGCTTGCCCGTCACGGCCTTGACGGAGAGCGCGGCGCCGCCGCGGGCGTCGCCGTCGAGCTTGGTGAGCATCACGCCGGTGATGCCGAGCGCCTCGTCAAAGGCGGCGGCGGCGTTCACGGCGTCCTGGCCGGTCATCGCGTCCACGACGAGCAAAATCTCCGCCGGTTCGGTCTCGGCTTTGATGCGGCGCAGCTCGTCCATGAGCGCCTCGTCGATGTGGAGGCGTCCGGCGGTATCGAGAAATACGAGATCGTTTCCGTGGCGGCGGGCGTGGTCGATCGCGTGCTTGGCGATCTCCACCGGGTCGCCCTGGCCTTCCTCGTATACGGGAAGATCGAGCTTTTTGCCGACGGTCTTGAGCTGATCGATCGCGGCGGGACGGTATACGTCGCACGCGACGAGCAGGGGGCGCTTGTTCTGGCTCTTGCGCATGAGCGCGGCGAGCTTCGCGCCGTTCGTGGTTTTACCGGCGCCCTGCAGACCGACGAGCATCACGACGCTCGGCGACTTTGAGCCGATGTTGAGCTTCTGACTCTGGCCGCCCATGAGCGCGCACAGCTCCTCGTTGACGATCTTGATGACCATCTGCGCGGGGGAGAGGCTCTCGAGCACGTCCGTGCCGACGGCACGCTCGCTGACGGATTTGACAAAGTCCTTGACGACCTTGTAGCTCACGTCGGCCTCGAGCAGCGCGAGACGCACCTCGCGCATCGCTTCCTTTACGTCCGACTCCGACAGGCGGCCCTTGCCGCGGAGCTTTTTGAAAACGTTATTGAGTTTGTCGGAAAGATTTTCAAATGCCATGTCCCAGCTCCTGTAATGCGGCGGCGATCTCGCGCGCTAAGCTCTGCGCGGCGCCATCGGTCATGGTTTCGAGCCGCGCGAGCTTTTCCTGCGCCGCGGCGAGAATGTCCCGCTCGGCGGCGAAGCGCGCGACCAGCCCGGTTTTCTCTTCAAACCGGCGCATCGTCTCCTCAGCGCGGCGGATGATGTCCCACACGCTCTGCCGGGAAACGCCCTCGCTCTGCGCGATCTCGGCAAGAGAGAGGTCTTCGTTGTAATGCAGGTCAAAATACTCGCGCTGCTTTTCGGTGAGCAGCTCGCCGTAAGAGTCAAAGAGCATCGTGCGAAAGAGCGCTTCTTCCATACTCTCTGCCTCCCTCTGTCAAGGATTTTTCCCTGTCACCGGCACATTATACCCGCCCAAAGCGAGCCTGTCAAGGCTTTTTCGCTGACAGCGGGGAGAAAACTTGCTCCAATACGAAGAAACGTTTCCATTACGAAACCGATTTCGTAACTTTTCGTTTAAGTTACCAAAATGGCGCGGAGTTTTTTATTAGGCTGTACGAAAATACAATTTTGGGGTAGACAAAAGCGGAAAAATGCGAGAGAATGACGGCGAAAAGAGAACCAGCCCATCGGATCGCGCCGAGGGCGTTCTTTTATCCCGCGGAATGAAACCGGTTAACAAATAACAGCCGGAGCAGAAAGGAACTTATACACCATGCAGTTCAACAACCGTGATGACATCATTCAGATGACTTCTTATTGGACCGGCGAGCGCTTCCCGGACGGACGCCCCCGCGTTTCCGACAGCGTTCTCGAGCGTCTGCGCAACATGAGCATCGAGGAAGTCTGGCGTCTGGCCTGGATGAAGCTGAACAACTATCAGTTCCAGGGTGAGTTCAAGTGCACGCACAACACGCAGAAGCCGACCGTCGGCCGCGCCGTGACGGCGACGTTCGTTCCCATCCGCGAGGATCTGGAGCTTGCTATGATGCGTCAGGCTAAGAGCCAGGGCATGAAGGGTATGTACAACCAGTGGGTCGTGGACGGCCTGGTTGAGGACGACGTTTTTGTCGCCGACCTTTTCGATAAGACCGAGTACGGCACGCTCGTCGGCGGCAATCTTGCCACCGTGATCCGCCAGAAGACGAAGCGCGGCGGCGCCGTCGTATGGGGCAGCATCCGCGATCTGCAGCAGATCCGCGAGATTGAGGATATCAACATCTTCTACCGCGGCTTCCACCCCTCGCCGATCCGCGATATCACGCTCGTCGGCTACAACGCGCCCTGCCGCATCGGCCACGCCACCTGCCTCCCCGGCGACGTTGTTTACGCCTGCGAGAGCGGCGTGTGCTTCATCCCGCCGCACATGGCAGAGGAAGTTGCCGACGACGCCGAGAAGATCCATGTCCGCGACATTTTCGGCTTCCAGCGCATTCACGAGGGCGTCTACTCCGCCACCGCCATCGATGAGTTCCCGTGGCAGCCCGAAATTTTTGAGGACTTCATGAACTGGCTCAAGACCGACGAGAAGGCCGAGCCCTACCGTCATCTGACCTGGGAGAAGGAACGCCAGCTCATCATCGAGCGCCGCGATCTCGAACACGAGCGCTACAATCTCGACTCCTGCCGTCTCGATCTCTGCGACGTGTGATTGTCAAGCGCCCCTTTCCCTGTTATGATACTTACATAAAAATTAAGAAAAAAGGCGAAAGGGGTCTGCTCCATGGCCAGAGAGTCCAAGACAACGATCGATGATATCGCGAGAGCCGTAGGCGTGTCAAAAACCACCATTTCCCGTTACATCAACGGACACGGGGAAATGATGAGCGAAAAGACCCGCGAGCGGGTGCGTGCCGCCATCGAGCTGACGAACTACCAGCCGAGCGACATCGCCCGCAATCTCAAGCGCAAGAAAACAAATCTGATCGGCGTTCTCATATCCGATATGTCCACGCCGTTCTCATCGGCGCTGATCATCGCCATCGGGGACTATCTGGCGGAGCGCGGCTATGTTCCGATCTTTGCCAACTGCGACGACAGCCTGCAGAAGGAAGAGGAGCTCATCGATATGCTCATCTCCAAGGGCGTTGCGGGGCTTCTGGTCAACACCACGTCCAGCCAGAACAACCATCTTATCGGCGTGGCGAGCCGCGGCCTGCCGGTTGTGCTGTGCGACCGCTATATCAGCAATTACCGCTTCAACATCGTCACGATCGAGCAAGAAAAGCCGTTCCACGATCTCGTGGCGCATCTCAAAGAGCAGGGCTATACGCGGCCAGTGCTTTTCACCCAGCGCTGGGAGAAAAACTCCACCCGTCAGCGCCGCAAGGACGCTTTCATTGCCGCGGTGAAGGAGATCTACGGCTACGACCCGGGCGACGATGTGTTCGTTGTCAGCACGAAGCTCGGCATCACCGCCTCCATGCAGCTCGACGGGCTCTGCTGCCGTCTCCGGCCCGGCGATGTGCCCGCCGTAATCGGCGGCAACAGCGTTACGACCGTTCAGGCCTATAAGGCGATCCATTCACGCGGTCTCTCCATGCCGGAGGAGATCGGCCTGTGCGGTCCTGAAGACTGGAACTGGCAGCAAGAGATGAGCTGGGCGACGCTCGTGGAGCCAAACATCACGACCATTTACGTTCCCGCGAGAGATATTGGCACGCAGGCCGCCCGTCTGCTCGTGGAGAACATCGAAACGGAGAACGCCGAGCCAACGGAGCTCATGCTCGGCTGCAGGCTGAGCATCCGCCGCTCCACAACGCGGCTCTCCGGTGAAATCAAAAAGGATGATACGCAATGAATCATAAAACCACGCTCCTGGTCGGTGAACCGATGGGTCTGTTCATCGCCGAGGAGACCGGACGGCTGGAGGACGTAGACCACTTTTCCTTCACGACGTGCGGTGCGGAGCTGAATGTGGCCATCGGAATGAAGCGCCTCGGCCACGAGGTGTCGTACATGACGAAGCTCGGCCGCGATCCGTTCGGAAAACGCATTACCAACCGGATGGAGGAAATCGGCATTTCTACCGGACATATCCTCTTCTCCGACGAGCGCCCCACTGGCTTCATGTTCAAATCCATGGTGGCCGAGGGCGATCCCAGCATCTTCTACTTCCGGCGCGGCAGCGCGGCTTCCACGCTGTCGGCGGAGGACGTCGCCGCGCTCGACCTTTCCGGCTGCGCGCTGGTGCATATGACGGGCATCACGCCTGCGCTTTCCGACTCTGCACGCGAAGCCGTCCTTGCGCTTGCGGCGCGCACAAGGGGGAGCGGCGTGAAGCTGTCGTTCGATCCGAATCTCCGGCTGCAGCTCTGGCCGGACACGGAAAAAATGGCCGAATGCCTTAACGGCATCGCCGAACAGGCCGATATTTTTCTCCCCGGTGTCAAGGAAGCGAAGATCCTCATGGGCGAGGACGATCCTGAAAAGATCGCCGCGTGGTATATCGCCCGCGGAACGAAGACGGTTGTCGTAAAGCTCGGCGCGAAGGGCGCGTATTACGCTTCTGCCAGTGGGGAGAGCGGCTATGTTCCGGGCTTCCATGTGGACAGGATCGTGGATACGGTCGGTGCGGGCGACGGCTTTGCCGCCGGAGTGCTCACGGCGCTGCTCGAGGATATGCCTCTTGCCGAGGCGGTGCGCCGCGGCTGCGCCATCGGCGCGATCCAGCTTCTGAGCAAGGGCGACAACGACGGCCTTCCCTCCCGGCGGGAGCTCGAGCGCTTCATGGCAGGCGAACCGGAATGGAGGGACAAATGAGAGATATTTACGAACTTTTCGGACGTCTCGGCGTTGTGCCGGTCGTCGTGCTGGACGATGCCGACCGGGCCGTACCGCTGGCCAGAGCGCTTCTTGAAGGCGGTGTTCCGGTCATGGAGGTCACTTACCGAACCGCGGCTGCGCAGGAGTCCATCCGGCGCATTGCCGAAGCGGTGCCGGAGATGTGCGTCGGTGCTGGAACGGTGCTCGATGTGAAGACCGCTGAGGGCGCGCAGAGCGCCGGAGCGCAGTTCATCGTAAGCCCTGGCTACAGCGAGCCGCTGCTCACGTGGTGCCGCGCGCAGAGCCTGCCGTTTTTCCCCGGCGTCGCCACGGCGAGTGAGCTGCAGAAGGCCGTCTGCGACGGCATGACTTGCGTGAAGTTTTTCCCCGCCGAGCAGGCCGGCGGCGTGCCAATGCTCAAAGCGCTCGGAGCAGTGTTTTCGCAGGTGAAGTTCATGCCAACCGGCGGCATCGGCGAAAAGAATCTGGCCGACTATCTTGCACTTCCGAACGTTCTCGCCTGCGGCGGCAGCTGGCTCTGCCCGAAAAAGCTCATCCGCGAAGAGAACTACGGACGCATCACGGAAATCTGCCGCGAGACTTTGAAAACCGTTTCCGATATCCGCGCCTGATCCCCGTTTTTTCCGAACGGCGGTATGCACCGCTGCTTTTTTACCGGCTGAGATGAAACCGGTAAACATACCGCGAGAGAAAGGAGAAAACCGCGGCGTGAAGACATTTTCTCTTCCAATTCAGAGTTCCGGCGGGCATACGGCTGTGCTCGAATGCTACGTGCTGGATATGTCGGAGCGCATCCGCTGGAAGGATCGTCCGGCGGTAATCCTCTGTCCCGGCGGCGCGTACCGCTTTACGAATGACCGCGAATCCGAGCCGCTCGCCTGCGCCTTTCTCGCCGAAGGGTATCACGTTTTCTCCTTGCGCTACAGCACAGAAAAGGGTATTTATCCCGCCGCGCTCGAGCAGCTCGCGCGCACGGTGCGGCTCATCCGGCAAAACGCCGGAGAGTGGCATGTGCGGAAAGACGCGATCGTCCTCGCCGGATTTTCCGCCGGAGGCCATCTTGCCGCGGAATACGCCTGCAAGTGGGGCCGACCCGCTCTCAGCGCAGCGGCGGAGGCCGAAAGGGAGGAGCTTCGCCCGAACGCGCTCGTGCTCGGTTATCCGGTCATCACCGCCGGCGCGGCGGCGCACGAGGAGTCAATCCATAACCTTCTCGGTGCGCAGGATACGCCGAAAATGCGCCGGAGCGTGTCGCTGGAAACGCAGGTGAGCGGGTGTGTCCCGCCGGTCTTTCTCTGGCACACGGCTACGGACGAAATGGTTAACGCGGAAAACTCGCTGCTCTTTGCTTCGGCACTCGCGCGAGAAAAGATCCCCTATGAGCTGCATATTTACGGCAGCGGCGTGCACGGCGTGAGTCTCGGCACGCGCGCGACGGTCGGCGAGGAGAAGCACGTATCCCACGGCTGCGCCGGATGGTTCGCCCAGGCGGCGCGGTTTCTGGAGCGGGTGCTCCCTGAATAAAAAAGGAGGTCTGTGCCTTGGAATGTATCTACTGCCATGAAGAGAGTGAGTTTCGCCGCTCGATCATGGAGGAACTCTGTACGCTGCCGTACAGTACGGTATACGTCTTCCGCAGCCAGACCTATTACGGCCGCTGCGTCGTGGCGTTCCGTCTCCGCCATGTGAACGAGCTTTTTGAACTCACGGCGGAAGAGCGGCACGGCTACATGGACGATGTGGCGCGCACCGCCTCGGTGATACAGCGGGCTGTCGGCGCGGAAAAGATCAATTACGCCATTTACGGTGATCTCATGCCGCACGTCCACTTCCACCTTGTTCCGAAGCGCCCTGGCGCGCCGGACTGGGGCGGACCGTTTCGCATGGACGCGCCGGTAACTGAGCTGCCGGAGGAGGAGATGCGCGCGCTGCGCGCCGCTCTGCTCCGCGAGTTCAAAGCATGACCCTCTGCCGCCGGAGGGCGGCACACAAAATACTTTGTTCTTTATTGTTTACACAATAAAAGATAAAAAAACCATTATGGAGGAACCGAAATGAAGAAGATCCTTGCTCTCATCCTGTCTCTGGTCATGGTTTTCGGTCTGGCTGCCTGCGGCGCCAGCACGGAAGCCCCGGCGACCACCCCCACCGAGTCCGGCACGACCACTGGCTCCGACAGCACCGTCGAGCCCATTGTTCTGAAGTTCAGCGACTGCCACAACCCCACCGCCACCAACCACCTCGCCTTCCAGAAAATGGCCGAGGTCGTCAAGGAAGCCACCAACGGCGCCATTGAGATCGAGGTCTACCCCTCCTCCCAGCTCGGCGACGTCGGCGCCAGCCAGGAAGCCATCCAGATGAACACGCTGGATATGGCCGTTACCAACCTCGCCGTTATCGGATCGGTCATCCCCGAGTTCGGCGCGGTCGGCGGCCCGTTCCTCTTTGAGAGCGACGAGCACATCCAGAAGGCCATGGAAGGCGAGCTCGGTCAGTACTACGCGGACAAGGCCGCCGAAAAGGGCCTGAACATCTGCGGATATCTGTACACCGGCTTCCGTCACTGCTTCACCTCCAAGCCCATCAATACCGTGGATGATTTCAAGGGCCTGAAGATCCGCACCATGGAGAACCCGGTCGACGTCGGTATCTTCAACGCCATCGGCGCGCAGGCTACCCCCATGGCCTACAGCGAGCTGTTCACCGCGATCCAGCAGGGCACCGTGGACGGTGGTGAGAACACCATCGCCAACTACCTCTCCGACGGCTTCTCCGAGGTCGCCCCGTACCTGACGCTCAGCGGCCACACCTACAACATCTGCATCATCCTCATTTCCAACGAAGCCATTGAGAAGATCCCTGCCGACATGCGCGATGCCTTCTTCGCCGCCTGCAAGGATGGCATTGCCCAGGCCAGCGCCATGGTGCTTCAGGCCAACGAGGACGCCATCGAGACACTCAAAGCCAACGGCGCCACCATTACCGACATTGACCGTACCGCTCTGTACGAGCTCTGCAAGCCCCTGTACGAAGAGTTCGCCAACGACCGCATCCCCACCGAACTGGTCGAAATGGTCAACGCAGCGAAATAAGCATCTTCCTCCTTTTCTCAGCGCCCGGGAAGCGGATGACCTCCGTTTCCCGGGCCGATCCTGAAAGCAAGAAAGGTTGACTTCTGTGAAAATTGTCAAAGCGATCGACCGGGTGGAACGGGTGCTCATCACCATCTTTTTCACTGTTATGGTCCTGGCTGTGTTTGGTCAGGTATTGAATCGAAATCTTTTCAAGCTCAACATCAGCTGGTTTGAAGAGCTGGCCCGCGGCTGCATGATCTATATGCTGATGCTGGGTACGGAGATCAGCCTTCGCGACCATTCGCAGCTCAATGTGGACTCTCTTGTCCGTCGACTTCCTCCAAAGGTCAAGGTCTGGTTCGACCATTTCTCCACTCTGATGGTGATCGTATTCTCCGGCGTGGTGGGCTTTGCCTCCATCCGGATGATCCGCTCCATGATGACTGTGGGCGGCGTTATGCCAGCGCTGCAGATCCCCAAATATTACTTTGCCGGCTGCGTCACGGTAGGCTGCCTCGCGATCTTCCTTACGCAGACGATCATTCTCATTAACACCATTGTGAAGCTTTGCACGAAAAAATCCGAGAACGGGGAGGAAAAGAACGCATGAATATGACGACACTGATCCTCTTCGGCTCTTTTGTGCTGTTCCTGGTGCTGGGGCTGCCCGTATCGATCTCGCTCGGGCTCTCCTCGCTAGTCAGCTTTTTTTACTGCGGTATTCCCATCGTCACGATCGCACAGCGCCTGTACACGGGCATGGACTCGTTCCCGCTCATGGCCATCCCACTGTTCATTCTCGCCGGCAACCTGATGACCGCCGGCGGCATCTCCCGCAAAATCGTGGACTTTGCCAACATTCTCACCGGCCGCGTCCGCGGCGGTCTGGCCTATACGGCCATTCTCGCCTGCGCGATCTTCGCCGCGCTCTCCGGCAGCGGCCCGGCCACGACCATCGCCATCGGCGCGATGATCTATCCTTCCATGAAGGAGATTAAATACCCCGAAGCGCAGTCCGCCGGTCTCATGGCCGTGGCGGGCGGTCTCGGCCCCGTCATCCCGCCGAGCATCATCATGGTCATTTACAGCACACTCGTCGGCTGCTCCGTTACGAACATGTTCTCTGCCGGTATCTTCTGGGGTATCTTTACAGTGATCGTCCTTGCCGGTGTCGTGTTCGTCATCTCCCGCAAGGACAAGTGGCCGAAGGCCGGCGTGCAGAAGCACACGGCCCGCGAGCTGCTCGGCGTTATCGCCCGCACGCTGCCCGCGCTGGCCGTGCCGCTCATCATCCTCGGCGGCATTTACAGCGGCTTCTTCACCCCGACGGAGTCCGCCGGCATTGCCTGCGTGGCGGCGTATCTGATCGGCCGATTCGTCTATAAGGAGATCTCACTCCACAATCTGCCGACGATCCTCGTGGATTCGGCCAAGCAGAGCACCGTTATCATGTTTATCATTGCCTGCGCGACGGCGTTCTCCTATTTCTTCTCCTACGCCGGTCTCACCAAGAGCCTGACGCAGTTCGTGCTCAGCTGCCACATGAGCCCGACGGTGTTCCTGCTGTTCTGCTTTGTGCTGCTCGTCATCTTCGGCATGTTCATGGACGGCACCTCCATCGCCGTACTACTCGTGCCGTTGCTCTGGCCGGTTGCCAAGGAGCTCGGCATCGACGTGATCCACTTCGGCATCGTGTTCTGCATCCTCAACTCGCTCGGCTGCTGCACGCCGCCGGTCGCGGTCAACCTGTTCGGCATGGCCAACATCTCCGGTCTGAGCGTCGGCGAGATCACCAAAGGCGAGATGCCGTTCTTCATTGCCAATCTCTGCGTCGTGCTGCTCATTATTTTCGTCCCCGCGGTCACCGCGTGGGTCGTAGGCTGAAAAACCCATGCCGGTGCGAAGCCGCACCGGCATCATGAAAAGGAGTTGTTCTTATGAAACTGAAACGCGAAGATATGCTCAAGTGGAACGTCAAAAGCAGCGAAGAGCCCGGACGCCACACCGTCATCACGCCCGATATCCACGAATGCGTCTATACGCACATCGACCGTCTGAATCTCCCTGCCGGAGAGAACTACACGGTCGAATCGGGCGAATATGAGTACTTCCTCTCTCTCATCGAGGGCAAGGCCGTCATCACTGTTGAGGGCAAAGACGCGGAGGATATGAGCCGACTGGACGGCCTGTATCTCGCCGGAAACACCGTCTGCACGCTCCGTGCGGAGGAAAACTGCGTTTTCTATATTGCCTATGCGCTCTATGAGGGCGTCGGCGAGACGCTGCACATCCGCTTCGACCCGAACGCCCCGCTAGGCCCCATGCACGAGGTGCACGGCGAGGGCACGTTCCAGCGCGAGGTGTTCATCATGCTTGGCGACAAGACACCGGCATCGCGGCTACTCTGCGGCTACACCTTCGGTCCGGATTCCGGCTGGACGAGCTGGCCGCCGCACGAGCACGCCGCCATGCTCGAGGAGACGTACTGCTACTTTGACATGCCCGCCCCGAAGATGGGCTATCAGATCACCTATCTCGAGGAGAACGGCCTGTACTCCGACGCCGTCGCCCACCCCGTCCGCTCGGGCAACATGGTCGTGTTCCCGTGCGGCTATCACCCGACCGTCGCCTCGCCCGGCACGCGCAACACCTATCTGTGGGCGCTCGTGGCGCTGCGGCCGGAGGACCGCGTGTACGGCATATACAACAAAGACAAGAACTATATCTGAGGAAGGCGCGGACAAATGATAGAGGAAATGCGGGCAAGGTTTGACCTTGCCGGGAAAAAGGCCATCGTGACCGGCGTCGGCGCGATGGAGGGCATCGGCCGCTATCTCGCCGAAGGCCTCTGCGAGGCCGGAGCGGAGGTCGTGCTCATCAACCGCTCCGAGCGGATGTTCACGGTGCGCGACTATCTTCGGGAAAAGGGCTACGCCGTTCACGGCGTGATCGCCGATCTGGGCGAGCGCGAGCAGCTCCGGCGTGCCTTTGCCGAGAGCATGGAGCTTCTCGGCTCCCATCTGGACATTCTCGTCAACTGCGCTGGCATCCAGCGGCGCATGCCGTCCGTGGACTTTGAAGAGCAGGCGTGGGACGATGTGGTCAACATCAATCTCAACGCCGTGTTCTTCCTGAGCCAACTCGCCGCGCGCGAGATGATCCCGCAGCACAAGGGCAAGATCATCAACGTGGCGTCCATGCTCAGCTACTTCGGCGGCTACCGCGTACCGGCCTACACTGCGACGAAGACTGCCGTTATGGGCCTGACCCGCGCGCTCACCAACGAGTGGGCCGCCGAGGGCATTAACGTGAACGCCATCGCGCCGGGCTATATCGCCACCGATATGGGCAAACCCCTGATGGAGGACCCCGTGCGCAACAAGGAGATCATCGACCGGATCCCCTCCAAAGCGTGGGGCGATCCGAAGGTGTTCAAGGATGTCGTGGTGTTCCTAGCCTCGGAGGCGTCGAACTACATCTGCGGCGCTACGATCCCTGTGGACGGAGGTTTCCTATGCCGGTAACGAAAAAACGACCGCTCGTCGTGCTGACGGACTATTCGTATGAAACGATCCAGCCGTTCATCGACGTTTACAAGGCGGCGGACTTCGAGTTCCGCCCCTGCCAGTGCAAATCGCCTGAGGAGATTATCGAGGCGTGCAAAGACGCGGACGCCATCCAGGTACACTTTGCCGAGATCACGCGCGATATCCTTGCCGCGCTTCCCAAATGCCGTCTGCTCGTGCATAGCGGCGTCGGCATGGATACGATCGACGTGGACGCCGCCCGGGATCTCGGCATCCCGGCGTGCAACGTGCCGGACTACGGCATCGAGGATGTGGCGACGCACACCATTTTGCTCATGCTCGCCGTGACCAAAAAGCTCAATAAGCTCATGGACACGGTCAAGCGCGGCGTGTGGGACTTCTCCGTGGCCAAGCCCGTGCACCGGCTCGCCGGACGCACGTTCGGCACGATCGGCTGCGGCGCTATCGCCCGCAGCACGATCCAGAAGGCGCAGGCCTTCGGCATGAACGTGATCTCCTATGACCCGTTCCTCACGCAGGAGCAGGTCGCGCCGCTCGGCATCACGCTCAAGTCTATGGACGAGGTCGCCGCAGAAAGCGACGTCATCTCCCTGCACCTGCATCTCAACAAATCCACGGAGGGCATGATCGGTGCGGACTTTTTCCGCAAAATGAAAAAGGACGCTTTCTTCATCAACACCGCCCGCGGCGCCATCGTCAAGGAGGATGAGCTGATCGCGGCGCTGCGCGACGGCGAGATCGCCGGCGCAGGCATCGATGTGCTCTGCAGCGAGACCGTCCCCGCCGACCATCCGCTCATCGGCATGGACAACGTCATCCTCACGCCGCACGCGGCATGGTACTCCGAAGAAGCCTCACTAGCGCTGCTCACCAAGGGCGCGGAGGAGGTTGTCCGCGGTCTGAACGGCGAAAAGCTCCTGCACCCCTTCAATGGCATTTACTATGCCCGCAAAGTGGAATAAAACAAAAAAACCGACCGGCTCGGGAGCCGCAGGATCGCCTGCGGCTCCCTTTTTGCATATTGTGCCGGACATTGGGGAAAAATGTTCCGTAAATGTCATGCTTTGGAGGCGGAAACTATGGAAACGGTCGTGATAGCGCTTGAAGAGCTGGCGCATTATGCCGAGAGCACGGCGCGCACGATGCCCGTGACGGGCGTGGTGCCGCGCGCCGTGGCGGAGGATCAGATCCGGCACGCGCTGCGCGCTCTGCGCGAAAAGCGCCGGCGGCTGGATGCGTCCGCGCCGGACGGCGGAGCGCGGTGGCTGCTCGACAATCTCTGGCTGTGCGAGCGGGAGGGAGCCTCCGCGCTCGCCGCGTTCCATGCCGCCGGACGGCTTCGCACCACGTGCGAGGGGGCGCTCGTCCCCGCGCTCTGCCGGGTGCTGCTCGCCTCCGGCGGCGGGCGCGTAGACGAGGAAAGGATCGCCGTATTTCTGGAAGGCTTTCAGCGGAAAACGCCGCTCACCGGGCGCGAGCTGGCCCTTCTCGGCGCGTCGCTGCGCGCGGCGGTCCTCGTCCGGCTCGCGCAGCTCTACCGGGGTGAGACGCCCTCCGGCGCGGCGGCCGCCGTATATTTTACAGCGCTGCGGCACATCGCCTCGCTCGATCTGGACGCGGTGCTGGAAGAGGCCGACGCCGTGGAGCACATCCTCCGGCGCGACCCGGCGGGGGTGTACCAGCGCATGGACGAGCGCAGCCGCCGGGACTACCGCGCGCGCGTTGAAACGCTTTCGCGGCGGAAAAATAAAAGTGAGGCGCGCGTCGCGGAGGAGGCGCTGCGCCTTGCCGAGCGCGCCGATGGCGTCCGGCGGCGTCACATCGGCTACTGGCTCTATGAAAATCCCCTCGGCGCGGGCGTGCCGCGGAGAGGCGGCGCGGCGTACATTCTCGCAAACGTCCTTTTCACGCTTGCGCTCTCCGCGGCGAGCGTACTGTGGACAAAAAGCGTCCTCACGGGAGTGCTGGCGCTGCTGCCGGTCTCGGAGGTCGTGAAGGGACTTTTGGACCGCGCGCTGCTCCGCGCCGTGCCGCCGCGCCATCTGCCGCGGCTCTCTCTGAAAGACGGCGTCCCGCCCGAGGGAAAGACGGTCTGCGTGCTGTCGGTATTGCTCACGGGGGAGAAGGCAGCAAACGTCGCGCTCCGGCGGCTTGAGGAATTTCGCGCGGCCTCCCGCGGCTGCGGGGAAAACCTTCTCTTCGGTCTTTTGTGCGATCTTCCGGAGAGCGGCGAAACGCTCTCGCACGCCGACCGCGCTCTGCTCGATCATGCCGCCGCGAAGACCGACGCGCTCAACGCGCACTGCGGCGGGGGCTTTTATCTTTTCACCCGCGACCGGCTCTACAGCCGGGACAGCGGGAAATTTGCTCCCTGGGAGCGTAAGCGCGGCGCGGTGCTGGAGCTTTGCCGTCTGCTCGCCGGGGAGAGCACGGCTCTTTGTGTCCGTGCCGGAGACGCGGCGAAGCTGCGATCCACGCGCTATATCCTCACGCTCGACGCCGACACGCGTCTCGAGCCGGAGAGCGCCAGAGAACTCATCGGCGCGGCGCTCCACCCGCTCAACCGCCCGGCGGTCGATCCCAAACGCGGGATCGTTTTTCGCGGCCACGGCGTGCTGCATCCGCGCATCGCCGTGTCGCTCGAGAGCGCGTACCGGAACGATTTCACGCGCCTCTTTGCCCCCACGGGCGGCGGCGATCCCTACGGCTCGGACGCCGGGGAAGTGTATATGGACGCCTTTCAAAGCGGCGGCTTTGCCGGGAAGGGCCTCATCCATGTGGGGGCGTATCTCGCGTGTCTCGGCGAGCGCATCCCTGAAGGGCGCGTATTGAGCCACGACGCGCTCGAAGGGGCGTTTCTCCGCGGCGGATATGTGAGCGACGTGGAGCTGACCGACGGTTTCCCCTCCGGTGCGGTGAGCTATTTTGCCCGCGCGCACCGCTGGATGCGCGGCGACGTGCAGAATCTGCCGTGGCTTTTCCGGCGGGGAAAAGCGCTCCCGCCCATCGAGCGCTGGCGGCTTTTCGATTCCTTCCGGCGCGCGCTGCTGCCGGTGGGCCTGTTCGTATCGTTCGGCGCATGGTTTCTCTTTCCGAACGCCGTGACACGCCTCCCCGTGCTCTGCGCGCTGCTCGTCCTCTTTCTGCCGGTGTTCCGGTACTGCCTCGGCGTCCTCTTTCGCGACGGGCGGGAGGTGCGCTTCAAAAGCGCCGCGCTGCACGGTTTCGGCGGCGAGCTGACGCGCGTTTTCGCGCGGGCGCTCTTTCTCGCGGCGGAGGCGTGGACCAGCGTTTCCGCGATCGTCCTCGCGCTCTGGCGGATGGGGGTTTCGCACCGGCGGCTTCTTCAGTGGCAGACCGCCGAGCAGAGCGAGCGCCGCAGCGCCGATCTTGCCGGTACGTTCGCCGCGATGTGGCCGGTCGTATACTTTTCCGGGCTGCTGCTTGCCTTTTCGCAGACGTTTGCCGGACGCGCTGCGGCCATCTGCTGGATCTTCACGCCGCTCATCGCCCACCGGCTCAAAAGAGAGAAGAAGGAGAAGCCGCTCGACGGCGGGGAGCGGGAGTTTCTTCTGCGGCGCGCCGCGGAGATCTGGAGGTACTTCCGCGAAAACTGTACGGCGGCATCGCACCATCTGCCGCCGGACAACGTGCAGCTCTCGCCCCCGGCGTCGGGCGCGGACCGGACGAGCCCGACGAACATCGCCATGGCGCTCGCGGGCGCTCTCTCGGCGCTCGAGCTCGGCATCGCGTCGGAGACCGAGGCGCTCACGCTCTGCGGAAACATCCTCGATACGGTCGGGCGTCTGCCCAAGTGGAAAGGCCATCTTTATAACTGGTACGATACGAAAACGCTCGCGCCGCTCGATCCGGCGTATGTTTCGACCGTGGACAGCGGCAATCTGGCCGCCGCGCTCACCGCCTGCGCCGCGGGCTTTGCCGCGCACGGCGCGCCCACTCTCGCAAAGCAGGCGCGAGAGACCGCCGCGGCGATGGACTTTCGCGCGCTCTACGATGAAAAACGGCGGCTATTCCGCATCGGCCTTCTGCCCGGCGAGAGCGCTCCGGCGCAGAGCTGGTACGATCTTTTAGAGAGCGAAGAGCGCCTGACGGCGTATTTCACCATCGCCTCCGGGCAGATCGAGCACCGCCACTGGCGGCAGCTCAGCCGCGCGCAGGTGGGCTATCGGAGACGGCGCGGCATGGTAAGCTGGTCGGGCAGCCTTTTTGAATATCTGATGCCGGAGCTTTTTCTGCCGCTGTACCGCGGCTCGCATCTCTGGGAGAGCGCCCGCTTTGCCGTATACGTCCAGCGGCGGCGCACGTTCGGCGCGAAAAAGCTCTGGGGCATTTCCGAGAGCGCCTTTTACGCCTTTGACGCCACGGACCATTACCGCTACAAGGCGCACGGCTGCGCCCCGCTCGCGCTCTGCCGCGATCGGGGCGATGAGAGCGTCGTCTCGCCCTACAGCAGCTATCTTGCGCTCTGCACCGCGCCGCACGCGGCGGTGGAAAACCTCCGGCGCATGGCGGAGACCGGACTCTCCGGCCCCTACGGGCTGTGGGAGGCGGTCGATTTCACTTCCTCGCGTACCGGCGGCGGGCCGGTCTGCGTCCGGTGCGTGATGGCGCACCATCTCGGCATGAGCCTTTGCGCGATCGCAAACGCGCTGTGCGGCGGCGTGCTGCGCCGGTGGTTTTTCAGCGACCCGGCCATGGCCGCCTACACGGGGCTTTTGCAGGAGAAGATCCCCGCCGGCGGAAAACTCCTCCGCCGCGTGCCGGGGAGCGTGGGAAGAGCGGAGCGCGCCGGGAACGCCGTGCCTCGGACCGGCGAGGGGGCGGATCCCTTCTTCCCGGACGGCGCGGCGCTCTCGAACGGCGCATACCGGCTGCTCGTGACGGCGAACGGTATGTCCCGCGCTTCGTGCGGCACGCTCATCCCGTACCGGAGCGCCCGCACGCCGTGGGAGGACGCGCCCGGCATCGCGCTCTGGGCCGAGAGCGGCGGCGTCCGGCAGCCGCTGCTGCCAAAGCCGGGGGAGAAGGGCGCACTGCGTCGGCGCTTCACCGCCGGGGAAGCGCTCCTCGCGGGACAGAGCGGGGATATTTTCTGGGAGATGCGCTGCACCGTTTCGCGCGCGTATCCGGGCGAGCTGCGGCGGCTGCGCCTGCGCTCCGGGAAGGCCGCGCCGGACGCGGTCATCTTCGGCTTTGAGCCGGTGCTGCTGGATACGCGGGACTATGCCGCGCACCCGGCGTTTGCCCGGCTGGGGCTTTGCACATCGGTGCGCTCCGGCGTGCTCATCGTGTACCGCGCGCCGCGGGGGAACCAGAGCGCGCAGTATCTTGCGCTCGCCTGCTCGGGGGAGGCGGGTTTTTCCTCCGACTTCCGGCAGTTTCCCGCCCGCGGCGGCGCGGGGGAGTTCCGGGAAAATACGGGCTGGCAGAATGAGCCGTATATCGCCGCGCGCCTGCCGCTTCCGGAAGGGAGCGCGTGCGAAATTGCGCTCGCGCTCTGCGTCGCCGGAGACGCGGACACCGCCGCGCGCGGCGCGCAGGAGCTGCTCCGGGAGAGCTCCGGCTTTGCCATGGCAGACGCCGCTGCCGCGATCTGGGGCATGGAGAGCGGCGAGAGCGCCGCGGCCATGGAATATCTCCGCGCGCTCACCTTTCCGCAGCTCTGCGCCGAGGGGCGCGCCCTGCCGGGCGGGACGCGGGACGCGCTCTGGCGGCTCGGCATTTCCGGCGATCTCCCCGTCATGGTGTTCGACGGCGGGGAAAACGGCACGGAAGCCGCGCTCCGTGAGCTCCGGCGGCACGCGCTGCTCGGCGCGTGCGGCGTGGAGTACGATCTCGTGTTTCTCACCGCGCCCGCCGGGGATTACCGGAACGAGCAGCGCGCGGCGATCGAAACGGCGCTTGAGGCAATGCGCCTTTCCGAAACGCTCTCTCTGCCGGGCGGGGTATATTTCGCCTTTCGCGGTGAGCGCGAGGCGCTTCTTGCTGCCGCAGCTCTTTTCGGTGACGCCGCGGGGACGTCCCTCCCGGCGGTGCGGGCGCGTGCTCTCCGCCTTCCCCCGACGGCGGAGAAAGAGACCGGCACGCCGCCGGTATCCCATACCGACACCGGGGAGGTGAGCTTTCAAACGCCGCCGCTGCCGCCGCGCGCATGGGCAAATATGCTCTATGGCGGCGGTCTCGGCTGCGCCGCGGCGGACTGCGGCCCGGCGGCGCTCTGGTACGAAAACGCCCGGGAGTGCCCCATCGTCCCGTGGTCGGGCGACGCGCTCGCCGCGGCGGGCGCGGAACGGCTGTGGATCGAAACGGAGCACGGCGCGGAGAGTCTCTTTTCGGATGGCGGCGCGTGCAGCGTAACGTTCGGCTTCGGCTATGCCCGTTGGGAGAGAACTATCGGCGGGAACCGCATTTCGGTCACGGCGTTCATCGTGCCCGATACGCCGGTGCGTGTGCTCCTGCTCGAGAGCGGCGAGCCGTGCAACATGGCGTATTTTGCACCCGTGCAGCTTGCGCCGGAGAAAGAGGACGCGGCTTCCGCGTCCGTTTGGCGCGACGGGAGCGCCCTTCGCGCGGAAAACCCGCGCTGCCCGTATAAGGATGTGCGCGTGACGCTGCGGTGCAGCGCGCCGTGGGTCTCAGCCGGAACGGACGCGCGCTTCCTCTGCGGCGAAGACTCCGGCGCTCTCCGCCGCGGCTTCCCGGCGCTGGCCGGGGCGTTCCGGCTGGAAAAAGAGGCGGTAATGCTGCTCGGCACGGCGGATGTCCCCGCACTGCTCGACATCGCGCGGGCCAGAGAAGCGCTGGCAAAGACAAAGGCGTGGTGGGCGCAGCGCGTGCGGGGCGAAAAGTATTCTGCCGCCATGCCGGAGAGCGTGCGCCGTCTCGCGCCGTGGAGCGCGTATGCCGCGCTCTGCTGCCGCGTGCTGGGCAGAGGAAGCCTCTACCAGAGCGGCGGCGCGGTCGGCTTCCGGGATCAGCTGCAGGACCGCATCAATCTCCTGCCCGTCGACGCCGCGGGCGCGAGAGCGCACATCCTTGCGTGCTGCGCCCACCAGTACGCGGAGGGCGACGTGCAGCACTGGTACCATCCGACCGGCGGCGAGACCGACAAGGGCGTGCGCACCGACTGCAGCGACGATCTTCTCTGGCTGCCGTGGGCAGTGTGCGAATATGTGCGCGCGACCGCCGACGATAGCCTCTGCGCGGAAACCGCGCCGTATCTTACTTCGCCGCCGCTCACGCGGGGCGAGCACAGCCGGTACGAAACGCCGTCGCTCTCCGGCGAGACCGGCACGGTGCTCGACCACTGCCACCGCGCCGCGGCGCTCGTGCTCCGGCGCGGTATCGGAGAGCACCGTCTGCTGCGGATGGGCGGCGGCGACTGGAACGACGGCTTTGACGCCATGGGCGAGAGCGCGGAGAGCGTGTGGCTCACGTGGTTCGCCTCCGGTGTGTTCCACGATTTTTCCGCTCTGCTCACGAAACTTGGAGAATCGGGCGCGGATCGCTATGAGACCGCCGCGGCCGCGCTCGGCGCGGCGGCGAACGAGGCGTGGGACACCGATCACTATCTGCGCGGGTATTATGCCGACGGCACACCGCTCGGCGCGTCCGGCGCGGCGGCGTGCCGCATCGACTCCGTGGCGCAGAGCTTCGCCGCCTTTTCGCCCTATGCCGACAGAGACCGCGTGCAGATGGCGCTCACCGCGGCGCTCGCCGGGCTTCGGGACAGGGAGAGACGGCTTATCCGCATCTACGCTCCGGCGTTCCTGCCGGAGGAGCGCGCGCCGGGGTATGTTTCGACCTACGGGCCGGGCTTTCGGGAAAACGGCGGGCAGTACACCCACGCGGCGGTGTGGCTCGCGCTGGCGCTGCATCGCGCCGGGCGGCGGGAGGAAGCGGCCGCGCTCGCGGAGGACATGGCGCTCTCGCTCACCGCGCCGGAGTACGGCGCGGAGCCGTTCGTCCTTCCGGCGGATATCGCGTACGCGCCCGGAAAGGAAGGGCGCGCGGGGTGGAGCTGGTATACGGGCGCGGCAGGGTGGCATCTCCGACTGCTGCGTGAGCTGTACGGCACGGAGCCTTGAGGAAAAAATTCACATTTGCGCTATGAACGGGGGGAAAAACGTGCTATACTGTCTTTGTATATTCAAAGGAAAAGAGGCGTGACCGTATGGAATACTTCCGCGAAGAGCTGTTCCCCTGCGTATCGCTGACGGCGGTGCAGACCGACAAATTCAAAACCGGCTGTATGACCGCCTATCTTCTCACACAGCTGCACCGCGAAACGGCGGCGGAAAACGCCGTGCTGCCGTATGTGCTGCGCCGCGGCACAAAGTCGCTGCCGGACATGCGCCGCATTTCCGAGCGGCTCGACGCGCTTTACGGCGCGGAGATCGAGCCATCGGTGCGGAAGCTCGGCGAGATCCAGGCCGTCGGCTTCTATGCGGGCTTTGCCGAGGATGCCTTTCTCCCCGGCGAGACGGATGTGCTCGGCGAGGTCATATCCCTGCTCAGCGAGCTGTGGCTATCCCCCGCGACGCGCGGCGGGCTGTTTCTGCCCGCGTACGTCGATTCCGAGCGCGAACAGCTCGTCGAGCGTATCGAGCGCGTGAAAAACGACAAGCGCAGCTGGGCCTTCCGGCGCCTGCGGGAGAATATGTGCGCCTATGAGGACTATGCGACCGGCGCTTACGGCACCGCGGACGAGGCCGGGAGTATCCACTATGTGAAGCTCACGAAGCACTATAAGGAGCTTCTGGCCGTCTCCCCCATGGAGATCTTCTACTGCGGCAGCCGTCCGGGAAAGGAAGTGGCGGCTATGCTGCGCGAGGCGTTCGCGCTGCTGCCGCGCGGCGAGATCGACCTGGATCTCGGTACCGATATCCGTATGAACGCCGTGGAGGAAAAGCCCCGGTACTTTACCGAGGAGGACGAGATCTCGCAGGGCGTGCTCGCCGTCGGCTTCCGGCTCGGCGAGTGCATGGACGATCCCGACCCGGCGAAGCTCGCCGTGTTCAACGCCGTGTACGGCGCGGGCGTCACCTCAAAGCTCTTTCAGAATGTCCGCGAGAAGCTCTCACTCTGCTATTACGCCTTTTCGAGCACCGATACGCTCAAGGGCATCATGGCGGTGCTCTCCGGCATCGAGGTCGATAAATACGACGAAGCCTTAAGCGAGATCCTCGCTCAGCTCGACGCGGTGCGCGCGGGCGATATCTCGGAGACCGAGCTCGCCGCGGCGCGGCGCAGCGTGGCGAACGATCTCCGCACCGGCGCGGACAGTCCGTACTATCTTGCCGATTTCTATCTGCGCGAGACCGTGCAGGGGACGGACGCCACGCCCGACGATATCGCGGTGCTTGCCGAGACCGTCACGGCGGAGGATGTTGCCGCCATCGCGCGCGGCGTGGAGCTGGACGCCGTATACTTTCTCCGCGGAGAGGAGGCCGAGACCGAATGAACAAGCACGAATATCCCAATCTCGGCGAAACGCTGTATGAGGAAGTTCTTCCGAACGGGCTTTCCGTTCTCGTCGCGGTCAAGCCGGGCTTTCGCAAAAACGCGGCCTTTTTCGCCACGCGCTACGGCGGGGCGGACCGCCGCTTCAAGGTGAACGGCGAGTGGATCGATACGCCCGCGGGCGTAGCCCATTTCCTCGAGCACAAGATGTTTGATATGCCGGACGGACGCAACGTCCTTTCGGACTTCGCCGCGCTCGGCGCGAGCCCCAACGCCTTCACCGGCACCGGCCACACGGCGTATTATTTCACGGGGTCGGAAAACTTCATGGAAAATCTCCGGCTGCTGCTCACCTACGTTTCCACGCCGTACTATACCGAGGAGAGCGTCGCCAAGGAGCAGGGCATCATCGGCCAGGAGATCTGCATGGGCGAGGACAGCCCCGGCTATGCCGGATATTTCCAGCTTTTGAGCGCACTCTACGACCACCACCCCATCCGCGAGAACATCGCCGGTTCCGTGGAGAGCATCGCGCAGATCACGCCCGAAACGCTCTACCACTGCCACAGCGTCTTTTACCATCCCTCAAACATGGTGCTCTGCTGCGTCGGCGACGTAGACCCCGAGGCGATCGCGGCGGCGGCGCGCGAAATACTGCCGGACACGCCCGGCGAGAAGCCGGAGCGCGACTACGGCGCGCCCGAAACGCTTCTGCCCGCCCGGATGCGCGCTGAGAAAACGATGAGCGTTTCCGCGCCGCAGTTTCTGCTCGGCGTGAAGCTGCCGTATCCCGCGTCCGGCGCGGCGAGAGCGCGGCAGAAGCTTCTTGCGGAGCTTGCCGGCGAGTGTCTGTTCGGCAAGGCCTCGGCCTTTTTCAACAATCTCTATGCCGACGGACTTCTGAACGGCGACTGCTCTGTCGAATACGATTCCTCCGCCGGGACAGCCATGCTGGTTCTCGGCGCGCAGGGCCGCGATCCGGACGCCGTGGCAGAGGCGGTGCACGCGGCCGTGTCCGGCGTTGCGATGCGCGGACTGGATAAGGAAGCGCTCGAACGCTGCCGCCGCGCGAAGTACGGCCAGCTTCTCGGCTCGCTCGATTCCTTCGCTGACTATGCCGTCTCGCTCGCCGAGAGCAAGCTCGACGGCTGGGATGCGCCCGACGCGTTCGCCGTGCTTGAATCCATCACTCTCGCGGAGTGCGAGGCGTTCCTCTGCGAAAATCTCACGCGCGAGCGTCTGGCGCTCTCCGTGATCCGTCCCAACGCCTGATTTTCCGCAGCGAAAGGAGTTTTTCCCATGCCCGAAGCATTTCCCGGCGCGATCATCACGTTTCCCATGCTCGGCGAGAGCTTTTCTCTCAACCCGAGCGGTACATACACGATCTTCGGCCATACGTTTTACTGGTACGGCGCGATCATCGGTCTTGGCTTTATCCTCGCCGCGCTCTACTGCATGCGGCGCGCGCCGAAGGATTTCGGCATTTCCAAGGACACGCTGACCGACGTTGTGCTCATCGGCCTTCCCACGGCGATCGTCGGCGCGCGGCTTTATTACGTTTTCTGCCACTGGTCGAGCTATGTCGGCGACACCGTATGGCAGACGCTCTGGAACTGGTGCAAGATCTGGGAGGGCGGCACGGCCATCCCCGGCGGACTGCTGCTTGCCACGTTCTGCGTGTGGCTGTACGCGCGAAAAAAGAAGATCCCCTTCGGCGCGATCATGGACTGCGTCGTGCTCGGACTGCTCATCGGGCAGATCATCGGGCGCTGGTCCAACTTTATGAACCGCGAGTACATCGGCGAGGTGACGGACGTCTTCTGCCGTATGGGGCTCACGACCGGCGGCACGACGTACTATGTCCACCCGCTGTTCCTGTATGAATCGCTCTGGAATCTTGTGGGCTTTATTTTCCTTGCCATATGGACGCGGAAGGGAAAACGGCAGTACGACGGTCAGGCGACGCTTCTGTACTTTGTCTGGTATGGCCTCATCCGCTTCCTGCTCGAGCCGCTGCGCACCTCGCCCCTGCTCATTCCCGGCACGGCGCTGCGTGCCTCGCAGGTGATCGGCGGCGGCATGTGCCTCGTCGCGCTCGTGATCCTCGTCGTGCAGAGCCGGAGAGCGCACAGGCCGGAGGATCTCTATGTGAACCGCGTCCGCGCGCAGAGCGCCGCGGCGGAAGAAAAGGAAAAAACACCGAACGGATCGGAGGATAAAACCGTCTGATAACCGGAAAATAAAATCTAAAAGGAGGAAACAGAATATGAACTTCAATTTCGATTCTCTTATGGACACCATTTCCAACCTGCGCGAGCGCGGCGCGGAATACGCCAACGCTGCCATGGACAAAACGAAAGACGCCGCCCGTCTCGCCAAGCTCACCGTTTCGCTGACAGGGGAGAAGGACGCGCTGAAGAAGGCGTACATTGAGCTCGGCAAAGCGTACTACGAAGAGCATCACAACGATGCCGAGGGCCTGTATGCGCAGCTCGTTGAGGAAGTGGATGCGGTCAACGCGCGCATCGAAGAGATGCAGGCGGAGATCGACGCGCTCAAGGGTTCGTTCCACGTGAGCGAGGACGCAAGCTTTGAGAACGTCGTCGCACAGGACGAGGACGACGGCGACGAGGACATTACCGTCGAGATCACCGTCGAGGAAGAGCCCGAAGCGCCCGCTGCGGAGACCGCGGAAGAGCAGCCGGAAGAGCACACCGAAGAGTAAAAACGCTTCCGGCGGCAGAGAATTTCTCTGCCGCCGGAAAACTTTTATTTTCGTGTTGACAAATGCGCTCGGCTTTGCTATTATATCCTTCGCTGGATTTCCTGCTGGTATAGCTCAGCCGGTAGAGCAGCTGATTTGTAATCAGCAGGTCGGGGGTTCGAATCCGTCTACCAGCTCCACTTTTTCTCGGTGGGTCAAGTGCATATGGGGGTGTTCCCGAGTGGCCAAAGGGGACAGACTGTAAATCTGCTGGCAATGCCTACGGTGGTTCGAATCCACCCGCCCCCACCAAAACCCGAAAGCCTTTGAAATTCAATGGTTTTCGGGTTTTTCTATGTCCGTTTCCGTTTCTTTTTTCGCCGTCTCAAATAGGGAAAAATGGGCACTTTTTGGTACGATTTGATGGCAAATTTGATGGCAAATTCCCGGCCGTGCTCGCGGATGATCCGGACGGCCTGCGCGTGGAGCATCTCGCAGCGGTCGAGCTCCTGCCGCGCAACGCGCTCGTAAACGTCGCCGAGCTTCTTGTCCTCGTTCTTGCAGAAAAAGAGAGAGCCGCCCTGTCGGGAAGCTCCCTCTTTCGCCGCGTAAGATCGCTCAATTGCATAGCCGCTCCTTTCTTTCGGAGCGCCCGTGGTGGCACACGCTGCAAGCGTCACAAGGCGCGTTTTCTGCGCTTTGTCCGGCTCCCCTTTCGGGGAGCCTTTTTTTACTTCAAGCTCGGCAGCTTCCCGTACTTGAGGAAGTAATCGATCGGGCTGCCCTCCTCGACGTACACCGTCCGGTTCCCTGCCTTGAGCGCCTTTCTCTTGGCCTGCGTCACGGCTTTCTGAATGTCCGTCCCGCTCGCCGTCTTCGTGAAGTCCGCGATCACGTTCCCGCTCACCTTCGGCGTTTTGGACGTTCCGCCCGCCTTCGCGGAGGATGCCGTGCCGGACTTCGGGATGATGATCTCCGGCGCTTTCGGCGTCGGGGCCTTGAGCGCCGTCCTCTTTCCTCTTCCGCGCCGGCCTCCGGAGCCGCCCGATCCGCCGTTCCACTTCTGATTCCTCGCGCTCTTCGCTGTGTACCCGGCCGCAACGTAAAGAGCGTCCTTCTGCTCCGGCGGAATGTCCAGGCTGTTGATGTACTCCACAACTTTTGCCTTCTTCGATCCGGAAATGCTCTTGCCGTTCTCGTCCTTGTCGGCGTGCATCTCCTTTGTGGCAAAGTAGTAGTCGTAGTACGTCTCGTAGGAAACGCCCTTGGCATACGCGGCGCGGGCCTTGTCGTAGACGTCCGCGTTGTAGGTGCGCAGCGCATACTCCGCGCCGAATACCTCGCGGTTTGCTTCGCGGTATACGATGGCGTCCATGCGGCTCTCCGCCTGGTCCTCGGTGATGCCGTACAGCTCGGCGTACTCGGCGATGGCCGCGTCGTTGTCTGTCGAGAGCTCCGGGTGCGCCTTGAGGTAGTCGCTCACCGCCTCGCGGTACGGCTCAGCCTGCGCGATGATCTCCTTCTGCCGCTCGATGAGCTGCGATTTCAGCGCCCGGACAAGCCGGTTCTTTTCGGCCTTTGTCAGGTTCTCGTCGCTCTGTATCGCGCGGATCTGCTGGTAGTAGTCGTTCACCTCGTCGCCGGCATGAGAAACGTATTTCCGGGTGATGCCCGCTCCGATGTCGCCGTCGTTCGCGTCGTACTTTAGATCGTCCAGAAGATCGTAGTACTCGCCCGTGGTCTTGTTGGTGCTCGTGCTGTCGAGCATGAACGCCTGCTTGAGCGGCGCCAGCGCCGGGGAGCTCGCCGTCGCGGACGGCGTGAACCACGGCAGCAGAAGATCGCCGACCACGCCGGAGTACTGGTCCAACAAATAATTAATCTTCTTCGGCGAAAGGTTGAACGTTTTTCCGATCCATTTGGAGAGCTCGTCCGTTTTCTCGTCGTACCGCTCGCCCGGCCGATAGTTTTGCAGACGGTCGCTCTCGATGTTCCCGCCGTACCATGTCGTGCCTGGGTTGTCGGGATTGAAAAGCTTTGTCTGCGTCCACGCGGTGGCGATGTTCTGGTTGAAAATGTCCGTCGGCGCAACGTTGCTCTTCACGACCTCGATCACGTCGGAGAACTTCGGGTCGTTCCCCTTCGCCTTTTCCTGCGCATACGTCGCTCCGGCCGAGAACACTGCCAGCGCTCGGCCCCTCGGGATTTTCATCCAGTAGCCGTCGCCGAGCTTGAAAAGGTAGTAGTTCGATTTCGTCTGGTCGGGGATGTCGTCCCACTCGTCATCGTCGCGGTACAGCAGCCCGTTGAGCAGCTCCGGCAGAATGCCGAGCGCCGCAGCCTTGATCGCAAGAGACGCCCACGCCTTGAAGCCCTTCCGGTCGGTGATGTTCCGAACAAACTTGTCCGCGCCCTGCACGGACGGATTGAGAAACGGAACGAGGTACTTGTTCAGCATCTTCGTCACCGTGCCGCCGCGGGCAAAGTTCGTCGTGATATCCGCCGCGCCGAGCATTGCCTCCATGAGGTCGCTCTGCGTGAACTTCCCGGTTTTCACCCCGTCCGCCGTCTTGCTCCCGCCCTTGTTGGCAAGGATGGTCATAAACTCCGCAAGGCGGGGAGCCGCTTCAATAGCCTGCCCCAGCGATTCATATTTTGCCGCGAGCTTTCCGGCGGCGCTCTTCGGCTCCTTCACCATGCCGGTCGTATAGTCCAGCATGGAGGCGTAGGAGCCGCCCAGCGCCTTGTACTGCTGCCAGATCTCGCCGTTTGTCACGATCTGCTTCCACGCCGACGGGAACATTTTCGCCCATGTTGCCGAGTCCGTAGAGTAGAACGCCGCGTCCTGCGCGTCTCGCACAAGGTTTCGCACCATGAAGATCGGGTTATATCCGGTGCAAAGCGCCTTGAACAGGTCGTTGCCCTTCTTCAGCAGCTTCGCAATGTCGGAATTGGCGTATTTGTCCGGCTGAAATGCATTCATCGCCTGTGCCAGCCCCTCGTCCATCGTGATGTTGTACCGGTCATTCCCGCGCAGAACGGAAAACACATTGTTTGTGACAGGCACATACAGCTCTTCGCTGTCCACATACTGATCGGTCGAGGAATAGTCCACCAGATCCACCTTGTTCACGCCCGGAATGCTTTTGTCCTGGTTCCAAGACTGCACAAGCTGCTCACCGAATTGGTTGAGACCGGCGTTTTTCATCACCGCCACCGTCTTTCGGCTCATCGCCGTGTGCAGCGGCATGATGACGGCGTCACCGCCCACGGCGCGTCCGATGGCGTTCGATACGACGATGCCGCCGTTTCTCCGCGCCCGCCGCGCCGTCTTTCCCTCGGTGCCTTCCACGCGCATCGTCGGCACATAGTTCGGGTACCGCTTCTTCATCGCCTCCACATGCTTTTGTGTGTCGAGCCCGGCGTCAATGCGGTACTGCAGAAGATCGTCGAAATAGGCATACACCCTCTTTGCGAGAGCGTCAAACTCTGGGTTGGCTTTCAGAAGTCGTTCGGCTTCCAGCTGGCTATCGTAGGCCGTGACCTCGTATCCGAACACTGGTTTCAGTCCGTTCTTTTTCGCCTCGCTGATTTTCTGCCGCGTGAAGATGAGCATCTGCGCCGCCTCGGATATGTCCGCGATCTCTGGCATCTCGCCGTTGAGAAGCTCATCGAGCACCGTCTCTTTCCATTCTCTCGAAAGCATATCCCGCTTGTCTCCCGGAACGGCGGTTTGGTAGAGATAATCGTTGTCCAACCCGCGCAGCTTCGGATAGAGATCTTCGATCGTCGTCACGCACTTCGTGAGATTCTGTACCTCTTCCTTGCTGTCGTACCGCATGCGGTCCACGTTGTTCCGGTGCAGGAGCATCAGCTGAAAGTCCTTGTACTTTTCCGGGGTTTTCATGATATCCCCGAGAATGTCCATAAGGCTTTCGCCGGTCTTGTGCCCGCTGATGTCTGTGCGCGCGCCGCCCTTGGCGATCCAGTTTCCCGCCCGCTGGGAGTACGCCCCGGCGTTGAAGTAGTACCCCTCCAGGCTCTTGTTCTTCGTCTGCTTGGAGATCCGGCGCACCGTCTCCCCGGCGTTTACGAACATACGCATAGCTCCGTGCGTGACGTCTGCAAGACTTTCGCGGAAGCTTTTTTCCGCCTTTACGATCTCGTCCGTGACGCGGCTCTCCGCCGTTTCGCCGGGGCTCGGCGCGTCCTCCGGCGTTTCCGCCGTCTTGAGTTCTTCGGTATTTCCGAACAACTCGGCGATCTTCGCGTTCTCCTCCGCGCTCAGCTCCGCCCGTCTCGCCTCAGCTCGCTTCTCGTTCGCGGCGGTGTACGCGCGGTTGGCCTCCTTGTCCATCCACTCCGCGGCGAGCTGCGCGGTCTTTTCCTTTTCAAATTCCCGGAACCGCTGCACGTCCTGCCGGCCGTCGGAGATATCGACCCAGTACTCCACGCCGTTCGTGTTCATCTTCGCGGTGTACGTCCGGATCCCGCTCTCGCCCTGTGTGGATACCTCGGTTTTTCCCTTGGAGATGAGCTGCTGGAAGAGCCGCTGCACGCCCGCCGACGTCGCTTTCGTGACCCGCTCTCTGGTGTCCGTCGTGGCGTTCGGCTGCGCTTCAAACGGCGAGCCCTTCTGCGTCTCTCTCCACAGCGCCTCGCGCTCCTCGGCACGCATCGCCTCGGACTCTTCGTCCTTCATCCGGGCGGCTCTTTTTTCCGCAGCATCCGGGTCTGAATATTTGCCGTCCACGACGTAAGCCGTTTCCCTGCTCTCCATCACGACCTTTCCGGTGCCTTTTTTCTTGTTGAAGTAGTACGCGAATACAATGGGATTCCCGTCCGCGTCCTGCGCATTGGCCTTGTCGATGACCAGTCCGTAGTTTCCGTACTCTTTGCTTTTCAGCCATGTCCAGAACGGCACGGTCTGCACCTTCTCGCCGTTCTTCTTCTCGAACACCGGATACCCGGCTTCCTCGGCGGCCTTGAGATCGGCGTTGTAGCTCTCGCCCCGGTTTTCAAGGCCCGGATGGAACATGATCCGTGCGCCGACGTCCTTTCGGATCTCCATCGCCGCCCAGTTCGGGAGGTTTTTCCGCTTCCGGCTCGACGCGCCGGCGAGGCGCTCTCCGTTCTTCCAGACAGAGGCATACAGCACGCCGTTTTCCTCTTCGATGCGTGCCTCGTATCTCGCCTCGCCTTCGGAGATCACATACCGGTTTTCCGTTTCGAGCGCGTTTTCCAGCTCCGCGATCTCCTTTGTGTAGGAGCCGATCTCGCCGATGATGTTGTAGTCGCCTTTTTTGCGGTCAAACTCCTTGGCCTGCGCTTTCTTCAGGTCGAAGTAGGATACATGCTTTGCTTCGGCCTTTGTCTGCTCCTTCAGCTTCAGATGATTGTCCTCGGCAAATTCGCGCAGTATGACCTCCGTTTTATCCCGCAGATCGTTCACCATTCTCTCGTAGGCGTGTTCTCTTGCCTCGCCGAGCCCCTCCTGCTGCGCCTCGTCCCACAGCCGATCCGCGAGCGTCTGCTTCTCGTTCGCTCCCTGCTCGGCGCAGTAGATGATGTTCCGCAGCATATCCGGCGCGGAAATGTCCGTCGGGAAAAGCGCCTCGCCGTATTTCTCGGCAAGCTCTATATTTCGCACATCCGGCGGCGTGTCGTTCTGGTTTTTTGAAAGCATGATGCCGGCTTCGCGCGCCTGTTCGCGCAGCGTCCGGGCCTCGTCCTTCCGGAAGTCTCGCCACGTTTGCTCAGAAACATAGAGCTTCGTGCCGCGAAGATCGCTCCGGATATCCTCATGGGTCTCGTCGATCCACGGACTGTTCTCGGAATTGGATACGACGCTTCCGGCCTGCAGCATCTCGTCCACGATCGTGTCCAGCGCGTCCTCTCGGATCTCGCCCTGCGCCATCATCTCGCCGATGTTCCGGTTGAGCATCTGCTCCACGTCGGCGCGGTTTGCCGTGTCCGTGAAGAACAGCCGCATGATATCGCGCTTGGTATTTCCTACGGTACGGCGCTTCCGCTTCCCGTCGCCCAGCTCCGCGAGCCGTCTCTCCGCCGCCTGCATCCACTTCATCTCGTCGATATACGGGAAGCTCTGGTCGTCCCGCTGCGTCGCCCTCTGGTATTCCCTCGTCCGCCGGTCATACTCGCGCCGGAGCTCCGCGGCTGTGCGGTTGTTGATCCCGGATACCTCCACACTCGCTTTGCCGGAAGATTTTTCTTGACTATCCCCGGCATCAGAGTGTATAATAGCATCAGACGAAGCCTTCGGCCCTCTGGTGACCCCGTCTTGAACGGTAACCCCAGTTTTTGTGTTGCCGGGGGCTTCGTTCTTTATGTTTATGTAGTTTCCGTCCTGATCAACAACTTCGTCCAGATAGAACTTGTTTGTTCCCTGATCTCGGTTTACTACAGCGGCTACATAAACGGTTGCGTCTCCCAATCCTACCGGAGCAGCAATCATGTAGCTGTCGTACCCTCGTCCTTTCCAATTCAGATTCGTCTTGATGATGTAGCCTTTTTCGATTACTTCCTTTATCGCTGCAACGCCCAGCACCTTTGACCGGTTCGGTTTGTGGTTTATAATTCCGTCAACTCCGTAGCGGTTCAGCTCCACTTTGCCGAATCCTTCGCGGTGCGCGACGTTCCCCACAGACGCGAACAAATCAGAAATCTGTTGATCCAACGGTTTCGACGCATCATTCAATTCTTCCCCCGTAAGGTGCTTTACGACTTCCGAATTTTGCAGAAGCGGTATGCTGCTCGCCAGAACATAGGCGTTGCTGTTTGGATTTGATTCCAACGCCGACTTTGACTTTTCAATGTATACAGCGCCCTGTCCTTCCGGCGGTCCCGTCGTCTCCTGCCGCGCCTCTGCCCTCCGGGCCGGGGCGTTTCTTTCTGTCTCGGCGCGCACGGCCTCCTGCACCGGCGCGTCGCCGGAGAACCAGTTCAGCCCCGCGTAAGCGTCCGCCGCGATCTCCTCGGTGAGCAGCCGCTCGATCTCGTCCTCGCTCATGTTCTCAAAATCGTAGATGCTCGCGTAGGCGTCGCGGTAGCTCTCATACATCGCGTCGTATTCCTCGGCGGTCATGCTCTCGCGGATCACCTCGTCCGACGCCTGCAAAACCTCCTCGGAGATGTAGTTGTGGAACAGCTCGTGCCGCACCAGCGCCTCCGGGCTGTTGGCGTTGCCGTGGCTGTCCACGGCGTCCACGCGGAAGAACACCTTCCCGCTCTCGGTATAGGCGTTCGCGTAGCCGTTGTTTACCTGAATGGCTCCGCGCACCGCGACCGGTTCGATATTGTTCGCCGCGAGAAGATTATACGCTCTCGCCGCGTCCCCGCCGAGCTTCTGCGCGTCCACGACGGTCACGGCCTCCGTGCCGCCGTTTCGGATTCCGAGCTGCGCCGGGGTTACTTTCCGTAGATCCGCCTGCGCGTCCGCTCCCACGCCTCCCGGAATTTCCGCTCGGCCTCCGGCGAGAGCTTGCGCTCCTCCTTCTGCGGCAGCTTGTCCGCCGGTACGGAGATCATAAGACCCGTTTTCTCGTCCCTGATAAGCACTCTGTTCATTGTTCATTTCCTCCTGAATGTTGATCGCCGCCGTAGGCGTCGTGCTGATTCCTTCGTTCTGCGCCCTCTGCGCGCCCACAGGCGCGTTTTGCGTCCCGGCAATATAAGTACCTTCCTGCGCGCCGGAACGTCCGCTTGCTCCCATCTGCTGCGTCAGATACTCCGCCGCGCGCTTCATATCTTCCTTCGTGCCGATCTTCCGCCGGAGATCGTCGGCGTTCTCCGCGTCGGTCAGCTCGGCCAGCGCGTATATAACGCCGGGGTTTTCCGTCTGCGCGTCCTGCATCATCTGCACAACGTTCTTCGGCGTGGTGTCCAGCCGCTCGGCTGTCTGGTTGATGTTCGCGCGGTTCGTGCTGTACTGCACGCTGCTCGACCCCAGTGTTGCCAGCGCGCCGCCGAGGAACGAAAGCCCCTCCTGTCCGAGAACGGCAAGCACGGTCGCAAGCTCCGCGTGCTTCTTCTGCCAATCCGTGCCGCTGGTTCGGTAGTATTCGAGCATTTTCGGGATCCCGCTCTCTTCCGTGCCGAACGCCGCGTCGATTGCAAGGTTTACCACGCCGTTCGCCGCGTCCGACATGACCTCCTCCATGCCTTCAGGGATCATCGTGAGTGCCATGCTCTTCACAAAGCTCAGCGGGTTTGCCTTGATCTTTCGGATGACCCATTCGCCGCCGACCGCCTCCGAGGCGTATTCTATCGCGCCGCGCGTCAGACCGAGCGCCAGCGCTCCGGCGTTGGAGTATCCCTTTTCCTTGCTCTCGGCGATGGACAGGGAAGCCGCCTCCGAGCTCATTAGCGCCGAGCCGAGAATGTTCGTCGCCTTCATCAGCGTATCGCCGGTAAGCCCCACCGCCTCGCCGATGCCCTTGGCGACAAGCGCGTTCATCGCGCTGTCCGCGGCGCTCATTGCCGTGTTGTAGACGAAGCTCCCGACCTTGCCGCCCATCCCCGGATTTGTTTCCTCGATGTGCTGCGAGGTGTCGGCGCGGAGATCCTGCGTGATGTTGCTCGCCTGCCGCCACTTGGAATAGGGGTTGATCTCCTGCCCCTTCGCCGTGCGCACCGCATCGTCCGCCATGGCGATCATGCTCGTGATCGTCCGGGTAGGCTGCGCCGCAACGGTCATGGCGCTTGCCAGCGTCCGCGTCGCCGCGTTCTTTCCGAGCGCCTCCGTCGTCGCCCGGTTCGTGCCGGTGTACCACTGCTTATCGAGCTCCGGCTCAAGATCGCTCAAAAAGGCGTTCGCCGCCTTCTTTCCCTTGGTAGCGTATAGGTAGTTGTATACGCCGATCTCATCATCGGTCATGAAGGCGTATTTCCCGTAGTCCTGCCCGCGTCCCTGCGCCTGCTGCACGTCGGACTGCGCGCGGAAGTTCCCGATGTTGTTGATGTAGTCATACCGGGCGTCGCCGAAGAGCTTCCTCTTGCTCTCGCCGCTTTTGGAAAGCTCGGTATAGTCGCTCGCTTTGAGAATGCCGGCATACTTCCCGGAGCCGGCCGAGCTCGCCCGGTCATCCGCCTTGCCGAATATGCTGTTGAAAACTGCGCTCGTGCCCTTCGCCGCATTCCCGCTCTTCTTTGCGTTTTCCGCCGCCTGCGCATAGAGATTCTGCGTCCCGCTCTGTTTTGCCTGCGCCGCAGCGTCCGCATAGGGCGTCTGCATGGTGCTCTGTCCCTGCGAGGCTTTCAGCGCCTCGGTGTACAGATTCAGCGGGTTAGTGCGTACCGGTTTTCCCGCCTTTGCGAAGTACGCGTCCATATTGCTTGCCGGCTTCTCTCCGGATGCCGATACAGAGGAAGTCGTTTGACTTCCTCTGTTTGCCTTTGCGAAATATTCGTCGAGTCTGCTCATTTTTTCTTCCCTCCGGGCCAAGTCTTATACCCCGCGCTCGTCGGCGTTTTGTTATACGCTTTGGCGGTTGCCGCGTAGTCGGTGTAGTGGATCGCGTCCCGGAACTGTTCTTCGGTGATATCCCCGGCTTTGTACCGCGCCGCCAGATCGTTCCAGATCGCCACCCGGTCTTTCCCGTCGTTCAGATCTCCGAGGATCGCATCCTGCAATCCTTCCGTAGAAACCGTAACACTCCCGCCGCCACCGCTTCCACTGTAGTATCCGGAATACGACGGCGTCTTGACATACCCCAGCGTCCGCGCAAGCTCCGGGTTCGCCGCGATCCACGCCTTTTGCATCTGGTCGATCTCGCTCTGCGTGTAGCCGAGCTCGAGATACCCGGAGAAGTCGCCGTACTGCGCCATGTTCTGTGCCTTCGTCGCGGCGTCCTGCTGCTGCTGAAGAATGAGATTCATCATGTTCGCGTAGAGATTCTGCTGCGCCTGCGCGTTCGCCTGATCCCGCGCGGCGTTTGCCTGATACTCGGCGTCCGCGCCCTGCTGCCGCAGCTGCATAATGGCGGCGATGCGCGCGGCCTCGTTCTCGTTCAGCCGCTCGCCGTAGGCCGTATCCAGCCCCAGCCGGGCCGATTCGCTCATGCCGCCGCTGTAGCCTCTCGCTGCCATCTCCTGCGGCAGCACGCGCAGCGATTCCATGTAGTCGCGGTAGAGCTGCTTGTTGAGACTGCCGTACTGGTCTCCGAGCTCGCCGACGCCCTTCTCCGCCTGCGCGAGAGCCCGCTCGGCGGCGGCCTTCGCCGCGTCGTTGTTGGCCTTCACCGCGTCGTCGTACATTTTCTGGTACTGATCGCGCAGCTCGTCCAGATACGTCCGCTGCGGCTCGCCCGGCGTCTCCTCCGGCGTTCCTTCCGTCGTGCCCTTCTGCGCGTCGCCGTTGGGGTCGATGTACGTCACCTTGCCTCCGCCGGACGTGCCCGGCTGCGTCGGCGTCGTGGTCGGCTGCTGCGCTCCGTCCGGCTTCGGCAGGCGTCCCGCTCCGGCCATAGCGCCGGTTATCGCTCCGCTTGCCGCATTCGCCGCCGTCGCGTTCATGCCCGTCTGGTCATAGAGCCCTTTTCGCGGCGGCGCCGCTGCGCCCGTCCGGTCGGGATCGATGGTCCCCTGCAGAGACGAGCTGTTTGCGCTCCCGCTTTTCGCCGCAGCGGCAGCCGCGGCGTACTGGTTATTCGCAGCATTTCTCGCCTCCTGGTTTTTCAGCGCATCGGCGTACAGCAGCTCGTCCCCGGTCGTTGGCTGCTTGTTGGCCTGCTTGTTCACCCAATCCCAAAAGTTAGCCATCCTTCTTCTTTCCTCCCTGATACCGAACGCACTTCGGGTTGCGGCACTCCCATTCCGCCGCGTTCTTTTTCGTCATCTCAATGCCGCATTTCGGACACTTCATGCCGTCGGCGCACCTCCCAGCAGCGGCAGCGTCTGCGCCCCCGGTATCGCTCCTCCGGCGGCCGCCTCGCCGAGCGCTCCCGCTCCGCCGCCTCCGGCGGATTCCGGCATAACCGGTACGGCGAACTTCTGCTGCCATTCGTTGATGATCTCCTGCTTGCCCGGCAGATCGATGAGCTCAAGCTGCGCGGCAAACAGCTTCCAGTTCTCCGCCGTGATCTGGCTCTGCGTGAGCGTCTGCAGCGCCTGCAGCGTCTGCGCCTTGCCGTGGGCGATGCTGTCGCCCGCCGTGATCGTCACGTCCACGCGCGGGAAGTACTGCCACTCCTCGCGCACAACGTTTCCGGCGGCGTCCAGCACCTTCGGCATGACCGCCGTGAAGCTGTCGGCGTTGAACGGCATTGCCTGCGGCGTGCGGTCCTTCATCTCGTCCGCGCCGATGAACAGCATTCGGTCGTCGTCAAAGAACTCGAGCGCCAGCCAGTCGAGCAGCTCATACAGCCGCTCAAACCCGGCGTCGCGGTCCGCGCCCTTGATGTCCGCCTGGCTCTGCGCGTCCTGCCGCATCATGGCAAGGCCGGTCGCCGTCGTGACCTTTGTCGTTTCCCTGCCCTGATTGATGTCGTAGTTTCGGCTGGCGCGCTCGATCTGGCTCTTGAAGAACTCCACGCCCATCGCGCCGTTCGCTATGCTCTGCAGTCCACCGAGACGCTGCACGCCGCCCATGCGGTTCTGCTTGAGATGGATCACCGCGCCCGGCTCGTTGGTGAACTCCTCGCCGTCGGCAAGCGCGCTGTCCTCCACGAGGATGATATCGTTTGCAAGGAACGTGTCGTTTAGAATGCTCATAGCGAGCTTCCGGTCGGCGGCGTCCACAAGCTCGAGTATCGGCATGAGCTCACTTTTGTTCCAGAATCGGTTCTCGTCCTGAATGCGCCAGTAATGCACGAACGGGAAGAGACTGTTCTGCTTGCATGTGCGCTTCCAGTAGTTCGGGATGTACCGCAGCTCGCGCCCACCCGCGAGGATCGAGCACGCCACCGCTCCGGCGGGCACTCTCTCGCCGTCCTCCTCCGTGTCGCACGGCTGTCGGAACCAGTGCTCGAGCACCTGTACCGTGTCGTCCAGATCGTTGATGGCCGTCGTGAGATCGAAAACCCCGGCGCGGGAAACGTAGTCCTCCGTAAGAATGTCGTCCGCCGTCAGTCCCAGCTCCTCCAGCTCGCGGCGGAACACCTGACAGAATTTCACCTTGTGCATCGTGTACACATAGTCCACATACTGCCCGTCCTGCAATCCGCCGTCGCGGATGGCCGGGTCGGGGAAGATAGCCTCCGTCGGAATGTCCCGAATGCGGATGTCGCCCTCGTTCACGCCGCATCGCATATCCCGGTCCCAGTACGCCTTCCAGAACGCATCGCCGAGCTTCAGAAGCCGGCGCTCGTTGCGCGTGTTCATGTCGGAAAGGCGGTTGTTCTCGATGATGTAGCGCACGGCAAACTCGCGCTGCTTCGCCTTGGCGCTGTCGAGATCGTCGTCGCGCCCGCGAAACTCCGGCTCCGGCACGTTCGGGTTGATCTGCGTCTCCACAAGGATGTACGGATCCGGCATGTTCGCCGGGATCCACGGAACATCGTTCGCCCGGCAGTACTCGACCATCTCCTTCGTCGCGTCGTGGATTCCGTTGTAGTAGTCGTTGCACTTCTCCCACTCGATCTCCACGGCGGTGCGGGCGTTCTTCGCCCGGCGGAACAGCGCGTCCGCCGTCTCCTCGCGCATCTCGCGGGTGGAGTAGTCGTACCCGACGATCACCCGCTCATTGCTCTGTTTCTTCTTTCGCATGTTATACCCCCAAGATACGGTTCACTTCGCCCTGCACGAGATCGTAAAACCACGCGCCGAGCTTCTGCTTTCGCTCCTCGCCGTTGCCCCACTTTCCGTCGAGCACCTCCTGCGCC
>QWCN01000355.1_pt1 | contig 80707 bp, 74 predicted proteins | sample 1972711 | NCBI WGS metagenome assembly QWCN01 (sample SAMN09866707, study PRJNA288562) | Human gut metagenome isolate term1_stool, whole genome shotgun sequencing... | isolation source: gut | host: Homo sapiens | place: USA: California | reverse complement strand
GGTTCATTGAACCGCCCGCCGTAATCTTATTTAATATTATTCTTACTCAAACTTGCTTTCAGTCCTCTTGCCAAATCGTGGCGTCCGCTCTTTTCATATATAGCAGTCATTGATTCCAAAAACTTCAAGTTATCAATATTAGGATTGCTCTGGTTTACCGGTGCTGTATTAACAGGAGTTGTATTTTTTCTTACCGCCGGCTTTACTGCTGTCTGTGCTGCTGCAGGTCTTTGCGGCTGACTCATTGTTTGTACATTGTTGACGGAAGCAGGATTTACATAGCTTCTCAATCTCTCGTTATGAATAGGTGCTTCCTGTTCATAAGGATTTCTGTTTTCTCTCTGGTAAGCGTTAATACCGTAGTTTACAGTAGTGAAAGGTTTTTCTACATTTACATAAGAGCTTCCAATTGGCTGTGCTCCTTTGTACATTTCAATTTCTCTGTCATTAAGACTCTGGCTTAGCCCGATTTTCATTTCCGGTTCTTTACGTTTGAACAATCTTATAACGGCAAATGCTAATAATCCAACCAGACCGAATGAGAATACTTTGTTTGCTGTATCAGAAACTGCATCCTGATCTACAGAATCTTTTATACCTTCTACTGCCGAAGAATTTTTAAGCCTGTTGAAAAGTGTTGAAGTTTTTTCTGCTGACATATCTTCTTTATAGATAGGTGCGTAGCTTTCAACAGGGTTGCTAAGTTTAAGATTTTGAGTTTTAGCAGGTATAACCGGTGCTAGAGAATCAAATGAAACCGATGCAGAGGCTGCATTTTCTGCCTGAAAGAAAATACTGATACCGTTGCCTTGAGGTTCAACCATTACAGTATCTACATTTGAAACATTGTTATAAACTGTATTAAGAGTTTTTGATGCTCTAATGTCTTTCATATTCAATGTAATCTGATTTGGTGCTTTTACTGTTTTTTTTACATCTACTGCTTTATCTGATACAAGCACAATATTATATGTATCCTTTACAGGAACAATTTCAATAGACTGCAGTACGTTATCTTCTGCACATACAGATAACATAGATAAAAACATTCCTAAAAATAACAACGTTCTCTTCATAATTAATATACTCTCTCTCCCTTGATAACAGTGTACAAGATTGGCATGCCCATGCCATCAATCAAGAGGTTAAATTTGAGGAGATAATAAATAGACCATATGGTCTAGATTAATTCTAAAGTGTAAAATCAAACAACTCTTTAATTTCAATATGATACGATACTATTTCCATGTAAATTAAGTCATTACAATCAATAACAAATCCTGCAGCAAGTTGTTATAGTGCTGCTACGGAGAGTAGTACTTTTAGGCAACAGTGCAGATTTATCCGGCTATATGGATGTAGCCGGTTTATTTTTTATCAATATTGCGGCAAATGAAATCTGTAAAATCAAAAACCCTGTATTTGCCTGCTGAGAACAGATTTAAGGCTATTTCACATCCGATGCAGGATGTCAAAACGGTTTTTGTGCCGGTTTTGACAATATTATTATGTTTATTTTTGAAGATTTTGTACATTATTCCATATTCATTAAGTTTGGATATTCCATTAAGCCCGCAGCAGCTGTCAAAGTTTTCCATTTCAACATATTCAAGGTTGTTAGTATTATTTAAAATCCATTTGATATCTTGAAAATTATCAATGTTGCAAGGCTTGTGAAAAGTCACTTTGGCAGACTTTTTTAAAGAAAGTTTGAGTTCATTTTCTTTAATATATTCAAATATGTTTTTTACATTTAAGCTTTCAATATTGTAACCTTTAATAGTTTTTTCGCAGCTTGCACAGGTTGTTACAATATCTTTAATATCATATTTTTCGATAATTTTGATAAAGCTTTCTTTATAACTTAGATATGAGTCGATATCTCCGCGGACATAAAGCGGAATACCGCAGCATTTAAAGTGAGGCGTAATCACTTCTATACCGCAGGCATTAAGCAGTGTAACCACGGATTTATTACCTTTAACCTCTCCGCCGCAGCCGCCAAAATATATTACTTTTTTATCAAAAGTTTTACCCTTTATATTTTTAGTAAACATACCCATAAGATTAACTCCTAATCCGAAGATTAATCTTTTTTGTACAAAAGATATAACTTTTTCAAACGGGTGCTTTTTAAAATACTCTGCTTTTGCAGCCGTTATAATTTCCACAGCGTCAATTCCGCTCGGGCAGAATTTTGTGCACGCACCGCATTTCAAGCATAAATCAAGGTATCGGTTCAATTTTTTTGACATTTTAAGCTCGCCTTTGATAAGCCCTTTGAGCATAATAAAAAGACCGCGTGATACAGTGCAGTCATTTCCTGTAATTTTATAAATCGGACAAACTGATTGGCAGAGTCCGCATTTAGAACAGGAGTGAATTTCTTCTTTATATCCGGCCAGCTTTTTCATAATAATTATTTTAAGTCAAAAATTTTTTGTAGTAAAATATGGTTAAAGTGTAGAAATATAGGAGTATGAAAGATGCCGGCAGCTATTCAACAATCACAAATGGAATCAGACAGGCTTTCTGCAATTAAGACAATAGACTCTGAAATTAGAGCAATTGAAGAACTGAAAAAATCTCTTGATGCAGAAAGTCTTACAAAGGCTCTTGATTTTATGCAGAATTCAACCGGCAGAATTATTATTACCGGTATGGGCAAGTCCGGCCACATCGGTAAAAAAATAGCTGCATCACTTGCATCAACCGGTACACCTTCATTTTTTGTCCATCCTGCGGAAGCAAGCCACGGTGATTTGGGTATGATTACCGATGACGATGTAGTTATTGCGATTTCCAATAGCGGCGAGTCAAGAGAACTGATTGATATTTTGAACTATTGCAAGCGTTTCGGGATAAAACTAATTGCGATTACTAAAAATCAGGATAGTTCACTAGGAAAAGCCGGTGATGTGGTTCTATTACTTCCTAATAATGGAGAAGCCTGCCCGCTGGGACTTGCACCTACAAGCTCAACCACTGCAACTCTTGTATTGGGAGATATTCTTACAATTAGAATGATTGAGAGAAAAGGGTTCTCAAAAGAAGACTTTAATGACAGACATCCGGGAGGAAAGCTGGGTTCTATTCTTAAGCGGGTTTCTGACTTAATGCACACAGGTCAGGATATGCCTTTATTAGATGAAAATGCTAATATGCAGGCTGTTCTGCTGGAAATGACTTCGAAACGTCTTGGCTGTGTTGGTTTTGTTAACAGCGCAGGAATTCTAACAGGAATTCTTACGGATGGTGATTTAAGAAGATGCCTGTCCGCACAGATACTTTCTGAAAAAGCTGCTGACTTGATGACAAGAAATCCAAAAACAATTGCTCCGGAGGCAATGACTGCAGAGGCATTGAAAATTATGCATGATAAAAAGATAACAAATCTGTTTGTTGTTGATAATCTCAAGCCTGTAGGTGTTATCCATATTCACGATTTGTTAAATAACGGAGTTGCTTAAGCTATGAATATTGATGCTGAAAAGAAATTTGCAGCAGGAATTTCAATTACATCAAATGCAGTTATAATATTTACTAAGCTTATCGCTGGTGTAATGTCTGGCAGTATAAGTATAATATCAGAAGCTATACATTCACTTTCTGACTTTCTTGCATCTGTATTAACATTTTTTGCTGTAACGCGCTCAGCAGAACCGGCTGATAAAGAGCATCCTTTCGGGCATGGAAAATATGAGGATATGTCCGGCTTTATTGAAGGCGGGCTTATTATATTTGCGGGATTATATATTATTTATGAAGCAGTTTCAAAACTTATTTTCGGATATCATGTAAAGGCAGAACCTACAATCGGGATTTATGTTATGGGTTTTGCAGTAGCGGCAAACTTTTTTGTAAGCAGATATCTTTTTATGGTTGCAAGAAAGGCTGACTCTGTTTCGCTTTATGCTGATGCAAAACATTTGAGTACAGATATTTTTTCTTCTCTCGGAGTTCTTGTAGGTCTTCTGTTAATTAAATTTACCGGATTGACAATATTAGACCCGATAATTGCACTCTTTGTCGCAATTATAATACTCAAGGCCGGATTTTCAATCTCTAAAGATACATTGAATAATCTTCTGGACGGCTCTATTCCTCATGAAGATATTGAGAAAATTGAAGAGATTATTAAAAAAAATAAAGTTATTAAAGGGTATAAAGACATAAAAGGCCGGAAGTCGGGACAATACAAAGATATAGAGCTGACACTCCTGTTTAATCCTGATATGAAACTCTGCTGCTGCCATAATATTTGTGACCAGATAGAAAATGAAATTAAAGCTTCGCTGGGTAATGTTACAATTGTAACGCATGCAGAGCCCGAAGTACTTGTATAATTCAAAAAATGCGTTAAACTTATAATAGAGGTTCGTTTATGAGTTCAATATCTTCTATAGATACATCCATTTATTCCGGCATAATAGAGGATCTTTCCTCCTATACCCCGTCAAGGACTGCTCTGGACAGCAAAACTCCTGCCGTAACGCGCGAAGATAGCTCTACTGTTGATTTAAGTAACTATTATTCAAATATACGCCCCGAGGATTTGCTGGCGAACGCCGGTGAAAATGTTGCAAAATCTGCAGAAGATTTGGATAATGCTATGGTTTCAGCTATTGAAAACGGATATTCGGTAAATGATGCAGTGAATATCAAACTGGCTCAGCATGCATATGCTGCCAATTGTAAAGTTTTTAATATGATTGCTGATATGCAGACATCGACATTTGAACTAACTGTTTAGTGTATTAAGAAAAACATTTCATTATAGAAGCGGAGTATGCATACAATTATTATAAGCAGTATGAGTAAAAATATTGCCTGCGGAGATTTCCAATCAAAATATTCATGCGTATGATAAACTCTGTTCTGGTATGTTTCAATAAAATGTACCAGATAAAGTACATTGAAGATGACCATATAGTATGGATTATAGTCTATGTCAGAATTATACATTTTAGAAGTATATTTTTGTATTATTCTGAGCACTCTATATGAAAGTGCAATGTATATCAAGCACTGTAACACTGATAAAAGCATTAAATATGCTGCATGTTTATAAAAGAAAAATAAATAAAAACCGCCGTTGATAGCAAGCAAAAGAACAAGCCAGTTAAGCTTTATTCCATCTTTTTTCCCTTCGGTAAGGTGGTTTATGGCATTCCCATTTATGAAAAACCATATTGTAGAAAAAAATCCAAAAGTTAAGAGGTCAATTGCTATAAAAGGGCCAAGTTCTTTAAATTTAATATTAGGAAGTTCAGGCTCTTTGAATAATGCATTGCAGTTTGGACATTTTATCGCATTTACTTCAATTAAATTTCCGCAAAACGGACAATTAATTTCTTCACTCATTACAACTCACTCTCTGTTCTTCCCTCCCTCTCCTTGGGGAGAGGGTTGGGGTGAGGGGGCATCCCGCTCAGCTTAATTATACCACGTTAAATATTTTTTGCACAGTACCCAGCTATAGGACAAACTGAACAATTTGGTTTTATTGGCTTACAAACATTCTGTCCGTGTGTTACCATAAGAGTATTAATATCAATCCAATACTTAACAGGAAGTTTTTTTCTTAAGGCAAACTCTGTTTCTTCAGGAGTTTTCGTATTAACATATCCAAGGCGGTTAAAAATCCTGTGAACATGAACATCAACGCAAATTGCAGGTTTATTGAAACCTCTTGATAAAACAAGATTTGCAGTCTTTCTACCCACACCTTTGAATTTGATTAAATCTTCAATTTCATCCGGAACTACGCCGCCTAATTCTTCATCAATCTGGCGCGAAAGCTCAATAATTTGTTTTGCCTTGTTTTCATAGAAACCAACGGGGTAAATCGCTTCCGCAAGTTCTTTTACCCCTATCCCCTTCATCTCACGGGGAGTTTTTGCAAGTTCAAGCATTCTTAATGTTGCAGGATATGTTGTCCTGTCATTTGTCCTGAGGCTTAGAATGCAGGAAATCAATACCAGATATGGATCATTGAAGGTATCCATAAGGTCTACAAATTCGCTTCGTGTTTGTTTTGCGTCTTTTAAAATTTGTACTACTTTATCTATATTCATACTTTTAACTTACTGCCATTAATAATTCTCTAATTACTTTTGTTGCAACTGCTGTAGAAGCTCCGCTGGCATCATAATCCGGTGCAAGTTCAACAACATCAGCACCAATAATATTAAACTGTGATAAATATTTGAACCATCCTACCAGCTGGTTGAAATCAAGACCGCCGACTTCCGGAGTTCCCGTACCAGGCATGATTGAAGTATCTAATACATCTAAGTCTACTGTAACAAATATATTTTTATCTTTAAATACATCCAGTTCTTTGTGTTCGTGAATTAACGTATTGTATTTTTTCATTAGTTCAAATTCTTCTTTCATACCGGAACGTATTCCGATTTGTTTAAGATTTTCAAATCCGATGATTTCAGCAGAATGTCTGATAACAGCGGAATGTGAGAGCGGCTCTCCTAAGTATTCTTCACGCAAATCAGTATGTGCATCAAAGTGAACAATGGCAAGGTTGTCAACGTATTTAGAAATTGCTTGAATTTCCGGCAGTGTAACAAGATGTTCGCCTCCTATGCCGAAAACCCGTTTGCCGTCTTTATAAATTTCTTCAACATTTTGACGTATAACATCAAGAGATTTTTTTGTATTACCCAGCGGGAATTCTAAATCACCGGCATCATGGAAATTACAGTCCTCAAGGTGTTTATCAAAGTAAGGAGAATATTCTTCCAACCCCCAGCTTGCAAGCCTGATTTGCTCGGGAGCAAATCTTGAACCGGGACGGTATGAAACAGTTCCGTCAAACGGCAAGCCGAGCATTATAATATCAGATGAAGCATAGTCCGGATTCTGCCCCATCCAGTTTCTATCCAAAAATGGTCCTGTTAACATCTTTTTCTCCTTTTTTGTTTTATTATAGCAAAAAATATTTTTACAAGTTTTCAAAAAAATATGAACATTTTACCATTAAATACATATAAATACCAAACTCCGGTATTTGGTGCAAAAAAATCTAAAAAGGAAGAAATCGGCCCGAAAAAACTTAACTTTACGCAGTCAGAAGAAGAATTTAATGAATTCTTAGTTAAGCTTCGCCGGCTTGAAAGTGATATAAGAGTTCAAAAACAAAATCTGAAACTTTTTTATTCAGCGCAAGATAGTTATGACTATCATGAGTTGTTGAAACAAAGGCAGCTGCTTGTTGCTAAATTAAAACGTATTGCCAAAAAATCCGGTATAGATTACTATGATTTAGAATATAATATTACAGTAAAAAAAGAATACAATAGATATGCTCCAAAAATTATAAGAGCAGGCTCTGTAAAAGAATTGGCAGAACTAAAGGAGTTGATTTCTACTTCTTTTCTCTATAAAGCTGCTGAAAACTTATTGATGAATCTGATAGATAAAAAGAAATTTTAATATAAAAAACAGGATGTGTTAAGCACATCCTGTTTGATTTTGAATTTATGAAATGCCTATACTCTAGCGAGTTTAGCTTCACTTTCAAGCTGCAATGTTACTGTTGTAATATCACATACAGATGAAGGACCGAAGTATTGGATTGCACCAGGGAATAGGTATCTGTCATTCATAGCCCAGTCTTCTCTGTTTTCTTCCAATTTTTTGAAAACAGGCCCGTCAAGTTCAACTAATGCTTTTTTGATAACAGGTTTCATTTCACCGTGCCGTCTTTCCATGTTCATCATCATTGTAAGAGGAACACCGCCTGCAATCCAATCATTAGCAGGTTCTGTAAGGTTTCTTACTGAAGACAAATACCCTGTTAAGCCGAAGTTAATCAAAGCAAATGCATTGAAACCAAGTGAATAGCAATAGTCAGCATCAAAGTTAGAAGGGAATGCACATCTGCCTTCATAGCCGAAGAAGTGTGATTGTGTTGAGAATTTACCAGAATACTTTCCTTCTTTCTTTAAGCCTGCTAATTTTTCTTCAATCATAGAAATTAAGAGTTTTTCAGTTTCAATTTTTGATACCTGAACGTTACCGTGAGGATCTCTATCCATTAATAATTGTGATTTAATAAGTGAAGGTAAAGATTTGAATACACTTGAATTTTCGCTTGATAGAGAATTTTCAATTATTGAAATCTTTTCAGCATCTGTACCATTTGAATATTTAGAATCCTTTTCAAGTGATGGCATAATATCATTTAAGTTTGCAATCATTGTTTTTAATTCTGGTACAAATTCAATTAAACCTTCAGGAATAACAGCAATACCAAAGTTTTTGCCGTTTTCAGAACGTCTTACGATAATATCTGTCATGTAATTGATGATAGAAGAAAGTGACATTTTCTTCTGTTCAACTTCTTCAGAAATCAAAGTAATGTTTGGCTGAGTTTGAAGAGCTGCTTCTAATGCAACGTGAGAAGCACTTCTGCCCATAATTTTAACGAAGTGCCAGTATTTTTTTGCAGAGTTTGCATCTCTTTCGATGTTTCCGATTAATTCCCCGTAAGTTTTAGTAGCTGTATCAAACCCGAAAGAGATTTCGATTTGTTCGTTCTTCAAGTCGCCGTCAATAGTTTTAGGGCATCCGATAACCTGAATGCCGGCATTATGTGCAACAAACCATTCAGCAAGAAGTGCAGCATTTGTGTTAGAATCATCGCCGCCGATAATTACTACAGCAGAAATGTTAAGTTTTTTGCAAACTTCCCAGGCTGCTTGGAACTGTTCTTCTGTTTCCAATTTAGTTCTGCCGGAACCGATGATATCAAAGCCGCCGGTGTTTCTATAATCGTTAATAAACTCATCATTGAATTCAACGTATTTGCCTTCAATAATACCGCTAGGGCCGCCTAAGAAACCGTAAAGATTATTTTTAGAGTTAGCTTGTTTTAAAGCATCATATAAACCGGCAATAACGTTATGTCCGCCAGGAGCTTGGCCCCCTGAAAGGATAACCCCAACATTTCTAACTTCACTGGCTACAGATTCTGTAGAAGTTTGGAATGTTACGGTTGGTTTGCCGTAAGTGTTCTTGAATAAAGCTTTAATTTCTTCTTGATTTGCAACTGACTGAGTTGCAGAGCCTTCTTGAGAAATAAGATGATTAATACCATTTGCCAGTGAAGCAGGAAGCTTTGGCTGGTATTTTAATCTTTCGATTTGTAATGGTGATAAATTTGTCATAAAAAGTTTCCTTTCTTCTTTGATAAAATTATACATTAAAAACTAGTATCCGTTAAGTAGCAGCAAACTTGCCCAAATAACAATTACCCCGGACATTATACCTGTAATAGCGTAATGCCAGTCACCGTATTCGTGTGATAGTGGAAGAAGGGTATCAAAAGATATATAAATCATGATTCCGACAACTGCAGCCATGAAGAAGCCGACAAATACTTGCGGCAGAAACCAGTGCAAAAGTGCAAGACCGATAAGCGCGCCTAGAGGTTCTGTCATTCCGGTCCAGAAAGAGTACCATATAGCCATGCGTTTTTTGCCTGTTGCGTGATAAATAGGCAAAGCTACAGCAATACCTTCCGGAATATTATGCAGTGCAATAGCAAGCGCTACAGAAATTCCAATTGTAATATCCTGAGAAGAAACCAGAAATGTACCTAAACCTTCCGGAAAATTATGTACAGCAATGGCGATTGCAGTGAGTAAACCTGCTCTTTTTATTCTATGTGTTTTTTGGCAGTTTTCGGATTTTTCATTCAATAAATCTTCTTCTACGTGATCAGGTATAAAAGTGTCGATAAGTTTTGATATTATGACTCCTGCAATAAATCCCCAGAACATAATCCAGTGATAACTTACGGGATAGTATGTTTTTAAAAGCCCTTCTGCAGTTGATAGTATTTCAGTAAACGACACAAAAATCATAACTCCAGCTGAAAAACCAAGTCCTAGCGAAAGGATTTTTAAATTATTTTTATTAACAAGAAAAGTTATAAACCCGCCAATTACAGTTGCAAATCCGGCAAGTACAGTCATTAATAGAGGTAATTTCCAATTTTCAAGCATATTATGCTCCTTATTTAAATCAATTTTAGCATAAAAAAAAAGAAAAAGCCTCAAAAGAGGCTTGGAATTAAGAATAGCTGGAAGTATGAAAAAGATTTAATGATTATATTAAACCAAATTGACAATATAATAACTATTACCTGTGTGTTTATAATCGATATTCTCCACCGTGGTAAATTTTTTGAAAAATATGCTTGCAATTTTTTTTTTAGCAGGTTATATTATAAACACAGCTTGATACGGGAGCGGACAGAGTATTGTACGTGCTTGTGTTAAGAAATGATAATTGAATATGGGAGCGTAGCTCAGTCTGGTTAGAGCGCATGCCTGTCACGCATGAGGTCGCGAGTTCGAGCCTCGTCGTTCCCGCCATTTTAAGAGGGTTTTAGAACCCTCTTTTTTAATACAGATTTAAAAGGCCAATCGTTATATTATTTTGCGCTGTAAATAAAGTGCAAGTGTGAGATGGGTGCATTTTGCCAAGAGGTAAATATAATGGCTTTTATAAAGATTTTAATAGAATGAGATACACTTGCACTAGTTGAACTTTATCTGCTATAGGGAAACAGGACATTTGATATAAGAAAATTTAATGAAAATCCAGATAAACAGGCTATTACAGCCTGTTTTTTAGTATAGAGATTTGCGTACTTATTTTTGCACAAATGTCCGTTTTCTTGCACAAAATTGCACTAAAAATCGTCACCCTGAACTTGATTCAGGATCTATTAAGCACAGTTACTAAACTTCCCCCAGTGCAATAAAGTGCAAAATAGTGCAATTTTATTTTTTCTCGCAAATTGATATATGCCAAATTATCTCTGAGATTAAAATTTACCAAAATTTTCATATTTAATTTTATTAAAGAAATCTGGTCCAAAATAATAAATATTGGAACTTAGTTTTTCATCAGTTTTTTTTATTCCTTCCACAAATTGTTCAGAATCTAAATCTAAATCAGTTAGTAGGTTGTCATAATAAATTTTACGATAAGAGTTTAAAATAAATTCTGGTACTTCATCTATGTATATAATTGAATTTGGATACCATCTTTCTTCATGAATTGTTGAATATAGATATAATAAATAATCAGCTTGAACAAAATCCTCAAAAGCTAAATATTTTTTTATTTTTTCATCTTCAAAAATTTCTTTTATTAAATCAGATACTATTGAAATCTTGTTAATATTTAATCGTCTTTTTCTATCTGAATCAAATGCTAAAGATTTATAAAAATAAGTATAATTAACAGGTTCTTCTGGATTTGAAACAGATTGTTTTGTCATGTTTTTATATTTTAATAAAGTTCCCAACGTTCCGTTTTCATTGTTTTTTAGCAATAAGGCTACGAACGAAATTAACATTTGCATTATAAGAAATTGAAAACCATTAAAATCATAATTTGGCGAAAAAGAAGCTCTGTAATTTTTAGGAATTGAATAAAAATATGATAAAGACCAGAAATTTTCATATAATAGATTTATTAAATCTTTATTTTTGTAATCAATAGCTAATTTTGATGCACGAATAAAGTCTAAAAGAATATTTTTTGTCTGAGCAATTTGTTCTATTATTGCTTCATCTTTAAACTCAAAATTATTAAAATCAGGACGAGTCTTTTCTACCCTGTTTTTTAATTCATTCAAAAACTCTTTGTATATAGGAACTAGGGGAATATTTGATTTTACAAATGCATGTTCTATATCTGTAATTGTTTTGATATTGTAGTTATCTGGGGCAAGTTCGTTTAGTCTTTCTTGAATTTCAAAAAAATGGTTAATAAATTCAGCAGCATTATACTCTAAATTTATATAAGAACGATTTTCTAAAATATTTTTCATGCGTCCACTTGGCCTACTAGGATTAACCCAATAAGTCGGATAAACTTGACGTCCATAAAAATTAGAAGTTTCAATAATGTCCAATAAGGCCTTATCATCCTCATTACCAGCATAGCCTAAAATTATTAACCCATGTTCACTGATTACTTTCTTTAATTCATTTGCGAATTCATCAGGAAAGATCTGTAAATCTGCAGGAGTATTCCTTATTGCTCCAACTCCGATTGTTCCATGGGGTTTATATATTCTAAGCCTTTTACACAAAGCTAAAGGTTCTGATGCGATCAAGTCTTCATTAGACGAGATTACTTGATAAGATAAATTCTCTTTGTCCAGAGCTTTTTCAATATATTTATCAAAGTTTGTTGTTATTATTGCCTTTATTATTCCTTTTTTAGCTAATTGAGCAATTAAAGTATGTGATAAACCGATTTCCTTATTTTCCAAATGTTCTGAAAGATATTCCTGTTGTGCTATTGTGGTAGGGAACACTTTTGACAACAATTCTGAATAAGTCCAGTCTTTATATTCACTATTTTTAAACCAAGTTTCAACATCTTCATGTAAATTGCAATCAGCATTTGCCATTCGTATATGATTTGCAGTATTTAACATTATTTCCCAACCTGTTGGTACACCAGCATCTTTGGAAACACCAGCTCCACATAGTAGAATATACCTTTTTTCGTTTGGAAGAGCAGTTGCGGTAAGTGAAACTATTGCGTTCATATATCCCTCCAATCTAACCATGATGGGCTATCATTATCTTAATTCTATCATAAAAATTTCCCACTTGACTTCTGTCTCAAACAGAGTGATGAATGTGTGTGTACAGGCATTACAAGGACTTTGAGACAATGCAAAACCAAATTGATACAATCAAATTCACGCCGGAAAAATCAAAGCAAATTGCACTTGCAAGGCTTGATTTAATCCACAAATGGCTTGAGTTTAGACATAAAGCTAACAACAAACTCCAAGCTGATTATGATTTTGTGAATTTGCACAACACGTCAAACTCCCACTTATTCCAAATTATAGGCAAGATTTCTCGAGGCTCTCTGCATCGCTGGCACGCAATGCTTGCTGGAACGGATGATTATCAAAAACTTCTCCCACAGTATAAATACGCTAGCGTTAACGACTATCGCACTTGCCTTACCGACGAAGAAATCAAAATCTTTATGGGCTTGCTTTTACACCCAAACCGAATTTCTATCGGCAAAGCGACTGCGCTTACAAAATACAAACTGCGTGAACAAGGGCAGAGTTTTATCCCCGCAGATATCACATTCCGCCGTTACGCAATGTGGTTCAAGAACAACAATTACGACAAGTGGGTGCTCGCCCGAGATGGCGAAAAGGCTTTGTCTGATAAGGTCGAGCCTTACATAAAACGTGATGCAAGTTTGCTCGATGTTGGCGATATTTTGGTCGCAGACGGGCATAAATTAGCGTTTCAGGTGATAAATCCATTTACAGGCAAGCCAAGCAGGGCAACGCTTGTTGGGTTTTTGGATTGGAAATCGACAGCACTTGTCGGCTACGAAATTATGCTTGAAGAAAATGTTCAATGCATCGCATCGGCTCTCAGGAACGCCATTATAAACCTCGATATGATACCGAAAATCGTTTATCAGGATAACGGCAAAGCGTTTCGGGCAAAATACTTCACAGATGACAAAGGCTTTGGCGAATTAGGGTTTTATGGTTTATATGCAAAACTCGGTATAGAAACAGTTTTCGCAAAACCTTACAACGCAAGAGCAAAAGTGATTGAACGATTTTTCAAAGAGTTTCAGGAAGGCTTTGAAAAACTCTTGCCAAGCTATGTCGGCTCGTCCATAGGCAACAAGCCTGCATATCTTTTAAGAAATGAAAAGTTGCACAAGAATTGGCATTCTGATTATGTTCCGACAATTGATGAGGCGATAAAAATGATTGATATGTGGCTGAATTTCAAAAACTCTCAGCCCTGCACAAATGCGCCAAATATGACAGTTACAGAGATTTTAGAGGCTCGAAAAAGACAGAATATCGACACAAATCAGCTTGATGATTTAATGCTTGCGATAGAGGTCAAAACCATTCAGCGAAACGGAATTCGCTTTTTAAACTGCGATTATTTTGACGAGCGACTTTATGGGTTCAAAAGCAAAGTGCTTATAAAATATAATCTCTTTGACCTAACACATATCAAGGTCTACACCATAAAAGGCGAGTTTTTATGCACAGCAGAACGTGTAACCGAAACACATCCGATGGCGAAAATTTTAGGAACTGTCGAAGATATGAAAGATTTTAAGCAGAAAATCCAAAAACAAAAACGCCTAAAAAGAAAGACGATAAATAGCCTAAAGGCCTATTTACCACAGGAAGAAATTAAACTAATTGAATATAAAATTGAACAGCCCGTTGTTCAAACCGAGTTCAAAGAGTGTTCAACTATCGTTCAAGGAATATTCAAGAATAACGCAGAAAAATATGAGTACCTAATCAAGCACAACCCCGATGATGCTTGGATTACAGAATTTAAAAAGACAAAGGAGTATCGATTGCTATATAAATAAAACTTTTGTTAAAACGCAAAACGTGCGAAATTTTATCGGACTTATCGAAAATTTGCAAAACAAACCCAAAAACATTCCAAAAATGGCGCTAGTCTATGGCGAGCCTGGGTTAGGCAAATCGCAAACGGCACTTTGGCTTGCTTGCAAATATGATGCTATTTATTTAAGGGCTGCAAATTTGATGTCCGTCCGTTGGCTTTTAGAGGAACTGGTCAAAGAAATGGACGAAATTCCAAGTTACTTGAGCTCGAATAATTTTAATATCGTTGTCAAAAAGCTCAAAGCCAAGCCCCAACTGATTATTATTGACGAAATCGACTATTTGATGAACGATTTTAAGACGATTGAAACGCTGAGGGATATTCACGACAAAACCGAATGTCCGATTGTGTTTGTTGGGATGAGTTTGGTGCATAAAAAGCTCGAGCGCTACAAACATTTATACGATAGGTTTTCTGAAATCGTGAAGTTTGAAACCTTTGGGGTGGCTGATTTAAAGCAGATTTTCGATAGCCTTTCAGAAATCCCGTTTACGACCGAAAGCATTGAATACATTTACCCAAAATACAATCGCTTTAGACAAATCGTTCAACTTATTAACCAACTTGAAACTTACGCAAAAGACAATGGAATAACGCAATACTCACTAGAAACGATTAGAGGTTTATTATGAACATAGAAAAATTAGCAAAACGATTAAGGGAGTTTACTCTCGATGAAATCGAAATGATTGCTGAAGCTAACGTTGAAACGGAGCTTGAACAGCTTTTGAACGAGGGTAAAATAGCATTTGAACGAGGTAGCTACAAATACGTTGAAAAAGTAGAAACAATCGACTATGCGATATTTTCGGCAGAGGCTTTAAATGACACACCGTTGAATTTTGAAATAGCAGTTAAATACTTTTTAGAAAAATATGCCAAAACTGCTTGCACTAAAAGAACTTACGAGACTTATGAATCGATTTTTAGAATAAATATTTTGCCATTTTTCAGAGGCAAAATCATTCAAGAAATTACAATTGACGATATAAAAGCATTTTACGCTAATTGCAAAACTAGGAATTTGGGACATAGAAGATTGAAAAACACTTTAACGCAACTTAACCAACTTTTGAAATATTGTAAGTCACAAGGCTTGGTCTCAAAATGCTGTAGTTTTCAGGTTAAGAGGCTTAATGAGAAGAACGAATTTAGTATGAACAGAATAATTTTCGAGGCTTAATAATGAGTAAAATGAAATATTATAAACAAGCTGAAACCCTATTTTTGCAAGACAATTTGTCCATTGTTGATATTTGTAAAAACCTAAATGTTTCTCGCCGTACACTTTTTTATTGGCGAAATAAGTTTGAATGGGATAGAAAAAAGGCTGAAAAATTTGCAACAAAAGAAAACTTTTCAAAAGAACTGCAATGTTTTACCGAAAAACTAATGGCAAAATTAACGATGGATATGCAAAACAAAAAGCCTGTAAATCAGTCTGAGTATTATACGTTGACAAATCTGCTAAAATACCTGCCAGAATTGGTAAAAATCGAACTCAAAGAACAAACCGAAACTCCAAAACCAACCGGTCAACTCTCCGAAGATTTTGTTAAACAAATAGAAAAAGAGTTCTTTGGGATAGATTAGTTATAAATATTTTGACAAATTGTATGCATTGGTGCCAAAAGCTAAAGCTTGACCTTCACGAGTTTTGGGAGGATTGATTAAATCTAAAGCTCCAGACACGCCATCACAAATAGCCTCAACTTGTCTTCTATCTATAGGATGTACAGAATTAATTATTACGTTTGACAATACAGTTTTGGCAACATATTTTTGCAAATCTTGTTCCAATGCTTGTAAATATTCTGGAGAATACCTTTGATATGGATAGTACATCTTTATTACCTCCTTTTGTCTTATATTATTATTTTTAAAGTTTTTATAAAAATTTCAATAGCCTACTAAGGCTATAAATATTTAAATACCTCCTTTTTGTGATAGGATAAAGAAAAAGGGGTGAAGTATGGCAATTCCAAAGTACAATGAATTAATGTTTCCTGTTTTAGAAGTTTTATCAGATGAAAAAGAACATAGCTTAAAAGAAATCGTAGATATTTTAGGCAAAATGTATAAATTAACTGATGAAGAATTATCTATAGAAATTCCAAGTGGCGGTAAACTATTTTATGGCCGTGTAGGTTGGGCTAGAACTTATTTAAAAGCTGCCAAATTAATAGACAGTCCTAAAAGATCAATATTTTCTATAAATGAACGTGGTAAAAAAGCATTAAAAGACAAACCCGACAACATGCTTACATATTTAAAACAATATGATGATTTTATAAATTTTGAAAATAGAAGCAAAAAAAGTAATTCTGAAAAGAATAGCTCCGAATGTAAAAGCGAAACCCCTGACGAAATGCTAGCTCACGCACAAGAGTTATACAAAGATAATTTGCAAATAGAATTACTTGAAAAATTAAAAAACGTTGACCCTGTCAGATTTGAAGAAATAGTTTTAATTCTTATGGAAAAAATGAATTACGGTGTTGGCAAAATGACAAAACTTAGTCATGATGGCGGCATTGATGGAATTATTGACGAAGATGAATTAGGATTAGAAAAAATATATCTTCAAGCTAAAAGATACTCTGATAATAAAGTTAATGAAAAAGAAATGCAGAATTTTGCTGGCGCTCTAGGATGTTCCCCGGTAAGAAAAGGGGTTTTTATTACTACTAGTTACTTTGACGAAAAAGCTAAAAGAAAAGCGGCTTCCCTACAGGGCAAAGTGATTAGATTAGTTGATGGCGATGAATTAACTCGTTTAATGATAAAGCACAATGTTGGTGTTCAAACAAAAACTAAAATCGAAATTAAAAAACTTGATGAAGATTTCTTTAGTGAAGAGTAGTTACATCTTTTCTATATACCAAACCGAATTTCCGAAATGATTAAAATTCCATTCAAGTTGAAAGTAAAAATTAAACTCCATTGAATTATCGTCTTTGTAGTTGTAAAAAGGTTTGTTTAGTTCGGTTTTGCGAAAACTTTCAAAAGCGATTTGAATTTCTTTTGCAAACTTTTTTCTGAATTCAGAATATTCAATTTCAAGAGTTTCACGAGTCCTTTTATTTCTCAAAATCATCTTCAAACCCTCTTATACTATCAAGTTCAATGTTGTATTTTCTGCCTTTCCTATCTACACAGGTGGCAAAATCTATTTCTACATCCGCAAATTTATTTTTCCAAGTGCAAATCAATAACCCTATTTCTTGCGTTTTTAAATTCAAAACTTTTGTCCCATAAAGCATATAATCTTTTTTAGCCATATCCTGCTCCTTTCAAGCTATGACATTAATCACTCTTTCATCCAGAAACATCAACTGTTTTGAGAAAATTCGTATCATTCAGACACATTTAAAATCACTTAAACGCTATTTAAAAGGTGTTTAAAAAGCATTTACTAATTATTCATCTATGCTTTCAGGATAATTTATAAAAAATGCATTAACTTGGTCTGCATCACGACGTAAGTTTTTAACAACAGGTGCCAGGTTATAAAGTTCTTCATATTCCTTTTGTGATGAGCAAAAATAATCAATCACAACGGCCGTATTATAAATATTTTCAGCATATTTTTCTAACTTCTTAAAATCTTTTCTTTTAATAACAAATCTTTCTTCCATACACAACCTCCTTTTGGGCTGTGACATTCATCACTTGGAAGTGCTTGGAAGTCAAGTTAATTTTGAACTTCTTCTAAAGGTTCAAGACCTTTAATAATATTTTGAATTTTAATTAACAAATTTTTAAAACCACTCATGTTTTCTGGAGTATGGTATTCTGGTCTAGACAGTATTGTCTTAATATGGCCTTTTAAGTCTTTTGTATATTTATTAAAAATTCCATTTGTCTCGTTGATACACTTCTGTGCAATATCTTTTCTTAAATCATTAGAAAAGCAATCCTCTATTAAAAAGTGCAGATCCTTATCTTTAGCATTTATGGTTAACATAGATTTTCTTTCTTCTGACATAGGCAACATAAGATAAATAATTCCGTTATCTTTATTTAAATATGTTTTAGTATTTTTTACACCCTCTTTAAATACACCTTTGGGTAGACATTTACCCATTCCATCTTGACCAGCATCATCTCTATCAAAAATCATTATAATTTTCTTTTCTTTATTTACGATTTCTTTAATATCTTTTGCAAATTCACAAGCATTTGCAGCTCCACCAAAAGGTAAAAAATCAACATTTTCTAATAATGGAAATTCAGATTTAAATAAATTTATAGCGGTTTTTACATATGTTATGTCACCAATACCTTCAAATAGGATTAATGGAGTTGTAGAATTCAAAAATATATTTTGTTTTGTTTCAGACCATATTCCACCTGTTAAATTTTTAATTTTATCAATTTTTTCATGATTAATTACAGCACTATAACCATTTTTATTTTCTAGCATGACTAAATGATTATTTTCAAGACAATGAGTTAATGTTGGAGAATGAGTAGTGACAATAATTTGCCGTCCAAATTCACTACTATATTTTTCAAATAAATTACAAATAATTTTTTTTCCAACTTCATGTATATGTGCATCAGGCTCATCCATCAATATTAATGTTTTTTCATCAGCTAATACATCAATTATTGCGTATATTAATATATATTTTTTTTCACCTTCACTTAAAGATTTTATAGACAAACCATTATTAAATATAATTTCAATATTTTTAAAAGCTTTTTTAGACTTTGGCATTAATGCATACGCTAATATTTCAAATACTTTTTTCAAAGAATATTTTTCAATGTAATTTTCTTTTTCACCTTTATATTTTGGAAAAATTCTATTTTTCAATGTGCTTAATTTTACAGAAATGGTATTGTGATTCTGTGGATTAATTATTTTAATAAAGTCTTTTAATTCTTCACCTTTACTGCTATTGATAAAATTTGAATTAAAATTTATATTAACTTGAACTGTTTTAATATCAATATTTAACTTGTTTCTTATAAAATTTTTATTATCATTAGAGTCTGATAACAGCAATGTTAAAAGTGATATATCCCAATATTTTTTATTGATATAAATCATTTTATCGCCAGATGTATCAAATTTAGCACTTGTCAAATCCTTTAAATATTTATGATAAAATTTTTTATAATATTCATCCCAAAGTCTCATTTCTTCACCACTATATAAAGCAATAATTTTTGAAGGGAGTAAATCTTTTTGTATAATTTGTTTTTTTGAACTCTTCATATTATTCAATTTATAATAGTGTGAATTTTTGCTGCGTTTTATTGTAATTACATTGGCATTTATTTGATATATTAATTCGTATTCAAAATTTGGTTTCTTTTTATTTGTATAAACTTCTGTAAAAATAGCGCTTATAGCCTCCAAGATATTACTTTTTCCACTAGCATTATTACCAATAATGAATAATAAATTATTAGTATTGGTAAAATCAATGTTTATATTTTTTAAATTTTTAAAATTGTTTATTATTATTTTTTTTATTTTAAAAGTTGTTTTAGGAATATCTAAATTATTTTCTACTTGTTCTATTAATTTTGCATATAAACCGCTAGGAGGAGAATTTAATATTTCAGATAAACCCTTTTGTGCAGATTTAATTGCTGCTTCTGTTGCAGGGGATTTTAAATTATTTAATACGTTGTTAACATATGGTGTATTTAAAGTACTTTGAACTTGGGTTATTTGGTTAATTGTAGAACTTAATCCAAAGTTGTTTATTGAGGAATAAATTGCAGGTAATTGGTTCATCGCTGCTATCAACGCCGGATTTGCTATATTTTGATAAGCTTTAATTGCTCCTATTGGTATATTTATTTTAGGAAATTTTATATTGTGTTCTTTGCAATACTGCTCTAATCTTTCATTATTTTCTTTTTCTAATTGAACTAAATAAGACTTTGCCTTATTTGTTAATAATTTATCAATATCAATCGAACCTAATGATTCTTTTTGATAAAGGTATGTAATATAACCTTCACTCATAAGTTTTTTGGTTATATTACTGGCATAAATTTGAGGTGCTCTATCAAAATAATGAGAGACAAGTTGTTTTAAATTTTCTTTTAGCTCTTTTACTTTGATCTGTTTATTTTCATATTTGTTTATTTCAGAATTTAAGTATTGAAAATATTCAAGAATTTTAATTTTTATTTCTTCTTCTTTTTCTTTATCTGAAAGCTTTGATATTCTTTCTTTTTCCTTATTTAATAAATCTTCAACTGTTAGTATTTTTTTGTTTTGATTTTCAATATCAGATTTTATATCCTCAATAATTTCTTTTTTTTCTTCAGGAAATATATTTAAAATTTCCTTCAATCCTTTAGCTGTTAATTTTATTTTTCCGCTATACTGAGCAATTCTTGAAGCGTGCTCATCTTCAAAAACATCGATGCCCTCTATTAGACCTTCATTAATTAACTCTTTAAGCACAATTCGTTCAAGATCGCTATCACCAGCTGCCATATTTTCAAGCGTATCAAAATCAATATCCTCCCTTTTAGCATATTGACCTGCAAAATAACCAAGATATGAAAAGCGCAAATCTTGTTTGTTCATTATTCAAACAACTCCTTTTCAAATTCTTCTTGAGCCGAAATAATATTTTGTTCACTACTATTTTTTAAATTTTTAATGGTTGTTTTTATTTTACTAATTTTATTTACTAGATCTTTTTGTGTAGCTAAATCAGGGATTATTATTGGACTATTCAAATATTCTTCACTATTTATATTAGGTTGCGCATTTGCTCTTTGATTAGATAAAATCCAAGTTTTATAAGCTTTGGACTTCGTATAATATAATATATATTCTGGAATTATTTTATTTATATCCAATTCAAATTTAATTAAATATCCAGCATATAAACATTTTCCATATTCATTTTTATATAAAAAAGTTTTACCGACTGTATTCCCTGAACGAGCTATTAAAAAATCATTTTCTTTTAAAATATATTTTTCTTCAACTTTTTCTGCAGAAACAAAATCATCATTTAAAGTTCCATCTTCATTTATATCTGTAATTCTAATGTATCTTACATCTGATTTGTTTTTAACACCTTTTTCTCCTGCACCATAAAGAGGTTTACCAATAACTATATCTTTTAATTTTGAAAATTTATATTTTATAGATTTAACATCATTTGTATTGTTGTAAATATCCCATCTTGTGAGTTGTGACAAGAATGCAAAATTTAAAAAACTAGTTTTTGTTTCTTTATAATTGAGCTCAACGAATTCTAAACCTAAAGTATTTGTCCATAAATCTTCGATTTCTTTTTCTAGAATTTTTATTTTTTGTTCTTGTTCTTCTGCAAGTTTGATTTTCGCATTATATTTTTCAACAATTTCTCTTTGTTTTGAAAGAGAAGGTAATGGAATTTTTGTGTTTAAAAATTCTTCAATTTGCACGCGTGTTTTAGAAAATCCTGTTGTTTTAGAACTTAAATATTTTTTTATATAATTAGTTCTTAATATTTTTTGTAAATATTCACCATCAACTAAATCTTTTTTAATTTTAAATACTGGGTATTCAGAAGTTCCAGCTATTGTTCTTCCTGTTTTATTAAAATATGTACAGCCGTGTCTAACATTTATTTTTGAATAAATTAAACACTCTGCTGGTATTTCAAATAATGTACTTTTAAAATCCTTTACATCTGTTAATGGTCTTAAAAATAAATTACCTGCAAAATTAATTTTTGAAATTATTTGAATTTTATTGTCTATAAGTTCTGGTTTTAATAATGTTTTTTTATATGGTTCCAAAATCTTATTAAGACAAACCCAACTTTCATTGGCAAATTCTGATTCTAAGTTGAATCTTTTTACATCCCAACGAGAAATATTAGAAAATTTTATAAAATTCAAATAAGAAAAAGCACTATCCATTAATTACTTGTTCCTCGCCGTTCATTGTTCTTACTAAATCATCATTTACTATTTTGTAAGAAACATTTATTTTGTTTTCTTTCCACAAGTTATTTGCTTTCTTGTATTGTTCAAATTCTTTAACAACATCAAGCAACTCGTTTTCGCATTTTGCCCCTGTTGTAGTTATGCCTGCTTTTTCAACTTGAACAATTGGTATTTCATAATCAAAAAGTTCTTTTATTCTATCTTTACCAGTTGTTTCAAGTTCTTTTTCTTTTTTCTTCTCAATTTCTTTTAGTGCTTTTAATAAAGCCTTTTTATCTTTAGAATATTGAATTTCTGCCTCTTTTATTTCAATTGAATATTTTTCATCAATTTCTTTAATTATTCGATTTTTAATTTCTTCATATTGATTTTCTTCTTCTTGAGTAAAACGTTTGAAGAATAACAAACTTGGTTTAATTGTTGCACCAGATGCAATAAATACATCCGATGGAATTGAGGTAATCAAAAGAATTTTTGCTTTTGATTCAAAATAATCACGAACTTTTTGTAAGTTAGAATTATTTAAAATTCCTTCCGGAAGAACAATTCCCATTCTGCCACCCTTTTTAAGAAGTTTTAGACATCTTTCCATAAATAGAACTTCGGTTAAACCACTAACTTTTCCAAGTTCAAACCTGTCTATGACTTTTTGTACTTTTTCAATAGCCTCATTAAGTTCTTTAATCTGTTTTACGCAGTTTTCGCCATAACGTTCTTTGTATTCTTTTAGCTTGTCTTCATCATAGAATTTGTCTGCTTCACTTAATTTATAGTCTTTTTCAACCCTTGCACCAAAAGGAGGATTGGTTAAAATGACATCAAATCTTTCTTCAAAAATTCCATTTACATTAACAAGTCCATCATGGTGATGTACACCACCGTGACCATCTCCGTGCATTATCATATTCATTTTCGAAGTTCTAGCCATGCGAGGGTTCGCATCTGAACCATAAATACAGCTTGAAGACAATTTTGAAATTCTTCTGGATTTTTCTGCATCTGTTTGTTTTGAATAAGATTTATTCGGCACGTTAATATCGGAGTTTAATTTCCTTAAGATTTCACTATATTTTTCGTTAACTTCAATTTGTTCTTTTTCAGAAAGTTTTTCATAATCTTCATTGAAAAATTGTGCTTTTAGTTCTTTTTTGTAGTTTTCAACATCTTTTTCTATTTTATCTCTTATGTATTCAAAAGATTTGATTAAAAAGCCCCCTGAACCACACGTTGGATCACAAACTGTTTCACCTTCTTGAGGATCAAGTATTTCAACCATAAAATCTACAATTGTACGAGGAGTAAAGAACTGTCCTAATTCACCTCTAAATGTAGTTCCCAAAAATTGTTCAAAAGCGATACCTTTAACATCATCCGATGTCGCAGAAAGATTATATTTTTCCAATTCTTTTACAATTTGTTCGAAACTATATTGCTTGATTTTTATTGTTTCATAAGAATCAAAAAGTTTATCTTCGGCAAATTCATCTTTAGTTGCTTTAAACAAATATTGCATATAAGGAATTTGAGCTTCTGCAGGAAGATGTTTTTTAATATTTTTTTCAAAATGTTTTTCATCGCGTTGAAATTTTTCAAGAGAAAATAAAACGTCCTCGTCAGGATTACGTTCGTATCTTATTTTCATAAATAAGATTTTACTTATTTCATCAAAAGCGGCTTCCGGAGACAATTTGTCATTATTTCTAATAATGCAGTGGCATTTAAATAGCAGTTTAGCAAATTCATCTCTTGAAAAAGCTTTTGTTTGAGAAAGTAGTTTATTGATTTTCTTTTCGTCATTAATGATAGATGCATTTGGAATATCAATAATTTCGTCTAAATCTTTTGGCATTGAATCTTTATCAACACGGAAAAACTTGGTTTCTTTTTCATTGGTAGTAACAAAGAAACTAGCTCCAGACCAAGCAGCATAATTAGCGCCTTGATAATAATCTTCTTGACGAATTTTTACGGTTTCAGCTTTGCATTCAACAACAATAAATGCTGCTTTTGCTTTTTGTTTGTCTTCTTTTGATTTCCATACAACAATATCAGCTCTGGCTTTACCTTGTCCACGATGAGAGTTATTGACTTTAAGTTCTTCGCCAATTTGTTCAAGATCATAGCCATATACATTAACTAAGCGACAAATATAACTTTGTCTAACTTGTTCTTCAGGTGTCAACACTAACCACTTATCTCTTATTGGTGAATAAATTTTATTCCCATCAATTTGAACTTCCAACTTTATCGCCATACTAAACCCTCACATGTTCGTTAATCATAGCATGAACATGTGAAAGAAGTGTTAATGTAAAGTTGAAAATAATGTGAAAATTAGTTAATCATGCCTTCTACAAGTTTGTAATAAATTGGAGGCATGAACATATTTATTTCTCGGCCTTTTGCTAAGGTTTCCTTAAAATCTTCTTGGTGATATTTAACTAAATCTGTATAGATGTCCTTATAAAAATGTTCTAACATTTTAAAATATTGTTCGAATAAAGGTTTTAATTCCATAAATAATCCTGACTCATTTATCAATTCTTGTGATAATTTAGTCCATTTATTATATTCTTTGAGTTTATAAATTTCATAACTCACTAAACCATCATCTGACAAACAGGGAAATTCAACTCTAAAATGCATTTGATAATTTCTAAGATCCTTTATAAAAACAACCGTTTTATTATTCGCAAAATTGTTGATTATATTGGTCTGATAATTTTTGTAAATCTCTGTATTTTCGTAATATTTCATTGTATTTCTACAGGAATCTACTAATGCAGAAGTCGAAGCTAGGAAATTAAATATAAAACGATTTAAATTTAAATTATTAAAAAGTAATGCCATTGGTTCTTTTGATGTTTGAATTCTCACAATTTCATTTATTAATTCTTGATAATTTAAAATTAATGTATGATAGTTTTCATTCAAAATGCCTATTCTATTAACTGCTTGCCAGCCTTTTGATTTAAATATTTCTTGTTCTTTTTCTTTCATAGTTTTTTATAACATAAATAGTAAGTTTTGTATTTACTTGGTTTCTAAAATCTTGTGTGAGGGCTCACAATTATTGTTCGTTCCCTGATTTTCAGCTAACTTTCTTCTAATATCTTTTTCAATTTTTTGTTTTTCTTTTTTAGACAAACCAAAATCCAAAACCCAGTCATTTAAAACATAATCTATATATTCTAAATCTTCTTTATTACCATCCTTCTGTTCCTGAGTATAAGGCTTACCTGTATACAAGCAAACCATATCATTACTATTCTCTATTTCCATATACTGTTTTTTAACATTATCAATAAGTTCTAACATTTCAGCTAAACCATTTAAAACATTATCTTTTATTAAATTCTCTGATTTATAGTGTTTTAACAACATTGAATTAATATTAAATAGGCTAACATATATCATAGCTAATAATTTAGGTGCTAATATACAAATTGCAACAAGTTGCATTATAGAATCTTTTTTCTTCCTTATGACAGCCTCATTATAAATAATCCCTTGTTCAAAAATTGTAACCAGTTCCATTCTAGTGTAAGAAAGAATTTCATACATTTTATTTGATTTTGCGGTTATAAAGCCCAATTTTTCTATAACTATTGTTTCAGGATCAATGGACAATGGTGTATTGTATGGAGTTGTACCTTTGCAAATATTTTCAGCAAGATTTTGAACATTTGAAATATAACGACATAAATATTTAGTTAAAATATATAAATCATAAAATAATTGCGTTAATTGAGCTTTTTCGTCCTCCATTTTACTATTTTTTGTTTGCTTTAAATTGAATAAGTAAGCACCTAATGCACCAACAAAAGCCCCAGCCAAAGTTGTTAAAAAATTTCCAATATCAAAATCCATATTCGTTAGCTCCATTCTATAATATGCTTGGCAAACTCAGCATCTAATTCCAATTTGTCATATTCCTCTTTTGTAGATGCATACTGTTGTCTCAGTTCTTTTAATGCATCAATTGCAGCTTTTATTTCATCTTTTGTCGGCATCGGAGAATATTTACCTTGAAGACGATTTAAATAACGTTCTAAAATATTCAGTACAGTTTGCTGCCTAGAATCAGAAGGCAGTGTTTTTAATATTCTTATCATTTCTTGTGTCATTAAAATTATATTTATATCCTTTTAAAATCAGTTATCTCCAATACATCATAATTTACTACCAGAAGGTTTTATTCTTCCATCTATCCATATAATTTCTGTATCTAAACCTAAGTCTTTTTTTGCTTGAATAAGCTTTGCTTGTTTTCTTTGAGAACTCTGAAAATCTTTTTCTACATCAAAACATATAAAATATGCTTTAACAGGCTCAGTGCATTCTTTATACTTTTCAAGTTGTTCTGTTAAACCTGCCATTAATTTTTTATGATCGGATAATTTTAACTCTATCAAAACTCTTTCTCCAGAATTTGATAATTTGAAATCAACAGGGCCACTTCCAGTTTGAGATTCAGGTTCGGTTTCTATTTTATTAATTCGCATAATTTCCGATATAAATAAATGGAAAGCTGCTTGCCAACATTTTTCAGGTCTTCTTAATCCTTTTACATAAAGAGCATTTCGTTTTATGTCATTATTATTATCAATTAACTTTTTAAAATTATTTATTATCTCATCTATCACTTCAATTGGAATTTTACAAGATTTTTGAAATAAATCAAATCTAAACAATTGCCGGAGGACTACCTCTAGATAGACCCCTTTAGGATCATTTTTAAAATCATATGATGAAGATTTTCGTTTCATTATATAATCAAGAAAATCTTCAATTAGATCATCATGTTTTGCAAAATATTCAAATAGATGTTCTTGACGCTCAGACTTTTTACTACACTGTTCAAAAATACTACCAATATATTCTCCAACTTTTAATCTAATCTCTTCAGAAGGACTGTAGCCACCAAAAGCATCATCTAAATTAACGTCTAATGGAAGGTTATTTAATATGTCTTCTGGCAATAATAAAACGGGAGCGCTAATATAGGGATGTTCAGGAAGCATTAGAATTTTGCCGTATTTTTTATATTCTTTGAGTGGTAGGTCTAATTGAGGCGCCATTTCAGCTGTAAAATGATAAATATGAGGTAGAATAGCATTTGTAGCGATATCACTTATATAATCAGGTCCAATATCTTTAGTCAAAAGAAATACTAATCTAAATATGGCACTATTATCAATCCCTTGAGAAAAAATAATTTCTGCATTATCTAACATTTTCTCTGCAAGTTTCGGGCCTACTCCACGTCCTCCTTTGTGAGAATTTGTATATCCCAGACAAGTATTTTCGACCTCTTTAGATTCTAGTTTCTTTATAAGAGTAACTTTTGCGAGTTCTTTAGCTTTTCCTTCTAAATTAACATACGTTTTAAAATCTGAATATAAATTCTCATAGTATTTTTCATATGCCAATTTTGCATCACTATTAAAAATAGTGAATTTTGAATCTTTTAAGCAAACAGGATCTATAAATAGATTACTATTTACTGTTAAATTTGGATTTAAAATCCCTAATTCTTGAAACTTTTCTACTGGTATATTATAGTATTCAGCTAAAGTAATAATCCTTTTCCCCATTATCTATCCTCAATTTTGCAATATTAACATTGTCTAATTATATTATTTACTACTATATGAATTATTATTATAAAATTAATGTTTTATTAATATTTTACAAATAAAAATCTCTATATACTGCGTCGATGTCTTCTTGTTCGATGCCGATGTAGCGGAGGGTGATTTGGGGTGAGGAATGATTAAAAATCTTTTGCAGCAGTACGACGTCGTCGTATTTTTGGTAGCAGTGGTATCCAAAAGTTTTTCTCAATGTATGTGTGCCAATTCGTCTTGTTATCCCGACAGCCCGTGCGGCTTTATTTAAAATCTTATACGCCCGACTCCTTTCCATTCGTCTTCCCTTTTGTGTATAAAACAATGGTTGCTCCTCTGGCATTCCATTAGTAAATTCTTCAATCTCCTGTTTCAACTTATCATTAATCGGAAATACTTTCCGTTTGCCGGTTTTCAGTTCTCTGATTTCAATATACTCTTTACCCCTAACATCCCCGACATTAAGCGCAAGTATGTCAGAAATCCTCAGTCCGCTATTTATCCCAAAGCTAAAGAGCAGAGCATTCCTTGGCTTTTTCGCCAAGAATTCTTTCATTTTTCTAATATCGTCAAGGCTTTTTATTGGGTCAACAGCATTCATCTACAAACCTTTCGAGCAACATACATCACTCAAAAGCAAGAGAAAGTAAAGTGGGAGGGGTAAATAAACACTAAAAAGCTTTTAAAAGACGTTTAAATGGTGTTTAAAATCCGTTTAAAAGGTTTTTAAAAATTTAGGTTTAGATGTAAAAAAGTCTTAATAATACTATTGTCAATCTAGAGTGGGCGTATAATGTAATAAATACAAAAAGAGGTAAAAAATGCCAATATTAGCAAATAAACTATTTATACCAGGACTTGCAGTTGAAATGGATATTGATATAAACTCTACAGTTATTCACAAGGGTTCGTCATTTAATAATTATAGTGTAAAAGCTTATTATTTTAATGTCATTAAACCTAATTTAAAAGATTTTTATGAAGACGAGCTAAACCCTCGAAAAGTTATTAACGCTTGTATTACATTGTACCATCTTGTAGATTGGTATGCTCAAGGAAATAAAACTAAGAAAAAAGAGCTATATTCTAAAATTCCATTCAATGAAATTTTAGAGAGTATTGCGAATGGCACAAAACATTGTAACAAAGAAAAGAAATACCAAACTGGTAAAAAAGAAAGTTCTTACACTCCAACAAAGCTAATAGTTAATGATGGTAAAAATACTTATACATTAATTGACGTTTTAAAAGAAATTGAAAAATTTTGGGATTCAATGTTAAAGTTTAAATAGTGTTAAATTATGCATTCAAATAATCAATAACTTCGTCAATGTGACCTTTGACTTTTACTTTGCGCCATTCTTTGATAACATTCAAGTTTTCGTCCAGTACAAAAGTTGAGCGTTCAATACCCATATATTTTCTGCCATACATAGATTTTTCAACCCAAACATTAAATGCTTCAGCTAGTTTGTGTTCTGGGTCTGAAAGTAAAATAAAATTAAGGTCTTGTTTTTCTTTAAATTTCAAATGGCTTTTGATACTGTCAGGGCTAACGCCAATTACAGTTGCGAAACTTGTTAGTCTATTTATGTTATCTCTAAAATCGCACGCTTCTTGAGTGCAGCCAGAAGTATTGTCTTTTGGATAAAAGTACAAAATAACTTTTTGCCCCTTAAAGTCATTTAAAGAATATTCTTTTTCTATGCCATCAATATCAATGCCTTGTAGTTTTATTTCTTTCATCATATATTTCCTTATGAAAACATTTTAATATTATCTGAACTCCATTGTATTAGCATTTTGTATAAATTTTCAAGTTCAATTGGTTCATTATCATTAATATTATTTCTATTAATGCAGATATTCAAAATATCTCTATCAATTCCATTTAACAATTCGGAGAGTTCAATTTTGGTTGGAATATATTTTTTAGTTTCTATAAAATATTTTGCCTGCAAAACAAAAAAGACACCTTTATATAAATTTTTCAAATCTTCAGCACGATTATTTGAATGAATAAAGCTATGAACAGCAGTATGGTATAAGTTTTCGGAACTAATTTTGATTGCTTGTGTTGCATATTCTATAGTTGGAGCTTGAATTAAATCTTGCAGGTTACCAATAAGAGATTTTGTATCATAGAAAAATTGGAACAAATCTGATTTAGACCAATTTTGCAGTTCCTCTCTACCTGAAATAAAACCACAAGATTTATCTTTATCTGGCATACTATCAATTATCAAATGATATTTTTTTAAGTCTTCAAAACTTAAACTATCTAAAATTACCACAATATCAATATCACTATTTGGGGTTGCTTCACCTCTGTTATAACTGCCTTGAAGACCAACAAATAATAATCTTTGTTCAAATTCTTTTTGTAATTTTTTGATTACGATATCCAGCCAAACATTAATATCAAACACAGCTATACCTCTTTTTTGAATAATAGCACAAATTATTTAACTTAACTACTTGCTAAGTTCTCTGATATTTCCGGATAACTAAATTTTATATTTACCCCAAAAAGGCAACATAACATTCCGGAAATGCTTTTTTTAGAATAAGGTGCCACGTCATTCCAATGTTACCTTTTTACACATACCCAACAGGTATTGCGTTTACGTTTCCTATTATTGGAAAATCTTCATTACAAAGACAAATTACAGCACCTTCTTCTCTTTTCTCTTCTGGAATAACAGAAAAATGTTTAAGCATACTTTTGTCCGGATTTGCAGATTTTTTTATTTCAATAGGGTATAATTTATCATTTTTTTCAATAATTACGTCAATTTCTTTTTTGTCTTTATCTCGATAGTAGTATATGTTTGGAGTTTTAGCATTATGGACATAGCTTTTTATAATTTCTGATACAACAAATGTTTCAAACATGGCACCGCTCATTGCTCCACTTTCTAATGTCTTTGGAGTTTCCCAGTTTGTTAAATAAGAACATAATCCTGTGTCTAAAAAATAAATTTTTGGAGTTTTAACAAGTCTTTTATTTAAATTAGAAAAATAAGGTTGCAAAAGATAAACAATATTCGATGAAACTAAAATTGAAACCCAAGATTTTATAGTGTTTACTGCTATACCAACTTCGTTTGCTATGTCAGTATAATTAAGCATTTGTCCAGTTCTTGACGCTAAAATTCTTAAAAATTTCAAAAAATCCATTTCATTTTTTACAGCATTTAAATCTTTAATATCTCTTTCAATATATGTTTGAAGGTACGAACTATAAAAAGTTTCCCAATTCGAATTATTGACATTTATATCTGGATAAGAACCTTTCCAAATATGTTCATAAATAGTTGTTAAATCTTGTTGCGTAGAGCTTTTTCTCATTTTTTCAATAAAATCATTTGTTGGAATGAATGGAATTTGCTCTTCATTTTCTATCTCTTTTAACGAAAATCCTTTTAAATCTAACACGGCAACACGGCCAGCTAAAGATTCGGTAACATTTTTCATCATATGAAATTGTTGTGAGCCTGTAAGCCAATATTGCCCTTTTTCGTCGCTATTATCAACAGCAATTTTAATATATGAAAGCAAATTGGGTGCATATTGAATTTCATCAATAATAATTGGGGCTTTGTATCTTTGTAAAAACAACTCTGGATCACTTATCGCCAATTCTCTGGCTTTATAATCATCTAAAGTTACATAATCTCGGTTCTCGTCACAATGTTTTAATAATGTACTTTTACCTACTTGTCTCGCACCGGTAATAAGCAAAACCTTGAACTGATTACTTAATTCAATAACTTGTTTTTCTAATGTCCTTTCTTTATACATAAAAACCCCGACTATTATGCACTACTGTTTTATAATAGCCGGAATTTTACAAAAAGTCAAGCGTTGTCCTTGAAAATCTCAGCTCAAAGTTAACTTGATACTGTTGTTAAAGGTTATTTATAATTGCTATCTTATTAAAAAAGGAGGATTTTATGAGTTGGTTATATTTATTACTTGCAATTATTTTTGAAACAATAGGTACAACAGGAATGAAATTATCAAATGGGTTTTCTGTTTTACTGCCTTCAATTCTCATATATTCTTTGTTTTTCATTCCTTTCTTTTGCATTAAAAACGATAGATATGAGCGTTGGTTATGCAATTTGGTGTTCTTTAGGAATATTATTGATTAGTATAATTGGAATTGTATTTTTACATGAATCAGTTAGTCTATTAAAAATAGCATCTATATTATTGATTATTCTTGGAGCAGTCGGTTTAAGGCTTGCCAACTAAAAACCTGCACAAAATTGAGGCAGCGGTTGGAAGAGTTTTTTTTATTAATTGACTAGCTCTTTTCGCTAGTCTTGCATTTATTCGATTGCAATAATTTTTTATCTCATTTATCATATAAACTTATGACAACGAATTTTGATTTTTTAAAGAAAATAGACAAGAATCTATATACAATAATAAACGAAGCAGAGATGCTGTACCGCGATGAATATTTTGAACAATGTATGGTTCAGACAAGGCGTTTCGGTGAACATATATGCAGGAATGTTCTTGGCAGCAGGTGCAGGACAGAACGAACTTTTGACGACATGCTTGCTACGCTTAAAGATAACGTGACAGGTGAGGAGCAGGAAAAGGAATTTATAGACGATCTTTATTTTTTAAAGAAACATGGTAATAATTCTGCTCATTCTGTTAAAGTACATAAAGATGGTATTGAGGCACTAGAATGCTTGCAGAGAGCTTTTGAGGTTGCAATTAATTATTGTGTATATTCTAACGGTGCTGGTTCCAGGCTTTTGAAACTTAGATATGATACAGAACTTCTGGTAACAGGTGTAAAATCTAAAAAATCCCTTTCAGACAGATACCTTGAAGAAAAGTCAAAATCTAAGCCAAAAAGTGAACACAAGCAAAAAATTCAATCGTACAAAATGGCTACAAAGAAAGATAAAAGCGGAGTATCATTATTCTGGAAATTTGTCGGGGTTTGTTCTTTTATTTCTGCAGTAATGCTTTTATTGATGGCGTTGATTTCGTAGAGCCTGTCTTTCAATGTATATTAATTCTTTAAGTTTTTGATTTGTATACTTTAGTTTAGCTTTAAATTTGCAGTTTGTATTCAAGAATAACTTTAGAGTAAGTGCGTCGAGGAATTTGTAATCTTTCATCAAACATTTAATTTCTTCTTTGTACGCATTGATTTCTGTTTGAAGTGCATTTCGTATATTTTGCAGTCCGTCTATTAAAACATCATTCGGAATATGTTTGAAGATTAGAGCTGCGTTGTTTTTTAAATTTTTCATTTTTACTGGTTTACTTAAATCCGTAAGAAAGAGTTCGTGTAACTTTTCGTAATCTTCTTTAGATTGTTCATGGTTGATAGATTTTCCGCATCTTATCAAACTATATTTTGGATTATACAAGTGGTCAAAAAAATGCCTTGCTTCGTGGAGAGCAGTATACTTGTTCCGAATATTATTTTTTGTACCATCAAGCGGCAAGAGAAATTTATATCCGGTATGATTTAGATTTAGCTCTCCATTTTCTCCTGGAACAACTTTTATGGAGCATCCATGGCTTCCTGCAAATTTTTGATTTTCTTCGTTTAGAATTACGTAATTAATTTTATTTGGATAGAGCTGTTTATCTAATGTTTCGCGTAAAATATCAACAGAACAGTATTTACCATTCCAATAATGATTAATTTCTTTATAAAAGTTTTTGAACTGTTTTTCAGCCATAATTTTCCGGCTTTTTACAGAACCCTTCACTATGCTGAAAGGCAGACGGGCTTCAGGTAGAAATTTTTCATGTAATACGATTTGCATTTATAGAGATTTTCTGATAATAGTTTCAATTTGTTTTGCAGCAGTACCGTCACCGTATGGATTTTGTGCTTTGAGTCTTGTTTCTGCTTTAGAAGATGTGAGAATTTTTTCACTTTCTTTAAGAATTTTGTCATAATCTGCGCCTACAAGCTTTGACACTCCAGCCTCAATTCCTTCTTTTCTTTCGGTTTCGTATCTCATAACAAGAGTAGGGCAGGCAAAAGACGGAGCTTCTTCCTGTATTCCTCCGGAATCAGTGAGTATTAACTTTGCATGCTTTTGCAAATATACAAGGTTTGGATAATCTAATGGCGGAAGCAGATGAATGTTAGCAAATGCTTCTAATCTATCATATATTTTATTTCTGACATTCGGATTTGGATGAACCGGAATTACAAAAGTATGGTCAGTATATTTTTTTGCCAGAAAAGATATTGCATCAATAATTCTGTCAATTCTTTCTCCATGGTTTTCGCGTCTGTGTGCTGTAATTAGAACTAATTTGTCATCAATCTGTATATTTTTATCTACGAAGAATTTTTTTGAATTTTCGATTACGTCTTTTGACAGGCAGAAAAGCGCGTCAATTACAGTATTTCCGACAACGTGAATTTTATCGGTATCAATACCTTCTTTTAACAAAGCATCTTTATTTACTCCCGTTGGTGCAAAATGAAGTGCTGCAACACGTGAAGTCATCTGACGCATAACTTCTTCCGGAAATGGCTCATAAATGTCATAAGAACGAAGTCCTGCTTCCACATGGTAAACAGGAATTTTATGATAAAAGCTGGTAAGAGCTCCGCACAGTACAGTCATTGTATCGCCTTGAACGATTGTAGCATCAATTTCCCGTTCGCAAAAAACTTTATCTAGACTTGTTAAAATTCTAGCCTGAACCGATGAAAGTGACTGATTTTCTCTCATACAATCAAGGTTAATATCAGCTTTAAGACCGAAATATGCAAGAGTCTGGTTTGATAGCTCTTTTTGCTGTTCAGTGTTGCATATAATAACATTGTAATCCTCTGGATACTTTTTTAGTTCAAGTATCACAGGTGCAAGCTTAATAATTTCCGGACGGGTTCCAAAGATAAAAATAATGTTTTTCATAAGTCCATTATACAATAAAAGATTTTTGATTTGTAACGATTTTGCAATAAAGTGTTATAAAATCATTAAATGTGGAATATATTATATATATGGATATGTTTAAATCAGGTGCAAATAAAACCCCTGAAACCCTTATGGCTGTAGGGGGGGGGGGCTAAATACCCTAATTTACAAGGCTTTATAAGCGAGGTGTTAAAATGAAAATTAACACCAATCTATCAAGCTTAATAGTCCAATCCGGTTTAAAAGCATCAACCAACGGATTAAATACAGCAATCGAGCGCATGACGACTGGTTTTAAGATAAACCATGCGAAAGACAATGCTGCTAATTATTCAATAAATACAAAGCTCTCAAGTAAATTGTCGTCATATTACGCAGCTCAGGACAATGCTTCTATGGGGCTGGATATGATGACAAGTGCAATGGAAAATTTGGATTTGATATCCAGTCACTTAAGCCGCATCCGTAATCTTGCAGAACAAGCTGCAAACGGAACATATAGCGGAGAATCGTTAAGAGCAATTCAGTCAGAAGTTGATGGAAGGCTTGCAGAGGGGCAGCGCATAATTCAAAATTCAAATTACAATGGTATACAGCTTTTTCAGGCACCAGAAAAGGAATCAGAAAGTAAGTTTATCAAGGAAGTCGTACGTTTAAGTGAAGAAGAAGCTCTTGCACAGGGTTATACGCTAATCAAAACCGCAGATGAACTTCAAGCTATGCAAGATAACTTATCCGGCAAATACATTTTGATGAATGATATCGACCTTGCCGGATATGATTGGACTGCTGTAGGGACATACGATAATCCTTTCGCAGGTGAATTTAACGGCAATGGATACGTTATAAGTAATCTTACGATTAATGAACCAACAAAACAATTTCAGGGGCTGTTTGGGGTGGGAGATGGTAGAACATCTTATTCAAATGTGGGTTTAGAAAACGTTGATATCAAAGGGCAACGGGATATAGGAGCATTAATAGGTCGCTTTGATACTTCTATCTCAGTTAGCAATTGTTATTCTACAGGAAGTGTAACTGGAATAGAAAGGGTTGGAGGTTTGGTGGGCTACTCTTCTAAAGGGGCGGTTACAAATTGTTATTCTACCTGTAACGTAAAAGGAACTTCTGATACAGGTGGTTTGATAGGCTGTAATTTTGGCGTAACTTCAAATTGCTATGCGAGTGGTGATGTGACCGGAAAATATAGGGTTGGCGGATTAATAGGGGATAGTAGCCTTGGGCCTTCAAATTGTTACGCAAGTGGTAATGTTTTTGGAGAAACAAATGTAGGTGGTTTGCTGGGAGAAGCTTTTTATCGATTTTCAAATTGTTATGCTACTGGTAATGTAACAGGAACAACAAATGTAGGTGGATTAGTCGGAAATAGTAAGGCTTATGGTTTTGATTATTCTTATTCGACAGGAAGTGTATCTGGTAAAGAAAATGTAGGAGGGCTTATAGGATACAACGATACAGGATCTTCGAACACAGCTCTTATCAAGAATTCTTATTCTCTAAGTAAAGTTACTGGTGAGATTAATACAGGTGCACTAATTGGTTATCTAGAATCTGTACGGAACATGGAAAATATCAGTTATAATACATCAATTAATCCTAGGTTAACAGCAATAGGGTATAATAAGGCTGGTATAGATGAAACTCTTATAAAAAATGATTTTCCTATTCCAAAAGTTCCGGTTTTACCGAATATCATAACCTTTCAAATAGGCATAGCTTCCGGCGATTCTTCCCAAATGAGTTTTGATTTGGAGTTTACACTAGATTTATCAATTGAAATCTCATGTTCAGAAAGTGCAAGAAAAGCTCTTAATCAAATAGATGAATTGATGGCAAAAATTAACCAACGCCAGACAGAATTTGGCTCTGCCTATAATCGTCTTGAGTCTGCACTTGAAACGATTGGTGTACATATCGATAATCTGACCTCAACACAATCAACCATTCGTGATGCAGATATTGCAGAAGAATCAAGTGCGTATATTAGAAATCAAATTCTCCAGCAGGCGAGTGCAACTTTGCTAGCTACAGCAAACCAGACACCGGCTATAGCAATGCAATTGTTGTAATGCCCAGCAAGCGCAGCCGAGTGCTGCAAGTATTGTAATCTAAACTATCCCTCATAGACTTTTTTACTATTTTTGGTATGATATTACTAGTGATGTACAATTTCACTTAAGGAGAGTTAGTCTATGCGTCAGCGACCAAAAGAACAGGATAAATTAGAACGCCGTCACAATTTTCTTCCTGTTGAAGAAAATCTAACGGCTGAACAGGTTAAAGAAGAAGCTTCAAGATGTTTGAGCTGTAAAAATCCACGTTGCGTAAAAGGATGTCCTGTAAACATTAATATTCCAGAATTTATTAAAGCCTTAAAAGAAGATAATCTGGAGGCAGCCGGAGATATTATCAGAGAAACAAGTATGCTTCCGTCTGTATGCGGCAGGGTTTGCCCTCAGGAAAGACAGTGCGAAGGAAACTGTATTCTTGGTATAAAAGGTGAAGCTGTTGCAATTGGTGCTCTCGAAAGATACGTGGGTGATAATACTTCTGCAAAAAATGTAGAGATTGTCCCTACGGGTAAAAAAGTTGCAATCGTAGGTTCCGGATGTGCAGGTATAACAGCAGCATCAGACTTACGTAAAGCCGGCCACGAGGTTACAATATTTGAAGCTCTGCATCAGTTCGGCGGGGTTCTTAGATATGGAATTCCTCCATTCAGGCTTCCAAGAACAGTTCTTGATAGAGAAATTAAAAATTTGAAAGATATGGGAGTTAAATTTGAGAAAAATGTTATTGTCGGAAAATCAATAACATTAAAACAGCTAAAAGAAGACGGCTATGATGCAATATTTATCTGCTCCGGTGCCGGGCTTCCTAAGATGATGAATATACCGGGTGAGAACCTTAATGGTGTTTATTCTGCAAATGAATTTTTGACAAGAGTTAATCTTATGGGGGCAGACGGTAAAGATGCTGTAACGCCTCTAAGAGTTGGTAAAGCTGCTGCTGTAATCGGAGGCGGAAATGTAGCAATGGATGCCGCAAGAACTGCTGTAAGAGTAGGTTTTGAGAAAGTTTATATTGTTTATAGAAGAACAGAGGCTGAACTTCCTGCGCGTCTTGAGGAAATTAGACATGCAAAAGAAGAAGGTGTTATTTTCCAATTCCTTCACGCTCCTGTTGAAATATATAATAAAGACGGTTATGCTGCCGGCATGAAATTTGAAATAATGGAACTTGGTGAACCAGATGAGTCCGGCAGAAGAAAACCTGTAGGTACAGGACGATATACTGATTTAGATGTTGACTCTGTTATCGTTGCACTTGGAACGGGGCCTAATCCTATTATCCAAAAATCTGCACACTTAGACGGGCTTGATTTTGAAGTTGATTCAAAAGGTTATTTTACCGTTAATCCTGAAACTCGCGAAACATCAATTCCTGCAATTTTTGCTGGAGGCGACGTTGCGCCTGTTGGAACTTCAAATGCGATTAATGCAATGGGTGCAGGTAAGAAAGCTGCTAAAGCAATTAATGAATATTTAAGGCAATAACTTAAAAAAAAGACTTCTTATACAGAAGTCTTTTTTTATTTGTTACACTTTGTTTTACCGCTCCATGATAAGTCTTTACATTTTAAATATTCTTTGTTCTCATTTTCAATGACCCATTTAGTACAGTGTAAACCGGCCACCATACAGTGCTGGTGTAAACAGGTATCAGTGGCAGCTCCGTGCGGGAAAATACCATCTTCAGTTAAGTCAAACGCAAATAAATCATCGCCCATCATATTTTTACCTTTATTCGGCCCGTTAATATCAACAAAAACCAATCCGCATATTGGTCTTAAATCTGAATCTTCTTGAATTTTTGAACAATCATGTGAATATGCATGGAATGCCATGGACATACCATCGTTTGTAATAATTTTATAACGATGCGGTGCTGTATTTATATTATCTTCCCATTCTGTGCCGTTTATGTATAAATATTTTTCTGCGAAGCATCCGCTTTTTCCCTGACAATCTTTCTTTTTCTTTATATAAGCTCCAAAGGCATTATACATATTTTTGGAGCCTTCATAATCTTCTTCTGTTGCGTCATCAGATACATCACAGAGCTCCCACTCCAGCGGGCTTCCGTGCATTGATGTGCCCTGCTCATATGCGTCATTCAAAGTGATATATGCTTTTCTTAACCTTAAAACCGTTTCCATTTCTTGATGCTTGCTGTTTAAGCCGGGAAGTGTAATAGCAGCAATTATGCAGATGATTGATAACATCGAGAGTGCCTCTGCAAGTGTAAACCCTTTTTTCATATCTGTTTTTCCTTTCGTATTAAGAAATATAAATTTTAGCTCATATTATCATGCGAAACATAAATAGTCAATTAAATGTCTTACGAAATATAACAAATTATATTGTAATCAAATAGAATTATAAATATGGACTTAGAAACAGCAAAAAAAGAGTTTGGGTTAAGGGTTAAATCGTATAGAAACAGCCGGAATTTAACTCAGGAACAGTTTTGTTCATTAACCGACTTGGAGCAGGCTAATTTATCAAATATAGAAAATGGAAAGACTTATCCAGGTTTTATGACAATATGTACAATGATAGAAAAAGGCGGTATAGAGCCGGATTTTTTGTTTAGATTTTTGAGTTCAAATAGTGTAAAATACGATACCATTGATTACGAAATTATGAATATATTAGTTACTTTATCAGAACCTGCCAAAAAAAATATAAAAAATATTTTAGAAATGATAAATAAAAATTATTCATAAAAAATTTCATTCAAATATACGAGATATTTCTTTACAAAAAACATTTTTTATGCTAATCTTTTTGTGTATAAGAGTGCTTAACGGGTAAAGAGAATAAAATTAATTTATCCTGTATAAAAGAAAATGAGGGCTTTTTAATGCTTATAGAAAAATATTTGGAAGTTGTTGTAAAACAGAGAGGATCTGACTTACACATTTCTGCAGGTTTACCTCCGGTTGTGCGTATAGACGGCAACCTTCAGAGAATGGATGTTCCGGCTCTTAAACCGGAAGAAGTAGAATTGCTTTTGTTCCCTATGCTTAACAAAGAGCAAAGACGTAAACTAGAGCAAGACTGGGAACTTGACTTCTCATACGGTATTCAAGGGTTAAGCCGTTTCAGGGTTAATATTTACAAAGACAGAGGCAATTATGCGGCTGCATTTCGTGTAATTGCATCAAAAGTACCTTCTTTTAAAGAATTAGGCTTATCAGATACAGTTAGAAAAATCGCTGAAAAACCGCGCGGTTTGGTTCTTGTTACAGGACCTACCGGTTCAGGTAAATCAACAACGCTTGCAGCGATGATTAATTATATTAACGAAACACGTTCAGAACATATTTTGACAATTGAAGACCCTATCGAATTTATTCACCCGTCAAAACGTTCTATCATTCACCAGAGAGAACTGGGGCAAGATACAAGAAGTTTTGCTAACGCTCTTAAATCAGCACTTCGTGAAGACCCTGATATTATTCTGGTTGGTGAGATGCGTGACTTGGATACAATTAGATTAGCCTTGACAGCTGCAGAAACGGGTCACTTGGTATTTGGTACATTGCACACGTCTTCTGCTTCTCAAACAATTGACCGTATTATCGACGTATTCCCTGAAGGTCAGCAGCAGCAGGTACGTGTACAGCTTTCTAACTCATTAGTAGCTGTATTCTCACAAACTCTATTACCTCTTCTGCAGGCAGATGGTACTAAGAGCGGTCGTGTTATGGCTCAGGAAGTTATGCTTGTTATCCCTGCGATTGCTAACCTTATCCGTGAGGCAAAAGCAGCGCAAATTTATTCAACAATGCAGACAAACTCAGGTTTCGGTATGCAGACTCTGGAAATGTCTCTCAGAGATTTGTATATGAGAAAGAAAATTACTCTGGAAGATGCACTCGCTCGTTCAAGCCGGCCGGAAGAATTCAAAAGAGGATTACAAAACAGTTAAAAAAACGGGCACGGCCCGTTTTTTTATGTTAAAATCATATTATTATGATTACAACAGAGAATTTAACAGTCCGCTTCGGAAAAGAAGCATTATTTGAAAACGTAAATATAAAATTTGCTCCGGGTAATTGTTATGGGCTTATTGGAGCAAACGGTGCAGGTAAAAGTACATTTTTAAAAGTCCTGTCAGGTGATTTAGAACCGACAAGCGGCTCTGTACATATTAAAAAAGGGCAAAGAATTGCGGTATTGAAGCAAAACCATTTTGAGTTTGACGATTATACTGCAATTGATACTGTTATAATGGGGCATAAGCATCTTTATGATGTAATGAAAGAGAAAGATGCCCTTTATATGAAGCCTGATTTCAATGATGAGGATGGTATTCGTGTAGCGCACCTTGAAACAGAGTTTGCAGAGATGGACGGCTGGCAGGCAGAGCCTAATGCTTCGTCTTTATTAAATGACCTCGGGATTCCGCAGGAACTTCATTATTCTTTGATGAAGGATTTATCAGGCAGTGAGAAAGTAAGAGTTCTTCTTGCACAGGCTCTATTTGGAACTCCTGATATTCTGCTTCTGGACGAACCGACAAACCACCTCGATTTGGCAACAATAACGTGGCTTGAGGATTTTTTGATTGATTTCCCAAATACTGTAATTGTTGTTTCGCACGATAGAAAATTTTTAGATAGAATTTGTACACATATTGCTGATATTGATTTTAGAAATATTCAGCTTTATACCGGAAACTATTCTTTCTGGACTCAGGCAAGTGCATTAATTATGAAGCAGAAAGAAGAGCGCAATAAGAAATTAGAAGAAAAAGCAGAAGAGTTTAGAAAGTTCATAGCAAGATTCAGCGCAAACGCATCTAAGGCAAAACAGGCAACTTCCAGAAAGAACATGCTTGAAAAATTAACGCTGGAAGATATTAAACCTTCAACAAGAAAATATCCGAGTATTAATTTTAAATTCTCAAAAATACCTGGAAAAGATGTTCTTACTGTTACAGGACTGAAAAAAGAGGTGAATGGCGAGCGCTTAATTAAGGCTCTTTCGTTTGATGTAAGGCAAGGTGAAAAGATTGCTTTTATTTCTCAAAACCAGCTTGCTGTAACTACGCTTTTTGAAATTTTAGAAGGCAAAATAGAACTTGATGAAGGTTCTGTAAACTGGGGTGTAACTGCGACACATTCTTATTGTCCAAAAGATAATAATGACTTCTTTAAAACAGATAAAAATCTTATTCAGTGGCTTGCACAGTATTCAGAAGAACAGCATGTAAGTTTCTTAAGAGGTTATCTGGGTAGAATGCTTTTCTCTGGCGAAGATGCAGAGAAGGCGGTAAATGTATTATCAGGAGGGGAAAAAGTTCGGTGCATGTTTGCAAAAACCATGATTGAGGAAGCGAACGTACTCTTGTTTGATGAGCCTACGAACCATCTCGATTTGGAGGCAATTACATCATTGAATAATGCATTAATTGATTATACCGGAACTGTTCTATTTACTTCTCAGGATTACCAGTTCATAAACACTGTTGCAACTAGAATAATTGAAATCACGCCAAACGGTTATTTAAATTATCAGATGAACTATGAAGATTACCTGAAAAATCCAGATGTCCGCAAAAAACGCGAGCAGCTCATGAGCATGTCTGTAAAATAATAACTATAGGTTTTTACGGTTAAAATTGTTGATTTTTGCAAGTGTTTGTAATACGCTTATTTTGTATAGAGAAAACGCTTTAAAAAGGAGGAAGCTAATCTATGGAAACATATGGAATTGAAAAATTTGGTATTATTGGACCAAAAGCAGTTTATCGCAATTTGACTCCTGCTCAATTGACAGAAGCTGCATTACGTTTAGGTGAAGGTTCTTTAAGCAACACCGGTGCTCTAGTTGTAACAACAGGCAAATATACCGGCCGTTCACCTAAGGATAAATTTATTGTTGATACAGAATCTATCCACAATGAAATTGCATGGGGCAAGGTAAACCGCCCAATCAGCAGAGAAAAATTTAATGCTATCAAGGGCAAAATCGCTGCATACTTACAAAACAGAGAAATTTTCATTTTTGATGGTTTTGCAGGTGCAGACAAAACTTATACTCAAAAATTCAGAGTAATTAATGAATTAGCAAGCCAAAACTTGTTCATTCACCAGTTATTAATCAGACCAACTGCTGAAGAATTATCCAGCTACGGTGAACCTGATTACACAATCCTTTGTGCTCCTGGTTTCAAATGTGATCCGGAAGTTGATGGTGTAAACTCAGAAGCTTGCATTGCAATTGATTATGAAGCTCATGAAATCATTATCTGTGGTTCTAGATATGCTGGTGAAATAAAAAAATCTGTATTCGCAACTATGAACTATGTAATGACTAAGAAAAATGTTCTTCCTATGCACTGTTCTGCAAATATGGACCCAGCTACAGGAGAAACAGCTGTATTCTTCGGTCTTTCTGGAACAGGTAAGACTACATTATCAGCAGATCCTAACCGTAAGTTAATCGGTGATGACGAACACGGCTGGTCACCTGATGGCGTATTTAACTTTGAAGGCGGATGCTATGCAAAATGTATCAACCTTTCTGCTGAACATGAACCTGAAATTTTTAACGCTATTAGATTTGGTTCATTAGTAGAAAACGTTGTTATGGATCCAGAAACAAGAGAATTTGATTTCAATGATGGTTCATTGACAGAAAATACTCGTGTTGGTTATCCTATTAACTACATAGACAATGCTCAAATCCCTTCTAAGGGTGGTATTCCAAAAGTTGTTGTATTCTTAACAGCTGACGCATTTGGTGTATTACCTCCAATCTCAAGACTTGATAAGAATGCTGCAATGTACCACTTTGTAACTGGTTTCACATCTAAATTAGCAGGTACTGAAAGAGGCGTTACTGAACCGCAGCCAACATTCTCTACATTGTTCGGCGAACCATTCATGCCAATGGATGCATCAGTTTATGCTCAAATGTTAGGTGAAAAACTTGAAAAATATGGTACTAAAGTATACTTAGTTAACACAGGCTGGGCTGGCGGTTCTGCTGCTTCTGGTGCTAAACGTATGAAATTAGCATATACCCGTGCTATGGTAACAGCTGCGTTAAACGGATCATTCGATAATGTTGAATTCAAACATCATGATGTATTCAATGTTGATTATCCTACATCTTGTCCGAATGTTCCGGATGAAATGCTTGATGCTCGCGGTATGTGGGCTGATAAAGCTGCTTATGATGCAGCTGCTAACAAGCTTGCTCAAATGTTTGCTGATAACTTCTCAAGCAAATATCCTAATATGCCTGCTGAAATCGTTAATGCAGGTCCTAGAGCAACTGCTAACGTGTAAGTTATTTGATATAACTAATATGAACGAAATCCCTGTGAGAACACAGGGATTTCGTTTTATTCAAGACCAAATTGCTTCATGCTGTTTTTAATTTTTTCTCCTTAATACATACAACCATCATGTATAACGGCATTTTTAGAGAAAACTTTAGGAAAAGTTAAGAAATTGTTACAAAATGTCCAGCGGGTCAACATCGATTGCGAGGCGAATGTCTTTTGGAATAGCTATTTTACTCAAGAATTTTGACACAAAATCATGACCTTTTTGGGATAATTTATTTTTGATTAAAATTTGGAAACGGTAAAAACCGTTAAGTTTTTCTATGACGCATGGCGTTGGCCCGAGGGTTTCCAGATATTCTGTAAATCCGAACTTATCAGTCATAGTATTTAATCTTAGAGCAATTTCCATTGCAGATTTTTCCGCTCTGAAATTATTCTGTGAGGATAATATAAGGCGTATAATCTGACTGAACGGAGGGTAATCAAATTCCTGTCGCGCTTTAATCTCTGTTTCAAAGAATTTTTCGTAATTTTGTGATTTTGCAGTCTGGAATGCGTAATAATCAGGATTATAGGTTTGGAATAAAACTTTGCCTTTAAACTCCCCTCTTCCTGCGCGTCCTGCAACCTGTGTGAGGAGCTGGAATCCTCTTTCTGAGGCTCTGAAATCAGGTATGTTAAAGCCGGAATCAGCGCTTAAGACGCCTACAAGCGTTACATTCGGGTTGTCGAGCCCTTTGGCAATCATCTGGGTACCGACAAGGATATCAATTTCTTTGTTCTGAAATTTATTTAAAAGCTCAATGTGGGCATTCTTTTTGGTTAAGATATCGCTGTCAATTCTCTCTACATGTGCATCTGGATATAATTCGTTTATTAAAAGTTCTATTTTCTGGGTTCCTACGCCGGAGGTCGAAAGAGCGTCACTGCCGCATTGAGGGCAGAAATCAGGAAAAGACATTTCTCTGTTACAGTAGTGGCATTTAAGTTTTTTTATGCTTGTGTGCCAGATCATAGGTATAGAACAGTCAGGGCATTCAATTACAGTACCGCAGGCTTTGCACTGGGTGTATGTCGAGTAGCCCCGGCGGTTCATTAGCAAAATAACCTGCTGTCCGCGCTCGAGTGTTTCTGTAATCTCAGTCTGTAAAGGCTTTGAGATGATTCCGCGATAAGATGCCTTGCCGTATTCCTGCATATTGATTACCTGCGGAAGCGCAAGAGGTGAATTGTTAAATCTTTTGCGCATTTCAAACAGGTTATTATTATTTATTGCATAATAATACGTAGAAATATCAGGTGTTGCTGAACCTAATAGCAAAGGCGCTTGATGGAATTGGGCTAGGCGCCGCGCTACGACGCGCGCGTCGTAGCGCGGCGCCGGATTTGTCTGCTTGTAAGCACTTTCGTGCTCCTCGTCTATTATAATCAATCCGATATTTTGAAGCGGTGCAAAAACAGCAGAACGCGCACCGGCAAGAATTTTTATTTCGTTTTTGAAAAGTCTTTGCCAAACATCGTATTTTTCACCGTCAGAAATACTGCTGTGCCAGATTGCAACATCTTTAATCCCGAACTTTCGCGCTAGACGCTTGGTAAGCTGGGAAGCCAAGGCAATTTCCGGCGCAAGAAACAGAACGTTTTTGCCAGAATCAATTACATCTTTTATAAGCTTAAAATAAACTTCTGTTTTCCCGGAGGCAGTAACGCCATGCAGCAAAATCGGGCTTTGCGACCTTAATTTACCCTTAATTCCTTCATATGCTGTAATTTGCTCTCCAGCAAGCTCAAACAATGGTTCCGTTTCAACATCTTTGAATATTGAGAGCGGGTTTCTGTAAATATATTCTTCTTCGATTTTTATGAACCCGTTTTCTTCAAGCTTTTTCATTGTTGCTCGCGTTGTTTTAGCTAGTTCTTCAAATTCAATAAGCGAGCACTTTCCTTTTTCCTTAAGCAGTACAAGAATTTCTTTCTGGCGTTTGGTTAAACCTTCTCCATCATCTTTCAAGAGCGAAACAGCTAATGCAACTTTGGCATTTTTTTCAATTAATTTCATCGGAAGCGCTGCGTTTAAGACCGTAACAAAATCAGTGCAGTAATAATTTGCAACCCATTCTAATAATTTTAAATATTTTAGTGAAAATAGCGGTGTTTCATCGAGGATTTTGTTAATCTTTTTTGCTTTAAAATCACCCGGAAGATAGTCAGAAAATCCTACTATAAAAGCATTAATAAGTCCCTGACGTCCGAACGGTACAAGTACAGCTTGCCCGATTTGAATTTTTTCGCGCATTTCGTTAGGTATAAGATAGCTAAAAGTCTTAACCCCAAGCCCTTTTATATTCACTAAAACTAAAGCATACTTCATTATTACAAATTACTGTTAATTATCCTGTCAATACAAGCTTTGGGTGAGTAACCCCATTCACGTTTTGAAATTCTTGAAACTTTCAAGCCGGAGCGCTCAATAATAGCCTGTTTCTTCATATTAGAAACTTTACAAGGTGTTTTATCTTCTACTCCATCGCATTCAATTACAAACTTATCATCAACGAGTAAATCCACGCTTAATCCGGCAATATCTACTCCGCAGGTTACTTTGTGTCCTAATTCTCTAAATGCATCTGCAACTTCTTTTTCAAAAATATTTTTATAAATATTTTCATCAAAGTCATCAGACTTGCTCAGAGCAAACCTGTTTTCATACTCTTCGACAAAACCCAAATAGCTCCTCAAAATTCCTTCCGGCAGTTCTCTAGGGTCTTTTGAAATAAAGTTAATCATCTGGTAGCGTGCACGTGTGATTGCGACGTTAAACAAATTCGGTTTCTGTAAGAATATTAAACTCTGCGGGAAACTGTTGTTTGCATAAGCCCACGATATAAGGATAATATCCCTCTCATCACCCTGAAAAGTATGCGCTGTACCGATTTCAATCTGGTGTTTTTCCATCATGTGCTCTGATAGAACCTTGCTTACAGAAATCTTTAATTGTTCAACCTGCGCTCTGAACGGAGAAATTATGCCGATTGATACAGGATTATCAGGATTTTTCCTTTCATCTTCGATAACGATTTCATGTAATCTTTTTACCAATGCTTCGATTTCCGGCAGATTTCTTGTAGCGTCAAAATCTACTTTGCCGTCAGGAACAACAACTGTTTCAAGAACTTTTTTAGAATTGTCATTCCTTCTCATGACCTTAATTCTTCCGCCGTAAAACTCTTTGTTAGAGTAATTAATAATAGGCGGGAGGCTTCTGAAATGTTCATCCAGAAGAACCGGATGCATAGAATAGTAATTGGCTAAATCAAACATTGAATTTGTCCTGAAACGCCACATAAGCTGATATCTGTCAGTTATTCCGTATTGTGAAAGAAATGACTGTTCCTTTGCTTTTTCTAAGAAAGATAGGTGAGGTAATTGTTTATCATCACCAACTACTACAGCTTTCTTTGCTCTGAATAAAATTGGGAAACAGCTTGCAATATCGCATTGAGAAGCCTCATCAATGATTACGACATCAAAAAGTCCCGGTTTCATGGGTAAAGAACCTGAAACAGCGTAGGTTGTAACACACCAGCAAGGGAATGCTTCAAGAAGCGGTTTAAAATCTTCTGTTTCAAGAAGCCTGTTTTGAAGATTTTTCTTCCTCTCAACAAGGGATTTTGAATGAACAAACAATCTCTGTCTTTTTACAGGGTCTTGCATTAATCCTTTTAAAGCTTGTCTGCGTTTGCATTTTAAAATATCAATTGCAAGTCGTTTCTGTTTTTGTTTCATGTTTCTGATTTGTTCAGACAGAACGTGAATATTTCCGATTGTCTGAATTTCAGTTTCAATTTTTCTTGCTTTGCATACAAGTTTTGCAAATTCCAATTCATTTCTAAGTATTGAAAGATTTTCATTATTAACATCAAAACTGTTGGTGCGTAGACATTTTTTTAGATTTCCGATTGCGGAAATGTTTTTTAACCCGCTCCAAAAACCTGATTTTTCAATATTTTCGCTAAGTGACTTAATAGAGTTTTCTACAAGCTTAATTTCGTCTTCCTTAAGAACGTGTTTAATAAACAGAGAATTCGCAAATAGGGATTTTTGGAGATTAATTTCTGCATTTACCCCCTTTCCGCAGGCAGCCCGAGTGGTAGTTTCTAATTTAATCTCTGTATTTACCCCAGTCCATTCTTCTTCAAGCTTAATTATTTTTTCTGATTTCTTTTCTAAGTCAGATATGGCTTTCAATAAGTTTTCCATATCAGAAACATCGCATAGAATAGAATTTTCAGCCCCTTCATCAAGGTCGACTTTGTTTGCAAGCAGGTCTTGAAGCTGCATTGATAACTCTCTCTGGTAATTCAGCCTTCCTGCTCTAAGCGCTAAAAACGGCGCTCCCAGCTCGTTAAGTCTTTCTGCGACAACATCAACAGCTTTATCCATACGTGATGCAACAAGAACAGTTTTTCCGTTTGCAATTAAATGTGCTGCGAGGTTAACTATAGTTTGTGATTTACCTGTTCCCGGAGGGCCGAAAACAGATACAAGCTTTGCATTTTCTACATTTTTTACAACATTAAGCTGTGCATCAGAAAGCGACAGCGGAGTTACCGGAAAGAAGTCCGCAAGGCTCTTTTGCTGACTGTCAGTCGGTTTTGACTGAGTGTACTCTTCATTAATAAGGTTTAAAACAGTTTCTCTATAAATTCCGCTCGGTTTTTCAGCAATTTGCGTAAGTTCGTGCAAAACTCCGGCTGTTACAGCAGGGCGCTTGGTTAAAATTATTGCGCACTGTTTTGTTAAACTTATTTTATCCAGCTTTATGGCAGATTTTTTAGCTCTTTCTTCCTGCTCGATTATTTCGTCAATGTTTTCTGAGTTTATCCCTTCATTTACCCCGTCATTGTAGAAATCTTTTGTTATATTGTCTTCTTTGATAATGTTATCAGGATTTAGTGAAACGTCAATATCAGGAACTATTGATTTAAGAGTGGTTAAAAATATATCCATCTTTTCCTGTGTAATAGGAACAGACGGTACAACATCAAGTAATCCTTCAAGAAGCTGCTCTGTTTCATCTTCATCATCATTCTTTTTCATCAAGGCAGTGAGTGCGCCTGTATTCAGGGATAAAAACTCATCAGTCAGCATGCAATTTATATTAACGCCGTTTCTTTCAAGCCTGCAAGGTGCATAAAGAAGCGGCGTCAAAAATTCGTTTTTCTTACCGCTTTTTGATTTTCCTGTCAAAAACATGTAGCCGTAAATAAGATATTTATCTTTCTGACTTGTTTCTGACTGAATCATAAGCTCTGTAAGTTTCGGGTCAGAGCCCTCCAGCCTTAAATATTCCAAATCTTGGGTAAACAGAGTATCTTCTTCATCTAAGAAAATCCATTTGTTGTCTTTGTCAGCTTTAAGATTTCTGAAAGTAGAGCTTTTGACCTCTTCACGCACACAATCGTGAAGATACTGGCTCAATTTTTTTATAAAACTATTATTAAATGCAGAATTTATAGCTCTTGTAGCTTCCTGTAACATATTCTTCTCCCTCTGTACTTATATATTAAGCCAATTATACCACTCCGAAGAAGATTTAACAACATATAAACCTCCGTTTACATTTTTTCTCCAAAATGATATATTTTGACTATGACAGCTACAATTGTATTACAAAATCATTCTTTTCTATCCTTAGTTTTTTCATTTATCGGTGTTATTTCAATTATAATGACCGCTTTATATGCTGCTTTTGCAAGAACAAGTGTTGACAGGACTATTGGTCTTATTTTTTGTCTTGTAATAACTTTTTATATTGTATTAGAACACATAAAAAGATATTTGTTTCTGAAAAAAGGGTATGTATCTGTCATCCAAATCTCAGATGACAAGATGCGTTTAGTATATTCATATTTTTCTGAAAGGAAAGCAAAAAATATTAACTTTTCTGATATCAAAAGTTTTAAAGTCATTATTAAGGCGGGAATGATTTCGCGCTTATTTACAAGGGTAGGTTCTACCAGTGCAAGAGTTTATAATATAAAAATAATTATAGACACAGGTAAGGAATGTATAGAACTGCCGGTTCATCCCAATCAGACAGATCCTGGAAGCAATTTAGATTTTATGTATCCTCTGCTTGATGTTTGCTGCAAAATTCCGAATTTTTCCTATGACATTGAAGGAGATGCATTTTTAAAAGAAACCTTTCATGAATATGCTGCTTCAAAAATTTCAAATTAATACTATTATATGAGTTCGTTGAATGAAATACATGCTAAAATGCAAAAAGCATAGGAGATTTTATGAGAAAGTTTTTGTTAATTGCATTAATGCTTTTTGTACCATGTTTTGCGACTGAGATTAATGCTGTCAGCCAGCCTGTAACAATGCCTCAAAATATTATGTTTGCGGATTGTACCAAAATTTTTACGGTAAATAAAGAAAAGCTTTTTTATCTTACACTTGCATCATTGTCTGCAAACAGGTTTTTAATAGATGAGGTGCAGACATCAAATGGGTATGTTATTTTTACGGTAAACAAAAACAGATATCTTGCAACAATCGCAGGTGTTGACAGTTCCAATTCTATTCTCAAAATAACTCCGTGCAACAATGTATATAATTTCCCTCCAGGAATTTTGATTAATACATTTAAGTATATTGATTTGAACCTTAATTCAGATATAAAGGGCTAATAAGATGAAGAAGTTTCTGGTACTTTTTATTCTTATGATATCAGTATTAGGACTTACCGCTTGTTCAATCAGAAAAGAACATGAGCCAAAAGTTGTAACGTTCTGGACTTTGCAGATGGGTGACTTTTCTGATTATATGTATAAAGTAATCAGGACATACGAAAAAGAGCATCCTAATGTGCATATAAAATGGGTCGATGTGCCGTTTTCTGAGGGTGAAAAACGAACGCTTGCAGCAGTTATGACTGATAATCCGCCGGACTTAATTAATCTTAATCCGGATTTCTCAGCTCTTTTAGCTCAAAAAGGGACTTTGGAAGAGATAGATGAGGAGTCTGTTCAGGATTTTAACCCTGAAATTATTAATGCTCTTAAATATAATGATAAATTGTACTCAATTCCGTGGTATGCAACGAGTGCGATAACTATTTACAATAAAGAATTATTTCAAAAATCTGATATAATAAGACTCCCGAGAACTTATCGCGAACTTGCTTCAATCTCTGAAAAAGTAAAAACAAATACAGGTGCTTACGCCTTTTTACCAACAATAACTGAAAACGATACAATGGTTAAAATTTTGAACAAGTATGGAATATCAGAAGCCGAAGATTATCCTAAGGCGCAAAAAGTTTTTGAAATGTTCAAAGATTTGTATCAGAAGGATCTTATTCCGCCTGAGAGTATTACTTTTACTCATCGTGAAGCTTTAGAGCAGTATATGGCAGGTAAAATTGTTTTCTTTCAAGGGGGGGCAAATTTTCTTACTATGATTAAGGAAAATGCACCATCAGTTTACGAGCAAACAGATGTGATGGAACAGATTAAAGGTCCAGTTGGTCAAAATGATTTTTCTGTCATGAATTTTGTAATTCCATTGAGAGCTAAATATAAAAAGGAAGCGCTTGATTTTTGTCTATATTTAACAAATGAGCAAAATCAGCTTGAGCTTGCAAAAAAGACAAACGTTATTGGTACAAACATCAATGTATTAAAGAATAGTTTTTATAACGATAATTCTGCTCTGGAAGCAAAAGCCCGTTCAATAAGTGCAAAACAGATTAACCGGATAACCCCGCAGTTAAAACAGAAAAGAAATCAAAAGGAAATTAATACACTTGTAAATACTGCAGTTCAGTCAGCTTTGTTGAACAAGGATTCTGTAGAAAATATCTTGAATAAGCTTTCAAAAGCGCTGCAGGAGTTTGAAGAATAATATTTTTATCCTATAATAATTTCAAAGTAGTGAGGATAAGTAATGTTAAAAGATTTTTTCTTAAATGAAGTTAAAAATGGTATAAAAAAAGCGGCTGCGGCAGGAAAACTAGGTCAGATGAGTGCTGATGCAGAGTTCTCTCTAATTGTCGAAAAACCTAAAAATCCTGATTTTGGTGATTTTGCTGTGAATGTTTCTTCGCTGGCGCGTTCTGCTAAAATTGCTCCGCCAATGATTGCTCAGGCAATTGTTGAAAATCTTACAAAAGAAAATTATTCTGTAACTGTTGTCGGCGGATTTATTAACTTCAAGATAGAAAATTCTCTTCTTGCAGAAGCTGTAGCTGAAATTCTTGAAAAGAAAGAAAATTACGGCAAGCCGGAAGGTGTGCCGGTTGAAAAAATCCTGCTTGAATATGTGTCTGCTAATCCTACAGGTCCTTTCCACATCGGGCACGGACGCTGGGCGGCAATGGGAAGCGCGCTTGCAAACCTGCTAAAATTCTACGGACATGAGGTTTATCAGGAATTTTATATCAACGATGCAGGCTCTCAAATCCAAAAACTTGGTAATTCTTTAAAAATAAGAATTAAGCAGGAACTGGGTGAAAATATTGATTTCCCGACAGACGAAATTGAAAGAAAGAATTATTATCCGGGCGAATATTTGATTCCTGTTGCAAAAAAATATCTTTCTGAACATGAACCAACAGATGACGTTCAGGTTCTTTCTGATTATGCAAAAAAAGAAATGGAAGCCTGCCAGAAAGCTCTGCTGAAGGAATTCAGAGTACACTTTGATAATTTTTATTCCGAGCTTGATTTGCATAAATCCGGCAAGGTTGAAGAAAGCTACAAAGAGCTTATGGCAAAAGGAATGCTTTATGAAAAAGAAGGGGCAATGTGGTTTAAATCTTCTGAATTTGGTGATGATCAAGACAGAGTTATTAAAAAAGCCGACGGCTCAAATACTTATTTAACTGCTGATATTGCATATCACATTGATAAACTTCGCCGCGGTTATGACAGACTTATTAACATCTGGGGTGCTGACCACCATGGTTATGTTGCGCGTGTAAAGGCTTCTATTGAAGCTTTAGGCTATGACCCGAATAAATTAGAAGTGCTTCTCGGCCAGCTTGTTAACCTCGTTATTAACGGCGAAGAAGTCAGAATGGGCAAGCGTAAAAATATGGTTACTCTTGACGATTTGATTGAAGAAGTCGGAATTGATGCGACACGTTACTGGATGGAGATGAGAAATATTGATATGACTCTTGATTTCGATATTGAGCTTGCGAAGAAAAGTACAGATGAAAACCCTGTGTTCTATGTTCAGTATGCTTACGCCAGAGTTTGCTCAATCCTTAGAAACGCAGTAAATGACAGAGTTAACCCTGAAACTGGAGAGAGTGTAAAAGCTCCTATGACTCAAGCTGAACTTGATGATTTAATAAATAATTTTGATAAAAATATTATTTTAAAAACAGCAGACAGTGCAAAGGCACTTATATTAAAGCTTGAAGAGTTCAAATCTGTAATAAAACTTTCTGCTGAAAACAGAACTGTATACACAATCTGTAGATATGTTCAAGAACTTGCGGCTGAGTTTCATTCATTTTACAATTCTAACCGCGTAATCTGCGATGACAAAGATTTAATGAAATCAAGACTTGCTTTAATGGTTGCAATCAAAACAACATTGAAAAACGCGCTGGATATTCTTGCAGTTTCAGCACCAGAGCGCATGTAGGCAATATGAATATATATCTTGACAATGATACAGATATTTCTAAGATTGATATCAAAACTAAAATAATATTTGTACTGGTTGTTTTGGTTGTTCTGATTAATCATATTCATTTTGATAATACAGTGCTTAAAAATGTAGATATGGAACCTTTTTCGGAACCTGTACAGCAAGAAATAAAAAACGGAAAAACATTTGAACATGAAGTGAGCGGCGGTGTTGCAGAAATTACTCCTATTGCAGATTACAAAATATACGGCCGCGTATATGATATTCACTACAGACCTTCTAAAATGTGGGCTGCAGCCGTATATCCCTATGATGTTTCAATAGGATTTGGCGATTTTAAGTTTAAGGAAGTTTATAAATCGGTAAAAGTTCGTATGGCTGGTACAGTATCTTATTATTCTTATAGCGGTTCTGCCTGGCAAAATCATCTGTCAAAATATTTTAAACATGAAGGCGGAATTAATCACGCTTTTACAAATAATCACTTTTGCCCTGCTAACAAAAATGTCAGGAAAGGTATAAAAAAACTTCGCAAAAAAGATATTGTTTATCTTGAAGGTTATCTTATAAAATATAAATTTCGCGGGAATGACGGCAGAATGGAAGAAGGTATTTCAAGTACAGTGCGGAATGATAAGGAATCTTTTCGGGGAAATAACGGAAGCGGTTCTTGCGAGCAGATTTATGTCACACGAGTTGTTTCAAGGCATGGTGATTTTCGTTAATAATTATACTCTCTAAGCGGTGGTCTTGAGTTATCAAACTCTCCATAAAGATTATTCTTACGTGTTTTTTGGATATCAATTGGAGTATATAAACTCTGATCTTCAAGCACTGGTTTTTTATAATTAATATTGTGTATATTATTATCAGAAGGCTGTATTACTTCTGCAGCGGGTTCTGATGTTACAGGTTCAGCTTTAACTTCCAGCTGTTTCTGGAATTTTTTGTCCTGAGCTTTTTGTGCGCGTTCTTCTTTGTACTGCTGATATTTTTCTTTAGTGTTTGTTATCTTGGTATCAACACGCGTTTTCGCTGCATCGTAGTCTTTTGAACCTTCCTTATGCCATCTTCTGTATTTTTTAGTAAACACATTATCAAAATTACCCATATCATAGTATATCTGGTTGGACTCTTGATCATAAACCTGCGGCGGAAGAACTCTTAATTGAACATTCTGAGCTATTTCAGGACATAGCATTCTGGAATAATCTCTAATTTTTTGGAGTTGTTCTGTCTGAGGCGAAGGGCCTCTTGTAATAATTCTGTTTTCCACAACACTTATTGTTTTGTAAAAAGTATTTGACCAGAGTACGTTATTTTTTTGTGTATCTACGAGTGCTGCGTATGTGCATATTTTATATGCCGGATCTACAACAGTTGCTCCAGGAATGTTTAGAAAATCCCATAAAGTGCGTCTGAGAATGTAATTTTCTGAATCAATTGCAGAGGTCAATAAAAGTACGTATCTTGCTTGAGATTTATTTGCTATTTTTTTTAACTGAACGTAATCAATATTGTAAGATGTTTTAAACCTGTTAGTGAGATTTCTTGCAGGTATCATATATGAAGGATTACTTTTCAAAAGTTTTCGTTCTTCACTAACGGTTGGAGAGGTGATGTAATCTGTCTGGTTGAGAATATTTATCACTTCATTGGCGAAAAATTCTGAAGCTGCATTATAAATATAAGCATCGACAGCTTCGTTTTCGGTAACAATATTGTCTGGAATAACCAGTACTTTATACTCCTCTGCATATACAAACGGAGCAAAAAACATAACTATCCCAACTGCTAATACTTTTAATAAATCTCTCACGATAAAATTATAGCATAAGAGTGTCGAAGTTTACAATTGTTAACTTTATTGCTATTATAAATGTAAATATAATGAAACTAGTTTTTAATAAATATATAATTATAATTTTGAGCTTTTATGCATTTTGGATTCTGGGGCTTCCGTTTATTTTTACAGAACTCCTGCCGAAAGTCTGTGAAAATATTTCTCTAAATTCTGACTTTACTATTGAGGTGGATAAACCGCAGTTGTTTTTAACTCCTCTTCCAAAGGCTTCTTTCAAGGCAAAAAATATAAAGGTTAAATCAAAAAAGACAGAAGATTTTACCAGTATAGAAAATTTTGAAACTTCAATAAGACTTCTGCCTCTTTTATCTGGGAAAGTGCATATTAATAAAATACAGGCTTCAGAGATAAAGATTAATTCTGTCCTTAAAAAAGAGCTTGAACTCGATAAAAATTTCTTTAAAAATCTAAACAAAACTAAAATAAAGCTTAATGAATTAAATGTTGAGGAATTTGCTGTTAATATTCATCAGCCGGGATTAAGGGAACCGGTAATTTATACTGCACGTAATATATATTTTAAGAAAAATGCGCGGGCATTAAATTTTAATCTTTCGAGCGAACTCAATATTAAAGGATCAATCTCGCAAGCAAATGTAAATCTGTATCTTCCGCGTAACAACGATGTCGATAGAAGTGTTGTTGACGTTACTTTTGATAACTTTGATATTGCACCTCTAGGTGATTATTTAAGACAATATCTTCCAAACGGGCTTTCTGATATTCGCGGGATAATTAATGTCAGAATAGATAAGAAAAACCTTCAGGCTGTCCTTGATAATTGTGCTGTAATAATGAAAGACAGTGCAAAATCAATTATTCTGCCTGATACATTAAATATAAATTCAAAATTTAATCTTACAAGTAAAGTTATTAACTTTGAATATGTTGATGTTAAATCAGAGAATATTAAAGCATCCTTGAGCGGAGCAATATCAAACTATCTTGATAAATCAATTACAATGGTAGACTTTAATGTTATCCTGGATAAATCCCGTGTAGAGGATATCGTGAACCTTTTACCGCCGATAATTGTGGAAGAGTTTAACGTTTATAGACTTAAACATTATAAGTTCTATGGAGATGCAATCGGGAATTTTTCTATAAAAGGAGATATCTATGAGCCGGAAGTAAACGGCGATGTGTTTATAAACAACGGGATACTTATCAAACCAATTAAAAACGCAAATGGCGCTACAGTAAAGCTTAATTTCACAGGCAAGTATGTTAATTTTGATGTTGAGGTACCTGCTGGCGGAATAGAGCGTGTATGGGTAAAAGGCGGAGTCGAATTATATAATGTTAAATATTCTGATATGCGTATATGGAGTACAAAGCACGTTGATTTGGCTACAGCAGAAGAAAAGGTTGTTCCGTTGCATGAAATATTGAATTTCCTTATAGGGCCGGTGCCGATTATGGATGTCAAAGGGGATGGAAATATTGATATTATTGTGAAAGGAAACCGCAAAAATCCGCACGTCTGGGGGCTTTTAAATTTCAATAATGTTACGACCAATTTTAATGAAATACCTGATTTAGTTCTTAAAAAAGCACAGGCGGTATTAAAATTTAATGATCAGAGTGCTGAATTTAAAACAAAAAGCGGGCAGGTTAACGGAAAGCCTATAAGCATTGCCGGCGTTTGTAATCTATATGGAAAATTTGATTTTGATGTAGCTTCATCATCTCAGGAACTGGCTTATTTATACAAAGCTATTGAAACTTCAACAATGATTGAAGATATAAAGAAAATGCTTCCAAAACTCGATGTCTGCAAAGGCCCTGTTAATCTGCAACTGAAAGTCTACGGTTCAATTCTTGATATAGAGGATATCCAATTCAATAGAAATCTTTTTTCTAAAGGGGAAATAGAACTGCTTGATAACGTATTCGGAGTTCAAGGTGTAAATATAAGTAAAACAAAAGGTTTAATTAAGTTTGATGGAACAAACGCCGATGCAGATGTTTCTGCACTGATAGGAAAATCTCCTCTACAGGCAAAAGCTGTGGTAAAAAATAACCTAGCAGATGCTTTAATTTCTATTCCAAGGCTTAATGTAAATGATATACTGCCTCTTGCTTCAGATATTAAATCTGATATAGGAAATATTTTCTTAAAAGTTTCGGCAGGTTACAAAGGTAAAATAGACCAGATTGAATATAATAAAGTTAATTTTGATGCAAGAATTATCGGTGTATCACATGATAATAAACTCAAAATCTCTAACGGAATTATTTCTTTGAATAATAATAAACTTAAAGTTTCAAACCTTAAAGGAAACTTTGTCAATTCTGACAGCACTTTCGAAGTAAATCTGGATGCCGATAATGTTTCTGACAAACCTCGTGTAAACGGGAATGTTAATTTAAAATCTTTTGACCTGACTCTTTTAAATTTTATAAGTAAGTATTCAATAGTTCCTGAAGATTTTAAGAAAGTTAAATTTGAAAAGGGTAAGATTAACTTAAAATGCAGGATAAATAATAACAGAGTAAATGCTTATTCAGATCTTGGCGGTGCGGGTATTGTATATACACCGGCAGCTCTTCCAATTAACGTAATTAACGGCAGTTTAATAATAAGAAATAATTCGCTCAAGCTTAATAAATTAAATTTGCTTGCGGATGAAATGCCTCTGCTTATAGATGGAGGAGTTAATGATATTTTTAATAAACAGAACTTCAATATATACATTAATTCGAAGCCAAAACAGGATTTTATCGATAAGTATATTAATAAAAATCAGATTTATCCTGTCAAAATTAAGGGTGATATTGTATACTCTCTCCGTGCCAGAGGGGTAAAAGATAATTTTGATGTAAAAGGCGAAGTAAATATGGCACCTGATTCAAGTATTTACCACCTTGGAGCAACGGTTGGCGATATAGAGAATGCAATTGTACTTAACCTTGACGCTCAAATATTAAAACAAAACCTGTTGAGAATAAGAGAATTTTCTTATGACAAAGTAATCTCTTCTCTTGGAAGCAGATACACCAGATTGAATATGCTTAAAGCAAGAGGCGGAATAGATATTTATAAAGACGATTTAGTTTTTCATGATTTGTACGTAAAAACCCAGAACCCAACTGATGCTCGAATATTTAATATAATATTCCGAAAACCAAATATAAAACAGGGACAGTTTACATCTGACCTGCGTTTTAACGGCAAACTTTCAAATCCGAAACTTATCGGAGATTTCCATATCTTTGAAACAAACATCCCTTTCCTTGATACAACTATGAAAAACATCACTTTCAAATTTAAGGATAAGACTATTGACCTGTCTTCAAAGGGTGAAGTTCTGGGAAATGATATTACAGTGCATGCGGTATTAAAAAATAAATTAACTATTCCGTATTATGTAGAAAAAGCAGATTTGAATACGAAACTGTTAGATTTAAATTATATAACTGAAAAATTGAAACTCTCTCAGGTTGATAATATGCAGACTTTTGATACATTTGAAGGAATGGATTTATCTTCACTCGTCGTAAAAGATATAAATATGAAGGCTGATACAATCCATCTAAGAAATATTGTAGCAAAAGATTTTGAAGCTAATGCCTCTTTGAGTGAAAAACAAATATTAAATGTAAATAATTTTAAATTCATTATTGCAAGCGGTATTTTAAACGGTTCTTTCAACTATAATTTTGAAAACAATCATACTGCGATATCATTGAAGGCAAAAGAAATAAACGCAAACGATTTGAGCTATGCATTATTTGACCTTAATAATCAAATGTATGGAGATTTGACAGGTGATATAAAACTTTCTTGCGTCGGTGAAAGTTTTGACAATTGTATGAAAACTCTTAACGGTAAAACAACATTTAATGTAAAAGACGGAAGGATACCTAAATTAGGCTCTCTGGAATATTTATTAAAGGCCGGTAATCTTCTTAAAGGCGGGCTAACAAGTATTTCAATAAACAGTGTAATTGATATTATTACCCCGTTAAAAACCGGTGATTTTTCAAGTATTTCCGGTGCAATTAACATAAAAGACGGCGTTGCAGAAAATATTGAAATCACAACAAAAGGTGAAGATTTAAGTCTGTTTATTGGCGGGAACTATAATTTTTCTACCGCGAATGCTGAGATGGAAGTATACGGGCTGCTCTCCAAGAAAATTTCTACAATGTTTGGCCCTATAGGAAACCTTTCATTAAACACTTTATTTAATGCCATACCGGGAGTAGACCTTTCTAAGAATACAAAAGTTCTGGAGCAGATAAATAAAATTCCGGGAATTGAATTATCCAGCAAAGCATACAGAAAATTCGTTGCAGAAATTAAGGGCAACATTAACGGTAATGATTACGTAACAAGCTTCAAGTGGATTAATTAGATAATAAGAAAATGAGTTTTTACAAAAGTTAACATTATTTGTCTAAATTTTTTGCATTTAACCCCCTTTATGTGTATAATTTATTAAGTGTAAAAAGTACAATAGAAGAATGGAAAAAATATAAATGGCGTTAAATTTTCAAGACTTAATACTAAATTTATCAAGATTTTGGTCAGATTACGGATGTATAATCCAGCAGCCTTATGATATCGAAAAAGGTGCTTCAACTATGAACCCTGCAACTTTTTTAAGAGCACTCGGGCCTGAACCATGGTCTACTGCAATGGTTGAACCTTGCAGACGTCCTACTGATGCCAGATATGGCGAAAATCCTAACAGATTAGGACATTATTTTCAGTATCAGGTTATTTTGAAACCATCACCTGACAATGCTCAGGAATTATATTTAAAGAGTTTGGAAGCTATGGGAATAGATTTGTCCAAACATGATGTAAGATTTGTAGAAGATAACTGGGAATCTCCGACTTTAGGCGCAGCCGGTGTAGGCTGGGAAGTATGGCTTGATGGTATGGAGATTACACAGTTTACATATTTCCAGCAGGTGGGAGGATTGGAAATTAAGCCTGTTGCTCTGGAAATTACTTATGGTCTGGAAAGAATTGCCATGTATATTCAAAACAAAGAATCTGTTTTTGACATTATGTGGAATAACAACTTAAAATACGGTGACATTTATCTCCAAAACGAAATAGAACAATCAAAATATAACTTTGAATATTCTGACGCAGACAGATTGTTCAAATTATTTGACGCATATCAAAAAGAAGTCGATAATTGTATAAATGCAGAGCTTGTACTGCCTGCATATGATTATGTTTTGAAATGTTCGCATACTTTTAACCTTCTTGATGCAAGGGGTGTAATCAGTAAAGACGAACGTATCAATTTCATAAACAGAGTAAGAACAATGGCGTCAGCAGTCGCTAAGTTATATGTTCAGCAGCGTGAGAAACTCGGGTTCCCTCTGCTGTGCAGATAGAATAAGAGTCTCTTACATAACTACAAGTCAATAGAAAGGTGATAGATGGCAAATAGTAATTCTTCTTTCCCTATTTCTCAGGTTCTGAGAAAAATGATAACACGCAAAAATCCAGATGATGCGTTGGCCGGTGCAGCAAAAGGCGGTTTGGAAAAAACATTAGGTGTTTGGGATTTAATTATTTTAGGCGTAGGAGCAATTATAGGGTCCGGAATATTTGCTGTTGTTGGTATCGCAGCTGCTGGAAGTGCTGACGGGTCAAGCCCGGGAGCCGGACCGGCACTAATTATTTCAATGGTAATTGCTGCTATCGCCTGTGTATTTTCTGCGCTTTGCTATACAGAATTTGCCACAATGATACCGGTTGCCGGCGGAGCTTATACATATACTTTTGCCACTCTGGGAGAATTTGCTGCGTGGATTGTAGGCTGGATTTTGATGCTGGAATACGCAATCGGTTTTATTGCAGTTGCCTGTGCATGGACAAATCACTTTTTGCAATTTATAAAAGGTTTTTCGAGTATTCTTCCGGCATGGTTTGTTAACCCTCCGATATGGCTGGTTAATGATTTTCGTTCCGCAGTAAATATATGTAATAATCATGGTTTGGATGCTCATACTGCAATTCCGCATTTTGCAGGCATTCCTTTCTGTATAAATCTTCCGGCTATAATTATGATTGCAATTACTACTGCAATACTTGTAAAAGGTACTAAAGATTCTGCTAAGATGGCTGGAATTATGGTAGCAGTTAAACTCGGGGTAATTGCTTTGTTTGTACTTACCGGAATGTTTTATATACGTCCTGAGAACTGGACTCCGTTTGCTCCAAACGGTTTTGAGGGACTCTTTATGGGTGCATTTATTATCTTTTTTGCATACATAGGCTTTGATGCTCTGGCAACTGCTGCGGAAGAATGCAAAAATCCGCAGAAGGATTTACCAATAGGTATTCTCGGCTCTCTTGTTGTGACAACAGTTGTGTATGTTATGGTTGCTCTTGTACTCACAGGTATGCAGCCAACAAGCGGAGTTGCAATTCCGGAGGGATTATTTAAAGCACCTATGGCTTATGCAATGACAGCAGTACATCAGAACTGGGCTGCAGGATTGATTTCAATCGGTTCTCTGGCCGGACTTACTTCTGTGCTTCTTGTAATGCATATGGCTGCAACACGAGTTCTTTTTGCAATGAGCAGGGATAATTTCCTGCCGCGTGTTTTCCAGAAAATTCATCCAAAATTCCAAACTCCTCACGTTCTTACGATAACTGTAGGTGTTGTAGGAATTCTCGGAACGTTAATTCTGGATTTAAATGTGGCAGCTTCTCTTTGTAACTTTGGTACATTTACATCATTTATTATAGTTTGTGTTGCAATATTAATCTTAAGAAAGGTTGATCCGGATCGCCCAAGACCTTTCAAAGTTCCGTTCTGTCCGTGGTTTCCAATTGCAGGAATTGTTTGCTGCGGAGGTTTGATGATATTTTCTATGGTAATTGCAAAAGGCGAAGCTGCTGTTTTATCAACAGAACTGTTTATCGTCTGGGTTATCATGGGTGCACTTATTTACGCTTCTTACGGATATAAAAAGAACAGAAAAGCAGAAATATTAGCTGAAAGTAAAGAAATAGCAGGAAAAGATGAAATTACAGCAGGTATTAAATAATTTATTAAAATGTAAAAGCCCTCAAGAGCTTATTGACGAAGGTTCAAATTCCGGGCTGAAAAAAACTTTAAACGTATTTGATTTAATAATCCTAGGAATAGGTGCGGTTGTTGGTACAGGTATTTTTACAATTATCGGAAGCGCAATTGCAGGAAGTGCAGATGGTGCAGGAGCAGGACCTGCAGTTGTTATATCAATGATTCTGGCGGCTGTAGCAAGTGTTTTTTCAGCACTTTCGTATTCGGAAATTGCAGCTATGATACCGGTTGCAGGAAGTGCGTATACTTATACCTATGCAACAATGGGTGAATTTATGGCCTGGATGGTCGGCTGGATTTTAATGCTGGAGTATGCAATTGGTAATATTACTGTTGCAAGTGCCTGGACAGGATACTTTGTCCAGTTTATGAAAGGGTTTAAGCATATACTGCCGGCATTTATTGTAAACTGGCCGTTATGGCTTAGAAATGATTACAGAACTATGTATGAAATCTGCAATAAGTATAATTGGAATCCTCAAGATGTTATGCCTTTTATACATTTGCCGTTCAATTTAAATATTCCGGTTGCAGTAAACGTACCTGCAATAGCAATTGTTTTGCTTTTAACAATATTGTTAGTTAAGGGGGTTAAGGAATCGACAAGAGTTGCAACAATTATGGTAGGAGTGAATATGTTTATCATTCTTTCATTTATTGTTGTGGGTTCTTTTTACGTAAAGCCTGAAAACTGGACACCTTTTGCACCTAATGGTTTAGAAGGAATCTTTACAGGTGCGTTTGTAATCTTCTTTGCATATATCGGGTTTGATGCAATTTCAACTGCTGCGGAAGAAACAAAAAATCCTCAAAGAGATTTGCCTGTAGCAATTATGGGAACTCTTGCTCTATGTACAATTTTGTACATATGTGCAGCACTCGTTTTGACTGGTGTTGTGCCTCTTAACGCCATTGATACTCAGGCCCCGCTGGCACACGCAATGAGATTTATTGGTATTAACTGGTATGCAGGTCTGATTTCAATGGGTGCCTTGTGCGCATTAACATCTGTGCTTTTAATTTATCAGCTTGGTACAACGAGAATTCTTTTTGCAATGAGCAGAGATAATTTTCTTCCTAAATCTTTAAACAAAATCCATAAAAAATTTCAGACTCCTCATATACTAACATGGATTTCCGGATTAATAGTAATTGTTTGTGCTTTGTTTATGGATTTAAATATTTCGGCAGAGCTTTGTAATTTCGGTACATTTACATCATTTATTATAATTTGTATTGCGGTACTTATTTTAAGAAAAACAGAACCAAATCGCCCCAGACCTTTTAAAGTTCCGTTCTGTCCGTGGTTTCCGATACTTGGTATTATAACCTGTGCAGCTTTGATGTATTGTAAATTTAGCGCGAAAGCAACATCTGCTTTATACTTTATTGTTTGGCTTTTAATCGGATTAACAATTTATGCAGCATACAGCTACAAAGAAAAACGCCGAGAAGAAAGCGGTGATTTAGTATAAATAAAGTATGAAATTTGCTAGAGAAGTGTTATAATCCTTATTATGAGAATTGTAACCAATAAAGAATTAAGCAGCTATAAAGTACTGCCGTTTGATTTATATACAGAAAACAAGGGCAAAATATTAGAAGCCGGCGAGGTTTTGACTCCCGGAAAGCTTATAATGCTGAAAAACTATGTAAAAATTTACACAGAAGAATTTGGCAGCGAAGAAGAGTCGGAAGGTAAAGTAGAGGCCGAAAATGGAACTCCTTCTCAGTTATTAAATTTTTCTTATGAAAGCATTGATGCTTCAGACTTTGAAACAGTTATTAATAAAGATGCTTATGTTAAAACAGAGATTCAGGTAAAAATTAAGTATTTCTACAAAAGAATTCTAGACTTGTTAATTCAAGGATATTATGAAGAAGCTCTTTTTAAACTTAACACTCTGGTAGGCGTTTTAAAAACAGAAGTTTTTAAGCAGGTAGGAAAATCCGGAAAAGGCTCAAAGATAAGGTTTTTAGGAGAGTATGAACTTTGTCATCCTTTAAATGTTGCTGTAATATCAGGTTTAATTGCCAAAAAGCTTGAGTTCTCTACATTAAATGTTGATCAGGTAATACTAGCAGGACTTTTGCATGATATCGGCAAGTTAAAGATTGAACTTACTGATTCAGAGGCAATGCTTACAATGAATGAGGATGAAGTAAAAGATCATCCTGTAATTGGTTATAAGATGATTAGAGAAGAGTTTGAACTTCCGGAAGATATTGCCAAAGTTGCTCTTGAACATCATGAAAATAATGACGGTTCAGGGTATCCAAAAGGGCTATCCAGTGACTATATTTCTGAGTACAGCCAAATTGTTAATGTGGCAAATTTTTATGATAATCTTGCTTTCAATAGAACCCATATTATGGTGATGAATAATAAAGAGGCATTAAGAACTATGCTGGAAGTCGGAACTAAAAGGTTTTCTGCTAAGATGCTTTATTCATTTATCCATATGTTTAATTATGATGATTCGAAGAGTTTTAACGATATGGTTCTGTAGAATCGGGTAATTGCTTCGTTTTTTATTTTGATAAATTCTGTATTTGTAATACAAGTATAGGATTAAAAAAATGAGTAAATCAGAAGAATTTAAAAGACTTATGGAGATTAGCAGCAGCAATCGTGTTGTACTTCTTACTAATCATTATCAAATTGTCGGTCAGGTGTATGACTGCGAAGAATGTAATAGAGAAGCTTATATAAACCTTACTAATGCTTCTTTATGCTTAATAAATGATGTTTATGAAAACCAGACCTGTGATAAATATACCAGTTCGCACTATGATTGGCTCCATGTAAATTTTGACAAGGTTGTGGCGTTTACATTCAAGGGCTAGGGGAAAAGGGAAATGGCCTTAAGTTGGTCGCGAAAACTTTGAGGTTGACTGGATTGTCAATCGACTCTGGGGCTACGTGCGTAGCACACACAAAGAAAAGCCGGATATTTCTATCCGGTTGTATCCCTATATTACTTAATCGTAGTTTACTTAATCGTAAATTATACTCCAAGGGTAAATATAATTCTGGTTTGAATTAGTATTACCCATTTTATGCTATGTAATGGTAGTATTTATTTTATTACTGTGAAGAACTTAAATTCAGCAGGCATTAGCTTCCCGAAAGAAAGCGAATTTGTAGCTGCAACAAATTTTTCTTCCATATAATCAGTTCCATCAAATCTAAATTCAGAAACAATAGAATAGTCGCATGAAAGTTCGATAGTTTTATCAAACACTTCTCTGCCTTCTCTTTCTTCTGTCCAGCAGTTTCCGTTTTCTTCAACACAGAATTTTTCTGTAGGAGAGTTATAGTTAGCAGCAACAAGAATTGAATTTTTCAATCCTTCTTTCTGAATTTGCCATACAACGAATCCGTCATCATCCTGTCTGATTATATGAGCTTCTCCATCAGTAATAACAGGTGAATTTTTAACAAATCTATCAATTGCATCAAATTTTGCGTAAAAATCGTAATCTTTTTCACGCTTCATTGAAACTTCGTTTCCGATAATATATTCCATACCGGTTTTTGTAAAGGATTCATCTCCATCAATGTACATAACCGGTCTTTGTGCATTACGTCCGCCAGGTAGGAATTTGTATTTAAACCATTTGAATAATGCTCCTTGTTCTCCTAACTGACCCGGATATCTGTTGATAGCTTCAAATTCTCCATCTTGATTATTATAAGTTTTCAGGATGGAAAGCGGAGTTGATTTTTTTGAAGAAGAATTGTAGTTAGCCAAATATAAATTATCTTCTGCAATTGCTTCCGGTGTTTTGTAGCTTTGTGAAACAATGTCATTACCCCAGAGAACATCAAAATGCATATCCTGATGGTATTCTTTATAGAAGTTATCCCAGAGCATATATTCTGCAAGTGTTGCAAAATACGGGATTTTTTCTTTCATTGCGCTATTGAGCATTCCAAGAACTTTTCTAGGTGCTCTGTAGCTTATCGGAGTACCATTCTTTTCAGAAACTTCATCAACAATGTGGTCTATATGATCGACTCTGAACCCGTCAAAGTTAAATTCTTCTTGAAGATTTTTCATATAATCAATAAAGAATTTAATAACATCATTATTATACTTGCCATTTTCGAGGCATACAAAGTAATAAGGTGTCTGACAGTCGAGGTTTGCAAATTTAGTAACATCATCGCCGTCAAATTTATAATGTTTGAAAGTAGGATATGAAGCTCCTTCGCTCATTTTATCAAAAATTGGAACACCTGCTGAGCACCACGCACCGCCCGGAGCCGGCCACATACCTTCGTGAATGAGCCCTTGTATAATCTCTCCCTGATTATTTATTTCATTTTCTGAAAGTTTCTTGCCGTGATTATTTCCGGTAAGCTTGTTTATAATCATTTTTGCTTTTTTGTGTAATCTATCCTGAATACTTTTTTCAAGCATAGAATTAGATAAGAAAATCTTAGTTTCTTTCAATAGTTCATCAAGTTCATTAAAAATAGTTTGATAATGTTCTGTCAATTCACCGAAACTTTCACCCTTGACGGCTTTTTTATAAATTCCGCTGACAATATCCAAGTCATCTTTTGAATATTTGTCTTTAAGTTTTGCAGCTGCTTCATCAACATGTTTAGTTAATTCAGAAATTAAGGCATTAGTGTCAAACCATCTTGCGCAATCAGGATTTGTTAAAACTATTTTTGAAAAACGTCCGGTCTGCGGAAGTATATCATAAATTACCGGATGACCTGCGAGCTGTGTCATTTGTATGAATAATTTTACCTGTTCATCTGCACCGCATCCTGTTTTTTCTGTAATGTTTTTGTCTTCAAGAGCAGGGCTCACAGCACTTGCTGTAGGCAGATAAGCACAGCCGAATTCACGCGGGTGGAACGGAATTAAATACATAGTTGTTCCGAAAATATTATTATTTAAATTTCCTGATGGCAGAATTAATAATTCCCTCAACCAATCCATAAATTTTCCACAGCCGCTGGATTTATTACCATCGCCTAAGCCTGCAAGGTTAATAAGTTTAATGTCGTGTCCTTCTTTTTGAAGCCAGCTTGAATCTTTTACATTATTTCTGGCAAGCACACTGGCTTTTGTGAAGCTGAAACTTCCATTTTCAAAAACACCGTTAGCTTCCCATTTTGATTCAAGAGCAAATAAAACTTCTGCATCAGTTAATTCTTCTAATGCTTTTATCTGCGGATAAGGAAGATAACCGAACCTTGTCATTGTAGATTTTAAATACTCTTTTCTTTCTTCAGTTATGCTCTCAAATGAATGCATTTCTCTTAACTTAGAATAAAAGCTGTTTAAATTTTCACAAGCATTTCCTGCTTCTTTTTTAAACAAAAAATCTAACATAGGGTTCTCCTTTTATAATAATCTGTGATTGTTTGGATTACGTATACAAGGATAATATCATGCATATATATTTTTTACAAACGAACGTAAAGTTTTATTAAGTAAATATCAAGAAAAATTTTTACAGGTTTTTGCACAAATATGATTACATTTGAAAGCCGGCAAAAAGTAATAAGAAATGCAGACCTGATAACACGTAAGGCGCACAGTCTATATCCGCATGTTTCTGAAAGCAGAATTGTTTCAATGATTGGAGAGGATAAAGTTAAAGATTTGTTCTGGGGTAATATGTCATTGAGATATGCTTTAAAATTTGCTGCACAAAGATACAATATGGAAATTGATGAGAAGAATTTGTACAGGTATGTTTTGGAAAGCCTTCAAGGAGGGCTTGGCAACTGTTCTGAAGAAGCAAAACTCGCAGAATTAATCGCAAGAATCAACGGGCAGAAGAATGTTTATTCAGGCAAAATTTTTGCAGGAAAAGGGTTTGCAAAACATGAAGTCGCTTTTATCACAGATAAAGAAATTAAACCCGATAAAAAATATCATTTTAAAAATAAAGATGCCTTAATTATTGACCCGTGGCTGGGAGTTACTGACTTTGCAGGCAGATATTTTAAAAGTTTGACTAAGCAATATGCAAAAGTTCTTCAAATAAGAGGAAATGCAAAACCTTCATTACAGGCTGATTTTTCTTCCAAATTGACTCCCAAAAAACTCGGGGATTTGAAAAAGGGGCATCCTGAATTAATTATTAGAAATTATAGACCGATAAGCTTTAAAGGGCACAGTGATGCATTACGTAACGCGCAAAGAACAAAATTTATAAATAAGATTTTTAATAAAAAATTATGCGATTTGAATTTTGAAAAACTTGAGGGAATACAGCAGGGGCTAAAAACTTTTGAAGGACTTTCCCTAAAGCAGATTGCATTTGCATTGACTGACCTGCATTCTATTAATATGATAAGTGGGTGTACAAACCACTGTCTGCACTGTTATGCAAATGCCCAGCCGTTTATTAAAAGATACCCGTTTGAAGATTTATTACAAATCTGCAATGATGTTAAGGTGCTTAGAAACAGGCTGGGAGTTAATCCTGTACACCATCACGGACAGCCGTATATAGATTGTTCTTTCGATGCTGATGCACTGGACTGTCATTTGTATGATAAGGAAGGCCAAAAACACGATTTTATTGAAATTGCAAAAATTATGAAAGACGCTTTAGGCTATAGTCCGGTTTTTGATACGAACGGCTGGGGGACAGGGGTAAATGCAGGGGTAAATAAGGGGGTAAATGCAGATAAGCAGGCTGCGGCAGAAGAGTATGCTCGAAAGCTTATGCAAGATGGAAATTACAAGAACTTTCACCAGATTAATATTTCAATAAATCCGTTCAGACCTAAATATGTGCAGGCTGTTAATTCAGAGTTCAAACCGGATGAGCTGTACCGTCCGATAAGAAAAGTCGGAAGTGAATATGAGCAGGAAGAAGCTTCTCTGAGTGAGGATTACAAAAAGGCGCGTGATAGATACACGCAATATGTTAAGGACACTGCTAATGTGCTTTTGACTTTTAAACCAGTATTAGACTCAAAAAAACTCCATGTGATAATAAGAGTGCTTGATAATAGTATAGAAGAAATGAAAGGATTTCGTCTGAATGACTTTACTCCTGCGATTATACATATTATGCAGGAGCTTAATCTTAGAGCTCATTTTGGTATGCTGACCAAAAAAGAATTTAAACAATATGTTGATATTCTAAATAACTATAGTACCAGAATGTTTACTTCCGGCAGAATGGAAAAATTCTATAAAACAAAAAATCCAGAAAAATTTAGTATGATTAATCGCATAGATAAGGATAGAGAAATTGCAGAGCAAAATTATGACCGGATAAAAGTATATGAAAAACTTTCTGCTGCAAATATGCGTTACCTTAAGATGATTACCCCGGATGGAAAGGTTTTCCTATATGATAATTATTCTATTATTCCTACAGATATTCAATTAAAGACCTCAACTCCTGATATAAAAAAGCCGTTTCAAATCCCTGTTAAGGATTTTATTGTTACAGAAAAGATGATTGACTTAATATAAACTTGCCTTGAAAACATGTTTATACTACGATTTTAGTGGTTACACTAGTTTGATAGACTCTGCTCTAGTTTAACAATCGTTAAATGAAACAGTGCAGCCCGTAGTAAAACAAGTTAAAAAAAACAAAGGAGACAAAAGATGTCAGTAGCATCACTTATTGAACTTTTAGAAGCAGGCGTACACTTTGGACACCAGACTCAGCACTGGAATCCAAAAATGAAACCGTATATTTACGGCGCAAGAAACGGTATTTATATTCTTGATTTGAGAAAAACTACCGAACTTTTAGACGCAGCTTATGATGCAGTTAGAGAATATGCAGCAAAAGGAAGAAATGTCCTTTTTGTAGGTACTAAAAAACAGGCAGCAGAAGTAGTTGCTGAAGAAGCTAACCGTGCCGGTGCTTATTATATTAACAGAAGATGGTTAGGCGGTATGTTAACTAACTTTGAAACTATCAGAGGAAGAGTTAACAAACTTAGAGAAATGGAAGAATTTATTGCTTCCGGACATATTGAAAAATTACCTAAAAAAGAACAGGCTCAATTAAACAGACAGCTTTCAAAATTGAGCAAAACTCTCGGCGGTATCAAAGAAATGCGCGGTTTACCTGATATTATATTCGTAGTAGACCAGGCAAAAGAAGATATTGCTATTAAAGAAGCTAACAAATTAAATATACCTGTTATCTGTTTAGCTGATACAAATGCTAATCCGGAAGGCATAAACTACATTATCCCTGGTAATGATGATGCAATCCGTTCAATTAAGCTTATTACTTCTAAATTAGCTGATGCTGTTTTAGAAGGTAAACAGTTAAGAGAAAACAATGCTAATTCAAAAGGCAAAGTTGAAGCTGTAACAGCAGCTGATGCCGGTGTTGAAGAAGCAGCTACAGTATAGTTACTAAATTAACTTAAAGGTAAAAAGAGGGAATTCTCCCTCTTATTTACCCCAAGAAGGAGAATTATAAAATGAATATTACAGCTACAATGGTAAAAGAACTCCGTGATAAAACAGGCGCTGGCATGATGGATGCTAAAAAAGCTCTTGTTGAAGTTGATGGTGATATGGAAAAGGCAATGGAAGTTTTACGCCAAAAAGGTATGGCTTCTGCTGATAAGAAAATGGGCAGAATTGCTGCAGAAGGAAGAGTTGGTTCTTTCGTTTCTGATTCTTGCGGTGCTATGATTGAAGTTAACTGCGAAACAGACTTCGTTGCTAAAAATGCTGAATTTATTGAATTAACAAATGGTTTAGCTCAACTCGTAGCAGAAGCAAATCCTGTTGACGTGGATGCTTTACTGGCAACTGTTTGCCCAAAATCAGGCAAGCCTGTTGCAGATGTAATCAAAGAAAAAATTGCTTCTATCGGTGAAAAAATTACTATTAGAAGATTTGTAAGATACGAAGGCAATGTTGCTACTTATATTCACAACGGTAAAATTGGTGTTTTACTTGAAACTGATGCTAAAGATGAAGTTCTTGCAAAAGATATTTGCTTACATATCGCATCTTCTGCCCCTGAATTCGTTTCAAGAAAAGATATTCCAGCTTCTGTAATCGAAGAAGAAACAAGAATCGAAATGGGTAAAGAAGATTTGGCTAAGAAACCTGAACAAATCAGAGCTAAGATTGTTGAAGGAAGAGTTAACAAATTAATGGCTCAAAGATGTTTAGTTGAACAGCCTTTTGTTAAAAACCCTGAACAAACTATTGAACAGTTAATCAGCGGTAAATTTAACATTGTTAAATTTGATAGATACGTTCTTGGCGAAGGTCTTGAAAAAAGAAATGATAACTTCGCAGATGAAGTTATGAGCCAATTAGGCAAATAGTAGTTATATACAAAAGGCGCGAGGTCTTTAGACCTCGCGCCTTTTTGATTAGTTATGAAAAATGATTTTAAGTTTGCGCGGGATGCGCTAAGGTATATTATAAAAAATAATGGAGTACAGGAAATTTATATTCCTTATTATTTGTGTGATGTAATTCGTCATGCTGTTTTTGCAGAGGGCGCAAAACCTTTATTTTATCATATTGATGACAATTTTATGCCTGTACGGGATTTTCCGTTAGAAAGTTTTATTTTGTATCCTAATTATTTTGGAATATGCGATGGAAATGTTGACAAGCTTGTTAAAACTTATCCAAAGCTGATAGTTGACAATGCTCATGCCTATTATGCAGAGCCTAAAGGTTTTGCATCTATTTATTCCCCGCATAAAGTTACCGGCAATCATGAAATAAAAAGAAAGATTTTTGATAAATATCATAATATTTATGCGGACACAAACCAATTAAGTTTTGATATTTCTGAGGAGGCAATCCCATTTTGTTATCCTTATTTGGCATCAACTATTGAGGAGGCTGATAAACTTGTAGAGAAACTCACTGCAAGGGGGCTAACTATATACCGGTATTGGAACCAGCTCCCTGCAAGTTATAATGAGTATAAGTTTTATTCAAGACTTGTGCCAATCCCTTTGGATTAGACTTTTTTCTTTAAAGTATTGCTGATTTTTTTGAATTCAGAAACAACTTGCCATAGTTTAGGCATTTTGAGAGCATCTTTGAACGGAATTTTATTAAAATAATATTCTGCAAGTTCTATACTGTGTTTAATCTCGTCAAAGTTCGCGACATTTCCTAATAATTTTTTTGAACTGTTTCGCAGCATCCATAATAGTTTTAAAATACTTTTATGGTAATTGTTTTTTACTTCATCTTTATTAAGAATTTCTCTATGGTCTATATGATTTGCAGCATCAGGATAAATTTTAAAATCAGAGCTGACTTTTTTATAATTTGAAGAAATTATATCCAGAAGGTGTACCATTTCTAATTGTTCATTTATCGTCCAAGCTACCGGAGAAAGCTGTTCCGGAATACGAGGCATCTTCTTTTCTACGCAAAGGCTCATGTCTTTTAACGAAACAAGTCTGCCGAGGATATGCCGGTAGTCAATTCCTTCTGAGAGCGGATAATCTCTGTACATTTTTATACTGTCATCAATTATTTGTCTGTAGGTTTCCGGTTTAACGCTGCCAGAGATTATACTATCAGGCGTAATCCTTTTAATTATAGTTGAATACATTACATTGATAAGATTAATTGTTTCTGCTTTCTGATTTTTTGCAAGCAGTGTTTTTATACCTTTGTGTATTAGATTAACCTGGTATTCATTTAACCCTTTCTTGCCATTAGAATCAACGAGCTTTCCAAAAAGAAATATATTACTTTTTAGCGAATATATATTAATTTTGCCAAAGAATTTTTCACATTCACTTCGGAATATATTTTGATTAATAATCCGTCTTTGTTCTTGTGATACATTACAAGGTTTTACGTTCATTGAAAAACTCCTTAGTATTATAAAACCAGAAAATAATAATTTTGCTACCCTCTTAATCTCCAGTAATATTCTACGAGATAACTTATTGCATCAAATGGATGTTCAAGAAACTTGAAATCCCTGTTTGATTTTATCTGTGTATGTGTTGGTACATCTACTATACTTGTTCCTTCTTTAAAGGAAAGATTATAAATATTATACAAAATCCATTTGCATTTTCTAGGGTCGATAAAGAGATGACATTCTCCGTTTGAGTTTTTTACTCTGGCATTAAATGCAGAAATTCTGTTCAAAATTGGAGGATTGTAATCTCTCAGTTTGAATTTTACGTTGTCATAACCGTGTTTTTTCAAAGCGTTTTTAATAATAACGTAATTTGTATACTCGCTCTGAGTACTTCTATTATCACCTGATGCGTCGCCGTTAATTATTATTTCTGATTTGTGTTTGGGAAATCTTCTGATAAACTCTTCAATACATTGCTGTGTGGATGTGTTTTCCAAAACAATCTCATCAAAGAAATATACATTTTCTTCATCTTTATGTGCTAATGCCCAGCACATCGGATCTACGTTAAAATCGCAGGTAAGATGCAGAGGTAAATTCGGATTATATTTCAAGTTTAATTTGTTTTTCTCGCTGAAACCTTTAACTACAAGCCCTGATGAGTAGTCACCAAATTCCCCGAGTACGTTAATTCTATAATACTCTTCATCGAAGCTGTCTTTCATTGATTGAATAAAGTGTTGGGGTAAATAAATATTATTCGTGGTTGGCGCGATTATAAGTCTATAATTTTCTTGTTTCTTTTTATTTACCCCTTCTACAAATCTTTGCCATATCCATCCTTTGTCAGCCTGCGGGTTTGTGTGGCCGAAAAGACGGTAGCGGAAATCTACCCAGTTCTTGCCTCTGTAAGTATTTCTTAGGCGTCCTATTAACTGTTTAAAAGAGGAATCTGTAATCTGCGAGGCTTCTTCAATTTCAGCCCAGTGTAAATTCAATGATTTAAACTTCTCAGGATCTTCCAAAGCTGAAAAGAGTATTTCGGAGCCGTTAGAAAATTTGATAATTTTATCTACTTTATTGTAGGTATAATCTTTATCCATAATATAGCCGAGATTTTCTAAATGGTCGAGATAAGAAACCAGAGTCGTTTTCCTGACCAATTCATACTCTTTTGCTCCGACAAGACCGCGGCAGCCTGGATATTTTTTTGCAAGCAAAATTCCTAATAGTGAGCCGCACCAGGTTTTTCCAGATCCATATCCTCCCTGATAAATCGCTACATCAAGTGAATTTGAATGAGGAATTTCGATAAATTCCCGCTGTTTATCTAATAACTTGTATTTTACCATTTGCAAAACCTCTGATAACAATTTACTGATTTTTTCATGCAAAATCTTTTAAAAGCGTTAACTTCACTTGCTTCTAAAAGTGCATTAAAGACTTCTGTAGAAAAATTTCTGTCATTGTCTACATAGTTGTGATTTTCACATAAAACATCGTGAACAAGTGCAGGAATCAAGAAACGGTTGTCCGTATTTGAGCCTATAACACGCCAAAAAAGACGGGGTATAGAAGCCCCGTCATAGCAGTACCCTTTGGGTATTCCAAAATTGTACGTTTTATCTTTTTGGTAATCACATAACCTAACCTGTAGATTTTTTTTATTAATAAACGGATACTTCTCAATTGACTTTCGTTCTTCTTCTGTCATTGATGGAATGTAGTATCTTATACAAACATGGGGATTATCATCAAAAAAAATTCCGGCTTTATGGTTAGTGTAATACTCAAGCATTGTGTTGAGCCTCCGGAAATACTTCAAGTTCTCCATTAACGTATTTGAACATTTTATCTAATGTTTCAGGAGTTATGTTCAATTCTGCAGCCATAGTGTCAAGAAGAGGATTTGAACGTTCTAACTCTACGCATAAATCCCACTCAAGTTGGGCCTGCTCATTAGTAGCAATAATTTCTTTTAATTGACTGTAGCTGACGCCGAGCTTTTGAAGCATTAGAGCAAAATTTCTCTTTGTACAGGTTAACTTACTAATGCGTTCAGCTTCTTTTTGTGCAAGTTCTGTTTCATAATTAGGGTTGATTATCGGCTTACCATCAGTACCCATTATTTCATTTGCTTCAAGTGCAAAAATTGTATTATTATTTTCAACTATTTTGAGATTTTTCTTGTGATTATATTCAACAATAAAATCTGCTTTTTCAATATCAGTATATGGTTGTTCTAATTTGTATGACATTTTATCCTCTCCTTAATTCAAAATTTTAATATCCGCATGTATACCAATTTGCAGAGTTATTATGTAAGTTTGCAACTACCTTGAATCCACTATTTGTTTTACTAATCATGTGTGCATCTACCATCTGTGCCCAGGTCACACTGGTTGCAACGTTAGTTACTTGCAGGCAATAATTTGCATCAGAATAGTTTTTTATCAAAGTAATTTGAGTCCCTGCACTACCGTTTATAACCCCAACCTGCCCGCCTTGTTCAATCCAGCCATCAGACCAAATTCTATACCAGGATGCACCGCTGCAATATGTTTCTGTGATATACGGTTTTGTACAGTTACTTAAGTCAACATCGGCTTTTGTTTCAAAAGTTTCGCTTAAGTCTGTTTGCTCTGAAATATCTCCCTGTATAAACCCCCAGACTCCTCCATTTTCTTTTATAACAGTTTTTGCATTGTCTGTAATATTAGAAAAATCTGTATTTGCAGAGTTAGCTAATACATTATTAACTTCCGTTGCTGATTCCTGTGCCAGAGCCGCCTGTTCAGCTGCAATTATGGCTTTAGCTTCTGCAATTTGTGCATTTGAAGCGGCATCCTGTATGCAGCTAATATTATCAGCACAGGTTCTGATGTTATTAGCACCTGTTAAGTCCGCTGATATCGCAATAAAACCTGTATCATCCAGAACGCTGTCTTTTGCCTGTTCTGCATCAATTGCAAAAGAATTTGCTAATTGTGCGTAATATTTTGCACTATTTTCATTCCCATCAACTGTTCCATCAAGTTTTACAGCCCACTGTCTGGAAAGTTCACTATAGTATGAAATTGCATCGCAGTCTGCTTGTATGCTGTTTTGTTTATTAGAACCAGAGGAAACATTGATTGCAAGACAATTGGTATTCTTATTAATGTCAACCATTATGCACCTTCAACTTTCTTGGGGAAAACGGTAATTGTATTAGGTGTTCCGATATCACTGTTGCCAATTATTAATGTATCTTCAAAGTTTTTGTCTAAGCATAATTTAACTCCATAATAGTAAATTTCACAACTTGCATTTTGTGGTACTGTTAATAAATCGGTAAAATCCCCTGTGAGCTCAAAAACAATAGACGATGCCTTATTTGTGTTAACTTGTAATTCATTTCCGACAGGTTTACGGTTGGAGTCTTGAATTGCAAAAAAAACAGTGTAATTTTTATCAGTTTTTAGACCATTAATAACTAAGCTTCCGCTATCGCCCTGAATCAGAGTTATATTCCCGTTTTTATCAATATTAAATGCCATTTTATCCTCCTAAAATTAAATGCCGCAAGCATACCATTCAACAGTATAGCTCCAACCCTTGCCGTCATAGTGCGTAAAATTGCCGGCTGTTTTGGAGGAAATGCCGCCGTGTTCATAGTTGCAGTTGTGTGTCCCAAGTGTAAGTGAATAATTTGCGTCCCTAAATGCTTTAATGAAAGTTGCAGTACCTCTAGAGGCGCAAAGTCCGCCCTGCTCTAACCAAACTCTTGTTTCTTTTTTCTCATCTGAAAAATATTCTCTGTACCACGATGTTCCATTTACGTATGTCGTTGTGAATATTCCGTTTTCAGAAAATTTTGCAATAGTTTCTTCAAGGCTTTTATTAATTTCTTCTATATCGGCGTCGATTTCTTCACTCATAGAAGTAAGTGTGCTATTTATACTTGCAATATTGGAATTTACTCCTGCCTGATTGGTCGAAACAGTTTCAGATACGCTGCTTATTCTGTTATAAAGGTATTGAAAGTTATTATTCATAATTTCAGACGAGGCAAGAGAGCCGTATTCAATTTCAGTTAATGCCATCTGAGCTCCTTTCGTTAATTAAAGTGTCATAAATTTTATCCAGCTTTTTATTGATATCAATAATCTGTTCTTTCATATTGCCAAACTCCGATTTTGTAATATAAACCTGTGATACCTCGGTTAATATTTCTCTATGGGTTTGTTCAAGTTTTTCTGGCGTTACAAAGAGGTTATATTGTAAAATGAGTGCAATACACATCAGTATTGCAGGTGCATATTTGTATAAAAAATCTTTATTCAAAATGCTCACCTCATCACATTGATGTTCCGGAATACATACTTAAGACTTTTTCCAGTATACTTACAATTTTTCCGGCGGAATCAGTTGACATCCCTAAACCATTGGAGCTGGAAGAAGAATTTGTCGTTGTTGTTCCATTCCCAGCACTTGCCTGTAATGATTGATTTTGCATGTCAGAGATTACATTATAACCCTGCATATATGCAGCAAGAAGGTTATTCATCATAGATGCGGTATTCTCTTGAGAGTCTGCGAGCAAATCATTTATGTATGAAGAAAGAGAGCTTGCATTCTGGTCTGATAAATTTTTATATAAATCAGTAGCCTGTGATGATCGAACCATATTTCTGTTAGAAAGTGGATTTATAATATTGTTTTCAAGATTTTTATATGTTTCACTATTAAGTTTATTAGTGTATGCATTAAGCTTTGCCTGATTAGTTGTTGAGTTTAAATTTGGATTTAGATATTCATCCAGAAGCGAATCCATGTTTTTATTAACAAAATTATAAATTGAATCTAATGCTGTTCCGGGCTGAAAATTTGCTGTTGTTCCCGAATTATTTGTTGTAGCTGATGCGTATGGATTATTAGTTGTTGTGTTTCCATAAATTTTACTGGTTGTGCTAGTCGAATTCTGTGATTGTTTTCCCATGCTGTAATCCTTTCATAAATTACTTATACAGTTTTTACTTTAATTTTCCCGAATTCAATGTTTCTTATACAGAAATCATCGCCGGGGTTCTTAGTTAATAATGTTATTTGCAGGGTTCTAAAGAATGATGCCGGCAGGCTTTTTATTGCACTGATATCTTTGCGCGGAAAGTAACTTAAATCCCATCTGCCGATATCAAAATACAGAGAATTTTTTAAACTTTTAGCTTTTACATAACGTGTTTTAGAACTCATCGAATCATAATTTTTGGTGTATTCAATATAGAAGCTGTTGCTGTAATACATATCCAACGTGACTTTTGGGGGAAATGATAATATTTTTATAGAATTTTCATTCCCGAGATTAAGCGGGGTACACTTATAAAATGCTTCTATAAATTCACCGTCAAAACTCGTAGAATTATATTCTTCGTAAATTTTTTTACCGGCAGAATATAAAACTCCGCCAATTGTTGCAAAACAATTTATTTTTTGAGATTTACGCTTAACCCAGCATTTTCGAATGTAATCATAGATCATTATTAAAGAATTTGTTTCATTTCCATCTGGAATTAAAAACCAGACTTCATTCCTATCAGAAGTCACCACTGATAAAGTTTTTATGGAGTGTATTATAGATGTTTTGATTTTAAATAATTCGTCCTGAATATCAAGAGCGATATTATTTCCCAGAGTTCTATCTCCATTAATAACCTGCTTAAAAGAAAATACTCCCTTTTTTGTATCGTCATAAAAATATAGTTCAGTCCCATGAAAGACTACAGAGTTATAAGAGGCACACCCGCCGGGGAAATCTAACGTCTTATAGAACGAAAAATCATCTTCATCTCTAGAAATCAAGCAGGAAGAGTTATTGTGAAAGACTGCCAGTGTACCTAAATAAGGATAAATAGCGGTTATATTTTTAACAAATTCTATATATCCGGCTGATGTTGTTATTTCAGCATTTGAAGTAGAAAAATCATAAATATTCTCCTGTACGGAATACCATAAAACCTGTCCGTCAAATATCCATAATCTTCCTGCAAAAATAACAACTCCTAATCCTTTGACATCTCTCTCATCGGCATCTTTCAACTCCATCATTTTGACTTCTTCAAGTTCACCTTCATCATTAAAGTTCCCGAGTTCAATACTAAGTATTTCTTCAGAATTTGAAAATACCCATAAATCTGACCAACCCTGTGAAACATCTGTCGCTGATGAAACAGATGTCAGACTGAGTCCTGAAACTTTAAGCTCAAGAGTCCCTCCGGAAGGTGAAAAAAGATATATTTTCCCCTCAGAATTATTTTCTGTATGAACAAAAAAATGGGTCACCCCCTTTTGTATACTTTCAAATATATTAATAACATTTTCATCTTCAGGTATTAAGCTGCAAACGCTTACATTGCCTTTAGATGTACGAATCCCGACACCGGAATTAACCTCTGTTGCGAAGAGCTCTACATTTTGCATGTCCGATGCCGTGATTACTGATGAAGAGTAAACAGAACTACTTCTGTTTATTCCCGAAAAATTGTTGCATATCAATGCGGTTCTTTGCATTATTTTGTCCTTTCTGTACTTTTTGATGAAGCATTATTACAAAAATCAGAGTTTTTTAAGTCGAACTTTACATTTCTTAATATAATGCCCCACAAAAGGCAATTTTTTAAAAGTTAGATACTTTATATATACATAAGAGATAATAAGAGAGGAAAGAGCAAAGATGTTATTCACTACAGAAACAATTTCAAATGAAGAAATCAAATCAATCAATAACTTCTTTAATGAATATGATGCAGTAGAAACAGTTGCTCTGGAAAAAGCGGAAGAAGAAACAACAGTTGTTAAATATCTTCATTCTCTTGTTACATCTTGCTACGCAAAATCAGTTGAAGATATTGCCAATACAAAAGTCGGCAATAAAATCGTAAGAAAAAGA
>QWCN01000352.1_pt1 | contig 81076 bp, 76 predicted proteins | sample 1972711 | NCBI WGS metagenome assembly QWCN01 (sample SAMN09866707, study PRJNA288562) | Human gut metagenome isolate term1_stool, whole genome shotgun sequencing... | isolation source: gut | host: Homo sapiens | place: USA: California | reverse complement strand
TTTGCAGGGGGTTATTCCGGTGATTATATGGCAGGCTGTGGCTGCTGGTTTTAGCATTATTGCGCTTGGAAACCAGAAAAGCAAAGAAGATTTTACACTTTCTATTGTAAGTCTGATATTTGCTATTGTACTTGCGGTAGTTGTGGTGTTGTTTGAGTGCCTGCAAAGATCATAAAAATGCACTTTCATGAGGAAGAGGAGTAAAAAAGAAATGCAAAATAAATCAAAAAAGACAGATATGAATGATTTTGAACAGTCAATAGTGTTATCGATTACATGTATTCCCATGACACAGATTTTTATGCTGCTTGCAGGTAGTATGCCAACGGGCTTGGCGCTGTTCCTCCTTTGGTGCCCGGTAATATGGCAGATATCGGCAGTCTTTTTTGCAATAAGGTTCTTCAAAAACAATCCGCGCAAAAAAATGAAAGCTTGGAGTGGCTTGATTTTGTCAGTAGTATTTCTGATTTTTGTTGGATTTTTTGCACTTGCCATTACGGGCTTGACGACATGGGATACGTCGCATTTTGGATGATGCCAAAAGGCAACGAAAAAAGGGAAACCCAGCAAAATCCGTTGCTTTTATCGCCGGTAAGAAGCAAAAAAGGCAACGAAAATCGAGGAAATCCCCGAAATCCGATGCCTTTCTCGGCTTGTGAAGCGGGAAAAGGCAACGAAAAAAGGGAAACCCAGAAAAATCCGTTGCTTTTATCGCCGGCAAGAAGCGAAAAAGGCAACGAAAAACAGAGAAATCCCCGAAATCCGTTGCCTTTAAAGCAAGTATGGTTGCCAAAAGGCAACCAAAAAAGGGAAACCCAGCAAAATCCGTTGCCTTTAAAGTAAGTATGGTTGCCAAAAGGCAACGAAAAAAGGGAAATCCCCATAATTCGTTGCCCTATTCTATATTCTCTCAGCAATTACTGCTGTCCATATTTTTTCAAAATCTTCTGAATTCTTTCGGATGGATCCAACAAGTTTGCGATGGAGGAATCGTGGTTCAAAGTGTTGATGAGAAGAGCGATGTACTTGCTCATGTCAACATTGATGTAGTATTCTTTGGAAAGAAGTTCTTCCGGCTGGTAGACAAGGTTTGTTGTCATTACGCGGTAGATGAGACCACTTTCAAAGGCTTTGTCAAATTTCTCCAATCCGTTTGTGAAAAGACCAAATGTGGCAGCGACAAAGATACGGTTTGCTTTGCGGCGCTTCAATTCGGTAGCGACATCGATCATACTCTCTCCGGAAGAAATCATATCGTCGATGATAACTACGTCTTTTCCTTCCACGTCAGCGCCGAGAAATTCGTGAGCGACGATCGGATTGCGGCCTTCGACGATCTTTGTGTAATCGCGGCGTTTGTAGAACATACCCATGTCGACACCGGCAACACCGGCAAAGTAGATAGCACGGCCGGTAGCACCCTCATCCGGGCTGATAATCATCAGATTCTTTGGATTCATCTGGATATCCGGAACATTTTTCAGCATTGCCTTGATAAACTGGTAGGTTGGCTGAATGGTTTCGAATGTATTCAAAGGAATCGCGTTCTGGACACGAGGATCGTGGGCGTCAAAAGTAATGATGCTTTCTACGCCCATATTGGTCAATTCCTGAAGTGCCAGTGCACAGTCAAGAGATTCTCTGGTGCTGCGTTTATGCTGGCGCCCTTCGTATAAAAATGGCATAATGACAGTGATTCGTCTTGCTTTTCCGCTGACTGCAGCGATGATACGCTTCAAATCCTGATAATGATCGTCTGGGGACATGTGATTGACTTGTCCACAAACCTTGTAAGTAAGGCTGTGATTACATACATCCAATAAAATGTACAAATCTTTACCGCGAACGGATTCGTTTAAGAGACCTTTGGATTCACCGGAACCAAATCGAGGGCAAACGGCGTCGATCAGATAAGAATCTTTCTTATAACTTGTGAAATGAATGGATTCTTCATCGTTGCGGCTTTCATTTCGCCAGGATGATACATAGTTGTCCACTTTTTCTCCGATGGCACGGCTGCTTTCCAGGGCGATGATACCCAAATCTCCATAAGGGATAATGTCTGCAAAATTGTCTTGACTCATTACTGTCTCCTCCAAAAATAATTGTGATTGGTTTGTATATATCTTGAGCCGGCAGATTAGTTCTGTCTGGCTTCAATAACTTTTTTGAGGCGAATATCTTCGCCGGTAACTTTAAGAAGCGTATAGCCGCTTGTAAGGCGTGAGAAGATGCGCTCGCTGTATTGTTCCCTGAGATCATCAAAAGACAGATTGGTTGAGATGATCGTCGATTTCTTATGAACAAGCCGGCTGTCAATCACCTGGTATAACTGTGAGGTGGTAAAACTGTTGGTCAACTCTGTTCCCAGATCGTCTAAAATCAGAAGATCGCAGTTCATAATATAAGAAACCGTAGTGCTTTTTTCCAATGAACTTAACTCGCGGTCAAACTTGTTCTTCTCTAAAATATCAAAAAGACCGATAGAAGTCAAGTATACAACCGTATAAGATTGCGATAAAAGTTCTTTTGCGATGCAGTGAGTGAGGAACGTTTTTCCGACTCCAGTGTTGCCGTAGAGCAGGAGATTTTGCTCGCAATCCCCGAAATTATCGCAAAAAGCATGTGCTGTCATAAGAATACGGCGGATGTTATCGCGCGGGGTAAGCCCCGTACTTTCTTCAATATAATCATCCGGATAATAAGTAATATCAAAATGAGAAAAATTTTCAATATCCAAAACTTCTTTTAAATTTGACTGCTCGTAAAGATATTCCACGATTCGTTTTTGAAAACAGTGGCACTTTTTGTCACCTACATAGCCGGTGTCGTGGCAGTCCGGGCAGGTATAGATCGGATCCAGATAATCTCCCGGATACCCATGCTGAAGCAGCAGTTCCTTTTTTTGCTTGGAAATCTGTTCGGTTTTTTCAGTAAGGTCCGCCATACTTTCGTGAGAACCATCTAACGCGGCGCGTGCTGCAAGCACAGACATATCGCGCATTTCCTCTTCCAATCGGCGGTATGCCGGGATCTTTTCGCGGATCTCTTTCTGGCGCATCAGATGAATGCGGTTGTTTTTTAATTGCGTTTTATCGTAATCGGAATATAAAAAACTGAACTGCTCATTTAATAACTGCATAATTTCCTCTTTTCTTTACGGCTGCAAAAGCTGCTTCTCTAAATTATCATAATCAGACTGGCTGTAAGCCCTTTGCGGAAAATTCTGAAACTGGTTCTTTCGTCCGGTATCCTTTTTCTTTCCCTCAGCCTGTTTCTTTCGGTGGAAGGATTTGTCACATTCTTTGATGTCGTCAAGCGTCTTTACACCCTTTTTATGCCAGTCTGCAAGGATGCTTGCGGTATAATTCAAGTTCGTGTCGCCGGACTGCAGTACGGTGCGGTTACAGGCTTCTGCGAGGATGTCATCGGTAAAATGAAATTCTGCAAAACGGTCAATGATCGCACGTTCTGCCGGTGCAAGAGGCCGTTTGATGCCGAGTGCCGTGGCGACAACCTTGTAAGTGCCGTGAAACTGGTGGGTTTCCTCCATCGCCTCTTCCGGAGTGCGGATTCCCTTTTTCGCCCAGTCCAAAGCAATCGCTTCAATGTATCGTGAACTGCGCTTGTCCCTTGCCAGTGCAGTTTCATATAAAGTAAGGATCAATTCGTGGGAAAAGCCAAGATCCGACATCAGATACAGGATCAGCTGCATGTGGGCATCGGACATCGTCGTTCCCAAAAGGGATTCCACGGAATTGAGGCAGGAGTTGATCTCAAGATCCTTCTTCAGCGCTTCTGCCATAAGCGGTGTGTAATTCTGCCGTGGAGGAAGTTCGCGGGTCACTGCAGGAGTGGATGCAGAGCGAGCCGGTGAAGGCTCGGATGCAGCCGGTTCGGCAGCAGGCACAATTCCTGCGGGTTCAGACGGCGTATTTTCGGACGCAGTCTGTTCTGTCGATGCGGAAAACTCCGATAATGCAGCGCCGGAAACGTGTGGCACAGAAACCGGACCGGGAAATGGTTCCGAAACCGAAGGGGAGGACTCCAATGGGAGAAGGCACAGATGTGTGATCTCGCCATCCTTTTCCTCAATCTCCAAAAGTCCCTGTTTTTTCCAGTAGCGCAGTGCGCGAAGAATGTCTGCCTCTGTATTGGAAAGCATATCTGCCATCATTTCAATCGTCAAAACCGGGGTGGCCGTTCCCATCTGTCGCAGAAGATACAGATACACCTTTACAAAACTTCCGTTTGCTTCCGGCATATAGGTATCGATAAACGCATTGGGTATGTATGTATATTGTTGTGAAAATTGCGTTGTCAATGAAAAACTCATATTGGTCTTCGGCCCCCTTCTTTGATGTGCGTGCCCCATGTCCAAAAACACATTTTTAAGATGGGACACTTTGAATTATAAGATAAAAATTCAAATCTGTAAATAGGCAAAAAAATGTACCATTTTAGTAGAAAAGAGCCTGTGGACAATGTGGATAATGTGGATAACTCTGTGAAGAACTTTTTCGAATTTCCTAAAAAAAAATGTTCATGCACCAAATTTCGGTGGTTCAGGAAAAATAACTGGTAAAAAAAGTTGTTCACAAAAATACAAAGTCAAAAAAATATCCACAGCCATTGTTTTCTACAGAATGTTGATAAGGCTGTGGATAATGTGGATAAGTTAGCACTTGACAAGGTCTTCCCCAACTTCTACAATGTTTCCGGCTCCCATAGTTATTAACAAGTCATCGTGCATTAAATTTTTTTTCAAAAAGTTTTTGATACTCTCAAAATCTCCCAGATACGTAACATCGGTTCCGAGTTTTTCCAGCCTGTCGGCGATGTCTTTGGAAGAGATGTCCCCGGGATCTTTTTCGCGTGCCGCATAGATGTCTGCGAGTACGACATGATCTGCCATGGAAAGGGCGTCGGCGAAATCATCCAAAAAGTTTTTCGTACGCGAATACGTATGTGGCTGGAATGCGACATAAAGCGAACGGTGCGGATAATTTTTCGCAGAAGCCAGTGTAGCACGGATCTCCGTCGGATGATGGGCGTAATCATCAATCACGGTCGCTCCCCGGAACGTTCCTTTATACTCGAAACGGCGCTCGGTTCCTTTGTATTTGGCAAGGCCGGCTTGAATCGTCTCTGCCGGAATCTCAAAGAGAGAAGCCAGTGCGAGGGAAGCCAGTGTATTGGAGATATTGTGTTTTCCGACAATGTTCAACTTGTAATGCGCTCCCGGCACCCCGGATTTTACCACCGTAAATTCCCCGCAGCCAAGTTCATCATAAGAAATGTCTGCCGCGGTAAAGTCAGCAGAAGCATCGTCGACGGAATACGTCAGCACGCGGCAGGCAAGGCCGTCCGTGATTTCTTTGTAATTGTCAATGTCCGCATTAATGATCAATGTTCCGTTTGCCGGAAGAAGTTCCGCAAAACGGCGGAAACTGTGTCTTACGTCGGCAAGATCGCGGAAGAAGTCAAGGTGTTCTGCTTCTATATTTAAGATAATTCCGATCGTAGGGAAAAACTTCAAAAAGCTGTTCGTGTATTCGCAGGCTTCAGTGATGAACGTATCGGATTTTCCGACACGGATATTTCCACCGATCGCCGGAAGGATGCCGCCGACCGAGATCGTCGGATCCAGACCTGCTTCCATAAGGATGTGTGACGTGATGGAAGTAGTCGACGTTTTTCCATGAGTTCCGGATACCGCGATGGCTGTCGAATAATTTTTCATGACCTGGCCGACCATGGAAGCACGCTCCATCATCGGAAGACCGAGTTCTTTTGCGCGGACAAATTCCGGATTGTCTTCGGAAATCGCTGCCGTGTAAACGACAAAGTCGATGTTCGGAGTTATATTTTTGGCTGCTTGTTCATATATTACTTCTATCCCAAGAGTTTCCAGGTGCTTTGTGATTTTGGATGCGGTCCGGTCGGAACCGGTGATCGTAAATCCCATCGTGTGTAAAAGCTCCGCGAACCCGCTCATGCTGATACCGCCGATGCCGATAAAATGAGCTTTTCCCGGGTGACTAAAATCGATTTTATACATATTGATAACCATCCTTTTTTAAGTATATAATATGTAACTATATCAGAATCAATGTGTGGGCGGGGTGTCCTGAATAGTTACTATAATATATTTATTGTAAAACGAAGAGGTGAAAAAAACAAGAAGAAAACGGCAGGATTGGCAAATTGTGCATTTTCCACAAAAAAAATAAATTTTACAAAAAATATTTGTGAAAAGTATTCACATTTTACTTTGTATATGTTATAATGTGTTTATGTTTCACGAGACCTGTTAAAATATCACGATTTGACAGGCATAATTACAACAGGGGGTGATCTGATGATCAAGAAAGAAATGATAGCTATGTTGCTGGCAGGAGGACAGGGCTCACGACTTGGAGTGCTTACGGCAAATGTAGCAAAACCTGCTGTTGCTTTTGGGGGAAAGTATCGTATCATTGATTTTCCGTTGAGTAACTGTATTAACTCCGGAGTAGATACTGTTGGGGTGCTTACACAATATCAGCCGCTGAAGCTGAATACGCATATCGGAATTGGTATTCCGTGGGACCTTGACAGAAATGTCGGAGGAATATCGATTTTACCACCGTATGAAAAAAGTACAAGTAGTGAATGGTATACAGGTACAGCCAATGCGATTTTCCAGAACTTAAAGTATATGGAGCAGTACAATCCGGACTATGTTCTGATCCTTGGCGGAGACCACATTTATAAAATGGATTATCAAGTGATGTTGGATTTTCACAAATCAAACAATGCAGATGTGACACTGGCGACGATTCCGGTTCCGATGGAAGAGGCAAGTCGTTTTGGGGTTTGTGTTACAGATGACAATAAACAGATTGTGGAATTTCAGGAAAAACCGGAACAACCAAAAAGCAACCTGGCATCCATGGGAATTTATATTTTCTCCTGGCCGGTGCTGCGCGAGGCACTGATCACACTACGTGATCAACCGGGATGTGACTTTGGTAAACATATCATACCATATTGCCATGAAAGAGGTGACCGTATCTTTGCATACGAGTTTAATGGCTATTGGAAAGATGTAGGAACATTGGGGTCGTATTGGGAGTCCAATATGGAATTGATCGATCTGATTCCGGTATTTAATCTGTATGAAGAATTTTGGAAAATTTATACAAAAAACGAGTGGCTTCGTCCACAGTACATTGCGAATTCCGCTGTAATTGACAAGGCAATCATGGGGGACGGTTGTGAAGTGTATGGAGAAGTACACAATTCCGTCATTGGTTCCAATGTCGTGATTGAAGAGGGAGCGGTCGTTCGTGATTCTATTGTTATGAATTCGACACATATCGGTAAAAATACGGTATTGAACAAAACGATTGTCGCAGAAAATACAACCATCGGCGCAAATTGTGTATTGGGCGAAGGCGAAGATGATGTTGTGAACCAGGTGAAGCCGGATGTCTATGCATTTAATCTGGTGACGGTTGGAGATGATACCGTGATTCCGGACGGTGTGACAATTGGTAAGAATACTGCCATATCAGGGGTGACAACGAGTGAGGACTATCCAAACAATACGCTGGAAGCCGGCGGAACTTTGATAAAGGCAGGTGACATCATATGAGAGCAATCGGAATTATTTTAGCAGGTGGTGAAAGCCCACGGATGCGGGATCTGACCAAGAAGAGAGCAACATCCGCGATGCCAATTGCAGGGGGTTATCGCAGTATTGATTTTGCACTGAGCAGTATGGCAAATTCCCACATCAGTAAAGTGGCGGTTTTTACACAATATAATTCAAAATCATTGAACCAGCATTTGAATTCTTCAAAATGGTGGGATTTTGGACGAAAACAAGGGGGATTGTTTGTATTTACTCCGATGCAGACCCAGGATAACAGTTACTGGTATCGTGGGACGGCGGATGCGATCGCACAGAACATTGACTTTTTGAAAGCAAGTCATGAACCATATGTTGTAATCGCTTCCGGAGACTGTGTTTATAAACTTGATTTTAATAAAGTTTTGGAGTATCATGTTCAGAAAAATGCAGACATCACAATTGTGACAAAGGATCTCGGGGAGAGGGATGACCCAAGTCGTTTTGGTGTTGTCTCTGTGGATGAATCGGGACTTGTGACGGAATTTGAAGAAAAACCGATCGTGACGTCAAAGACAACGGTATCCACAGGCATTTACGTAGTTCGCAGAAGGCAATTGATTGAGATGATCGAGCGTGCGGGAAGTGAAGGATGCTTTGATCTGGTAAAAGACATTTTTGTGCGTTACCGTGGCTTGAAGAAGATTTATGCATATCCAATGAATTCTTATTGGAGTAATATTACGACGGTGGAATCTTATTTTGAAACCAATATGGATTTCCTGAATCGTGATATCCGCGATTATTTCTTCGCACAGTATCCGACAATTGCTTCGAAGATAGAAGATCTGCCGCCGGCAAAATACAATGCAGGATCCAAAGTGAGAAACAGTTTGATTTCGAGTGGATGTATTCTTAACGGCGAAGTATCGGACTCTATCTTATTTAAAGAAGTATATGTAGGAAACAATACGGTGATTCGCAACTCAATCATACTGAATGATGTTTATATCGGTGATAATACGTATATTGAGAACTGTATCGTGGAGAGCCATGATACAATTCGCGCAAATTCCAATTACGTAGGTGATCCGGAAAACATTAAGATCGTGCTTGAGACGAATGCACGTTATGTATTGTAATCAGCAATGTAACTATTCAGGATCTAATGTATGGAAATCAATGAATCGTTACTATGCAGCAAACGAAAAGCAGAAGAGAGGATATGGGTATGCAGGTAACAGACGTTCGGATTCGGGTTATTGACAGAGACTCGAAGATGAAGGCGATAGCATCTGTGACATTTGACGATTGTTTCGTCGTTCATGATATCAAAGTGATTGAAGGGGAAAAAGGATATTTCATCGCGATGCCAAGTAAGAGAACACCTGACGAACAGTTTCGCGATGTCGCTCATCCAATCAACCCTCAGATGCGAGAAGAACTGGAAGATGCGATTCTTGCACGTTTTCGTGAAGCATTGCAGGAAGAAGCAGAAAATTGAATTTAGGCGTGTAAGCGATGTGATACGCAATCAAATAAGACTGGTCATGGCTGCGGCGGCAGCTGTGACTGGTTTTTTTGTGACGCAGGCTTTTTTACAAAACCCTTGCCGATAAGCTGTGAAATTGGTATAATAAAAAGATAATGGATAACTGGAGGCGCTTATGAAACTGATTGTAGGATTAGGAAACCCGGGGAGAGAGTATGCAGGAACAAGACATAATATCGGATTTGGAGTCATAGCAAGACTTTCTGATGAATATCATATTTCACTAAACAGCAAAGAGCATAAAGCCGTGTGTGGCAAGGGATTTATCGAGGGCGAAAAAGTGATCTTGGCGCAGCCGCAGACTTTTATGAATCTGAGTGGAGAAAGTGTGCGGAGTATCGCGGATTATTATAAGATTGAACCGGAAGATATTATTGTGGCGTACGACGATATTGACCTGGAAGTGGGACAGATCCGTGTGCGCAGAAAAGGAAGCGCAGGCGGGCACAATGGCATCAAAAATATTATTTCGCATCTTGGAACGAATGAATTTCCACGCGTCAAAGTGGGTGTAGGGGCGAAGCCACAGGGAGGCGACCTTGTCAATCATGTATTGGGACATTTTTCCAAGGAAGATGAAAAGAAGATGGATGAAGGGCTGGATGAAGCTGTCGCAGCTGTGGAAACGATTGTGACGCAGGATGTGGATGTGGCGATGAACCGCTTTAATGCGAAAAAGAAGTAGGAAATTTTTGGAAAGGAAAGAGAGATTTGGAAACGTTATTTGCCCCTCTTGGGGAACTGGAAGAATATGACCAGCTCATACGCGGGATAAAACAGGGTGAATTTCCGGTTCAGCTGATCGGATGTATGGATACCCAGGAGAGCCATATGATCTATGGGACAGGGCGCGATAAGAGAATCCGGCTTGTTATCACACACAATGAAGTGCGGGCCAAGGAACTTGTCGAAGATCTGAAACTTTACGACCACGATGTCATGTATTATCCGGCGAAGGATTTCATCTTTTACAGTGCGGATGTGCACGGACAGGCGATTGTCAAAGAACGGCTGAAAGTTATCAAACGGTTGTTGGAAAAGGAACCGCTTACCGTCGTAACGACGCTGGATGGAGGCATGGACTATTGTCTGCCGTTTGAACGATATCAGGAAAACCGGATTCATGTGGCCGAAGAAGAAATTCTCGATCTGGAGGAGTTTAAGAAAAATCTTGTTGCCATCGGCTATGAAAATACGGGACAAGTGCAAAAAGAAGGCGAGTTTTCGGTGCGCGGAGGTATTGTCGACGTATTTCCGCTGACCGAAGAATGCCCATATCGTATCGAACTGTGGGGCGACGAAGTCGACGGAATCCGACGCATTGACGTAGAGAGCCAGCGTTCGGTCGAGAATGTTTCCGAGATCGAGATTTATCCGGCGACGGAAATTTTTCTGGAAGAAGACCGCATTTTAGAAGGAATGCACCGCATGGAAGAGGAGATGCAGACTTGCGTGCGCCGGTTTGAAGAAGAGGGAAAGAAGGAAGAAGCTTCGCGGCTCCGCCAGAGTGTGGCAAATTTCCGCGAGACCTATGAAGTTTATCACGGACTCGTAAATCTGGAAAGTTATGTCAGCTATTTTACAAAAAATGTAAGTTCATTTTTTGATTATTTTAAGGGAGAAGATGTCTGCGTTTATCTTGACGAGCCGGCACGCTGTATCGAAAAAGGCGAAGCGGTGGAGTATGAATTCCGCGAGAGTATGGTAAGCCGTCTCGAAAAGGGATATATTCTGCCGGGACAGATGGAAGTTCTGTTTTCGCTGCCGGTGCTTTTGAAAAAATTGTCTGAACTGCCGCTGCTCCTTATGACGGCGCTGGATATGAAAGTTAAGGAATTTAATGTCAGACACAAATACAATTTCCAGATTCAGGCAGCCCCATCGTATAATAACAATTTTTCGCTGCTTGCGAAGGATATCCTGCGGCTGAAGAAAAACGGGTACCGCGTGCTGGTGCTTTCTGCCTCGGGAACGCGTGCAGAGCGGCTTTGCCAGGATTTGCAGGATTACGAGATCCCGGCGTTTTACAGCAGAGATCTGTCGCATGAACTGCTTCCTGGGGAAGTGATGATCGGCAAAGGTACATTGCGGAAGGGATTTGAGTACCCAAATCTGCGCTTTGTCGTAATGACGGAGGGCGACATTTTCGGCGGGGTAAAGAAGAAACGGAAAAAACGTGTCAAACGTTACGAAGGGGCGGCAATCCACAGCTTCAATGACTTAAAGATCGGGGATTATGTCGTTCATGAAAACCACGGACTCGGTATTTATGAAGGAATTGAGAAGATCGAGGTCGATCACATAACGAAGGATTATCTGAAAGTGGCTTATGCCGGCGGGAGCAATCTGTATATTCCGGCGACTTCTCTGGAAGTGCTGCAAAAGTACGCGGGAAGTGATGCGGAGAAAGTGCCGAAGTTAAACAAACTCAATTCGCCGGAGTGGAAGAAGACGAAAACGCGTGTCAAAGGGGCCGTCAAGGAGATCGCGCAGGAACTGGTCGATCTGTATGCAAAACGACAGGCGAAGCAGGGACACGCATTTGAAAAAGATACGGTTTGGCAGCGCGAATTTGAAGAGGTCTTTCCTTATGAGGAGACGGAGGATCAGCTGCACGCGATCGAAGATACGAAAAAAGACATGGAAAGTATCAAGGCAATGGACCGCTTGATCTGCGGGGATGTCGGATATGGAAAGACGGAAATCGCGATCCGTGCGGCATTCAAAGCCGTTATGGATGGTAAGCAGGTGGCTGTTCTTGTGCCGACGACGATTCTTGCGGGCCAGCATTACAATACGTTTGTCCAGAGAATGCGTGATTACAGCGTCGAAGTGGGGATGCTTTCCCGTCTGAGAACGCCGAAAGAAAACCGGGAGACGGTGGAAAAACTGCGAAAAGGCGCAATTGACATTGTCATCGGAACCCATCGGCTTTTGGCAAAAGATGTCGTTTACAAAGACCTTGGACTTCTGATCGTCGATGAGGAACAGCGTTTCGGCGTGACACATAAAGAAAAATTGAAACAGTTGAAAAATGACATTGATGTATTGACGCTTACGGCGACGCCGATTCCGCGGACACTTCACATGAGTCTTGTCGGAATCCGCGATATGAGTGTGCTGGAAGAGCCGCCGGTCGATCGTATGCCGATTCAGACATTTGTTATGGAGAAAAATGACGAGATCGTGCGCGAGGCGATTCTTCGTGAACTTGGACGCGGCGGACAGGTTTACTATGTGTACAACCGCGTCGCCAATATGGACATTATCGCCGGAGAGGTGCAGAAACTTGTGCCGGAGGCCATTGTCGCCTATGCTCACGGTCAGATGAATGAGCGTGAACTGGAACGGACCATGTTTGCGTTTGTCAACGGCGAGATTGATGTCCTTGTCTCGACGACGATCGTAGAAACAGGGTTAGACATCCCTAACGTCAATACGATCATTATCGATGAAGCCGATAAACTCGGGCTTTCACAGCTTTATCAGCTGCGTGGACGTGTCGGTCGTTCCAATCGGACGGCGTACGCATTTTTGATGTATAAGCGCGACAAGATGTTAAAAGAAGTAGCAGAAAAACGACTTGCCGCAATAAAAGAGTTTACAGAACTTGGTTCAGGGTTTAAAATATCTATGAGGGACCTTGAGATCCGTGGCGCAGGAAACCTTTTGGGAGCCAGACAGCACGGACATATGGAGGCGGTCGGATACGATCTGTATTGCAAGATGCTCAATGAAGCCGTCAAACGCCTCAAAGGGGAAAAGGTCGAAAATGACGAGTTTGAGACAAATATTGATCTGAAAATGGATGCGTTTATCCCGGCAGATTATATTCCGAATGAATTCCAGAAACTGGATGTGTACAAGCGCATCGCGGAAATTGAGACGGAGCCGGAGAGAGACGATATGGTAGACGAGCTGATCGACCGTTTTGGCGAGCCGCCACAGAGTGTGTGCAATCTTTTGGAGATCGCGCTTTTGAAAGCAAGGGCACACGATGCATATATTACGGCGATCGTGGAAAAGGCGAACCAGATACGGATCACGATGTTTCCGCAGGCCAAAGTGGCGACGGACAAAATTCCCGACCTGCTTGCGGCATACCAAGGCAAACTGCGTTTTGTACCGGAGACAACGCCGTATTTTGTATATCAGCAGAAAGAGGAGCCATTGCTTCGACAATTGTCAGAACTTGTAAATGAGATGCAGAAGATCAAGGAGGAAGAAAATGAATAGATTTGGAAAGAAAATTCTTTGCGGATGTCTTGCCGTGAGCCTGATGCTTACAAGTGTCGGATGTTCTGAAAAAACGGAAAATGCAGAAGAGCAGACGATAAGTGTAGAAAAAGCGGCGAGGGTAAACAATGGAGATCTCCAGGGAGATTCCATCGCTGTCGCTGTCGGCAAACAGGGCGTAACTTACGATGAATACCTGGTTTACAACTGGTTTTTGAAAAATCAGTATGACTCTATGCTTGGCACGGATGTCTGGAATATTTCGGTCGATGATCATACGATCGGACAGACTGCAATCGAGGATATCGTGCGTCTTATCATTCAGATCAAAGTAATGAACAAGGCGGCCGAAGGACAGGGCGTGACGCTTGGTGTCGATGAAAAAGAAGACATTGATTATAAGGCGGACCAGTACATCGCGACGATTCCGGAGGATGTCCAGAAAGCAAATGGGATTACGACCGAGACGATGCACCGCATTTTTGAGGAAAATCTCGTGGCAAGAAAAATGTACGATGTTGTGACCGGTTCGACACAGGTTTCGATTGACGCGGCGACGACGCAGGCGGCAAAAGTGCTTTTGTGCTATCTGCCGGCGACGGATGCAAACCGCGAAGAAGTTCATGCGCAGGCAGCAGGATATGCACAGGAACTGGCAACGTATCAGGGAAATTTCTATTCGTTTGTGAAGGAAAAGACCGGAAGTGCGCCGGAAGAAGTGATTTTGGGAAGTCTTGACAGTCGTACCAATCTGGCAGCCAATGTTCTCGCTTTGAAAAAGGATGCGACAAGCGGTGTCATCGAAGAATCGGATGGCTTTTACATCGCTTACTGCCTGAAGGCGAATACGAAAAATCTGAATCAGGCATATGTAGAGCAGGAAGTGGAAAAACAGCAAAAAGATGCGTTCCGCACGGCTTATGAAAAATGGGCGGAAGGCTACGAAGTGCGTGTGAGCAAGTCATTGCTTGCCAAATAAAAGGAGAAAAAGTATGAGAGCAAGTGGAATATTACTTCCGATATCAAGTATCCCGTCTCCCCACGGAATCGGGTGCTTTGACCGAAATGCATATCGTTTTGTTGATACCTTGGTAAGCTGTGGACAGAAATACTGGCAGATTCTTCCAATGGGACCGACGGGATACGGCGACTCTCCGTACCAGTCATTTTCGACATTTGCCGGAAATCCGTACTATATTTCGCTCGACGCGTTGGCGGAAGAGGGGCTTTTGACGGCGGAAGAGATCGCAGCGGCAGACCTTGAGGACGAGGGAAATTATGTAAATTATGAAAAACAGTACAATCAGCGTTTTCCGCTTCTGCGCAAAGCTTTTGACCGCAGTAACATCGCAGAAAATGAAGAATTTCAGGCATTTGTTTCGGAACAGCAGGAATGGCTGCCGGATTACTGCCTGTTTATGGCAATCAAGGACACCCGCAAAGGGGCCGGTTTTCTGACCTGGGAGGAAGAATTGAAACGCCGCGACGAGGCAGCGATTGCGCGTTGCCGGGAAACGTATAAAAACGAGATCAGTTTTTATATGTTTCTTCAATATGAATTTGACAAACAATGGAAACAGTTGAAAAAGTACGCCAATGATAAGGGCGTTCAGATTATCGGGGATATTCCGATCTACGTAGCGCTTGACAGTGCAGATACGTGGGCGCACCCGGAATTGTTTCAGTTTACGGAAGACCTTGAACCGATTGCGGTAGCGGGCTGTCCGCCGGATGCTTTTTCGGAGACGGGTCAGCTTTGGGGGAATCCGCTATACCGCTGGGAATACCATGAATCGACGGAGTTTTATTGGTGGATCTCGCGCATCCGCCATTGTTTTAAATGGTATGACATGGTGCGAATCGACCATTTCCGCGGCTTTGATGAATATTACGCTATTCCATACGGCGAAGAAACAGCAGTAAACGGTGCCTGGGAGAAAGGCCCGGGAATTCTTCTTTTTGACAAGATCAATGAAGTGCTCGGCGAGCAGCAGATCATTGCCGAAGATCTCGGTTTTCTGACGGACAGCGTCCGGGATCTCCTGGCTGCGACCGGCTACCCGGGAATGAAGGTGCTTCAGTTTGCATTTGATTCGCGCGAGGAAAGTGATTACATGCCGCACAATTACAATTCGAACTGCGTGGTTTATACAGGAACGCATGATAACCAGACGACATTTGACTGGTGGAAAGAATTGTCAAAAGAGGACCGCGATGTGGCACTTCGCTATCTGAATCTGCCTTATGCTGGCAGGTTTGTCAGCCGCAAAAAGCTGACATGGCAGCTGATCACGCTGGCGCAGCGAAGTGTGGCGAAACTTTGTGTCATTCCGGCGCAGGATTACCTCTGTCTGCCGGGCACGGCGCGTATCAACACGCCATCGACCCTTGGCTACAACTGGCAGTGGCGCATGAAGAAAGATGCTTTTGATAAGGAACTTTGCGAGAAGATCCGCCGGATGACGAAATTGTATGGAAGATAGGGAAGGAAACGGAGTTGGGTTTGAAATTGAGTTTGGTTTGACGGGGCGCCGAAGGCGCCCTTTTTTTGGTGAGGCTGACGTGAGGTTGGCGAAAAGGCAACGTAAATCGAGGAAACCGCCGGAATATGTTGCTTTTCCCGGGCGAGACAAGGCGAAAAGGCAACGTAAAAAGGGAAACCTAGCGAAATCCGATACCTTTAGGGCTGGCAAGAAGCCAAAAAGGCAACGAAAATCGAGGAAACCAAGCGAAATCCGCTGCTTTTCCCCGGCGTGACAGGGCGAAAAGGCAGCGAAAATCGAGAAAACCGCCGGAATCCGATGCCTTTAGGGCTGGCAAGAAGCAAAAAAGGCAGCGAAAATCGAGGAAACCGCCGGAATATGTTGCTTTTCCCGGGCGAGACAAGGCGAAAAGGCAACGAAAAAAGGGAAACCAAGCGAAATCCGATGCCCTTAGGGCTGGCAAGAAGCCAAAAAGGCAGCGAAAATCGAGGAAGACGCCGAAATCCGCTGCCTTTCCCCGGTGTGATAGGGCGAAAAGGCAGCGAAAAAAGGGAAACTAAGCGAAATCCGATGCTTTTAGGGCTGGCAAGAAGCAAAAAAGGCAGCGAAAATCGAGGAAGACGCCGAAATCCGATGCCTTTCCCCGGGCGAGACAAGGCGAAAAGGCAACGAAAATCGAGGAAGATGCCGAAAACCGATGCCTTTCACAGGCAAGGCAAGGCGAAAAGGCAACGTAAAAAGGGAAACCTAGCGAAATCCGCTGCTTTTAAGGCTGGCAAGAAGCCAAAAAGGCAGCGAAAAAAGGGAAACCAAGCGAAATCCGATGCCCTTAGGGCTGGCAAGAAGCAAAAAAGGCAACGAAAATCGAGGAAACCAAGCGAAATCCGATGCCTTTAGGGCTGGCAAGAAGCCAAAAAGGCAGCGAAAATTGAGGAAACCGCCGAAATCCGCTGCCTTTCCCGGGCGAGACAAGGCGAAAAGGCAACGTAAAAAGGGAAACCAAGCGAAATCCGATGCCTTTAGGGCTGGCAAGAAGTAAAAAAGGCAGCGAAAATCGAGGAAGACGCCGAAATCCGATGCCTTTCCCTGGCGAGACAAGGCGAAAAGGCAGCGTAAAAAGGGAAACCTAGCGAAATCCGCTGCCTTTAGGGCTGGCAAGAAGCAAAAAAAGGCAGCGAAAATCGAGGAAACCGCCGGAATCCGATGCCTTTCCCCGGCCTCACAAAGCCAAACAAATAAAAAACACCAAAACAGGTTGTCTTTGCAAATGAACTATGTTATACTAAATGAGTAATTGGAAATCAAGATTTCTTACAAGTACATTTCGTACAAGAATTCACACAAAACAAAATTAAATAGAAAGCGGGGAATTTGATGGAGAGAAAAATCTTACAGAGAATGGAACAATTGGAAAAAATCAAGAAAGGTCTTGAAAAGAGATTACAAGGGGTGCAGATTCGAAAGGTGGAATGTAAAAAAATTCGTGGACATTACCGCTATTATTTGGATCAGAAATATGTCGGGAAGCAGGAAATCACGGCACTTAAGCGGTTGGTTGAAGAGGAATATTATGCAAAACTGCTTCCGGAAATAGAAAAGCAAATTGCAAATTTAAGGAAGGCGTTGCGAAATATTGATGAATTCAACTTGGAAAAAATATACAATGATATGCACGCGGGGAAAAGGAAATTGATTACGACAGGGATTTTGAGCAGGGAAGAAAAGATTCGTAGATTTGCGGAAGAAACCTATGAAGGGAAGCCGATTGAGGATGATCGGACGGAAATTTATACCAATAAAGGCGAGCGGGTTCGGTCAAAATCGGAAAAGATTATTGCGGACCATTTTGAGAGACGGGGGATTTTGTACCGATATGAAAAGCCGGTATATTTGATGGTGGATGGACAGATGAAACCATTTTATCCGGATTTTACGGTGATGAATAAGCGGACGGCGAAGATTTTTTATGTGGAACATTTTGGGATGATGGATGATAGTGTTTATTACAATGGAACATTGCGGAAATTGGATATATATGAGAAAAATGACATTTTGATCGGGCGGGATCTTTTGATGTTTCATGAAACGGGGAAAAGGGCATTAGACATGAAAAATATAGATAAATATATAGATGAGTATATGGTGTAGTGGAATTTCCTGTATTGATAGAAGCAAGATGCCAGCCGAATCAAAACTTCCAAGGATTGACAGAGATAGCACAGAAATAGTATACTGATGATAAGTAAATTTTAGAGGAGGCAGATTCATGATTCGACACATTTTGTTTTGGAACTATACAGAGAAAGTAAAGGAAAAGCATGGCGAGGAAGAAGCACTTCGGTTTATGCAAGATTCAGTGGTGACGATGAATGGAAATATTGACGGACTTTTGCAGGCGGAAATTGGAAAGAACATCGCAGGCGGATACGACCTTGTCTTTTATGCCGAATTTACAGACGAAGCGGCATTGAAAGCATTTATGAATCATCCGCTGCATGTGGCGCACCGTGAACGCTGCAAAAATATCGTGACGGACCGGCTTTGCGGTGATCTGGTGACCGGAGACAACAGATAATTAGTAGTTGTAGAAGAGGGGGAGACGCATGGATTGGAGACGTTTATCAATTTTTGCTCTGGCAGGGGTTTTGTGTTTAGGAGCGGTTTCCTGTGGAAAAAAGGAGACAGAACAGACGCAGGAGCAATCGCAGCAGATCAAGGATGAGATCAAGCCGGCATCTAAGCAGGCTTATGAAGAGTGTCAGGATGCCATTGATTATTTTTGCAGTATGATGGAAGTTAAAAAACAGCAGTTAAATCTTATTTTTAACTTTAGGACGCACAATGGGGCGTATTCCTATGATATCGGTGTGGATGGAAAACAGGATTTGACGGGAACCTACATATTTTTTAAGGATTGGGACAAAACAACCGAAAATTCTAAAGAGGAAACATGGTCAATCGCCAGGAAGGTTACCGAAGCGGAAAAGAAGGAGCGGAATCTGGAAAAAGAACTTGGCTATCAGTGCAATAAAAATCTTTATGAAGAACTGAGTTTCGAAGAACCGGAAGCGGATCCGGAGGCAGTAAAATTGTCAATTGATGAATCTACCGCAAAGAAGTACGATGAAAAGCGATTGGGGATGGGCGATATCTGGGAGTGCTGGAGTGGGTTTATCGATCAAACAGACCATTTTGCGGTGTCATATTATGGGGACACTTCCGGATGGAAGACGGGACAATTTAATGGAAAAAAATGGAAAATAGAACAGCATGCGGTATTTGGGGATGGAGAGTATTACCATTATGATGCCGGGGCAGGACTTTTGTGGTATTTCGACGGGAAACGTTTGATGGCAGGGGATGAGAACGGAAAGACATTGTACGATTTCACTATGTCAGAATGGTATAAAAAGAATCATTTGGAGAAAGATCCGACAGACAAATATAATATTGTGCCATTGACAAGGGAAAAGGCGATATTTAACTGCAATCTGGAATCCAAGGAAAAGCAGGCATCATATGTCGTTGATTTGAAGACCATGAAGATTGAAAGAAGTTTTGATGTGGCAATGTATGGCAGTTATTATGATGGCATTTTTTACAACTTTGACAATGATAAAAACATATTGGAAATGATCGATGTGGAGACGGGAGAGACAAAGGAAAAGCTGGATTATTCGGCGATTTCAGAGGGGATACCGGAGAGCATCCATTATCGGAGTTACAATGAGGAAATGCAGGAATTGGATTATTTGGAATACTGGAAAGGGGATGAACCGATCCGGTATTGTGTCAATGAGAATACCGGCGAAGTCTATTTTTCCTATTTTAATGGGGTATTTCATTATAACAAAAAGACAAAAACACTGGAAAAAATTGTTGATTCAAAGAATCAGAAGCTTTTTCCGGATATGCATGGAGAGTTCCAAGTCGGTTCGGATGGGAAGATTTATATGCTCGGATTTCTGGGCGGCGGTGACGACGAAGGGCCGATTGATTTCTTATATATGACGCCAAAGGAAAAGGATTAGGTGCGTAACGATTCAGGACTATCCCTTCACCGTGGCCCTGAATCGTTTTATATTAATGGTGTCATGTATAACGGAAGAAAAAGAATCCCATTTTCTTCTTTCAGATCATTGGGGTGAAGCACATAAGGAATGTGCAGCTGCTCTTTGTATTTTTCTTTAAATTTACGCAGGGAAGTCAGCGTATAATTTTTACTTGATTTCACCTCAATTGGTGAAATATTATGGCGGTTGCTGATCTTGCTTTTTGCGGTCAAAAAGTCGATTTCCATGCGGAGACTTGCATCGTCGCGGGAAGGATTGGAATAAAAATACAATTTATGGCCGCTTGCCGTAAGCATCTGGGCGACAATATTTTCCATAATCATTCCTTTATTTACTTCCAATTTGTCAAATAAAAGTTTCTTATAAATTTCTTCACTTACCAATCCGTTTTCATCAAAAGCATGGCTGATCAAAAGACCGGTATCTGCCATATAGCACTTCAATGTCATGCGATGCATATTCAGCTTCAATCCGATATTTGGTGCTGTCGAATTGTAGCAGATATTTGTAATCATGGCATCAGAAAGCCAGAATAAAGCATCCTTATATTCCCGGAAACGTGCCTCCTTCTTCAAAGAGGAAAATTTGAATTTTGTATCATGTTTCTGTAACTGGGCAGGAATGGCGTCAAAAATCTGGGCTACTTTCATCTGATAACCTTCTGCGTGTTTTATGATATCTGCCCGGTAAAGTTCCAAAATATCCCGCTTAACACAGTCGACTTGGTCAAAATCGTGCGAATTACGGTAAGTTTTTACAGCCTGCGGCATCCCGCCGATGATAAGATATTGGCGGAAATAGTCCATAGTTTTGCGGTGAAGCACTTGCCCCATAGGCTTTTTTTCCTCAAAACAAAGGCGAATAAAATCCATCAGTGTATCGTTGTCGAGCGCCCATAAAAATTCTTCGAAATCCAAAGGGTACATTTTCATATGGCGTTCTTCGGAAGGAATGACGATGTCTGCAACATTTTTCTTAATCGTCATCAGGGAACCGGTTTCAACATAATCATAACGCCCGTCTTCGACAAGATATTTGATGGCAGCGCGTGCTTTGGGAAACAATTGAACTTCGTCAAAAATAATCAAACTTTCACGTTCATAGAGTTTTACTCCATAAAAGTTTGATAAATAGAGAAAAAACATATTTAAGTCGTTTAAATAATGAACAAAAAGATCTGTAATTTCAGCAGGCGCACGGTTGAAGTCAATAAGAATATAACTTTTATATTCCTTTTTGGCAAACTCCTACGCAATATAACTTTTACCGACACGCCTTGCACCATCGATCAATAAGGCAGTACGCCCATTTTCTTCTTTCCATTTCTGCATGGAATCATAGATTTTTCGTTTCATGATATACCCCTCCTTACACGAAAACGAGATTTTTATAAGTATAGTATATCACGAAAACGAGTTTTTTAAAACCACAAAATTATACGAAAACGAGATTTTCTTACAGATTATTCAAAAACGCTCTCGTTGCGTTCTTGTTTCGTTGTAGCGAATATGGTATAATCTGAAAAACGAAACTTTGGAATAGAATATATAAGGAAAACAGATGCGGAAAATTGATCAAAATGCTGAATCAATATTGCCGCAGATAAAAGGAGAATCAATGTGAAAATAGCAGTATTTTTCCCGGGAATCGGGTACCGTTTTAATAAACCATTGTTGTATTACAGTAAAAAACTGGCAAAAGAATGCGGGTATGACACCTTTTTGGAAGTGGATTACCGGATCAAGAAAACAACGAATATACGCGGAAATGCGGAGAAAATGAGAGAAGCTTTTGACGAAGCCTGCGAGAGTGCGGAGAAATTTCTTGCGCCGATCCTGTGGCAGGAGTACGACGAGATCGTATTCATATCCAAAAGCATTGGCACAGCCGTAGCAGCACATTTTACCAATGTTTACCGGTTGAAAGCAAAGCAGATTTATTATACACCGCTCGCACAGACATTTTTGGCAAATCCGGCGCCGGGCATCGCTTTTTGCGGCACCGCGGATCCGTGGGTTCCGGATGTCGATAACGTGATCTATCAGTGCGCGCAGGCGCAGATCCGAAGTTCCCGGATCGAGGGGGTAAATCATTCGCTCGAAACCGACGACACGTTGGAAAATATTGACATCCTACGTGAGGTCATGCAGGAGACAAAGAACTATTTACAGGAGTAAGGTAAAGGAGATGTACTGCAGTTCGTCGTGGAGCGCGTTTGAGATCATCAGCGCGCCATTGTGCTTTTTCACAATGTTTTGCAGGATGGAAAGCCCAAGCCCGTGTTTTTCCGCCTCGACGGTTTTGGTCGTATATCCCCTTTTCAATATTTGTTCGCGAAATGCGTCGTTGACGGTCTCTCCCGGATTGTCAACGACGATTTTTATGCCCTCCGTGCCATTGTGGTGCGAGGCATGGATCGACACATAGATGTTATCGCCGGGGCTGCTCGCTTCCAGCGCATTGTCCACGAGAATCCCGACCGCATCGACCAGTTCAAATTCACTCGCCCGGCAGCAGCACATGGGATCCGCAATATGAAAATGAATCGTCATCCCCTGCTCTGCGGCCTGGCAGTGTTTGTGGTACAAAAGGGCGGCAAGCAGCTTATTTTCAAGGCGAAGCAGTGAAGAGGGAAGAAGACTTTCCTGCAATTCATTGGTATAATTTGACAATGCTTCGGAAATCTTTTCATTGTCACTGTCAACGTCGATCAAATGCAGGATTGCTTGAATCGTGTTATTGTGGCCGTGCTGCGTCTCCCGCACTTTTTGAATCAGGTTGTCGAGAACTGGCAGATATTGCTCATAATAATGCAGTTCCACCGTGCTGCGGCGGTTAATGAGGATCTGCTGGGTAAAGACCAATCCGGAAATCAGGATAAGAAATACGATTAAAAAGTTTTTAACAAAATGCGGAATATAAGTAATCTCCGTGTTCAGGCTGCACAAAAGAGCCAGCACGGCGAGAAAAAGAAGGATAAAATAACTGATAGAGATGGGAATTCGGCATAGGCTTTTAAAAAGCCGGCGAACAGGCAAGTGCCTGATGACCAAATATTGGAAAACAGAACTGATAACGGCAATTCCAAAGGAAAGCCAGGCAGAACCGAGGATGAGTTGTGGATCCCAAAGAAGATAGCACACAAATAGAAACGGCATATTGAGAAGAAGCATAATAAAATAGCTGATACATATTGACAAAAGGGCGTGAAAATACCGGCATCCGGTGATGATATGCAATGCGAGGGAAAAGATTCCAAGCAACAGAAAAAGGGATGGGAGTACCCAGTTATTGTTGAAATTCTGGATGAGAAAAATGGGAATCCACGAAAGAAAAAATGTAATAAGGGTTCGCCGGTTCCTCCATTTTTCAAGTGGCAGCTGTAGTATAAACAGACAACTTGCAATAAGGACAATCTGCTGGTAAAGAGATGAAAAAATCGTTGCAATAATATTATTCATAGCTATTCTCCTGTCTTATTTTTCTGAAAGTAGGCTTTGCTTTTGATAGTACGGCTTAGCGGGATGTGCATGCCGGCACCTTCCAGTTCGATGTAGTGGTTGATAAAATCATAATTCCGTGCTTTTTCCGTGTTCATGATGTATGATTTATGGCACCGGACAAAGTGGGAAGGCAGTTTGCCAAGCAGTTCTGTCATGGAGAACTGACGCGATCGAACTTCGTATTCACCTGTAAAATAATGGAGATAACGTCCTTCCGAATGCACATAAAGGAGGCTGTCCAGACTAAGGGCATGGTAGATTCCTTCGGGATCGCGTACATAGAGCTGCTCGATATGCGAATCAAACAAGTCGTCTAACTGCGTAAACAATTCCTCTTTCGTGTATGGCTTCAGCAGAAAAGCAAAGCAGTGAAAGGTGTTCAATGCCTGTTTCAGATAATCGCCATACGATGTCACGTAAATAAGCGGAGTGTGGCGGTAAGCGGAAGTTTCCTGCAAAAAACGGCTGAATTCCAGCCCACCATGGTCCTTATCGTCTTCCTTGAGCGAAATGTCAAGAAAAAAAGCAAAAACCGGTGGATGACCCACAAGTGCTGCCCTGGCTTCCGCGATAGAAGCTGCTGTCAGAATCTGCAGAGAAATGCTCCGCCGTCCGGCATATTCGTTCATCCACCGGCACAGAGATTCCCGTTGCAACATGTCATCTTCCAAAATAAGTATTGTACGTTTAATCATATCGTTTCCCCCGCTAGTAATGTTATCAATCATTGTAGCAAAATTACCACAAAAAGTAAAATAAATTTTAAAATTGTGGGAGTAGGTGTCCTGAATGGTTACAAATTATGTCGAAATGATACGAAAATATCTGCCATTTATGACAAAATATACACCGTTCATGACCGATTTTTCACAAATACTATGCGGAAAATTGTCAGGATGTTACAATATTTGCGGATTGAGCGTGTAGAGAAAGGGCTCAAATAGAAAGATTTTATCATACAGAAATAAGAGACAGGTACACTTGGAGAGCGGCCTGTCTCTTGTTTCTGTAGTTTTGTGTTCAAATAGAATTGAGTAAGCGTAAATCTGTCGTCAATCCGTGTCATTTCGGGTGATTGCGAGATAAAATTCCCGCGAGATAGCCATCAAATGATCCTTTTGTGAATCCGACAATGATTGTAAATAAAAGGCAATCATGTCGAGGCTTTCCTGATCTCGTTTACTTTTCTGCGATGCCGAAGTCTCGGATTTCCCAAGAAGAATGTAATCGGCAGATGCATTGGTCGAACTGCAGATTTTGTACAATGTCTTGGTCGTCAGACTCTTATTTCCACGTTCCACATCACTCAGAAAACTATCCGATATGTCACAAAGATCACTAAAGCGTTCTCTGGTATATCCCATATTTTCGCGGATTGTTCGGATACGAGCTCCCACCGTTATGTTTAGTTCATCTTTGACCATAATGGCAATCTACCTCCAAATCAATTGAATAAGTGAAGAAACTCGTTTCTATCTTTATAGAATAGCAAACAGGGTACGTTTTGTACACATTCTAAAGAGTTATGCAACACATTCTATAGAGTTGACAAAAACAGACAAATCTAGTAAAATATTAGGCGGAAATACCATAAATGAGCATATCCAAGAAGTGCTGGGACATGTGAAATGCTGGGAAATGGAAATGTTAAATTTTTATGAATTTGTTGGAAAGGGGCTAAAATGCGTATAAAAGTAGCATTTTTAGAAATGGATTCAAAGTATCTAAATAAGGTGGTTTCGGCGTTAAATGAAAAATTTTCAAACCACGTTGAAGCATCTTCGTTTACGAATCCAAAATACTTAATAGAGTATTTAAACGAAAATCGAAATGCAGTTGTGCTTGCAAAAGAAGGGCTGCCAATTGACTTTAGTAAAATTCCATCGGAAACTTCATTTGCCTATTTGGTAGAAGCATATGGAGTGGCAGAGTGTAATGGACAAAAGGCCATATGTAAATATCAAAAAGTAAGTGATTTGTATAAAGACATTTTAAATGTTTTTTCCGAAAAAGAGTCAAATAACTATCGACTACAAGGAAAAAAAGAGTCAGAAAATGTAATTGTGTTTACTTCTCCGAAGGGAGGAACTGGCTGTACTACGACGGCGTGTGCTTACGCTTTAAGAAAAGCAAGAGAAGGGAAAAAAGTGTTTTACCTGAATTTAGAGGAACTGGGAACTGTTTGGATGAATTTTACTGCAGACGGTAAATATACGATGAGTGATGTTCTCTTTACGGTAAAAAGTAAAAAGGCAAATATTTCCATAAAATTGGAAATGTATCTTCAGGTGGACAAAAGTGGAGTTGAATTTTTTGACAGTTGTCGTAACCCGTATGACATATTTTCTATGAAAGAGGAAAATTTAAAAACTATATTTGAAGAATATTTGTTTACGAAAGATTATGATTATATTGTGATCGATACGAATTTTGTCATGCGAGACAGTTTTAAACTCTTAATTACGCAGTATGCAACAAAAGTAATCTGCTTGGGAAATGGCAGCGCGAATGCTAATGAAAAGATACGGAAAGCTGTTGGGGTTTTTCAAATGATGGAGAAGGAAAGCGAATGTGCGATTTTGAACAAAACACTGGTTCTCTATAATAATATGAGTAATCGACCGGATTGTTCAATCATTGAACAGCCGGTTGCTACACTTGGCGCAATAAATCGCTTTGGTGGAGCAACACAGACACAGATTATGGAAGAGATTGCAAAAGAGCAGTTTTGGGAAAATGTATAAAAGCAGGTGAAGGGAAATGAGTAATTATAGTAATGATGAAATAGTAAATTATCTAAAAAATTACATATTTGACAATTTTAATTTAAACGAATTGTCAGATGAAGAATTAGAGGAAAAAATTGCTGAATTAGTTCAACAGCAATTTGCTGGACAACTGTTATCTCTTGATGAAAAAGTGAAACTTGTCAATCAAGTGTATAGCTCTATTCGAGGATTTGGCATATTGGATACTATTATGAGCGATGATGACATCACAGAGGTAATGATTAATGGTCCGGAAAATATTTTTATAGAAAAATCCGGTAAATTAATCCGATTAAAAGAACATTTTGAAAGCGAGAGGCGCTTAGAGGATGTAATTCAGCGTATTGTTGGAATGGCGGGGCGTGAGGTAAACCAGGCAAATCCTATTGTAGATACACGTCTTCCAGATGGATCGCGTGTGAATGTTGTACTTCCTCCGATTGCGTTGTGTGGGCCGACCGTAACAATTCGTAAATTTTCAAAAACACCGATGACAATAGATATGTTGATCCGGTATGGTTCTATTACGCGAGAAATTGCAGAAAAACTGGAACTTTTAGTTCGAGCTAAATTTAATATTTTTATTAGTGGTGGTACAGGTTCCGGAAAAACAACATTTTTAAATGCACTATCAAATTATATACCAAAAGATGAAAGAATTATTACAATTGAAGACTCCGCAGAACTACAGATAACAGGAATTGATAATTTGGTTAGTATGGAAACGCGTAATGCAAACTCATCAGGAGCAGGAGAAATCAATATCCGCGATCTGATTAAGTCATCGCTGCGTATGCGACCGGAACGAATTGTTGTAGGAGAGGTTCGTGGAGGTGAGGCTTTAGATATGCTTCAGGCGATGAATACCGGTCATGATGGAAGTTTGTCTACCGGTCATGCAAACTCGACAAAAGATATGCTTAGCCGTCTTGAAACGATGGTATTGCAAGGGGCAGAAGGGCTTCCGCTGGAAGCAATTCGTCAACAGATTGCGTCGGCGATTGATATTATTATTCATTTGTCAAGATTGCGTGATAAATCAAGAAAAACAATGGAAATTACAGAAGTTGTAGGATATCGCAATGGAGAAATTTTGTTAAATCCGTTATATCAGTTTGTAGAAGATGCGGATACATCAATTCAACATGTGTCCGGACATTTGCAAAGAACAGGAAATAAACTGCAAAATGACTTTAAGTTAAAACTAATGGGTTATCAAGGAGAGTGGTAAAAATGTTTAAGAAGAAGGAAAAAGAGCCGGCTTATTATATGTCAGCGACACAGATGAAAGTCAGCAATTATCGTGTATATAAGATGTCCTTTTGGGAACAGCTGGTTTACTCTATTTTGGTTTTTGGAATTGGAGCAGTAGCAGGGTATTTGTTTTATGGTGGATTGGCAACAGATGAATATGGCAGTCCGACGACCATGACATACATATTAAACATTGTTATATGTGTCGGAGTTGGAGTGGTTGCATTAAAACTTGCCATGCCTGTGATTACCAATTCTTTAAAAGAAAAGCGCCAGAAAAATTTGAAATTACAATTCCGTGATATGCTGGATTCGCTGGCTACATCATTAAATTCGGGTAAAAATGTAATGGATTCTTTTCAGAGCGTTGCTCAGGATCTGCAGATTCAATATGATGCAGATGCAGATATTTTACATGAATTAAATGTAATTTTAACAGGAACATACAACAATATTCCAATTGAAAGCTTGATTGAAGATTTTGGAAAACGGAGTGAAGTAGAAGACATTGAAAGTTTTGCTAATGTATTTGAAATATGTTATCGGCAAGGTGGGAACTTGAAAGATGTTATCAATAATACTCATCTGATTTTGAATGAAAAGATGGAAATTGAAGACGAAATAAGGACGATGGCAGCAAATAATAGTTTGCAGCAGAAAATTATGATTGTAATACCGGTCTTTCTTGTAGCAATCATTAAGTTGATGAGTCCGGAATTTGCAGCAAATTTTGCTACACCAGCAGGAATCATAGCGACGACAATTGCTATTGTATTATTTGTTATCGCTTACTTTGTAGGAAAGAAAGTTTTGGATATTAAACTTTAGGAGGAGAATGATGCTAGGATTATCGATGACACAGTTAGTGACAATGTCAATAGGAAGTGTACTGCTGTTGATATGGCTTATTGTATTTGCGATTAGCAATAAGTATGCACCTATGTTTCAGGGACTTGATGAGAAAGAGTATCCTATGAAAGAACTGTATTGTTTTGGGTATGGATTATTGGAATTATTTCATTATTCCTATAAAAAACAAAAACACCGTGATTTAAAACAACAAATCAGCATCTTTTATGAAAAAAAATATGCAGATTTTTATCTTCGTGTTATTTATGCACAAAAAATTACATATGCAGCGACATTAACAGTATTATCCTTTATCTTATATGGAATTACCGGAGAAATTGCAGCTTTGATTGTAATGCTCATGTTTGCAGGATTGGCTTATTACTATTTTGGTAATCAGATTCATGACAAGATTCAAAAAAGATCAGATGAAATGATCTCTGATTTTTCGGAAGTCGTTTCGAAGCTGGCCTTATTGACGAATGCCGGAATGATCATGCGAGATGCTTGGGAATATGTTTCTGGGACAGGAAATGCCGTCATTTACGACGAAATGCGGCGTACTATGGATGAAATGAAGAATGGAATTCCTGAAGTAGAGGCGTTCCGTATGTTTGGAAACCGTTGTGTGCTTCCGGAAATTAAAAAATTTACGGCAACAATTGTACAGGGAATGTTGAAAGGAAATGCAGAACTGGTACGAATGCTCACAGAGCAGAGCAGCGAAGTATGGAGAACGCGAAGACAGCATGTAAAACAACAGGGTGAGGCCGCGGAAAGCAAATTAATGATACCGATGTGTATTATGTTTGTGGGTGTGCTCATATTAATTGTTGTTCCGGTGTTTTCCAATATAGGATAATGAAATATGAATATATACAGAACTATTCTGTTATATATAAACAAAAAATGAGGAGGTGAAAGGTATGAATGAACAATTAACAGCTTTGTACATTAGAGCATCCATTTTATCAAGAAATGCGAAAGATAAGACAAAGGAAATGATTAAGAATATTTTTGTTGATGAAACAGGAGGTCTTAATGTAGTAGAAATTGTGGTTCTGATTGGCGTGGCTGTACTTTTAGCAATTGTATTTAAAAACCAAATTGCGGGAGTATTAGAAACACTTTTTGGCAAAATTAACGGAACTGCAGGTGGTGCAGTAGAAAACACTCCTGTTCCACCAAATAATTAACAAAAATAATACGTCCGGAATAGGCAGTTATATTGTCTGTTCCGAGATGTATTCAAATTCCAAGGGGAGACCAACATGAAGAAAGAAAAACTAAGAAAACTATACCAAAAACTAAAAAGTGAAAATGGAGCAGTTATGATTGTGGAAGCGAGTTTTGTATTTCCCATCATGTTCTATGTGATTTTTTTCCTGATATTTTTTGGAAATATGTATGTGATTAAATCTGCCGTCTCCCGCTATACGTCTACTGCAGCAATACGTGGAGCAGAATATTATTCCAATCCATGGGTGAAACCGGTGACAGAAGAACTGCAAGGAAAGGATGTTCCGACAAAAAATGACGATGTGCGGCCTTATCGACACATTTTTACGAGTAGAGAGATACAAAACACTGTGAAAGAGGAATTGGATCAAAACATAAAAAATTATGCTGGAGGTTTTTTCTCAAAGATGGAACCGGCGGATGTAGAGTGTAAAACAGAGTATAAAAATTATGTGCTATATTCTACGTTTACGGCAAAGACAAAATATAAGGTTTCCTTTCCGATTAAGTTCATATTTCAAAACAATATTATGACGATACCGTTTGATGCTTACGAAACAGTAACAGTAGAAGATGGAAGTGAATTTATCCGTAATACAGATATGGCGGTTGATTATTATCAGCAAAGTAAGCTAAAGGAAAAGATAGATGAGGCGCTTGGAAAAGTAAAAGAGATTTTTTCAAAGTTTAGTAATTAGCGAGAAAGAGGAAGTGGAGAAATGCGTTTATTTCGAAAAAACAATGGAGCAGTATCCGTATTTTTAGTAATCATACTTGTACCTGTGCTGGTAGTGACCAGTCTTTTTGTGGACGTTGCGCGTATGCACCTTGGACAGGCGGTTGTAGATTCTGCAGGGGATCTTGCCTTGAATACAGCAATGACACAATTTGATTCTGAGTTAAACGAGTATTATGGATTACTTGGAACATGTAAAAATAAAGACGAATTAAAAACGTTATCAAAGGATTTTTATGAAAAAGCATTGGGAAGTGCTGGGCTGACAAAAGAACAGTCTAAAAATATGGCAAAGGAAATGATTGGCTGGTTTGATAAAGACCCGGAAAATGTAAGCGATTTGATGAATATTAAAAGTGTTCAAGATTCCTTTGATTTAAGCACAATTGATAATAGTGGTTTTAATAATCCTGCGATTGTTAAAACACAAATTGTAAACTTCATGAAATATCGAAGCCCAATCAATGGAACATTGAATATGTTGAAAGCTTTGCAGGAAATTAAAGAAAAGACAGATAATAGCAAAGAAGATGCAAAATTAATTTCAGAAAAGACGGAGATGTGTGAGGCAGAGAATGACCTTTTGGAACAATTAAATCAAATGTATCATTATATGTGTGATTACGAACAACAATCTGCTGGAGAACAGATGAAAGTTTCTGACCCAAATGGAATGCAGGAGATCATTATCGCATTAAATAATAATAAAAAAGATTTTTCTGAATTAGCAAAAAGTGCAGCTGTGAATTTTTTGTATTTGGATAGTGAGGTAAAGAATTTCAATCCTAAAGATAAAAAGTATGATATCAAAATACCACAGGCTAAAAAAGGAAAAACAATTAAAAGTGTTATAAAAGAGTTAACGGATAATTTTAAAGAATACGATGAAGTTAAGGAAAAACTGGATAGTGCAATCGATATTAATTCGGGGAATGCAGTTCGTGATGCAATTATCAAAGCCAGTAAGGTGCCGGAATTATATGAGGAATACAGTAAATTGCTAAATGAAATGCTGGTGTGGTACACGACCCTGGATGATTTCTCGGATGCGCAGAAAAACAGCCAGCCGGAATATCCTACAATATGTGCTGAATACGAAAAACGATACAACGCGGCAGATCCACTTGGAGAGAAAAAGGCGAGTTCTCCGACATCTTATTGGAAAGTACATGAAGGCAAAGTGAAAGGAGTAGGAGATAAGAGTGCCAAAGAACTTTATGATCGTGAGAGGACAAAATTAAACAGTAGAATAGAGGTGCAATGTAAAAAGATACAAAACATCTCTGGTGCACTAGGAAATTCTGTAAATGACATTGAGGGGGCAATTGATGTAATCAACGGAATTCTGAGAGATAATCTTTTGCAGAAATTTAAAGAAAAGCATAATACGTGGAGTGATCATATTGATTCACTAAAGGCACAAGGAAAAGAAACAGAGATAGTGCAGGCAGATGACAAAATGCGTGATGGAAGTGATAGGACCAATAATATGGATGGATTCCTTATTGCACAGTTGATGAAGTTGACGGATTCGGATCTTGGAAATTTAAGATCACATTTGGTGGCATTAAAATCACACTTAAGCAGTATTAACAGTAAGATTAAGCAAACAAAATTTGGAAACAAAAAAATAGTGGATATAAAATCAGATTCTTCCAATGATTTCGTTGAAATTATTAATAAACAATGGGAAACAAAAATCACGGAAGAAGAATTTGAAAATTCGTTTAATGATGTGAGCGGTTTACAAAATATTGTAGATTCTAGATTTGGAGATTTATATGAAGATCATATAGGGACGCAGTCATCAGATTGGATTACAAATGCAAATCAGAGTCCGGATGTCACAAATGAAAAGGGTTACAAAATTTGCGAAGAAATTTTTAGAATTTTCTCTGAAGACGAAGATGGGAAAAAGGAGGCGAATAAAAAGTACAAGAATTATAAAAAGAAACTAGATGAACTGGAAAATAAGGATGATTCGAAGAACTTAAACGATGACAATCTTCCAAGTGAGTATTTACCGGCAAAGGTAAAGCTGGAGAAAGGAAAGATTATAACAGAAGAGGGAAAAGAAGTCGAAGGCTCTGAACTTCCCTCCCAAAATGATAGTTCTCACGAAGTAGCATTAAAAGATGGAAAGAAAGCAAAAGATTTTACAAAGGCAGCAGATACTATGACAAGTTTTTTCGGAGGCTTGGCGAATCAACTGACTATGATGGCGACCGGACTGCGAGATGATCTTTATAGTGTGGATTATATTATGAGCATGCTAAGTTATGATACCTATGTGAACGAAGGATTATATAACACGGCAAAATCTATGAATAAAGATGTGAAAGATTTGGAAAAAACAGCATCTGCGATACGACAGAAAGAGGTTATTGATACTTGGACAGATGAGGCACTGACAAATACAGACAACAAAACTTTAACCAATAAAGTGATTTCACAAAAAAATAACTTTGCGTTTGGTGGAGAGGCTGAATATATTTTGTACGGAAAGTCAGATATTTCCAAAAATAAGGAAAAGTCTTATGGTACAATTTTTGCCTTACGATATGCATTCAACGCAGTTTATGGTTTTAAAGAATATTGGTCCAATGCGACCTTGAACGGGATTGCAGCTGAGATTAGCGCAGCTACTTACGGAATACTGCCGCCGGCACTAATTAAAATAGCGGTTATTCTTGCTATAGTCATGGCGGAAAGTATTTATGATATTGCATGTCTGAAGGTAGGAATGCCGGTGGTTATTATTAAGAGTAAGTCAACTTGGCATACGAAATTTGGAGAGGTGTTTGATACGGATGACAAACTGAAGGAAATAGATGGCAGCAGTTCGGATTCAGGTTCAATCACGGATGTTGCATTGCAATATAGCGATTATTTGAAAATCTTTTTAATGGTTTCTATGATAAGTGGAAATGAAAATAAGATTTACTTGCGGACGGCAGATGTTATTCAATGTAATATGTCTAAGATTACGGGAAAGGCATATGATTTGAGCACTGTAAAAACCTGGTTTACAGTTTCCTCCAAGATAGAAGTTACCCCACTTCTTCTTGATATGCCGTGGACAAGAGACGTTGAAGGTAATCCAAAAGATAACGCGGCATGGTATACATTAAATTACAGCCGTTCGAATGGATATTATTGATTAAAGAAAGGAAGTGAGAAGATGAATCTGAAAGATGAAGATGGAGCGATTATTATTGAAGCGACGTTGTCTCTTAGTTTTTTTATGTTTTTTATTGTGACTGTGTTGACAATTGTAAATATTTGTTATGTGCAATCCAAGATGTCCATAGCGGTAAATGAAACAGCAAAAGAAATTTCGCAGTATTCCTATTTATATGGTTTGACAGGTCTTAATAAAAAACAGCAGGATTTGGTAAAACAAGGGCAAGAGGCAAATGATAGAATGACAGATATTGTAGATAACGTTGGTGCGATGATGGATGGTGTTGAAAAGATTAAAGAAGATAGTGTGGCGGGCTATCAAGGCTTAAAAGAGAATCCATTAAATGCTGGAACGTGGAAAAATACAGGACAGTCGATCTATCAACAGATTCAAAGTGGACAGGGGAATATAAAGGCGATTGAGAGCCAGCTAAAAAGTATTGCGGACGATCCGGTTGCTTTTATTAAAAGTCTTGCGGCACTATTTGGAAATGAAGCAATTAATAAAGCAAGTTCTTATCTTATTGCGGCACCGGTTGCCAAGATTATGTCGAAAAGACATTTTAAATCTTCGGAAAACGAGGACTGTGAAACGTTTTTAAAAAGCTTAGGCGTAGTACCAAAAGGAAGTTCTTACTTAGATGGAATTAATTTTACCAAATCAGAACTTTTTGCGGATGGAGAAAATGATATTAAAATTGTAGCTGTGTATCAGGTAAAAGTAGTTCCGCTTTTGCCAATAAACATGCAATTTACATTTTGCCAGACAGCAGAGACAAAAGGCTGGTTTGGAGAATAACAGAAAGAGAGCAGACTATGGAAATTATTAAAATAATTGGATTAGCAGTGGCAGCTTTGTGTATGTATGCGGCAGGTTTCCTATATATACATAAGAAGAAAATAAGGATGATTTATCCGCTCAAGAGAAAAGAAAAAGTATTTGTCGGTATAACGGTATTGGTTATCTTGGCATTGTCTGTGACACTTGTTTATGGATTTGCGGAGACAAATTCTTTTCTGCATAACATGAGATTGCTTTTGTTATATGGAATCATATGTCCGATTGCATTTATTGATTATTACGATAAGATTATACCAAATAAACTTTTGTTATTTTCTGCATTCGTATGGCTGATAACGGTCGGAATTGAGGTGTTTGTGGATTCGTCTAATGTATATAATGATTTTAAATCTTCTATTATTGCAATGGCTGCAATTTTTGTTATAGGGATTGTATGTAAGGTGTTAGTGAAGAACAGTGTTGGGATGGGGGATATTAAATTGTTTATGATTATGGGATTGTTTCAAGGTACGACAGGAATGGCGGGAGCAATTTTTATCTCCTTGCTTGTTGCTTTTTTCGGCGCTTGCGGTATGTTGTTGACAAAAAGGAAAAACCGTAAAGATACAATTTCATTTGGACCATTTATTTTAATTGGAACTACGATTTCAATGTTTTTAACAGGAGTGTGAGAAAATGAAGTATAGATATAAAAATTTAATTCCGATTGTGCTTGTAATATTAATGGCAGCTGCATGGTATAAACTTATTGATACAACGGTAAATACACAAAAACAATATGATGGTTATCTGACAGCTGCAAGACAATATGCAAAAGATGGTGTCATTATAGATGCAATAACAAATTATGACAATGCAATTAATATTAAAGATGATATTTCCGTAAGAAAAGAAGTAGCAGATTTGTATTTTAATAATAATCGTACAGATGAAGGGTTTGACTATGTTGAAACTGTTTTGTCGACATATCCTAAAAATGTATCGGCTTATGAATATGCGATAACAAAATATAAAGAGAGTAATATGTACAGTCAATGTTTTAGTGTTTATAGCAAGGCAAAAAATTACGGTGCAGTAAATCAAACGATAGATAAACTTATGGAGGATATTCAGTATTCATATAAAGTGCTGCTTACTTCTGTATCTGAAGTTTCCATGTACAGTAATGATATGTGTGCTGTGCGAATAGGAGATTATTGGGGATTTGTAAGTGTAGCGGGAGAATTGCTTACTGATGTAAAGTACGCAGAAGTTGGAGATTTTGTTTCGGATAAGGTATATGTAAAAGAAGAAGATGGAACGGCGTACTTTATGGATTCTGCTGCAAATAAGCGTGGAGTGCTTCCAAATAATGTGGCGGTTCAAAAAGTAGGAAATGTACAGTCGGACTGTTATCCACTTGTAAGTGGAAATGGATGTGATTATTACAATCTCAATAAAACAAAGGTCCTTGGAACTTATGCAGATGCTACACCATTTTACAATGGATATGCAGTAGCAACGACAGAGAAGGGATGCGGTTTGATTGATACAAAGGGTAATAATATTGGCAACGATAACTATATTAAGACAGCAGTAGATGAAAGAGGGATTGCCACGGTTAACGAGCGAGTATTTTTTATGGAGGGAGATCATTGGTTAATGACATCTCTTGAAGGCGAAAAAATTGGACAAGATACGTTTGAAGAAGTAAAACCATTTTATAGTGATAATTCTTATGCAGCAGTAAAGAAAGATGGTAAATGGGGGTTCGTCGACAAAGAAGGAAAGGTGATAATATCGCCTCAATACGAGGAAGCACGTTCTTTTAGCTACGGATATGCAGCAGTAAAAAAAGACGGTAAATGGGGATTTATCGATACAAGTGGAAAAATTTGTATTGAACCTCAATTTCAAGATGCAATGGATATGAATTCAAAAGGAAATATATTTGTGAAAGAAAATGATGTATGGCAGTTGATTTCGCTGTACCGTTACAATTATTAAAACACAGGAGGTGGATAAAATGAATCCAATTAGCATTGTACCAACAAATCAAGGCGTTTATATTATTCATGAATTGGACATGTACGAGGTGATTGACAAATTGGTTTTTGGAATGATGAAAAATAATGAAATAACAGGATTATTGCCAATTGAGTATATGCAGAGTGATGAGAAACGAATTATAAAATATAATATCAGTGGCATGACAACGATTGAAAAATACATTGAGACTATTTTGAGTCGCCAAAAAATACTGGATTTGTTTCGGCAGTTAATTGAAATGTCATTACAGACAGAAGAGTATTTAATAGAAGAAAAATTGTTAATGCTTGGAATGAATACAGTATTTATTGAACCGACGACGGGACGCCTCGGTGTTGTTTGCCTTCCAATTGATGAGGTAGACTGCGGAATGGACATAAAAGGTTTATTTCAAGCAATTATGCAAAAAACACATTTCAATCCGAATGAAGACAGTAGTTATATAAATCAAGTTTCGCAGACGATTAACAGCAGCAAATTTAAGATGGAAGATTTCCAAAAACAAATAGCACAGTTGATAAGTGACTCTGTTCAAAGAACGGTATCAGACAGGTATAGCAGTGCAAATCAAGGTGCAATAGATGAAATGGCAGTTTCAATTGAGGAGATTGGCAGTGCGAAAGAATCAAATATAAATGTTCAGATACCACCGAAAACCGAACCGGAAAATAGTCAGAAACAGCAAGAAGTAATCAAACTGGAAAAGAAAAAAAAGAAGAAAAAAGGGATTTTTCAGAAGAAGGAAGAAAAATCAAGTGAAGAACAATATAGTAGTGATTTTGTGATTCCGGGTATGGAAATACCAAATTCAGAAAATATTACTTCATCATCAAAGGTAAAACCGATTGGCGGTATGCAGAATGGTTTTGAAAAAACTCCCGATTATATGCGGGATCTGGGACAAAACATTAGTGGAGAAAATCAGGCGGTTTGGATGCAGGATAATAAAAATAGTGAAGGTACGATGGTTTCAGATCATACAATTTATTTAAAACAGGAAGGCAGTGGAGCTGTATTTGCTACATTACAGCGTTGTCGCGATAACGAGATAAAAGCAGTTGAAGGAAATGAATTTTTAATAGGAAAGGATGCGGCAAAAGTTGATTATGCAATTTTTAATAATGAAACGATTAGTCGAGTTCATGCCAAAATAACGAAGCAGGGAAATGAGTATTATATTACAGATGCAAATTCAATGAATCACACATATGTGGATGGGGTGATTGTACCTCCTGGAGCTCCATTTAAGCTATCTAATATGAGCAAAATCCGCTTAAGTGATGAAGAATTTATTTTTCAAAAACCATGAGAAAGAGTGTGAAAAATGATTACATACGATTCAGTTACCGATAAAGGTGAGAGAAAAAAGAATGAGGACAGCATTGGTTTTATTCAAAAAGAAAATAGATCTGTTTTCATATTGGCAGATGGATTGGGGGGACACGGAAATGGAGATCTTGCATCTCAATTTGTAGTTTCCTATATAAAAAACTGTATCGCCCAAAATCAAGAAATGGAGATGCAGGAATGTATTTGTCAAAGTCAAAATGCTTTGCTTGAAAAGCAAAAGGAATTGAATGCGGGAAATTCTATGAAAACAACACTTACTGTTCTTGATATACAGCAGGGTTATGCAAAGCTGTATCATGTGGGCGATTCTAGGATTTATTTTTTCAGGAAAAATAAATTCATTCAGAGAACACTCGATCATAGTGTTCCGCAGATGTTATGTCAAACTGGTAGAATAAAAGAAAAAGATATTCGACATCATGTTGATCGAAGTAAATTATTAAGGGTTATGGGAACTCCATGGGAAACACCTAGGTTTTCCGTTTCTGAAAGAATTGAGTTAAAACCAAAGGACACATTCCTATTATGCAGTGATGGATTTTGGGAATTAATTGACGAAAAACAGATGATAAAGTTGCTAAAAAAATCATCTTCCGGTGGAGAATGGATTGAAAAAATGACACAGGAAGTTGTGAAAAATGGAGTTGGGACCAATATGGATAATTATTCTGCTATTGCAGTTATAAATAATTAAGAAATGAGGAAGTATTATGGCGATAGTAAAATGTAATAACGGACACTTTTACGATGATGCGGCTTATCATGGAAAATGTCCACATTGTAAGGTTGAAAGTGAACTTTTGAAAAAAGGAAGTGGCAGTGTTATCGAGGATGACAAAACAGTTGCAATGTCTTTGGATGATATCAATATCGTAACAAATTATACAGAAGAGCATGACAAAAGTATGTCGGAATCAGCACCTGCTTTGATGGGAAGACAAGATATAATGGGGGCTTTATTTGATCAAAAACTGGACACTTTAGAGGAAGAAGATAAGGATAAAACAGTTTCTCTCTTTAACGCAGCGAAAGCAGTAAATCCAGTGACAGGTTGGCTTGTTTGTACAAATGGAAAAGAAGCTGGCAAGGATTATCGTTTACATGCGGGGAAAAATTTTTTGGGGCGGTCCATGACTATGGATATTCCTATTGTAGGAGATAAAACGGTTGCAAGAGTAAAGCATTGTGCAGTTGTTTATGATCCTATGGAAAACCAGTTTTTTCTTTCTGCGGAAGAAGGAAATGTTGTGTATTTGAATGATAAGACAATAGAGAGTTATGTTGAGATAAAAGCAGATGATGTAATTCGGGTTGGAGAAACTGAATTAGTTATGATTCCATATTGTAAGGAGGAACGAAAATGGGAAAACAATTGATAAGAGTAGGAATAGTAATGATGTTTTTAGCAGTAACTGCAGTCTTTAATTTAAGTGATAATGTATATGCGAAAGAACAGTTAGAACAGGTTTATATTAATTCTCCTATAATACAAACATATATAACTGGAGAAAATGAAAAGGATTCTACTGAAATTGAACCAAATTTAACATTTGATGGCGATGAAATAAAATATAATTCCGATATACATTTTTTTGATAGTAAAAAGGATGGTGGAACGGAATACATTTATGCTATCGAAATATCCCAATATGTCACAAAAAAACAAAGAAAAGTAATAGCACAAACTTTGAAAAAGCAAATTGATAGTTTGCAAAGTGAAGATGCAGTTAAAATTTATGGATTTGGAGATAAATTTGCTGCAAAACCCGGAATTGAAATTGGAGTTAACGCCTCTAATGATCAAAAAAAACAGGCAAAGACCAAGGTTGATGTTTTGTTAAAACAAAAAGAAAAGACAAGTCATTTGTGGAATGCAGTTGTTAATGTTACGAATATTATAAATGCTGAAGGAAATTCACCACGAAGACGTGTGGTTGTTTGTGTGACAGGTGGGAATTATAAAAAGTCTACTAGTGATAATGATGAAAATACAGCAAGACAACAAATGAAAGAAATGAGTAAAAATGCGGCATTTTATATGGTGCAGCTTAAAACAAAATCAAAAGTAGATGGAAGCGAAGCTTCCGCATTTCAAGATAATGGAGGTATAAAATTATCTGAAAAATCAGGAATAAGTCTTAAAAAATGCTTTGAACAACTGAATTTATGGTGGAAAAAAACAATGGTAGCAACATTCCAGGCATCGGACAGTACCGTTTTCGATAAAAGTGGAGAAATTACTCTTACATTAAATGGAAAAGCTATTTGCGAAAATCAAAAAATTGCGCAAGCTTATAACTGGCAGGAAAACACAACGCAACCAACAGTAGAAAAATTAGTAAAAGAAACAGATAATTCTCTTTCCTTTATTTATAGTGAACCGATGAAAGGAGCAGAGGTCATCAAGAATTATACAGTTACGCGAAGTGATAATCAAAAAGTGGAAATAGAATCACTCAAATATGATGTTAAAACATATAAATGTGTTTTGACATTTGCACAAAACCTATTCACAGATGATTATAAGGTGGCAATCTCAAATGTTACAGATGTTGATCATTCGCCACATACAGTAACACCAACTGAATTAAGTGCACATATAGACGGGGTGAGTGAAAGTACATATAGTGTTCTTCAGTTTTTAAAGACATTTTGGTGGGCAATTTTAATTGGTACTATAATTATTATTTTATTAGTGGTGTATTTTGTTATCAAGAGTCATGGAGGTATTGTAGAGCAGGCAAGTGGAAAAATGGGATTTGGAAATGCAACGACAGTAACGGTTGGAATTTCAACACCAAAAACAAAAAAAATAATGCTGCTTATGACAGATTCTTATGGAAAGCAAAAAGAAATCGTATGTAATATTGACAGTAGTATTTTTGTTGGAAGAGATAAAATGTGTCAAATTCATACGGATGATGATAAGATGTCGCGACAACATTTTGCGATTGAATCTACACAGCTGGGCTTTTATATTATGGATCTCGACACATTGAATGGAACTACAGTAAATGGTGTACGATTAACAGAGAGACAGTTGTTGAAAGAGGGGGATGTGATTACAGCAGGCAGAGAAAAATTTGAATTTAGTATTTATAAGGAGAGTGAGAAGCGTGATTTGGAATAAATCAACACCAGGTGAAAGGACACCTGCACAACATCATTACGTGGAAAGAAAAGTTCCTCAATTACAGACATTTTCTTTTTCTCATCAGGGAAAGCGAGCATATCAACAAGATGCAGTGTATGTGTCCGGTAGTAAAATATTGTCAGCTAATAAAAAAACAAGAGTGCTTGGAATTGTCTGTGATGGAATGGGTGGAATGGCTGATGGTGGAAGAGCTGCAAGAATTGGAATACAGATGATGTATAACGATTTTAAGCAGATTGAAAAAGTACAAGATGTTAATATTCCGGCTTTTCTTGAACAGGAAGTGAGAGGAATAGACCAAGTTATTGCAGAACTTCCGGAAGAAGATGGACATGGTTCAGGATCAACAGTAGTTGCTGTAATCGCAGAGGATAATCATTTATACTGGGTATCTGTGGGGGATAGCCGTATTTATATAAAGCGAGGAGCACAAATGAAACAGATGACCAGAGATCATAATTATCTGCTTCGATTAAGTGAGATGGTTGCAAATGGAGAAATGTCTTTACAAGAAGCACAGGCCCAACCACAGAAGGAGGCATTAATTAGTTTTCTTGGAATTGGTGGTTTAGAATTAATAGATATCAATTATACACCTTTTGAATTAATGCCGGGTGATGTAGTGATGCTTTGTAGTGATGGTATTACCAAGACATTATCGGACGAACAAATATGGGAAATTATAAACAGTCCTACAAGTAGTATGGAGAAAAAAGCGGAAACACTGGTTATGACAGCAGTACGCACAAATACAAGATCTCAGGATAATACATCAGTAGCGATTGTACAATATGACAATATGATAATAAACAAACATTAAGGAGGCAATTATTATGAAGTTAATTCGTTGTAACAATGGACATTTTTATGATCAGGACAAATTTGGAACATGCCCAAATTGTAATGCAAACACAGCAGATACAGTAACCGAGGCATTTACACCTATGCCGGGAGTACAGCAGGTACCTCCTGTACAACAACCGAATTTTCAAGCACAGCAGGAACCAAATTTTGCTGCCCCATCAGAAGATGCAACTGTAGGGTTAGGATTTGAAATCCCAACCGTAGGACAACAAAATGTAGGATTTGTTGAGCAGGTAGTAAGCACAAATAATTCTGAACTGCCAAAACAAGAACCGGAGATTCATTACAATACGGATCCTGAAGCTTTTGTATCTCAAGAATTGGATCGAGCATTGAATCAATCAAATGTGACAATACCATTGAATCAACCACAAAATGTAGCAATGAGTCAGTCTTTAGGTGAGGCTATCGCGCAATCGAAGCCGGTACAACCTAGTGTACAACCTATGGATTTCAATGTACAGCCACAGATTATTAATAATTTTAATGTACAACCTCAGGAAGATGATGATTATACGGTAGCTATCACACCTGGGGGGCAAAAAGTCGGAACAACCGGCTTAAAACCTGTTGTTGGATGGTTGGTATGCCTAAGTGGAAAGCATCTTGGAAAAGATTTTCGTTTGGTACAGGGGAAAAATTTTATTGGACGGGATGCACATATGGATGTCTGCTTGGAAGGAGAAAAGACGGTTTCAAGAGAAAAACATGCCCTTATTGTATATGAGCCAAAACATCATTTGTATTTGATTCAGTCAGGTGATTCTAAAGAATTAACTTATGTTAATGATAAAGTGATTCTTGAATCAAAGGAACTGCATGCTTATGATGAAATTTTGTTGGGGGACGTTAAATTGCTTTTTATTCCTCTTTGCAACACAGATTTCAACTGGACTGAAGTTATGGAGCAGAGTGAGGAAGAAAGGTAATCATATGCGATTCGTTGATAAGTTATTTGCAAAAAAACATGTAGTAGAAGAAAAAGAAGACGTTGTAAAGGAAACAAAAGAAGAGACTGATAATATAGAGATTGCAGAAAATTGTATTGATTATGATAAGGACATTGAAAGTCAAATTAATACTATGGAGCAGAAAATTTATGATGAATTCCATATTCCGCGCGGTATTATGCGCGGAATAACAGGAATGTATGCCGGCGGTGAAATTGATCTCACAAAAGGAACCATCATAGTTGGGCGTGATCCTATGCGGGCAAATCTTGTATTTGATGAACAGTATACAAAAGTCAGTCGTAAGCACTGTGAATTACGATATGATAAAAAAGAAAAAGTATTTTATATTAAGGATTATTCCAGCAACGGCACATTTAAAAACCAAAGTGAGAATTGTTTGCCTCAAAATATGGAAATATCGTTAGAGGTGGGGACTATTTTAGACATAGGTGATGAGGGCAACAGATTTATTTTGGAGTAATACAGATAAGGATGGAGAATGAATATGTCAAATGAGTTATGCATGAATTGCTTTAATGTAAAAGGAGCAAAGAGTAAGTGCCCATTTTGTGGATATGAGGAAGGAACTCCTCCAGAACAGGCATTTCATCTTGTTCCCGGAACGGTAATAGCAAATCGATATTTGATAGGTACCTGTATTGGGTTTGGAGGATTTGGAATTACATATAAGGCTTATGATCAAATTCTTGGAGTTATTGTAGCAATAAAAGAATTTTATCCGGCAGGTTTAGTAAATCGTTCACCCGGAGAATTACAAGTGGGTGTTCTTTCGGGAGACCGAATGGAAGAATACCAGACACAGTTACAGAGGTTTTTGTTGGAAGCAGAAAATATTGCTCAATTTGGAAAGGCAAAAGATATTGTAAATGTATTTGATATTATTCAAGAGAATGGTACGGCATATATCATTATGGAATATATTCAAGGTGTTTTGTTAAAAGATTATATGGAAGATGAGGGAAAACTGGATATTGAAACATCATTATATCTTATTATGCCGATCATTGAAGCATTAAAAAAAATACATGGTTGTGGAATTATTCATCGTGATATAAGCCCAGATAATATATTTATTACGAATGATGGAGCAATTAAAGTATTTGACTTTGGTGCTGCTATTTTTGCGGACGAAAAGAAAGAAACAGCAAGTGTGGCAGTAGTAAAAGAAGGATATGCACCTCCGGAACAATACCGATCAAAAAGCAAACAGGGAGCATTTTCAGATATATATTCGGTAGGGGCAATTTTGTATCAGATGGTTACGGGAATAAAACCCCCGGAAGGATCAAGCAGGACTAAAAAGGATGAATTAAAGTCTCCGGCAGAATTGGGGGTAGAGATAAATCCGAATTTAGATCGAGCCATTATGCAAGCAATGGCGGTAAGACCGGAATTTCGCTTTCAGTATGTGGAACATCTACAGGAGGCTATCGAAGACAAACGTGTGGCAGAATATCCACGTGAAAAATTAAAACGAATGCGAAAAAAAAGACGGCTTGCATTTACAATTAGTGCTGCAGCTTTGGCATCATGTATTGTTATAGCATTATTAATTGTGAACCGTGTTCAGCAAGGAAATGAAATACTTACAACACCACTTTCTGAATGTAATATTTCAATCTGGGTGCCATATGAAGAAAACCAGTCTGAGGAAGAAGTTCAAAAGCAGATGGAGTTATTAACAAATGATTTTTCTTCAAATGGTCAGGTGTTTGAAGGAAATGACAAAGTAAAATTTACGTGTACGGCAGTTAGCGCAAGTGAGTATGCTGAAAAATATGAAAATGCTAAAGTAACAGGTGATGAACCTGACATATATTGTACAGACTATGTTGATGAAACAGATGGTATATCAATGCAGAAAATGTATGAAATGATTTCTTTAGAGTCTTATTTTGGCCTTAGCCAATATAAAGAGGAACATCAGGAAATGAAATCGGTACCATTGGGAGTAAAGACGTTATGTGTATATACACTGGATGAAATGAATGCAAAATCTGTATACGATCTTAAAGAACTAATTACAGAAAGTAATAAGAAAACCATATATATTGATAAAGATATTCTTGGTAATCTTATTGTTTTGCAAGATACAGCATTATTAAGAAGTTCGCCGATTGCAGTTACGGATAGTGCAAAGGAAAATTTGGATGTATTAAAGCAATACACAAATATTATGCTGTCTCAGGATAAAACGAAAAATACTACTATTTTGACCATGTTGTCAAAAAAAAGCGAGAAAGATGTAATAAATGGTGTGATTGGAAACAGTGATTTTAACAAAGTGTTATATACATATAATGTAGACAATTACGACAAAAAGATTACATATAGTCGGGCCTTGTTAACAGAAGATAATTCTTCTATATTTTCATATTGTGATACGTATGCAATTGGAGGAAAAGTAAGTAAAGATGAAAACAAGAGACTGGCTGCACAGCGTTTTCTGTATTTGTGTTTGAGTGAAACAGAAAACGGAGTTTATTATTCTGGTACAAGCCGAGTGATACCAATTAACAAAAAGGCTTGGAAACATGAAAATAAATATACAGATACTCTGCTAGAAACATTAGATACAAAGAAGTTAGAGACCATTTATGTATCTAATATGGAAATGCAGCAGTATACAAAAAAATTAAATGATATATTAAAATAATGGAGGAAGAAAAATGGCAAGCAAGAAAAGTAAACAAAAATTAGCTATTGTATTAATTTTTGCATTGATAGTGGGATGTATCCCTACTAAAATGGTTAAAACTGAAAAAGTAAATAGTAATCTACTAAAAAATCTGGAGGTTCATTGTTATGAAATGCCTGATAAGAAAGAAATATCGTATGAGAATGCGGTAACGATTGATGTGGAAACGGTAAGTGTAGAGAAACCCAAAGTAGATACTCCAACGGTAGAAACTGCAGAAACAGAAACGGCAGAGGTGGAAACACCGGGGAATGAAACGTCTAATAGTGAATTTGCGTATAAAATAAAGATTGCAGCGAAGGAAAATTATTCTTTTGAAGAGAAGCAGTGTATAGATGTAAAGGTGCACGGAAAAGTGATTCAGATTATGTCAGAGAATGATGGGTATTATTTCGTAGTGGATAACTTAGAGCAGGAAATCGTGATGGTGCTTTACATAAAAGCTAAATTACAACCGACACCAACAGTGAGTCCGACAGTGACGCCAACGATAACGCCGACAGTGACACCAACGATAACACCGACAGTGACGCCAACGATAACGCCAACGGCAACGCCGACAGTGACGCCAACGATAACACCAACGGCAACGCCGACAGTGACGCCAACGATAACACCAACGGTAATACCGGCAACTCCATCAACAGAGCCTACATTAAGTCCACAAGTTACAAAAGAACCTATTGTAACACAGATACCACAGCCAAAATGGGAAATTACAAATGACAAAATTACGTTGGGTGCAGCAGTTAAAGTTAAAACAAATAAAAAGAAAGGAATCTATGTACCTAAAATTAAATCGTTACAGAAAATTAATATAAAATATGATAAGACTTCCTATAGCCTGCTATATAAAGCGAATAATAACTTAGTTAAAATCAGAAAGGATGGGGTAATAAAGGCTGTAAAAGAAGGAAAGTGTACTATTACTGTAATGTTGTGTGATAAAAATCATGCAGAGAAGATTATTGATAGTAAAGAAATCATAGTAAACATAAAACCTTCTATATATGTAAAATATTTGAGTGGGAAAAAATATATTGTAAGTGGTGGAAAAAAGTATAGAAAGAAGAAAGGAATTCAGATTGTAATAGTTGGTACTAAAAAGGCTCATTATCTGCTATATAAGAAGAGTGGAAAAAAATATGCCGTGTATGGAAACAAAAAATGGAACTCCACGACAATACCGAGCGCAAAAAAAACGTGGATTCCATTGGCAGGAGGCAGATATGACTTTGTAATATCAACGAGCAAGAAAAATACAAATCGTAGTAACATTATTAAATGGAAAGCAAACTAGTTTTAATTGAGCATAGAAAGGATAATGAGTATGAAACTTTGCATGGGTTGCATGAACCAAATTGAAGATGGACAGATTACTTGTCCAATATGTGGATATAACGAAAAAGAACTTGTCCAGGAAACCTATTATCTAGCACCGGGAACAGTTATTGGAAATAAATATATTGCTGGACGAGTGTTGGAGTATGGAGGTTACAGCGTTACATATCTTGGATATGATGGAGAGAAAAATCAAAAAGTTACGATTCGAGAATATTTGCCAAGTGATTTTTCGACTCGTGCAAAAGATGAGTTAGATGTTACTATTTATTCAGGAGATGCATATGAGCAATTTACAGAAGGATTGACTACATTTCTTAATGAAGGAAATAGTGTGGAGAAAATACCCGATATTCAAGGGATCGCCAAAGTATATGATTGTTTTTCTGAAAATGAAACAGGATATATTATAGGCGAATATTTAGAAGGAGAAACATTAAAAGAAATCTTTGATACGGGAAAGAAATACGATGTTAGTGAAGCAAAAGAAATTATAATTTCTATTTTGCAGGGGTTAAAGGAATTACATGCAAGTGGTGTTATTCATTATGATATTTGTCCGGATAATGTAGTGATTACGACAGCGGGTGAAACTAAATTGATTAATTTTGGAGCAACCAAATATTCAACAACTTCAAATTCTAAGAGTTTAGCTATTATTTTAAAACCAGGTTATGCACCCGAAGAGCAGTATCGAAGTCAGGGAGAAAAAGGACCGTGGTCAGATGTTTATGCCACAGCTGCACTGATGTATCGTATGATTACGGGGGTAGTACCGGAAGAGTCTGTTGAACGTGCAATGATGGATGCGCTGAAAACGCCATCTGAACTTGGTGTAAAGATTTCAAAATCTATGGAAAATGCATTGCTAAATGCATTAAATGTGTATCAAGAATACCGAACACAAACAGCAGACAAATTTATAGAGGAATTACAATCAGATAATGTAAAAAGAATTGTTGAAAAAGGAAATAAATTAGATACAGGAAAATTTCCATTGTGGGCAAAAGGACTTGTTGCTGGTTTAATGTGTATTATTATAGTAGGAAGTATTTTTATTGTACGTAATCAAAGAACAGGCGATATTACGAGCCAGACTATAACTATGATTGATACCAGCGATATGACAGCCGACAGTGCAAAAGAAAGCATTGAAAAGCTCGGAGCAAAGTGTAAAGTAGTATATATTCCGGATGAGGAAGATAAAGAAGGAACCATCTGGGTACAATCCGTTGAATCCGGGAAGGCAATCAGTGAGGATACAACAGTGGTTATCAATGCCAGCGGAGGAACAAATAAATTGACAATTCCATCTGACTGGGTTGGTAAAAAAAAGTACGATGAAATCGAAAAGTTATTTAAACAATATGGAATTACATATCAGGAGGAAGAAGATACTTCACAAAAAAAAGGATTTCATTTGATTTCAAAATTACTTGTAGATGATAAAGAAGTTACAGAGGACGAGATAGAAAAAGGATTTACCTTTGATAAAAATGTAAATAAAAGTATAAAGATATGTTATTACACAGCGGATGATAGCAATTATGAATTTACTATCCCTGATTTTGTAGGAGAATCAATTAAAGAAGTAGGAAAGATCAAGAGTAAAACGGGTGAAATTACATTAAATGATTTGCAGAATATAGGATTTAATTCAATTTCTGTATATGGTAAAGAAATAGAAAAAGGTACTGTGGTTGATCAATCACAAAAGGGTACGTTATCTATTAATGCAAAACAGCCGTTAGAAGTAAAATATTGTGGAGAACAATTGACATATAAACAAGGAGATCTTCCACAAACTTTGAAAAATAAGCTGAAAAACTTGAAAATAAGTGTTGTGATTGCGGAAGAGTATAGCAGTGTGGCCAAAGGTGGAATTACTAGAGTGCTTTATCCAAAAGGGAAAAAATATGCCCAGGAAGGCGAGCGTGTTACGATATATGTGAGCAAAGGAGCGGAACCAAAACCAGTATCCCAGCCACAGACGCAGCCGCAAACGACACAAAAACCGAGTGAAAATAAACAACCAAATAATCAACAAAAGGAGCCAAATAAGGATCAGGAAAAATCCGGAGGCCCTGAAATTTAGAAATATTTATAGGAGGCGCATATGAAGTATTGTATGGGATGCATGGAAAACATTGAGGATGAAGTGTTACAGTGTCCAAGTTGTGGTTTTATGCAAAATAATCAGAATGTGCAAGGTTTATTGCAAACCGGAACAATATTGCAAAATCGCTATATTGTAGGTAGATCTATTGGAAATGGTGGATTTGGAGTAACCTATATTGGACTGGATGCTCAGTTAAAAAGAAAGATTGCAATAAAGGAATTTTTCCCAAGAAAAACTTCTGTCCGTATGAAGGATGGTCTTCATGTGGTTGCGCCTTCGATGGAATGCCAGCAAGCTTTTAATCGTGGCTTGGAACAGTTTTTGAATGAAGCAAAACATCTTGCGCGGTTAAGTCATATTCAAGGCATTGTATACATTTATAATTTCTTTCAGGAAAATGGTACAGGTTATATTATTATGGAATATCTGGAAGGAAAGGATTTGCGTAATCTGCTTCATCAACATAACGAAAAACTTCCTTTTGATGAAGCAAAAGAATTGATTTTATCTGTATTATATATATTAAAAAATGTACATATGAACGGAATTTTACATCGTGATATTGCGCCAGATAATGTGTTCATTACAGAGGATAAAATTGTAAAGTTGATTGATTTTGGTGCGGCACGTCATGCTGTGCGTCAACCAAGTGAAGAGACGGATGTTTTGTTGAAAGTAGGTTATGCTCCCGTAGAACAATATTATGTTGATGGAAAACAAGGGGCATGGACAGATATGTATGAAGTTGGAGCTTTGTTTTACCGAATGCTTACAGGGGTAAAACCAATTCCGTCTATTGAACGGGTAAAGAAAGATACGTTACAATTACCATCTGAACTTGGAGTAGAATTGCCGGATTACGCAGAAGCTGCAATAATGACAAGCTTGAATATAGATAGCAGGTATCGAATTCAAAGTGCACGTGATTATATGCATGCCCTTCATGGAGATAGTTTTCAGCCTACGGAGTGGACGGTTGAAACGACTCTTTTTGAACAAGATGAGTTGGAACAAAAACACAAATTTTTCTCTAAAAAGAGAATATTGTTATTAATTGCTATTTGTTTGGCAATTGTGGCAAGTGGAATGGTTGCAGCTATTAAATTAAGAAAGAATACAGATGTTGTAGTTACAAATAATAAAGAACTTCCTGATTTAAAAGGAATGACCGAAGAAGAGGCTATGAATCAGTTGCAAACACTTGATTTGTCCGATATCAAGATTGTTTATATTTATGATGCTGATGGAAAAGAGACTGTTGAAGAGCAAAATCCTGCAGCTGGAGGAAATATTGTGGCTCAAAGCGAAATAACATTGACTGTAAAAAGTGCAAAGAAGACTGTATTACCTGAACTTCAAAATAGTATGACCTACTCAGCTGCCAAAGATGAGTTGCAGAAAAAAGGCTTAATAGTAGAGAAAAAAGAAAAGTATGATGAAAATATTTCCAAAGGAAATGTTATTGATTATGAAAAAATGGCTGCAGGAGAGGTTTTAGATGCAGGAACATTGATTCAATTAAATATTTCTCTGGGAAGCAAAAAGGATTATGAAATTAAGGTGCCTGATTTGAGTGGTTTGACAATTAAAGAGGCTGAAAAGATTTGTAAAAAGTCAAAAATACCTTATAAAATAGCTAAAGGCACAAAGCAAGAGTATATTGTGCAAACACAAAGTGTTCAGGCCAATAAGACAATCAATGTAAGAGAGGAGGTACTACGTATTTTTGGAAAAAAGAAGGAAATAAAAGTAGTAAAAAGAGAACCGGTAAAGCAAAAGAAAACACCGACTGATAAAAAACAGGAAAAAGAGATGGCACGGATAGCAGAATAACTAGTGAGGTGGATAAGGAATGATAAAACAATTAGTAGATCCTAACAAACTGTGTATGGGATGTATGAATATTGTCGAAAGTACAGATGCCCCATGTCCATATTGTGGTTTTTTATTAAGTGCTTATATAGGAAGTGAAAAGTGTCTGCAACCCTATGAAATATTAAATGGAAAATATATGGTTGGACGGGTGTTGGGCATAGGCGGGTTTGGAATAACATATATTGGATGGGATTTTTATCAATGTAAAAAAATTGCAATAAAGGAATATTTCCCGAAAGGTGTTGCTGAAAGAATAATTAAACATGGAACTACGGTTTATTCCAGTAGTTTGGATGTCTCTGAGGACTATATGAGAGGCTTGTCCATATACTTGCGTGAAGCTGAGAATTTAAGTGGTTTCTATGATTTGGATGGAATTGTATCTGTTCGTGATTTCTTTTATGGAAATAAAACAGCATATATTGTAATGGAATATATTGACGGAATACAGTTAAAACAGTTTGCAAAAGCATGTGGTGGAGTTCTGGATCCGGAAGTTGTTTTTTATTTGTTAAAACCCGTTGTGAAGGCATTGATGATTATACATAAAAAAGATATTATTCATCGAGATATTAGCCCTGATAATATTATGATTGATAAACATAAAAAAGTAAAATTAATTGATTTTGGAGCTGCAAAGAATTATGAAATGAGTTCACTGCAGGAATCAATTGTTTTAAAATATGGTTATGCTCCTATTGAACAGTACGCCAAAGATGGGAAGCAGGGGCCATGGACAGATATATATGCCTTATGTGCGACTATGTATTATTTAATGAGTGGAAGAAAAATTCCTGAAGCAAAGTCGCGTGTGAAAAAGGACACAATTGTTATGTTGTCAGAAATGGGAGTGACAATTGGGAAGAAACAGGAAAATGCTATTATGAAAGGACTTTCAATTTGGCCTGACGACCGTTATCAGACGATGGAGGAATTATATAACGATGTATATATGTAAAGGTTGTTTCTGCAAAAAAGAAACAAATGGCATCTGCCCTAGATGTGGTTATGATGAAAAGAATTATATTGTAAAGAAAGAAATAAGCAAACCAGGAACAATTTTGCTTAATCGCTATTTGCTTGGAAACTGTATAAAAGAAACGGATGAGTATATTAATTATAAAGCATATGATCGTGTACTTGATGAAGAGATAATAATTCAACAAAAAAAACAAGGAATACCAGAATCCTGGTATCTAAATAAGTTAAGATGGTTTTGTTATTTTAAGGATAATCCTCATCTTATATGTTTGAAAAATTATATTGAAACGAATGAAAAGAAATATGCTATCTACGAATATTTAGAAGGAAAGGCGTTGTTGGAGGAAAAAGACATCTCTGGACAGTACATTACTATAAATACAAAAGATATTTTAGAAATAAAGAATCAGTATAAAATTTTAGATATTGATGTGGATTTGCAGCATGAAAAAGAAAGAATGAACGAGTTCAAGGAGAACACTTGCAAAGAAACACTCTTTTTGAGAGAAGGGAGTTGCTTAAATAGGCGGTATTGTATTGAAAAATGTATTGGACAAGGTGGATTTGGAATTGTATATCTAGCGTATGATGAGGTATTAAGTCGTAAAGTTGCAATAAAGGAATATATGCCTATGGAATGGGTGGAAAGAGATGCAGAAGATTCAAGTGTACAAATATTATCGTCAGCGTATGTTGATGATTTTAAAAATGGATTAAAAAAATTTATAAATGAGGCTATTTACATGGCTAAATTACAAAAAACTAGTGCAGTGGTTAATGTGTATGATATTTTCTTTGAAAATGAAACAGCGTACATTGTTATGGAATATGTTCAAGGAGAAAATATTGGAAATGTTAGAAAGGTTATGGAAGATTTTTCTTATGAAACGGCAAGAAATATCTTTATCACATTACTTAAAATTATAAGAGATATACATGAAATAGGCTTGATTCATGGAGATATTTCTCCTGGAAATATTATACTTGATCAGTTTAATCAGCTTAGAGTTATTGATTTTGGTTCTTCCCATCCAATTGGAACCAAACCAAAATCGATTGGAGAAATGTTGATTAAGGCAGGATATGCAGCTGTGGAACAGTATGATGAAGAATTACCAGAAAGAGAATATACAGATATTTATCAGGCGGCTGCAACTTTTTATTATCTTATTACAGGTGAAAAACCTGTAGAATCGACAAAACGTTTAGAAAAAGATATTTTGACAAAACTTTTTGAAGTGAATATCGATATTCCTGAAAAAGATGAGAAAATTTTGATGAGGGCTTTGGCTGTATTGCCAGAAGAACGATTTAGGAAGATTGATGAAATATTAGAAATGTATGAGATTAACGTAAATAGCGTTGATTAATAAATTGAAAAACAGGAGGAAAATTATGGTAAAGTATTGTATTTATTGTGGAAAACAGCTTGAGGAAGGGCAGATATGTGGATGTCAACAGCAAGATATGCCACAAATGCAGAATTATCCGCCAGTACAACAACAGGTTGCATATTCACCAAGTGTAGTCTCGGTGGTATTAAATTTTTTAAAACATATAATCATGCGTCCTTTTGATGCAATGGATATATTGTTAGAATCAAATAGTTACATACCAGGGGGGATTGTTATCGCGTTACAAGTGTTATTAAGTTCCCTTTTTGCAATAATTACTATTAATAATGCTGGGTGGATTTTTAAATTGATGAATATTAGTGGAAGTGTTTTTTTCTGCACTTTCATAGGGGCTGTTTTATTGGATGCAATTTTTTTGGGAGGAGTGGTTCTTTGCACATTGTTATCCAGACAAAAAGTTGAATTAGTTATAGCATTGGATGTTGTTGCAATTCGAAGTGGAATTATAGCAATATTTAATGTGCTAGCAATTTTATTTAGTTTTTTAGGAACATTTGGGTTCAAGGCGAGTTTTTTGTTATTTATTATAAGTGAATTGTTTGCTATTGTATTAACAGCCATTGTTTTAAGTGAAAAATTGCGGTTTAATAAAACATCATTATTTTACGTTTTTCCAATTATATTTGTAATAATGTTTGGCACTAATGCAATGATAATGAACTCCTATATAGCTAACTTGCAAACAAAGTTAATAACGGAAGACTATGCAGAAAAAGTGGAGAAATATGTAAAGAAACATCCGGAAGAAGCTGAAAAAACTTTAAAAAATATACTGGGTATATTTGGAAAAGATGAGGAAGATACTTTAGATGATATGTTTAAGGACCTATTTTAAATTAATGTGAAACAAATAGCAGGAAGGAGTGTTTGACTATGATACGAAAAACAAATAAATGGGTGGCAGTAATGACGGCCGGAGCATTGATATTGACTTCCATTAATATGCCATTTAACAAAAGTCAGGGGAATGCGGCCACAACATATGGGATTGATAATCCAAGAATAGAAAAAGATGTTGTAGTATCTGGAGAAGATGTTGCAAAAGTTGAAGGTAAAGTGAGAAATCCCTTGGTGAAAGCAGATATATCCACATGGGATTGTATTGCGTTTGGAAATTACTGGCAGCAAGACACCAATGGAGATGGAAAGGTCGACCAAACGGATGAAAAACAGCCAATCAAATGGAGAGTTTTGTCTGTGGAGGGTGACGATGCATTTCTGATGGCTGACGAAGTGTTAGACAGTAAACAATATAATGAAAGCAGTGGAGACATTACCTGGGAAAATTGTACATTGCGGAAATGGCTAAATGAAGATTTTTTCAATACGGCATTTTCACAGGAAGAACAAGATGCTATTGTTGAAACTAAGGTTATTAACCCAGATAGTCCTGCGAATAAAAATAGTATAGAAGGGGGAAATGACACACTAGACAAAGTTTATCTTTTGTCTAGACAGGAAGCAAGTGATGAAGCGCTGGGTTTTAATAGTGATTTTGAATATAGTATATCAACAAATACCAGAAAGACAAGTGCCAAATGGTGGTTGAGATCTCCTGCTTCTTCAAGTAGTAGTGCAACAATTGTTGGTAGTGATGGAAGTGGAGATGGTGGTGTCCTAGGATTTTTACGTGAAACGGCAACGTATACAAATGGAGTTCGTCCGGTAATTCATATCAATTTGTCGAAGGATTGCTGGAAGAAGGCAGATGAAGTAAAGGAGCAGGATATAACTACAACATGGGATTGTGTTTATTATGGGAAATATTTGCAGGATGCAAACAGCATGATTAGAGAATCAATCAAATGGAGAGTTTTAGCAGTAGATGGAGAGGATGTATTTCTGGTCGCAGATCAAGGGGTGGATTGTCAAGCATATCATGAGTCGAATCAAGAGGTGACTTGGGAAACATCCACACTTCGAGAATGGTTGAATACGGATTTTGTAAACGAAGCATTTACAGATAAAGAAAAGACTGCTTTAATAAATACTAAGGTAGTAAATCAGGACAACGAATATAGCGGAAATGATACTACGGATAAAGTTTATTTGCTCTCTAAGAATGAAGTTACTAATTTAGCATATGGATTTGAAGCAGCTTTTAATAGTCAAGATAGAACAAGAAGAGTTACGAATACGAAATATGCAAGTTTGGTGCAGGGCGCTTTGAAAGCAGATCCACAATATGGTGGAGATCCTTGGTGGTTGCGAACAATGTCTAAAGAGAATAAAAAAGCAGTAACAGTAAGTTGGACATTTGGAACTGGAAATGAGCAGGGAGAGCAGGTAAATAAATCATATGCGGTTCGACCGGCAGTACATATGAAACTTTCTTCCGATATGTGGGAGGATGCTGGAACGGTTAGCTCATCTGGAGAAATGACAGCTCCCGTTTTTGCTAAAAGTACACCAAAAGATTACGGAATTGAAAATCCAACATTAGAAAATTCAGTTTCATCCTGGGATTGTATTTATTTGGGAAACTATTGGCAGAAAGATACAAATTCGGATGGAATTGCTGATAAATTGGATGAAAAACAACCAATCAAATGGCGAGTTTTATCTGTGAATGGTTCAGAGGCATTTGTTTTGGCTGATAAAATTTTAGATTGCCACAATTATTATAATACTACTGAACCTGTAGATCGTGAATGGGCGGACAGTGAAATAGACAATTGGTTAAATAATACATTTTTTAAAGCGGCTTTTTCAGAGACCGAGCAATTGACTATTAATAGGACACGAATTGGAAGTGAAATTACAAATGTGTTTTTATTATCAGAGAATGAAGTGAATGACGGACAATATCAATTAAGTTCTTCATGGACCTCTACAGAAGCAAGAAAACAGGCAAAACGTACTCAATATGCAATTGCTTGTGGAGCAGAGGCAATGGAAAGTACAACAGACGAAAATGGAAATTGGATGTTACGTTCAATGAATTTAGTAAAAATTAATAATGAGTGGAAATATAATAAAGTAAAAATTGTTGCATCGCAAGGTTATATAGGATTAAATACAATTGTGTTAGACGAAAACTGTGGAATTCGTCCTGCAATGAGAATTAATTTGGATTCAGCACAATGGAAGTATGCGGGGAAAGTACTTCAAGATGGAACAGTAATTAAACCGGAAGAGATTGTAAAACCTAGTCCAACTCCATCGGTAACACCACTTCCTGCAGCAACTCCATCATTAATACCAACTGTGAAGCCGACCCCAAATCCCGTGTCGACATCATCTTCACAGCCGACCCAAAATCCCGTGCCGATATCGTCTTCACAGCCGACCAAAAATCCCGTGCCAACATCATCTTCACAGCCAACGCATAGTCCAAGCGTATCGCCATCAACAGGGGAATCTGAGACACTGGTGCCGCCATCAATAACCCCTACGAATTTGGAAAATCAGATGACTCAGACACCAGAATTGAAACGAACAGATGATGTTGGTAAAACATCTGTGATAATGTTTTCGAAGAAATCATTATCATGGAAGTCTGTGAAAAATATGAAAAGCGGGAAAGTGATGGTAAAATGGAAAAAATTAGATAAAGCGACTGGGTATGAGGTTCAATATGCTTTAAATAAAAGTCTAAAAAAAGCAAAGAAAAAAAGGGTGAAGTCAACTTCGATTACGTTAAAAAAATTGAAAAAGAAAAAAACATATTTTATTCGAGTACGTGCATATGAGAATGTGAATGGAAAGAATGTGTATGGTAAGTGGAGCTCTGTAAAAAGAGTTAAGATAAAGAAGTAAAAGTAAAATGTAAGGAGGAACGGAAAATGAATGTGAAAAAAATAGTTACCTTGGCTCTGTGCTCAGCATTGTTACTGAGTACGGGGGTGCAGGTGGAGGCAAAGGATTATTATAAAAAGGATTTCGGTTTCCCATACATATAAATAAAAATCAGGAGGAAAAAATATGAAACTAGCAAAAAAATTTGTAGCACACTTATTGATGATAGCGATGCTGTTATTATTAGGAGTAGGAGTGCAATTCAGAGACACTACAGTAAAGGCAGCAGGAGATTACCGGAGTTTAGCTCAGAATTTACCGCTGAATGGAACTTGGACAGCAGACCAGTGGATTACAGAGAATAACGAGGAACAATGGTACAAGTTTAGCGTGACAGATGGAGGTAAACTCACGTTGAAGATTATGGGGTATATGCCTGAGATTCGTGTGAATTTAGCAACAGAAGATTTATCTCAGTACGTAATTAATGATAATTATTGTTATACAAATGGTACGGATACATCACCTGGTACTAAGACATATACCGAAGTTTTGAGTGCCGGAACTTATTATATTAAAATTTCCCAAAGTCCTTACTACGGAAAATTTAAAATATGTGCAACTTTTGAAAATTATGGTTTGACAAATCAAGGAGCAGATTCTTATGATTCCCCTAAAGTATTACCAGTCAATCAAACTATAACAGGTGCGATTACGGAAACGGATAAAGAAGATTGGTATCGATTGAATGTTACGACAGCAGGAAAATACGTAATTGATATTTCAGCATATATGGGAAGTCTCTATTTTAACTTATATAATCAGGATTTGTCGGACATGCTTGGATCAGATGGTTATCCAAACGGAACAGAAACAACACCAAGAAAGTGGAAAGAGATTTATACATTAAATCCAGGAAGTTATTACATTAAAATGTCGGCTAGTTCAGGGGGCAAGTATCTTCTTTCCTGGTCTGCTCTTACGCAGGAAAATTGCTCGCATGATTACGATTCCACCTACGTATATGCAACATATTTGTCACAGGGATACCGTTTACATACTTGTAAAAACTGCGGTCATCAGTACAAAGATGAATTTTCAAGTAAAAAGGTATTGAATCAAGTGTCTTATCCATATGCATCAGCTGGCAAAAGAAAGATGACAGTTTCTTTCTGGAGCGTATCGGATGCAGATGGTTACCAGATTCGATATTCTACAAATAAGAAATTCAAAAAAGATGTTAAACTTGTAAAAACAAAGTCTACGAGAAAAACAATTAAAAAACTGAAACGTAGAAAAAAATATTATGTTCAGATTCGAGCATATAAAAAAGTACAGGGTAAGACTGTTTACGGAAAATGGTCTGCAAAGAAAAGTGCAAAAATTAAATAATTAACTTCAAACAAATGTAAGCTCAGGTTGTTCTGATTTCAGAGCAGCCTGAGTAGTTACAATTTGCTGACAAAAATGCAGGAGGTTTTAAATATGGAAAGACTTATTTATCAGGCAAAAGGCGCACCTAAAATTGCAGTGATCATGTTACTTTGTGGAGGAATTGGAATGCCAATTGCTGGGATAATGTTCATTATTCTTTCACAGATGAAAAGATCTACAAGTGCAGTTTATACAAGTGTATCGGGGACAATGACGTATGCGGGTAGTATAGGCGGTGGATATATGGTAAATCAGGAGGCAAGAACTACAATGATTATCATCGGAATCGTAGCAATTGTACTTGGTATTGCTGTTCTCAGTAGCATCCCGGCAACATCCAAAACCAATATAAAGGTTTTTGAAAATCATATTGAAGGCTGTGTTTATGCACCAATTATTATCGGAGTTCTGCGCCGCGATTATTTCTTTAGATATACAGAAATAAGTGGAATTCAGAATGTAAAAAATGTGTTGATTATACATCATGTTTCGGGCACAGTGAAAAGAATTGCATTAAAGGATGAGAAGACAGTGATGGAAGTGATGGGTGCAATTCAGCAGTGTCAGGCATAAAAAATATATCAATGAGTAAAGAAAAAAATAACATATATTCAGGAAGGAGAATTCACATGAAAAGATATATACCTAAAATAATAGTAACTATATTATTGGTTGCATTATGTTTGCCGCTTAACATTGTGATAAGCAATGCTGCCTCAAAAGATGCAAAAAATGTTCGCTCGGCATACGCGTCCGTGCTTAAAAAGAAAAAATATTTGAATAATCAAGGAGATAGTTCCAAGCCATCTTTTGCTTAGGCAGATTTGAATAGAGACGGCGTCTCCGAATTGATTATAAGTTCAACAGATGACTTCCTTTCCAAGAAAGATTATTTTATGTATAAAAATGGGAAGGCAGTAAAGATAAAAACACCAAAATCTGATTTTTATCCTGTCTTTGGTACGTTGTATGAGATGCCATCCCGCGGAACATATGTTTTTTACAGAGGCGGTCCGGGATTTGATGGTGAGAATGGAACTTTGGTAATGCCATATATGTATTATGAGTACAAATTAAGCAAGGGAAAAATTAAATTGGTAAATGAGTTTGAGAAACGAGAAATTACCGACCGTAAAAATAGAAAAACAAATAAAATTACAAAAAATGGAAAGAAATGTTCGGAAAGAGAATTTAATAATGTGCAGAATTCCTTAGAAAATGAAATTGTTTTTGTGGCAAATACAAAAAGTAATCGCCAGATGAAAGGCGTTAATACGGTTATTAAAAAGAAAAAGTCGACCACAAAAGTGCCGGCTAAAACGTTAAAGGAAGTTTCACGTTTGATGAAAGGAAAATATGACTATTATGGTCAGCAGGGATTGTATAAAGTCCGCTATGCGAAATGGAAAAATGATCATTTTGTGTGGTATTGTGATGGCAAGAAATCAAATGATGATAAAGTCTATAAGATTAAGAAAGTAAATGCAAAAAAATATATTTTCTATTTTAAAAAACATGGGAAATACCGCTATGAAGCAGTGGTTAAAAATGGGAAGATTACGGAACTGACAAATTATTTGGCGTGGAAAGGAAATGATATTTCAACGTCGTCTTCTCTTGGATTGTTGGAAAATTAAATAGGATGAAAAAAGTTTAAATTGGTAGTTGACATATCTCGATTAATAGTGTATTATCATACACAAGCAAGTAAATAATTTGAGAGTCTAATATCTATCATTCTATTTTTCTTGCTTATCGAAACTTTTTACCCACATATTTTTAGAAAGCAAGAGAAGAAAGGGATGGTATTTATTGGCAAAAGATTTAACAGAAAAAAAATCTTGTGGAAGCCCCGGAAGTGTTTGCTGATATCAGTAATGTCAATCTGTATGACGGCGAGCAGGTGATCCAGCCGGAAGATCTGGAATTGCTGCCACAGGAAATGCACTACAAGGATAGCGAAGGGAAGCCTGTGAAAGTAATGGCAGATGTGCGGATGCGCTGGCGCAAAAATGGAACGATCATTGCGCTCATACAGATGGAGAACCAGTCGGAGATCAATAACATTATGCCGGTGCGGGATCTGGGTTACATTTTCAACAACTACAACGAACAGATCAAAGAGCATAAGAGGGAGAACGAACGCAATAGCAGACATTTTTACGGTAGAGAACTGGCAGATGGTGACCGTCTGCAGCCGGTTATTACATTTGTTATCTACTATGGCAAGGAAGAATGGACACGGCCGCTCAGCATCCTGGATATGCTGGATTTGGAGGAAGAAGAGAAAAAGAAGTTGCAGCCATTTCTCTTAAATCATAAGATTCATCTAATATCCTTGAGCAATCTGGATGAAAACGAGATAGAAAAGTACAAGTCGGATTTCTGGCATGTGATCAAGTTTTTAACGCTGCGTGGTCATGGCAAAACCCGTAAGTATCTGGAAGAAGAAAGCAGCAGGAGAACGGTGAAACATCCGGAAGAAGTAAGTGATGTGCTATATGCACTTAGCAAGGATAAACGTTTTCTGGAAACAGATTTAACCCCAAAAGGAAAGGAGGAATCGCAGATGGGACCGATTTCAGACGTGTTAGATGAGATAGAGGCGATAGGGTTTGAGAAAGGTGTTGAACAAGGCATTGAGCGTGGCGTTGAGCAGGGATGTCAACGCGTTAATCATTTACATGCAGCACTGATCAAGGACAATCGTACGGCAGAACTTTTTCAATCAACACAGGATCCTGAACTTCAGGAAAAGTTGATGGAAGAGTACGGGATTAAATAGTATTGTAAACTGTTGGTGAAATTATGTGGGAAAAGTTTTTAATAGGGTGAGAATTATGGTATAGAGCAGGCATTAACCTGCTCTATTTTCATCTACCCTCTTTATCATTCCACAGGCAATTTTTTCGCCTGAATTTCCGGATGGCCGGGTATGAAAATCGTCTGGATCAGAATGTACGATGACAGTGTGGCCAATGACATCGGATACTGTAAATTGTGGTGTAATTGTGGCGAACCATGCCCTGCCGTTATTTACGAAAAGAGGTGGCAGATCACCGGCGTGCATGGGGTGCGGGCAATTATACGCTGGCCGCAGGAAGCAACTTGCTGAATCATACATAGGAAAACCTCACATAGTGTAATGAAAATGTTCTTTTATACTAATATGTAAGAAAGTGAAAAATGTTCAATTAATGGTTGACAACGTAAACCAACAGCGTTATAATGGGTTTACAAAGTAAACCGAAAGGGAGGATGAAAATGATCACAAGCAAGGAATGGTACATCATGCAGGTGTTATGGGAAAATGGTGCTTGTAGTTTGATGGAAATTGTGGCTCAGATGGAAAGAAAGACAAAATGGAGCAAAAGTACCTGCGCGACGATGCTTCGCCGAATGACAGAAAAAGGGGTGATTGGGTATGAGATGAAGGGGAAAACGAAGTATTTTTATCCTATCGTTCAGAAGGATGAGGTGATTATGCCGGAGACAAAAAGTTTTTTGGGGCGTATCTATGATGGTAGTATTGGAGCGATGATGAGCACACTTGTGAAGCAGGGGGATTTGAGCGAGAAAGATATTGATGAATTAGAAGAAATATTAAAAAATGCACGTGAGAATGCAGAAAAGAAGGGGTGATCGTATGCGGGAAATAATGATTTCATCGACGGTTATGATTTTGCTGGTTATGCTGTTTCGTGTTATTTTTCGAGGGAAAGTCAGACATTGCTTGATATATGCCATGTGGCTTTTTGTGGCATTGCGTCTGCTTGTACCGGTAAATATTGGAACCTTTTCCTTTGGTGTGTCAGGAATGATGAATCAGGTTCAAGATCATACAGAAAATACAAAGGAAATAGAAACTGACAAAATGCAGGAAGGCTCGTTAAATACGCTTGTTCTGCATAAAAATACAACTACAAATAGCAAGATGACAGTACCGGAAGAAAAGGAGACTCCGGCGCAGATTTCTGCGCAGGAAAAAATGCAGGAAGCGTGGAAGGCGTATAAAGATAAAATTTGGCTTGCTGGTACATGCAGTATTCTTTTAGTGGTTTTGGTAGCAAATATTTTTTATGTACATAAACTGAAAAAGAATAGAAAATCTTTTGATAAATTTCGAGAGGGAAAACTGCCGGTATATGTAACGGAAAATGTGCAGGTGCCATGCTTGTACGGGGTGTTTAAAACAGCAATTTACCTTCCGGCGCAGAGACTGGATCAGCTTACGGAAGAACAGGTGAAATGGATCATTTGCCATGAAGAGTGTCATTACCGGCAGGGAGATCATATCTGGTCATTGCTGCGAATCCTGTTGACGGCGGTGTATTGGTTCCATCCGCTCGTGTGGGCGGCGGCTTATTTGTCAAAAAAAGATGCGGAAATTTCCTGTGACGAAAAAGTGTTAGCAAACTCGAATTTGACGCAGAAAATAGCTTATGGGAAGACGTTGATCTGCGTCGCATCCAGAGACCGGAAGTTGTCTGTTTTTTATCCGACGACTGCGGTAGTGGGGACAAAAAAGGAATTGAAAAATAGAATGCGAAAAATTGTGGAAGAAAATAAATACAAAAGAAAAGCAAAAGTGGTATTGGCTGTTATTATGGCGACGAGTGTAGTATTTACCTTTAGTGGATGTGGAAATGTGACACAAAAAGATGCACAAAATTCATCGGCCACATCGGATAAAATAGAAAAATTGCAAACAACAAAAAACGACAATTCGAAAGCGGCGGAGCAGGAAAAAGATACGATAAAAGATGATACAAAATGGAATGAAAAATTTACAGATTTTTTGAAAGAAAATCAAAAGAAATACAAATTATTTTCTGTAGTGGCGGTCGGTGAAAAGAGAGAGCCGGTGCTCCTTGTGTCGAAAAAACAATACGCAAGCGATGTGTTAGACGGACTTTCCGGCAAGATACGAACGGACGTTACCGAAACCAGTGAACCGATGAAGATTAAGACGGGAGCGGATGTATATGTTTTGCAGGGCGATGAAGTGAAGAAAATAGATTCTATTTCGTGTTCGAGCAGCGGCGAGTGGATTCATGTGAATGAGGGAAAAGTGTATGTGGATACACATCATAGTTTGACCGGGTTCGAATGGAATGATGGAAAGTGGACTTCGAACGAGATCGCACAAAAAATGGACAAGGACTACGAGAATTATGATACCGAATTTGCGAAGCAGTTCTTCTGGAATTTTGAGGTTGCGGACAGTGTAATATTTTGGAATAATACGAGCAAAAATAGAAAGAAAATAGAAACCGATTCGTATGGATCCGATTCGGTATTTCGTGTGCGGCTGGTAGATGGCGGTGTTAATTTTGAAAATCAGGCTGGCAGCGATATTGTCCGTGACCTGAAAAAGACGGAGCAAACGGTCTTTGTATGTGATACCAGTGCGATTTATAAAAAAGAAAATAAACCGGTTATTTGGTTCAATTGTGTCAATGATAAGAAGGAACAAAGGATTTGGAGTGCGTCGCCAAGTGTATGGGATCAGACCAAATGGGAGCAGTATTATATAGTCGAGGGAAAAAAGAAAGAATCGACGATGCTGCGTCTGCGTCCGGCGACATTTTCCGGAAAAGGCAAAGCCGGGTATGAATGGCAGCAATTTTATCTGACAAAAGATGGAAAAGAACATGTGACGGACGAAGACAGCATAATCTATGATCCGGATGCGGTGACGCAGGAAGGTGTGGATAAAATGGGAGCATTCATTGATCATTTGTGGAAGAATCGTCTGGAGAAAGCGGAGTGCCTGATCAGTACGTATGAATATTTGGATATGTATAGTGGTTACGGCGATATTATGCATGAAAAATTATTGGCGGAAAAAGAAAAAATGGAGTAACTATTCAGGCCCCCTCTCTCTCATTCGCATTTCGAACACTTCGTGTTCTTTCCCGCCTTTGACAAGGCTAAAAATGCTCATATGTGGAGAGGGGAGCCCTATTAGGATCCTAATGTATGAAAATCAAAGTCTCTTACGTGCAAGCACGACGATTCGTTGATTTTCATACATTAGATCCTGAATAGTTACAAAAAAATAAATTTTTTCTTGCCAACGAAAAAAAAGTGTGCTAGAATGGCAGACAAAGGCAAAGAAGGAAACGATTGCTTATGCAGTGACCTTACGACAGGAAGAGGCGTCACCGACTGAGAGCGCACTCACGGAAGCGGTAAGCAGGAGAACATTCCGGAGCAGGTAGGCTGAACTAGAGTAGGCTTGCACGGGTCGCACCGTTATCTGTCAGAAAAGAGGAAAATTCCATGAATTTTCAACGCGGGTGGTACCGCGGGTAAGAAATGAGAACATTGATACCCGTCCCGGCGAAGCTTCAGGCTTTGCTGAGGCGGGTTTTTAGTATAGAAAAATATACTTCTAAAAACAAGTTTCAGAGCCGGAGCAGAACAAAAATTTGTTTCGTAGAGCCACCAAAAAAGATACCGCATGCAGGCGAGCTGTCTTTTGAATTTGGAACATTGGCATCTACAGAAGGAGGTACTCATGAAATTTGTAACAGGAAGCACAGAAAAACAAGTAATGGAGATCTCGGATGTCCTGGCGCAGTTAGACAGTCTGGCAGGAAAAGAGATTCGGATGAACGGAGCAATTCACACCATACGTGATATGGGAGATGTTGCTTTCGTCGTGTTGAGAAAACGGGAAGGGCTGGTGCAGACCGTCTTTGAGACCGGTGCGGTCAAGGAGAAGGAGCTGAAAGATCTGAAAGAGGCAGCGACCGTCGAAGTCAGCGGAGTCGTTGCATTGGAGGATCGTGCGCCGAACGGATTTGAGATTCGGTTGACAGAAGTTACCATTTTGTCCGAACCGAAAGAGCCGATGCCGATTCCGATCAGCAAATGGAAATTAAACACATCACTCGAGACAAAATTAAATCTTCGTCCGATTTCACTTCGAAATGTCAGAGAGCGGGCAAAATTCAAGATTCAGGAAGGAATCGTTAGAGGATTCCGCGATTACTTATTTTCACAAGGATTTACAGAAATTCATACCCCGAAGATTGGTGCAAAAGGTGCCGAGGGCGGAGCTAATATTTTCAAATTGGAATATTTCCACAGACCTGCCGTACTTGAGCAGAGTCCACAGTTTTATAAACAGATGATGGTCGGTGTGTTTGACCGTGTATTTGAGGCGGCGCCGGTATTTCGTGCAGAAAAACACAATACCAAACGGCATTTGAACGAATACACATCGCTCGATTTTGAGATGGGTTATATCGACAGTTTCCAGGATATCATGGAGATGGAAACCGGATTTTTACAATATACAATGAAACTTTTGGAAAAAGAATACGCAAAAGAGCTGAAAATGCTTGGCGTCACACTTCCAAAGACAGACGAGATCCCACAGGTTCATTTTGATGAAGCAAAGCGTCTCGTGTCGGAGAAATACGATCGCAAGATTCGCAATCCTTACGATCTGGAGCCGGAAGAAGAGATGTTAATAGGAAAATATTTCAAAGAAGAATATGGGGCAGACTTCGTATTTGTCACCCATTATCCTTCGAAGAAACGTCCATTTTATGCGATGGATGATCCGGAAGATCCGAAATTTACATTGAGTTTTGACCTGCTCTTTGACGGATTGGAAGTGACGACCGGCGGACAGCGTATTCACGATCTGGATATGCTCGAAGAAAAGATTGCGGCGAGAGGAATGACCGAAGAGGGAATGGAACATTATCTTCAGGTATTCCGCCACGGTATGCCGCCACACGGAGGTCTGGGAATCGGACTGGAGCGTATTACAATGAAACTTTTGGGCGAGGACAACGTGCGCGAGACAACATTGTTCCCACGTGATCTGAACCGACTGGAACCGTAAGGAAGAATGGAGGAAAATTATGGCAAATATTATTTCAGATGAAACGATCGAGTATGTAGGTATCCTTGCCAAATTGGAACTTTCGGAGGAAGAGAAAGAACAGGCAAAAAAAGATATGGGTAGTATGCTCGACTATATTGATAAGTTGAATGAATTGGACACGACGGGTGTGGAGCCAATGTCCCACGTATTTCCGGTGGACAATGTGTTCCGAGAAGATGTAGTGACCAACGGTGATGACCGGGATGAAATGCTTGCGAATGCGCCGCAGAAAAAAGACGGTACTTACATGGTGCCTAAGACATTCGCATAAGGAGGGCAATTATGGATTTGATGAAATATACTGCCGTCGCTCTTGGAAAGAAGATCAAAGCCGGAGAAGTGACGGTAAAAGAAGCAGCGCAGGCTGCCTTAGACCAGATAAAGAAATCAGAGGAAACATTAAACAGTTATGTGACAGTATTGGAAGAAAATGACATTTTTGCCCGCGCGGAAGAAGTGCAGAAGCAGATCGATGCCGGCGAATTGACAGGACCGCTTGCCGGAGTTCCGGTTGCCATCAAAGACAACATGTGTACCAAAGGCGTACTGACAACCTGCAGTTCGAAAATTCTTGCCAATTTCAAGCCGACTTATACTGCAGAGGCGGTAGCAAACCTCGAAAAGGCGGGGGCTGTTATCATCGGAAAGACCAATATGGATGAATTTGCGATGGGAAGTACGACGGAGACATCCGCATACGGAATTACGAGAAACCCACACAATACAAACCACGTACCGGGCGGTTCTTCGGGCGGTTCCTGTGTAGCGGTAGCCGCAGGAGAATGTTCGTATGCACTTGGTTCCGATACTGGTGGATCGATCCGCCAGCCAAGTTCTTTTTGCGGCGTGACCGGCTTGAAACCGACGTACGGAACGGTTTCCCGTTATGGTTTGATCGCGTATGGATCTTCCCTTGACCAGATCGGACCGGTAGCAAAAGATGTGACGGACTGTGCAGCCATTTTGGAAGCTATTTCCTCCTATGATAAGAAAGACAGCACCTCGATCCGACGCGACGACCTTGATTTTACATCGGCACTTGTCGATGATGTCAAAGGCATGAAGATCGGTATTCCGAGAGACTATTTTGGCGAAGGACTTGATCCCCAGGTCAAAGCAGCCGTATTGAAGACTGCGGATGTGCTGAAAGAAAAAGGGGCGGTCGTGGAAGAATTTGATCTGAGCCTTGTAGAATATGCGATTCCGGCGTATTATGTCATTGCGTCAGCGGAAGCAAGTTCGAACTTGTCACGTTTTGACGGTGTCAAATACGGATATCGTACGAAAGAGTACGAAGGACTTCATAATATGTATAAAAAGACGCGTTCTGAAGGATTTGGTCCGGAAGTAAAACGTCGAATTATGCTTGGTTCCTTTGTTCTCAGCAGTGGATATTACGATGCGTATTATTTGAAAGCGCTGCGTACGAAAGCATTGATCAAAAAGGCATTTGATGATGCCTTTGCCAAATACGATGTGATCCTTGCACCGGCAGCTCCGACGACAGCACCGGAGATTGGAAAGAGCCTCAGCGATCCGATTAAAATGTATCTTGGCGACATATATACAATTTCTGTCAATCTTGCCGGTCTTCCCGGAATCTGCCTTCCTTGCGGAAAGGACGACAAAGGGCTTCCGATCGGCGTACAGATGATCGGAGATTGTTTCAAAGAAAAGACAATTATCCGCGCGGCTTACAGTTACGAGCAGGCGCGTGGTGGCATAGAAGCACAAGGAGGAATGTAAGATGGCAAAACAATACGAAACCGTCATTGGTCTTGAAGTCCATGTGGAACTTGCGACAAAGACGAAGATTTTTTGCGGATGCAGCACCGCATTTGGTGGTGCTCCGAATACACATACCTGCCCGGTTTGTACCGGTATGCCGGGTTCTCTCCCAGTGCTGAACAAACAAGTGGTGGAATATGCGATGGCAGTCGGACTTGCGACAAATTGTTCGATCACGCAGTATTGCAAATTTGACCGTAAAAACTATTTTTATCCGGATAACCCGCAGAACTACCAGATTTCACAGCTTTATCTGCCGATCTGCCGCAATGGACACGTCGATATCGAGACGCCGGCAGGGAAAAAACAGGTGCGTATCCATGAGATTCATATGGAAGAAGATGCCGGAAAATTGGTGCATGATGACTGGGAAGACTGCTCTCTCGTGGACTACAACCGTTCCGGTGTGCCGTTGATCGAGATCGTATCGGAGCCGGATATGCGGAGTGCGGAAGAAGTTATCGCGTATCTTGAAAAACTGCGCATGACAATCCAATATCTCGGCGCTTCGGATTGTAAATTAAATGAAGGTTCGATGCGTGCCGATGTCAACCTTTCGGTTCGCGAAGTCGGCGCCAGTGAATTTGGTACACGTACTGAGATGAAAAACCTGAACTCGTTTAAGGCGATTTCCCGTGCAATTGAGGGCGAACGTGCACGTCAGATCGAACTTATCGAGGAGGGCAAAAAAGTCATCCAGGAGACACGCCGTTGGGATGATAACAAGGAGTATTCGTATGCAATGCGTTCCAAAGAGGATGCACAGGATTACCGATATTTTCCGGACCCTGACCTTGTGCCGATCCGTATCAGCGACGAGTGGATCGAAGCGGTGAAAGAACGCCAGCCGGAACTTCAGGACGCGAAAGCAGAGCGTTACAAAAAAGAATTTGATATTCCGGAGTACGACATCGGTATTATTACCGGTTCCAAAAAACTCGCAGATATCTTTGAAGAGACGACCGCAATCTGCCACAACCCGAAAAAGGTATCCAACTGGCTTATGGTGGAGACCATGCGTCTCTTAAAAGAAAAGGAAATGGAGCCGGAAGACATTACATTTACGCCGGAAAATCTGGCAGCGTTGATCCGGCTGACAGACGAAAATGCGATTAACTCGACCGTCGCAAAAGAAGTCTTTGAAAAAATGTTCTCCGAGGACATTGATGTCAATCAATATGTCGAAGAAAACGGCTTAAAGACTGTCAACGACGAGGGTGCTCTCCGTTCTGTAGTCGAGCAGGTGATCGCGGACAATCCGCAGTCGGTAGCCGATTATCAGGCAGGAAAGACAAAAGCCATCGGATTCTTAGTCGGACAGACGATGAAGGCGATGAAAGGAAAAGCAGATCCGGGAATGGTAAATAAACTGTTGAAGGAATTGCTGTAGAATACAGCCTCAGCTTGGTCAACTGTAAATGACAAGAAACCCCAGAGAGTACGCAGCTCTCTGGGGTTTTGTAGCGTGACCATTTGGGCGCTTTTATCCTTTTGCTTACAAACTATAGCATATGTAAGACTTGATTTCAAGTACATTCAGAAAAAAATTAAATGGTTATAAAAAGTTATAAGAAAAAAATGATACTTTTTCATACTTTTGACCGCAAATGGATTGACAAATATGCTTACAGATGGGATAATGAGAGTGGAGGTGACGGAAGATATGATCAAAGTAAACCCTTATCGGCCGGGAGCAGGCTTGATGCCAACTTATCTGGCAGGAAGAGAGGAAGATGTTGTTAATATAGAGAAAATGTTTGAGGCTCTAACTTTAAATATTCCGACACAGTCAGTTATTTTTATTGGACTTCATGGGGTTGGAAAGACAGTATTGTTAAATCAACTTGAAAAAATAGCTGAGGAGAAAAACGTATTTTGCAAACATATCGAAGTAGAAGAAAAGAATGATTTTGTATCCCAAATTGCAAGTTGTTCACAGGCGTTTTTGCGAAAAATAAGCGCAAAAGAAAAGTTTAAAAATTTGATACAAAAGCCGTTGGATGCAGTCAAATCTTTGGTGGTGTCATTTGATCCAAACGATAATACCTTTTCTCTTTCTTTACAGGAAAAAGAATTATATAAAATGGCAAATTTAACGCAAAGTTTAACCGATGTATTTACAACGCTTGGGGAAGCAGCTTATAAAGCCGAAATGCCAATCTGCTTTTTTATTGATGAGTTGCAATATATGAAGACAAAAGAGTTGGGAGCACTTATTTCTGCGTTGCACCGAGCAAATCAATTGGGCTATCCTATTATGGTGGTAGGCGCCGGACTTCCTAAGATTTATTCGATGTTGTCAAAAGAAAAATCATATTCAGAGCGTTTGTTTATCTATAAAGAAATAGGATCATTGAATTGCGAACAAGCAAAGAAAGCGATTTGCATTCCGGCAGAAAAACTGGGGCACTGTTATGAAGAAAAAGCAGTCAATAAAATTGTTACTATTACAAATGGATATCCATTTTTTATACAGCAATTGTGCCAGATTGTGTATGAAAATGCAACAGGGGAGAAAATTACATTGCAAGATGTAGTGAAGAGTGTTCAAGAGTTTTTTTCAACATTGGATAATGGTTTCTTTAAGGTTCGTTATGAACGATGTACAGAGGCAGATAAAAGATTTCTTTTTGCAATGGTACAAAATGGAAAACTTCCCTGCCCGATTTCAAGTATTGCACAAATTATGAATAAACCGGTAAATGCGATATCTACTTCGCGGGCGCAGCTGATAAATAAGGGAATTATTTATTCGGTAAAATATAAAGAACTTGATTTTACTGTACCGGAATTCAGTGGGTTCATCAAACGTTTAGAGGAATACCGGGAATGGTGTGGAGGAGACGAATAAATGGATAATGAACTGTATGTAAAAGCGTTGGCATTTGCCAATGAGAAGCACGCCGGCCAGACACGTAAAGACGGAGACACGCCCTATATCGTGCATCCGATTGCGGTGGCGGAGCTTGTTCGCAAAGCCGGATATGGGAAAAAATACCAGATTGTTGCACTGTTGCATGATACTTTGGAAGATACGGATGCGACAGAAGAAGACCTTCTTATATTTGGTGAAGATGTAGTGCATGCGGTCAAACTTCTCACTCGTGCAAAAGGAGCAGATGAGGAAGAATATGTAAAAAATGTTCTGTCGGATTCGATGGCAGCTGTTGTGAAAAATGCGGACAAGATCAGTAACTTATATGATTCTGCCTTTTCCGGAACTGTGGGACAAGTACGAAGTGAAAAGGCGAAAAGATTTGCAAAAAAATATGTTGAAAAAGCGAGAAAATATTATGCGCATAAGTTTTCACCGGCACTTGATGACGCCATTGAAAAGGTGGATGCGCTGTTAGAGGATGAATATGTCAGAGACAGGCAGACACCGAATTATACAAGGGAAGAGATGAGAATATAGGATATGAAAAAAGGGCTGTGGCACATTTGCGACAGCCCTTTGGCAATTTAAGATAAATTCCCGTTTACATCACAGGTTAAAGAAACTTTTAGAGTATGGGAGGAAATTAAGGTTGAACCAGTGTATTTTGAACCTGTAGCTGAGGCAATTGCGGTATTTCTGCTTTTGGAGGAGGATTTATTGCTTATTTTCCAAGAAGCAGAATACGAAGCTGCAGAAACAGAGGAACTGGTACATTTGGAGGATTTTCCTTTTACATAAGAAAAGTTTCCGGTAACTGTTACGGACCACAATTTTACTCCTGAACTAGTTTTATAAGTTGTTGTTTTATTTCCAGATCGTGATGCTGAAGCTGTACGCCCCAAAGAAAGAAAACGGATATCTTCTTTAGTCGTAATAGTCGTTTCATAATAACTGCCGTCGGGTAGATATTCTATGTTTTGTTTGGCGATAACAGCAGCATTTGAAGTGCTTGCAGATGCAAAAGTGAATAGAAACAGTGCGGTTAATATAAATAGTATACGTTTCATAAGTTAAGCCTCCCTTTTTTTAGTTTATATATTCGATTGTAGTTTCTTCAATAGCTGGCATGGTTTCTTCAAATTCACGACGTGCATTGTACAAAAATAGGTTCCAAGATAAAAATGCAATCAAAATTGCAGATATCAGAACGGTACAAGTTGCTTTCACGTATTTGGCAAAAGAAAGTTTCCGGGAAAGATAGTCAGGATCAATACTGGTAAGGTAATGACTGACGATTTCTTCCGGTGAAGTGAACTCATGCTCGAGATCAGAATAAGTATAATCCGGATGTGCCATACAAAATTCCGTGACATTTGACCGGATATCCTTATAAAACCGTTTTTCATAACTTCCCCACACGGGAAGGATTGCACGGATTTTTTTTAAGTAGCGTTTTGAATCATTCATTGGAATCTCCTTCCTGTTTATTATAGTTGAGTATACGCTCGATCGCCATATTAACAGTGTAAAAACTATCCAATAACTCTTTTAGATAATCTTTTCCTGCTGGTTCCAAGTGATAGTAAACGCGCGTAAGACGTTTTCCGATTTTGCGCTTTTCGCCGGAAATATACCCTTTGTCTTCTAAACGGTATAGTGTAGGATACATGGATCCTTCTGGAATGGTTAAGATGTTTCCCGAACGTTCTTTAACAAGCTGCGAAATCTGATATCCATACAGATTACTTTCCTGCAGCAAGGCAAGAACGAGTAACTCCACAGACCCTTTTTTAAAAGTATCCTGATTACTCAATTTATAGCAGGCCGCCTTTCTACTTTCTAATAATTAAAAAGTAACATAACTATTCAGGACACCCCTTCTCCCACATTCGCATTTCGAACACTTCGTGTTCTTTCCCGCCTTTGACAAGGCTAAAAATGCTCATATGTGGAGGGGGAGCCCTATTAGGATCTAAATGTATGGAAAGCAAAGCTTCTTACGTGCAAGCACGACGATTCATTGATTTCCATACGTAAATCCTGAATAGTTACAAAGTAACTGAATATATAATAGGACATGGACTATAAAAAGTCAATACCTTATTTGTCTAAATAGTTGTTGACAAAAATAAATAAAAGAAGTATAATGGGTTTGTAAATAAAAAGTAAGCAAAGTTTTACAATAAAAATACAAGGTAGGTGAAAGAATGAATTCTAAAATGATTTTCAGAGAAAAAATTGAAAAAGTGTTCTTTTCTTAATTCATCGTTTGAGGCGAAGGAAAGAACGCTCATGAAAATATTTCACGGATATAAGCGTATATAGGGAGGAACAATAATAAACGATAGGAGATATAATTATGAGAAAGATTGGTAAAAATATTGCAACTGGATTGATGGTAACTGCTTTATTTGCTGCTTCTGCAACTACTGCATTTGCTGCATCAGCGACAATAAATGCATATGGAACTTTTGGATACACATCGGTTTTGACTGGGCCGCGAATGAAATTAACATGTACAGCGAAGGCAAATCAAAAGGGAAATGGTTCTTTGTATTTGAAAGATCCATATTTGTGGCATGAGTGGAAAGGTGTAAATATTGGGACAACTGGTGCAAGAACCAAGACAATTAGTAGTGCTGATGGCTCTGCAAATGCAAGTTGGAAAGGTTATGCCGAAAATTCCAAAGTGACAATTAGTTCATATTGATTAATTTGTATTTAAGGGTGGCAAATGTTTTTCATAGGCGGGCATTTATGCCCGCTTATGTTATAATAAAGTATACTAAGTTAATATATTTGGGGAGGTAACAATGACTACATACAAAAACACGATACGATTATTTATACGAACAATGAGTGTCAGCATTCCGTATCTTCTTTTATTGGCTGCAGAGAATGTGTTTCTATTTCGACTGCTTCATGCCTTTGCAGGAGCGGCCGCAGAGGAAGTGCAGGCAATCTATTTTTTGATGGATATGAATTATCTTTATGTGTTGGGCTTTTTGTTCTTTTTATTTATCTCCTGTGAATTTATGCGAAAAAGCAGGGAGGTAAATTTGGTGGAATCCATGCGGGAGAGAGCGTGGATCGTGGAAGGAAATCAGTTTGCGGTGCTTGGAACATTAATTCTGATCTATGCACTTGTATTTTTGATTTATGTACTGGCGGGTGTTTCTATTTTGCATATGCCGCAGATGTGTTTTTTACAGATGTTAAAGATACTCGGGGTTAATATTTTCTTACTCTCTTGTGCGGCAGTGGGGATGGGATATTTGATTTCACGTATTCCCAACCGATACGCAGGATATCTGGTGATTCTTGTCGTGCTGATGCTTATATTGCCGGCAAATGCAAAATATTTTTCGATGTTATCGTGGGGCAGAGGAATTTCGATTTACTGGCTTCGCGACTGGCTGTATCTTTTGCCGCCGGATATTCAGGCACTGGGAGATCCATTATATGGAGTTCCGGTAGAGTTTTACCGCATTGCCGTGATGCTTCTTTGGATCGGGATCGGTGGCTGGCTTTTTGCGCGTAGTGTATGCAGATATACAAAAGCAAAAAGAAGAGTGGCAGATGGTCTATTTATCGTCTGGACTGCCCTTTGTGTGCTGGGTGCAGTGAATGAGGGAAGTGTATTACGCATGACAGATCATCCAAAGAGTGCGGTATCCGAAGACCAAAATTATTATGAAACACAGCCGGAAATAGAAGAAACACAGAGTGATTTTCAAGTGCAGGCGTACGATATGGAGTTGACGTTTGGTCACGAACTTTCGGCAAAAGTGACAGTATCCATTATGTCGGAAAATACACCGAAGCAATGTTATTTTACACTCTATCATGGATACAAGATTTCCAAGATAGAATCGAATGAGGGAGAAACACTTTCGTTTACGCAGGAGGGAGACGAGGTGGTGGTAGAGACACCGCAGCAAACTTCGAAACTCACATTTTATTATAAAGGAAGCAGTCCGGTTTTTTATGCAAATCGAAATGCTTGTTTCCTGCCTGGATTTTTTGCTTACTATCCGGTGGCGGGAGCGGAAAATCTATATGAGAACGGCATGTGGAAGGTAAACAAAAATGAGACAGCAGCTTTTACAATTCACACAAAAGGACTAAAAGTGGAAAGTAATCTTCCGGAAAATGGAGATGTCCGTAAAGGAGAAACTTCTTATGTAACATTGGTGGGAGGTAATTGTAAGAAACTGGAAGAAAATGGAAACGCGCAGATCGTTTATCCACTCGATACGAATTCGCTGGTGGCAGCAAAACAATTTACTACATCAGAATTTTCGGAAGAATGGAAACAGCTTATGACATTTCTTGATCTGAATGAGACATCGCCGGCGCAGGAAAAAACGGTAATCGTGATACCGGGAAGTTTTGCTTTTAACACGCTTTTAAATGAATATTATGATCTTGGCGATCATGTGTTGACGCAGAATACGGTTTCGCCTCTGCAGGTGCTGGCGTCAAGCATAAAAGCGACGGGAAAGACGGCCCTGAAAGACATCTTTTTCTCGTATGACTGGCAGACAGAAGATCCGGCGGAAATTGAACTTTTAAAAGATTTGTCGGAAGGGGCGGAATTGACAGAAGAGGAAAAATTACAGGATGATTTTATCCTAAAAATGCGTGAGTGTGGAACAAAATACGTGGCACAGCTGACCATAAAATATTTAATGGATGAAAATGATAGCAGAACACCAAACGAATTTGTGCAGGCATTGTAAAATGCAGAGGGAGGCAGACATGATAAAGATTGAAAATGTAAGTAAGAATTTTCGCAGACATAAGGCAATCAAAGGATTTACTTGTGAATTGGACAAAGGATGCTATGGACTTCTTGGACCGAATGGGGCAGGAAAAACAACACTTCTTCGCTGTATACTTGGACTATATCCGGTTTCAGAGGGCGTGGTTTCGCTGCAAAAAGGAGAGCAGATCGGGTATCTTCCCCAGCGGTTTGGAATGTTTCATGAACTGAAAGTAAAAGAAATGATGTATTATTTCGCTGCGGCGAAAAAGGTGTCGAAGGAAAAAAGAGAGGCGGAGATTGAGCGTGTGCTTGCCGATGTGAATTTGTCTGAAAAAGCGGAAGAAAAAGTAGGACATTTGTCTGGCGGAATGCAGCGGCGACTTGGTATCGCACAGGCAATTTTGGGAGATCCGGATATTTTGTTTTTGGATGAACCGACGACAGGACTGGATCCGGAAGAACGCAGTCATTTTAAAGAAATTATCCGGAAATTGGCAAAAGATGACAAGATTATCGTGATTTCCACTCACATTGTGCAAGAAGTGGAAGCGGTGTGTGACCGTGTCTTAATTATGAAAGATGGGACACTTTTGGAAAATGTGACGGTAGAGGAAGCGTGCCATTTTGCCGGAGACGATAATGCCACACTTGAGCAGGGCTATTTACAAAGACTGAAAGAGGCGTAAGGATGAGTAAGTTATATTTCGTTCAAATGACAAAAAATAAGCTGCGGTTTGCGGTGCCGTTGATTGCTTTATTTGTGCTGATTCCGGCACTGGCAGCGCTGATTTTGAGCGGACCGGAGTCGGATATTAAGATGGCTGACTGCATTCGGCAGCTTCATGTATGGGTTCCGCTTTTTTCAACTTGGTGGATTCTCTTGTATGCGGGAGATTTCTTTTCCCATGATGGCAATGAGTTGATGTATCTGATCTGGAAACCATATCAAATCATTGCCTGCGAAGTGGCTGGCGTGTTTAGTTTTATGATAGCGGCGGTACTTTCGTTTGGCGTGCTTCAGATAATTCAGCCATTTGATATCTTACTACTATGGCAGATATTGTCAGAAACGTGGATGATGGCGGGCATGGCATTTTTCTGCTGTTTCCTTTTCCAAAGTACGGGAGCAGCGCTGATGACAGCGGTTTTATATGGTATCTACCTGAACTTATTTGATGGACTGCATATGTTTTCGGCAATTTCCATTTTCCCGCAGCAGACATTGACGATTGAGGCGGATCCGCTGCGTATGACGGCGGCAATTATAGCAGGCAGTGTATTTTTTGCTGCGGGCGCTGCATGTGTGAAATATAGGAAAGTATACTGGTAGAAACGTCCAATTGGAAGAGAAGGCGAAAGGTAAAAAATATTATGATGTATGCTCTTATTGGAATTTTGTTTTTAGGATTGGCGATCTTTTTTTATGATAAACATTTTAACCGGTTAAAAGTGATATGTTATTATATAGCCATAGTATTTCTTGTCCTTGCGGCAATAGAGGTGATGGTAGGAGATCTTCGATTGGTATTTGGACATTAAAAAGCGTTCTTTTCTTAATTCATCGTTTGAGGCGATGGAAAGAAAGAACGCTCATGAAAATATTTCATATATAAGTATACAACATTATGTTGAAAAAATCAAGAGAAATTTTATGACTATTTTAAATAGTCGCAGAAAGGAAGAAATGTAAAATGAAGAAAAACTTTTACAAAAAATTAGCAGTAGCAGCGATGGGGACATTACTCGTGTTTGCCTGTGCAGGGTGTTCGAAAAAAGAGGCAGACAAGGAAAACGAAGCGGTTGCTGTCGTCAATAACATGCAGCATGCGTCGGCGTCGACAGACGGTGCCCTTTTATTTAAGGATGGGGTGGTTTATTATTCGGATGTCAAAAAGGGCGTGAGTACACCGCTTTGTACAAAAGCAAACTGCCCGCACACATCCGCTCAGGAATGTACGGCAAATTATGGAAAGGGCTCGGGAGACGGAATGTGCGCATTCTTTTATGAGAAAAAACTGTATGTTCTTGTGAATGACGAATTGACAAATTCCAAATTGTATGTCGCGGATCAAAATGGACAAAATCGGAAAGAAATCGGCAAACTTGATTATTCGGTGAGCGCAAATGCACGGCTCATCGTGAAAGATGGTATGGCAGCGGCCGTGCTTGAAAAGAATCAAAGTGATGAAAATACCGGCGAAGTTACGTCAATGCCGGTGCTGGTAACGATTGATTTAAAGAGCGGTACGGCGACAGAATTGGTTGAACCATTGAATCAATACCGCGCACAGATTTCGCTGCATAGTGTGAATGACAATACGGTGTACTATAGTTATTCGTATTGGGATGAGAAAAAAGAAGTTGTGGATAAGTGCGGGGATCCTGCGACGACGGTGGAAGAAATGAAAGAATTGATGAAAACCAATGCACATACATTTGCCGGATTCCTCTCGACGGATGGAAATCAGGGAAAAGAAAATGAACTGGAGGCGGCCGATGCCCCGAATGTCGTTTATATGGACGAAGACAATGTGTATCTTACGAAGGGAACGGAAAATTCGTTGTATAAAATGACGTTCGAAACTATGGAAGCGGAAAAAGAGGCTTCCTGGGAGAGTGACATGAATTTTATCGATGGCATGATGGTTTATGGAGACCGTGCTTCGGAAAAAACCAAATTCCATGCTGTCAATTTTAAGGACGATGGGAAAACCAGTGAGTTTGAGGCACCTTCCGACAGCTTGTTTACTGCGGTGATCGGCGAGGATCTGTATTATACCTATATGCCGGAAGTAAACGAAGAGGGCGAAGGTACGACGGAGTTAGGGGTGGCACATTTGAAATGATTACTGTGCCTGCATCGAAGACATCTGCAATCGCCATAATGCGGGCACACAGTGGGATGTCCTGGCCGGCGAGCCCCTGCGTGAGAATTCCACGATAATAATTATGGCGTTTCATTCCTTTTAAAATAATGCCGACATATGCGGTGGTACGTTTTACATGGTTTCCGGTACTGTCGTCACGGCTTTCGATAATCAAAACTGTTAAAGCGGTGCTTTTCGTGCAGTTTGCCGGTCCCGTGAATATACATAATGATAATGTAAAAAACCGGAAATTAAACTTGCTGCTTCAAACGGTTACCGTACACAGATATAAACCCAGTACACAATATATAAGGCAACCATAAAGATTCCCTCACCCCGGCGGATTTCTTTGCGGGAGCAGGAGAAGATCCAGCACAGAATGCTGATAAAAATAAGAAATACGAGGTCAATCGCATTTTCCGTGATAAAGGCAATCGGACTGATTGCAGAACCGACACCGAGTACAAGCAGAATATTGAAAATGTTCGATCCGATGACATTTCCCACTGCCATATCGACTTCATTTTTCCGGGCAGCTACAATCGAGGTGACAAGTTCCGGCAGACTGGTTCCGATCGCGCAGATCGTAAGTCCGATCAGTGTCTGGCTCATACCAAATGCCGCAGCGATGTCAGATGCAGAATCTACGACAAAGTCGCCGCCGTATTTGATCGCTACACCACCAAGTATAATGAATAATAGACTTTTCCACACCGGGAGAATTTTCGCATCTTCGCCTTCTACCTCAACTTCGATGCCGGCAGCTCTTGCTTTCAGGGCAGAACGGATCATGACAACGAGGAAGATGGCAAAGCAAACTATAAATACGATACCTTCCACGCGGCTGATCGACATTTCCAGCCAGCCGGCCGCCAAAAGCAGGATGGCACATACGATAGAAACCGGAAAATCACGCTTTCGTGTATCTTCATGAACGGCGAGCGGTGTAATGATGGCACACACTCCGCATACCACGAGCAGATTGAATATATTCGAACCTACGACGTTGCTTATTGCCAATGAGTTATTGCCGGCGAGCGATGCGGTCACGCTGACGGAACATTCCGGAAGGCTTGTCCCCATGGCGACTACCGTCATTCCGACAATCAGGGAAGGCACGCGCAGCTGTTTGGCGATACTGGCGCTTCCGTCTACAAAAAAATCGGCTCCTTTGATCAGGAAAACGAAGCCAATAATAAGCAGGATAAATGATTGAAATAATTGCATAGTGTACTCCTTTTAAATTTAGTGAAACGATTCGGGGAATTTCCCCTTTCACGCATTCGCGTTTTGGTAAATACTAGTGTATCACGATTTAAAAAAAACAACAAGAGGGAAGTGACAAAAGAATAAAAGTGTGCTATAATGCGTACAATAAATACAGAATGAACGGAGCGTGATAAAATGTATCCTTATTATACGTATTGGGATCCGACGTACATTCTTGTGGTAATCGGAGCGGTTATCAGCATGATTGCGTCGGCAAATGTAAAGCGAAGTTTTCAGAAAAACAGCCGGGTTTATAACCAGCGCGGGCTGCGTGCAGAGCAGGTGGCAGAGATGATTCTGCGAAGTGCCGGTATCACGGATGTCAGCATCCGCCGTGTGAGTGGAGATCTGACAGATCATTATGATCCGAGCAAAAAAGTAGTCAATCTGTCAGATTCGGTGTATGGCTCGACTTCTGTTTCCGCGGTTGGGGTAGCTGCACACGAATGCGGCCACGTTATCCAACATGCGAGAGGATACGTGCCAATCACAATCCGTACGGCACTCGTACCAATCGTCAATTTCGCTTCCCGGCTTTCGATGCCGCTCATTTTGATCGGTTTGATCCTCGGTTATGTCGGACTGGCAAAAATTGGTGTTGTTCTTTTCTGCGGCGTCTTGATCTTCCAGCTCGTGACGCTCCCGGTTGAATTTGATGCGTCCGCGCGTGCCATGCGGGTGCTTGACAGCCTCGGGATCCTTTACGGCGAAGAAATCAAAGGGGCAAGAAAAGTATTGACGGCAGCAGCACTTACGTATGTGGCAGCCGTTGTGAGTACGGCACTTCAGGTATTCCGACTGGTCCTTCTCATAAATAATCGAAGAGATTAAATTTTCTCTTGATATATTGAGCAAATTTAGGTATACTATAGTTACAGATTTACTTTCCTGGAATGTTCGACACTCTTGAATTTTTGAACCTACAATACTTTAAACGGGATTCCTATATCTGTGTTTGGATGCCGGGCCATCCCTGCTGACTTGTCAGTACAATGGAAACATTGCAAATGGAAGGCAGAAGAGCACATGCGGTCGCCCACCTAGCATATGCTAGGAGTCAAAAATCAGGAACCGGCATTTTGGGAAGTAAAAGAGTACTGCAAGGCGGCGAGAAATCGTCGCCTTTAGTTGTTTTGTGTGATTTATGGTTAGTTTATGGAGTTTATGGTTTGGGTGGTGAGAAAATGTGGTCTGGGGAGAGAAATTATGGTCTTGGGTCAAGCGCTGGTGGCGGGAAGTATGGTCCAGGGAGAGAAATTATGGTCCTGGGTCAAGCGCTGGTGGCGGGAAGTGTGGTCTAGGGAGCCAAACCGTGCCCCTGGGTCAAGCCCAGCCC
>QWCN01000326.1_pt1 | contig 83788 bp, 53 predicted proteins | sample 1972711 | NCBI WGS metagenome assembly QWCN01 (sample SAMN09866707, study PRJNA288562) | Human gut metagenome isolate term1_stool, whole genome shotgun sequencing... | isolation source: gut | host: Homo sapiens | place: USA: California | reverse complement strand
GTAGGGCAATGCCGACGTAACGGTAGTGCGTTTGAATTTCTTTTCCATTGTGATATATGTATCTCTTTTGTTATGAGCGCATTTTGGTGTGCAAAGATAGCAGTTTTCCACTCAAAGAAAAAGAGAAGACAATGAAATATCCAACTACATGTAGCAGAAATTTATATTTATCAGTGTTGCAAACGGAATAATATTAATAATGGATTGCTATCTTCATTCCAACTTGTAAACACTTGTATGGTACTTTCATCGAGCTTGTTTATCTTTAATGCAGATTTTACGGTTTCTTCACTGTAGTTAGAACTACAAATTAAGTAATTGTCTGCCACTCCGTTGATAGTCAGGTTCCCCAATAGCTTATCTTCTTCTATCAGATTAAGATTACGTATGTTGCCATCTGTTTTGGAAATCCAAAAGAATTGTGGAAGCGGGAAAGTGGACAGGGAACAGAAGTACCCATCTGGTGTTTCATAGAAAGCATTTATATCTTTAATATGCTTCATATCAACCATGAATGACCGAGAATTACCTTCTAAAGCTTTCAGTTCTTCTTCCTTAAAATATTTATCCGAAAGAAGATTTGCTGCCATATCAATGGATGCTCCATGTATGGTATAAACTTCCGGGGTAAAACGTTGATAAAAGTAAACTTTATCACCGGAACGATATAAATAGTGAGAGGAGCCTCTTGGGATTCTTTGCTCGTCTATTTCTGTCAGTGCTGATTTAAGTAGAGGATGTACTTTCTTATCTTTTTGAGAATAAACGGCCAATTTATCTTTTACGCTGCCTTGATTGTATATTTCTGATAATACGATATGCTCTTTGTCAATTACGGCAAATTCCATGAAATAACATCCTAAATCCATTTCTTCGTATTGTTCGAAGTTATTTGCACTGTATTTGATAATCCTTTGGCGGGCATTGTCTGCTATGTATAAATTTCCTGTATCGTCCACATCAAAGTCAATGGGAGCTATGTATTCCCCGGGGCCTTCTCCAACTCGGTATAGTGCTTTTATAAACTTGCCGTTTTCGTTGAATATAAGAATTCCCATGTTGGCACTTTTATCGAAAATGTAGAAATGTTTATTCCGGTATAAAATTTTATCGATACTTCCGATTAATGAATTATCTGTTAATTCCAATAGAATATATTTTACTTCGCATACCGGGTTAACGTCTGATGCTTGTACGCTATCTAATTGGAAACTCATAATACTTGTGTGATCCGGTCTGGAGCTTGGCTGACAGGAAAAAAGCAAGGTGCTTAAAAGAAGGAATAGAAGTTTTCTCATATTTCAAAAGTTTGGATTAAGAGAATATAATGTCCGAAAGGCAAATGAATATTACATTTGCTCTATTGTTTGAGGAATTGTACTATATTTCCTATCTAATGTTCCAAATGACTAACTTACCTTTCGGACACTTTTTGTTTAAATGAGCTTATATAAGCACCTTTTCTGTATACGTACCGGAATCACAAAGTTCAGAACCACCGTAAGGACAACTTCTCTCCCAAGTGTTTGTTGTTAAAACCTGACCGTTTTCCATTTTCTGAAAAGTTGCATTTTTTAGCGTATCTGTAATCTTCCTATTTTGTAGGGCACGAGGTGCTATATTTTCTTCCTTCTGGTTATCAGCTACAGAAACAATTGTAGTTCCTAATAGAGCTAAAGTAAAAATAAAAAAGAATCTTTTCATAATCTTGAACATTTTTGAGTTAATAATATAGTATTTAGAACAACGTTGTTTGCCTATGGGGCTGTTTTAGTATTGAAAAATACCATAAAAGACTATTGTTTTATAGGTCATTTCAATGATATATTTTTTATTCTTTATATATGATGTCGTAAACGAATATGGGTGATTATTTGTTATAGTAGCATTATTAGAGTATATAATATTTTTCATTTCATCTATTATTGTTATCTGGAGATTATCTAATAAGATATTTGAATAAATATATATAGTATTACCGTTCATTGTGACAGTTGGAAAGTTTGTGATAGAGCGGTTGTCTTGTTCCCATGTGTTTTTTTCTTTGGGATCGTCATTCCCTGAAACTTTAGATGTTATTGGAATGATAACTTCTTCTGCCCGTATTGCAGGAGAAAGAGACATGACTGTTAGTACAAATATAAAAAAGTAACGTATCATATATTGTTTTTTTACAAATGTAGAGGTTAATACAGAATTTATGTCATAATGGAGTACGCAAATAGTACGCATTTTTGTGAATGGGGCAATAATAGTATGCAATAAGTACTCTTCTAGTTACATTGCATGAATGAAGATATCCCATTCTTCGGGGCTTCCTTCTCTCTTGAAAACCTTCTTACATAGTCTTTTACGTATAGATGTAATCGCTTGTTTCGTATGTGCAGTTATAAATGCGATTTGTGTGGGAGGTAATCCTATTTTTATTAATAGGCAAACTTGCATTTCTATAGTTTTCATTGGATAGAGTTCAAGTAAGCGTTGTGTAAATTGACTATATGTTTCGTCTATACTCTTAATCAGTTCTTGCCAGTCTTCTTTCCTAATTTTTTCTCCTTGGTCTGCCTGTAGAAATTTTTTATATATTGAAGATTTTTTTAGGATTGTAATGGTATGCTCTTTTAATTCTTGCTTAACTATAATTTGCTCATTATTTTTCTCAATGTTTCTTTTCTGGAGCCTAAGCAAATCTTGTGTTAGTAAATTGCTTGTTTTTTCTGCAGCCTTTAAAGATTCTTCTAATTCTTTTATTTGTCTTTTGTTTTGTTCGATATATGATAGGCTTTGGTTATATTCTTCTCTTAATATTCTTTCTATTTTTTCTTGTTGCAGTAAAGTTTCTTGTTCTTTTCTTTTGTGGTATTGCTGATAAGTGACAAAGAGAAGCATGAGGAAAATAAGAAAAGAGATGAGAATAATATTCCATATTTTATGATTACTGGCCTGATGTTGCAAGCGATTGTTTTCTTTCTCTTTTAATTGATAATTATATAATGAGTTTATTTTGCGGACAATTTCTGTTTGAATTATGCTTCTTGCAGAATCTGTATATGCTAAATCTTTGTCTAAATACTCTAATGCTTTTTTGTATTCTCCTTTTGAACGGGCAATGTAACTTAATCCTTGGTATCCTTCTGCCTTGTAGCTGTATTTATCCATAAATGATAGTTGCGTATAATAATAGATTGCTGAGTCTAATTGATTAGTATAATAGTAATATTGTGCTGCTGTACTATAGCGAGGGGCTAAATTAATAACATTTATTTTTTTGAAGGCGATTTGCATGCTTTTATAGGCTTCTTGATACATACCTAGTTTGGTGTAATATCCGGATAATTCACCGTTAATAATTCTTTTTAGATTTAAATTTTCTATTTTATCAGCTAACATATCTGCTTTTTTGTAATAGTATATTGCGCTGTCTACTTTCTCTTGTGTGCTAAATGCTCGCCCAATATCTCGCAAATTATATATCATACTAATGCTATCTTTTGATAATATGCTAAATTGATATGCTTTGCTAAATGCTTCGGGAGCCTTATCATATACGTTTTGATAAAGGTAAAGGGTACCTATTTGACTATAAATGCGGCTCACTAACTTGTAGTCCATATATAAATAGGAAGCATCAATAGCTTGGAAAAAGAAATCCAAAGCTTGTGGTGCATCTCCTAAATCTCTATATACTCGCCCTGCGTAGTAGTATACTTCCGGTAGATGCCTTTTATCTTTTTTATTTTCATAATAGTGTAATACTTTCAATAGTATGCTATCTGAGGTATGTGTGATGTATGCTTTATCTTTTGCTTTTATGGTCAATAATTGATAATATATTTGTGTCTCTTTAGGTTCTAGGTTTATACTGTCTCTAAATTGTTTTAGTAATGCAAGAACACTATCGGGATGAGTGTTTACAAGAGAATTTGCGACCTTCATTGTGTAGGGAAGTGGTTTATTGTCACAAGAATAGAAATGCGATAATAGAAAAATAATAAATAATAATTTGGTTAACTTCATGTATGTATGTTTTTTTGATATTGTCGTTTTGAATTGTACAAATATAGGCAGTTTCTTGTAAAGAATGGGGAGAAGGAGACTATTTTATGGTAGTGTTTCTTATTATGCATAATACTTTTAAATATACTCCACGAAAAAGCAGATAGTATTTAAGATTAAGATTAAAGTTATACATTTGCAAAATCTGGATAGCAATAAATATTATCCAGTTAATTTCTATAGTTATTTATATAAGCCTTTTAACAATGAAACAAAATACTCTTTTAAACTCCCTTACTAAAGAAGAACTTATAAAACTCATTGAAGCCTATTCTAAAAACTGGTTGGCTATGGATGGTGTATGGTTTCAATCGGTAGAACGAAAATACGGAATGGATGAGGCCATGCATCACGATAGGGAAGCATGGAGAGTTTTTACAATCACAGAGGCAAGGAGAATCAAGCAGTTTCTTGAACTGCCGGAACATGCAGGACTGGAAGGGCTGGCAAAAGCCTTGCAGCTACGTTTCTATGCAAATATAAACAATGATGAGCTTATTTTCGGGAAAGATGGTAAGACTTTGATATATCGCACATTAGACTGTCATGTGCAAACCGCCCGTAAGCGTAAACAAATGGAATATCATCCTTGTAAATCAGTAGGTATCATTGAATATAGTGGTTTTGCAGCTGCAATAGATGAACGTATTACATGCGAGTGTCTCAGCTGTTATCCGGATATCACTGATAACAGCTGTTGTTGTGCCTGGCAGTTTACTCTGAATGAGTAATACAAGGAATTCTATTTAAGAATATAGAAGCATGATGTCGTAAATAGATTTCTTACATAAGGTATAAAACCTATTATTGCAGGTAATTTCCGAGGTTTTAATCCGAATTTTATTTCATAATGAGGATTTATAAAGAACAACTGTTTGTCCATAACTCTGATAGATTCCTTATGTACTAACCTTTCAAATAGCTCTATTGAAGTCCTGGTATCTTTTATAGAAATAAGCTCTTTTATACAGCCTGTATTTTCACCGGCAATCTTTAAAATACTTTTATACATAAAAGTTGGTAACAGGTGAATAAAAGGAAAGTGCGAGATTATTTTGCTTTTACATATCTGTTGATGTCCGCCAAAAGGCATTTGCCATGCAGGAAACGACATAAAGATAATACCTTCGGGATTCATGTATTTAGGAAGATTGGATAAGAATGTAGCTTTGTCCTTTATATGTTCTATAACGTCATGGCAGATAATTAAATCGAATTTGTGTTCAAGCCCTTTCAACTTGAAAATATCCGAAGCTATGAAATCTCCTTTTATTTGCCTTTCTTCAAAAAAGAGGATTGCATCTTTTATTCTTCCTGTCGATAAATCGACCCCGGTAGTGTTACATCCCAGTTCAGCAAAGGGTAATAGATTGCCTCCATCCCCACATCCTATTTCTAAAACATTCATTCCCTTTTCAATCTTTTTGTATTTTGATATATATGGGATGTAGTATCGCTTACTTGTTATCGAAAGTTCATTAAAGTATAATTTTCTATTTTTCTGTCGTTCTTGCATAATATCTATTATATAAATTTCCTTTTTAGGTTCTGTCAGATTTATGTAGCTGTTAATTTAATATTGCATTTTGTCCAAAGAAGAAGCGTGAAAAGTGTAGTTTATCCATGCTCCATGCTATTACTATACATCCACTTACGGTGATTGCAACGGATATGATCATAAAAAGTATTCCGGTGGGCTCAAAGAATAAAAAAGATAGGAACATCTTGCACAATATTGTGAAAAGAGGGGAGAAGAGAAATATGACAAGAGTATTTCTACCTATAAAATAAGAGCATTGTTTGATTTCCTTGGATAGATAATTGTGTGCATATAGTGATATAATGATAGCCAGATAAGTAATAGTGATACCTGCCAGTATCCCTCTGTTCAGATTGTCTGGAAAACAGCAGAGTAGTATCATGGGGACAAGGGCAAGAAGCGATGGCTGAAAGATACGGATAAATGGTAATTTGCTTTGCTTAATGATTACCCCTGCAAGGAAGTAAATGGCATTGGCAAACACTATAATTCCACCCCAGCGTGATACTGTGAATAGACCAAGACCAAATAATATTACCTGTGATATTGTTTTCATGCGGGTATAGCGGAAAGTCAGGTAATATAGTAGACTACAGATAATAAGTGTGTGGAGATACCAGTAGGGACCCAATGGCTTTATAAATATCTTATGCAATAAAATGTTTGAACTAATTTCCGGTACATTTTCTCTCACGGGTAAGATATGCGACATTAGTACGTAACCTGTCTCCATACATAGGTAGGGAATGAAAATCCATAATAGTTTTTTCATAAAGCTTCTGATATCTTTCTGTACATTAGTCAAATAACCGGATATGATTAGGAAAGCGGGCATGTGGAACGTGTATACGATCTGTTTTATATAAGGATATTTATCTCCTATATATACCAGATGAAAAGCAACCATTAGAAGGATAAGAATGCTTTTCAGATAGTCTAATTCTTTAATGCGATGCTCCATAGATTGAGTTTTGTATGTTATTGCAAGAATAGCATCCCGATTTCATAAAGGTAATGATTCGTGATAGTTTAATAAGTCTCATATTTGTGTGTAATTTTGTTGCTAATGCTTTAGTCTATACAAAAATAGGTAGCTTTTTATAAAAAACAGGATAATAATACTTCTTTATGATAATGTAACTATATTTTAAAATATATATAAGTATTATTAGAACTGTCTCCAAATCATATTTGAACCATACCCGGACTATATCAGAACCGTACTTGCTCCGTACGTTCTCCAGTCAGAAGTACCTCTGAGTGGAGAAAGTACGGGGTTGGTACGGAGCAAGTATATCTCAGGTATGTCCCGTGTCGCTTTTTGAGTTTGTTTTTGAAAAGAAAGACGTTAAAAAAAGTTTCTCATTTGCTTTGCTCGATATTTATTCCGTGTTTTGTATGACATAAAATATGTAACGTAAAGTGCGTAATACTATTTATAAAAATAGAGAAGATGAAACATGCTATTAAAGTCATAGCTTTCGATGCAGATGACACGCTTTGGAGTAACGAACCTTTTTTTCAAGAGGTAGAACGAAAATATACAGAATTACTGAATGATTACGGTGGTGCAGAAGATATTTCGGCAGAGTTGTTTAAAACAGAAATGGGGAACCTGGAATGTTTGGGGTATGGTGCTAAGGCATTCACCATTTCAATGGTTGAAACGGCTTTGAGGATGAGTGGACAGAAGATTTCAGCAGAGAAGGTACAGCAAATTATTCTTTTAGGTAAATCTCTGCTCCAGATGCCGATTGAATTGCTGCCTGGTGTGGAAGAGACTCTGAAAGCTTTGAAAGAACAAGGAGGGTATCGCCTGGTAGTGGTAACGAAAGGTGATTTGCTGGATCAGGAGCGTAAATTACAGCGTTCCGGGCTGATGCCTTATTTTGATCATATTGAAATAATGTCTGATAAGACCGAGAAAGAATATACTCGTCTGCTACAAGTCCTTCAGGTCGCTCCGGAAGAATTTCTGATGATCGGTAATTCTTTGAAATCCGATATTCAACCGGTGCTGTCCATTGGGGGATACGGAGTACACATTCCTTTTGAGGTGATGTGGCAGCATGAGGTGGTGGATACATTTATTCATCCCAGGTTGAAACAAGTGAAAAGTCCGATGGAGTTGATGGACTGGCTTTAGTGCTTACGGTCTACATGATACTCTATTCGGTAGATATGATCGAAATGCTCCGTCCATTCGTTTGGAGCAATGCCGATCTGCAGGCCGTAAAAGCGAGTACCTTTTTCACGGTGTATACTCATTTGCTCTAATAATTCCGGTTTACATTCAGGGATGCGATAATCGCTGATAAGTAAGACATCTGCATTCATATAACGGTTTTCGTCAAGCATTCTGAAAGTGTCTTTCAGCATTTGGGTGGCATCTGTGTCGCCACTAAAGGGATGGCTGAAAAATTCCATTAGTTTCAATCGGTCGCGTCGTATATCAATGGTTTTGGTAGATACGGAGAATGAAATCAGAAAACATTCCCTGTTTTGAAGTTCTGCAATCTCTATGAGCTTTATCAGTAGGGAATTAGCCATCTTCTCCGGTTTTCCGGTCATGCTGCCCGAGGTGTCGAGGCATACAATCATAGGGCCTTTCAGGACTGCCGGTTTTACTTCCAGACGTCTGGAGGGTTGCATGATTTCCGATTTGTAACGGAAGGTTTGCAGTTTCTGTGTGAAGTATTTCAGCATAAAGACATCTTGCAGCTCATTGTCTGCATAGTATAGCAGTTCCGAGGGGAGCAGGGCATTCAGGTCGTTGCCGATGGTGACACCCAGGATGTCACTCTTTTGAGAGTGAGCCAGTTTGTAGGCACTGCCTTCCGTCACATATACTTGTTTGCTACCCTCATCGTCGGCTATTCGCCCCATGCGGTTTGCTACTTTCAGCAGTTCGGGATATTCCTTTTGCAGTTTTACAATCTTCCGGATATTCTCAAAATCTATGGTATTCCATAGTCCGTTCATCATGCTCCATGCCTGATAGAACTCTTCTTTATCCACTTGGTGCTCTTCCAGATATTCCGGTATCTTATCCAGGCTGGTTTTTAGTTTCTTTTCCAGAAAGTCCTTCTTGATATCCAGGTTTTTCTCTTTCTGCTCCTGTTGCTTCTGATGAAAAGAATCTTCCCAGTCTTTCAGCATTTTCTCCCAAACGGTAGAGTCATGTTGCTTGTCTTTATCTCCGAACATGTGTTCGTAGAACGGTTCGTCGAAAGCATTTTCTTTATAATCGTCTTTGATCTTTCTTAATAAAGCTTGCCAACCGTCCCGCTTCTCCTTAATCCAGTTCAAGGCACTTTCCATTTCTCCAAGTTCGGATTGAGCTCTTTGCATCTGAAACTTTTCCTGTTCGAGAAACTGCCAGACAAACTGCGTGGTGATGTCATAGAATATGCGTGCACGGACCTCATCGCCTAACACCAGAACTCTGATGGAAGGATTGTTCATGATGGCCAGTAGATAGAGCAACAAGGGATCTTCCGTTTCGCCGTATAGAGTCTTGGTGCATTCTCCTGTCTGCACAAATTTCTCGACTATCTTTGTATAGAAGTGGATGTCATACTTTTTTTTGGTTAGCCCCGCCATATTGCTGCAAATTGAATTGTAACTTTTCCTCTTCGATCTCTACATTCCGCAGTTTTTTCAGCACTTCGTCCGAGTAGCGGGTGATTAACTCTCTATCAGCCGATGTGACGAACAGATTGTCCGTACATAAGGAACTGGTAAGGGCTGATAGTTGCTGGAAAAGTTGATTCAACTCGTTCCGGTAATTGCGGGGGGTGATCTGAGGCAATTTGTCGAACAGGCTTTGGGAGGATTTGCCGGATGTAGGGAGTGTTTTTTCTCCTCTTTTCCTTTGGCTCATCGGATATCGCACACCGTCTATCAACAGGTATTCTGTTCCTTCCCTGTACAGGTTTACCCGTTGCTGGGAGGCAGATGATGAGGGCGTTCCGCCCGGGTAACAGCGAATAATCGAGCGTCCCGGATTCAATGGATCGGGATAGATGACAGCTTGTTTAGGTGCATTCTCTCTCTTCTGTTCTTTCAGAGCCAGATAGTCTACAGCAAAGATGTATGTATGGCCTGTTCCGTGTTCCTCTACATGATAGTAGAAGTAGTCTGTAATTTCCAGTTCATTCCTGGGGGAACAGTTGTTCTTGAAGTCTTCCAAAGCCTGGCGTACACGGCTGATCCGGATGTCGCTTTTAATTGCTTCGGTGATTTCTTCCATTTTTTCCAGGCAGGAGGTGAATAGTTCCCGAATGACCAGTTGATGAATCGGCTCACATTCATCTGCTTCATTCCACAAACAATGGTATAGGGGCAGCAGGTCTGATGAGTTGACCTCTGTACGTCCGTTAATGAAAGCTGAGGCTTTCAGCAATTGTACAATGTTCTTCCAGCGACGGTCGCTTATATATACGTTTCGGGCAGTGCCTTCATCATCCAGTGGAAGCCGTTTCAGTTGGCGACGAACGTTCGTAATGTATTGCAGAATCTCGGCAGATAGTGAAATCTGGTTGATCTGTCCGCGCCAGTCTGCATATTCTTTTTCACTGATTTGCAGTTCTGAAGGGACGTTTATTTCTTTATCGTTGTCATCGAGCAGCATGTTGTAAAAGGTCTGTTCGTCCTTTACACAGGTGCAGATTATACGCAGTAGAAACCGATCCCACAGGGCCTCAAGTCCTTCGCTATGTGCAGGCAACTCGTTACTGGCGGCAATCAGAAGTTTTAATGGTAGCTTAATTTCGCTATCGCCATTCCGATAGATTTTCTCGTTGATGGCGGTGAGCAATGAATTTTGTATGGCAGGCCCCGCTTTCCATATCTCATCCAGAAACACCACGCTTGCCGTGGGCAGATACCCATCAATGGCACGTTCGTATTTATCAAACTCTTTCAGCCGGTTGATGCTGATAGGGCCGAATATCTCATCGGGAGTAGAAAAGCGTGACATCAGATATTCAAAAGCTTTTGCTCCCTTAAAGGCGGATTTCAGTCTGCGCGCCACCATGGACTTGGCTACTCCCGGAGGACCCAGCAAGAGAACACTTTCGCCTGCCAATGCAGCCAATAGTGACAGGCTGAGTTCAGTATCCTTCTCGTAAACCCCTTGGTTGATGGCGGTTAATAGTTGTTGTATTCTGTTTCTGATGTCCATAATTCTTCTTGTTTACACTTTATTTTAGGTATGAAGCTTCAAAGATATGAAATCTTTATACGGAATACTGACAATTATTTTGAATTATTGCAGATAAAAAGTTATCTTTGGTGCAGTATTTCTAAAAGAACAGCATTTTACAAAAAGGATATCTAATTTAAGAATGAACATGAGAAATGCTATGAAAATGAAGGAAGAGAAGAAACGATGGTTACATTTCTACAACCGGATATTGTCCGGCGTATTGGTCTTACTAGGTTTTAATGCATGTGACGGGACGGGGGCTGATGAATATGGAACACCTTATTGTCGTTTTGAGATTAAAGGTAAGGTACTTGATGAACTACGCGAACCTGTAAAGGATGCAAGGGTTATCGTAAAGGAACTTACGTCGGATGGAGAACCGATGGGAGCTTATTACACTGATACTCTGTATACTCAAGAGAATGGAGAGTTCCGATTCTTAAATGAGCAGGCAGGTGGCTATGGTAAATACCGCTTAGTATGTGAAGATTCACCGGGTATTTATAAAGCAGACTCAACTGACATAAAAATGGAGCCGACAGGTGGCAAAGGCTGGTATCAAGGCAGTGACACTAAAGAAGTAGATTTTGTACTGAAGAAAAAGAATGAATAATCTTTCAATACGTAAACAGCTTGCTCTAGAAATAAACCGGAAGATCTGGAATAACCTGAAAGAACTGCATCCTCTGAAGCAGCTCTTCTGGGAGTGCACTTTGCGTTGTAATCTCCACTGCAAGCATTGCGGAAGCGACTGCAAACGAATGGCGGCAGTGGAAGATATGCCTGCCGAAGATTTTCTGCGTACTATCGATTCCATTACTCCTTATGTAAATCCCAATAAAGTAAGTATCATTATCACTGGTGGAGAACCCCTGATGCGGGAAGACCTGGAAAAAGTCGGGCTGGCCCTCTACCGTCGTGGTTATCCGTGGGGCATGGTCTCCAACGGACTTTATCTGACAAAGGAACGCTTGCAAAGTCTCATGGCTGCCGGATTACACTCCATAACTATCAGTCTGGATGGTTTTGCCGAAGATCATAATTGGTTGCGGGGGCATCCTGAAAGCCATCACAATGCTTTGGAAGCCATAAAGATGCTGGTGCACGAACCGGAACTGACCTGGGATGTGGTGACTTGCGTTAACCGACGTAACTACCCTTATCTGGACGAATTAAAAACATCTCTTTATAAAATAGGCGTTCGCCAATGGCGGATGTTTACTATCTTCCCGGTTGGCCGTGCTGCTTCGCATTCTGAGTTCCAGCTGACAGATGAAGAATTTACCGGACTTATGGACTTCATTAAAGAAACCCGTAAGGAGGGAAAGATACATCTGAGTTATGGCTGCGAAGGCTTTCTCGGCAAGTACGAAGGAGAAGTACGCGATAGCTTCTTCGCTTGTAATGCCGGTGTTACCGTCGGTTCTATCCTGATAGACGGTTCTATCTCTGCTTGTCCCAGTATCCGGAGTGATTTTCATCAAGGGAATATCTATCAGGACAATTTTATGCAGGTGTGGGAAGAACGCTTCCAGCCATTCCGTAACCGCGATTGGATGAAAAAAGATGCTTGTGGCGATTGCTCCTTCTTCCGTTATTGCGAGGGTAACGGGATGCATCTTCGTGATGAAAACGGTAATCTCTTGTTTTGTCATTCAAAGAGATTAGTGCGTTGACCTATTTCACTGCATTGAAATAAAAGTCTCAGGATTTGTTGGTAGAATTAGTACCTTTCCGATTGCAGGATTGCATAAAAGACGTATATTTGTCACATTGTATCCTGAACTTAAAGTGAACAAACTATGATAACAAACCAATTGCTTCGTCCTGCCAGTATTGTAGTGGTGGGAGCATCCAATAATGTGCACAAGCCGGGAGGCGCCATCCTGCGTAATCTTATTAACGGTGGCTATACCGGAGAACTCCGTGCTGTAAACCCCAAAGAGACAGAAGTACAAGGTGTAACAGTTTATGCCGATGTGAAGGACATCCCCGATACAGATTTGGCTATACTTGCCATTCCGGCACAGATGTGCCCGGATGCTGTGGAGGTGCTTGCTGCTGAAAAGCAGGTACGTGCGTTTATCATCCTTTCCGCTGGGTTTGGTGAGGAGACACATGAGGGTGCATTGCTGGAAGACCGTATTCTGGAAACAGTGAATAAGTATGGAGCTTCCTTGATAGGACCGAATTGCATTGGACTGATGAATACCTGGCATCATAGTGTGTTCAGCCAACCCATCCCGCAACTGCATCCACAAGGAGTCGATTTGATATCCAGTTCCGGTGCGACTGCCGTTTTCATTTTGGAGAGTGCCGTAACAAAAGGTTTGCAGTTCAACTCCGTCTGGTCTGTGGGAAATGCGAAGCAGATAGGTGTGGAAGACGTATTGCAATATATGGACGAGAACTTCCAACCGGACAAAGATTCTAAGATCAAATTACTCTATATCGAAAGTATCGGTGATCCCGACCGCCTGTTGTTCCACGCTTCTTCTTTAATTAAGAAAGGTTGTAAGATTGCTGCCATCAAGGCTGGCAGTAGCGAGAGTGGAAGCCGTGCGGCATCTTCGCATACAGGAGCTATTGCCAGTTCGGACTCGGCAGTGGAAGCTTTGTTCCGTAAAGCCGGTATTGTACGTTGCTACTCACGCGAAGAGCTGACGACAGTAGGATGCATCTTTACCCTGCCGGAATTGAAAGGGAAGAACTTCGCTATCATTACTCATGCCGGAGGTCCGGGAGTGATGCTGACCGATGCTTTGAGTAAAGGCGGACTGAATGTCCCTAAACTGGAAGGCCCGGTTGTAGATGAACTGAAAGGAAAACTCTTTCCCGGTGCGGCTGTAGGAAATCCGATTGATATCCTGGCTACGGGAACTCCCGATCATCTGCGGCTCTGTCTGGAATACTGCGAAGAGAAATTCGATACGATAGATGCCGTTCTGGCTATTTTCGGTACGCCGGGACTGGTTACCATGTTCGAGATGTACGATGTGCTGCATGAGAAGATGCAGACCTGCAGTAAACCTATCTTCCCCATTCTTCCTTCTATCAATACCGCCGGAGCGGAAGTTGCCGCTTTTCTTGCTAAAGGTCATGTGAACTTTGCCGATGAAGTGACGCTGGGCACAGCCTTGTCACGTATCATGAATGCTCCCCGTCCTGCTACCAATGAGATTGAGCTTTTTGGTGTGGATGTGCCGCGTATTCGCCGTATTATAGATTCTATTCCCGAAGACGGGTATATCCAACCGCATTATGTGCAGGCGTTGCTTCATGCTGCCGGTATTCCTATCGTTGAAGAATTCGTGTCTTCTAATAAAGACGAAGTACTGGCCTTTGCCCGTCGTACAGGTTTCCCTGTGGTGGCAAAGGTTGTGGGGCCTGTTCATAAATCAGATGTCGGTGGCGTAGTGCTTAATATAAAAGGAGAACAGCATCTGGCGTTTGAATTTGAACGTATGATGCAAATTCCCGAAGTGACGGGGATATTGGTGCAACCTATGCTGGCAGGTACGGAACTTTTTGTAGGTGCCAAGTATGAAGCTAAGTTCGGTCATGTGGTGCTTTGCGGTTTGGGTGGCATCTTTGTGGAAGTGCTTAAAGACGTTTCTTCCGGTTTGGCACCACTTTCGTACGAAGAGGCTTACTCTATGATCCATTCTCTCCGCGCTTACAAGATTATCAAGGGAACGCGCGGACAGAAAGGGGTGAATGAGGATAAGTTTGCTGAGATTATCGTACGCCTCTCCACTTTGCTACGCTTTGCTACGGAGATTAAAGAAATGGATATTAATCCGCTTTTGGCTACGGAGAAACATGTGATTGCAGTGGATGCCCGTATCCGGATAGAAAAGAAGTAGCTTGTCACTTGTAATTCGTAATTTGTAACTTACATGAAGCGACGTATCCTGATATTCCTCATTTGTCTGATGCAGCTTCCACCGCTTTTTTCGGAAAGCATGGATCGCTTTTTCAGCCAGTACAACTTTAAGTTTATTACTGAAACTGCAGGGTTACCCTATAGTTTTGTGAGTGATATCTTCAAGGACTCCGAGGGATATGTATGGGTTGCTACGCATTACGGAATAGGTCGCTATGACGGTTATCAATTCCTGAACTATGGCACTCAAACGGAACCGATATGTCTCAAGAACGACTTTGTTCATAAGGTCTGTGAAGACAACTTCCGGCGCCTTTGGATAGCCTCCGAGGGTGGCATCGACATTCTCAACCTGGATACTTATGCTTTGGTGGAGTTACCTGTTCCATCAGACAGTCCGCTACGAAGGTTGATGAATGAAAACGTAAGTACGGTTTACAAGGACAAGCAAGGTGATGTCTGGGTTTCTGCTAACAAGGATTTGTGGTGTATAGAACTGGATGCTAAAGGAGCTATAAAGAATTACTATCATCTGGAGAGTGAGTGTGCTTCTCCGGTGCATGCTGTCACCGATCTGGGTTGGACAGTTTGTGCAGGTATTGACAATGAAGTGCGCCGCATCACGAAGCATGAAGGACATCTTCTGAAAGTGGAGAAACTGTCTGACAGCCTGGTTTCTTTCAGTGAAGACTGGCGGATCTCCTGTATGCAGGTAGACGGTGATTTGCTGTGGATTGGCTCTAACCGTGGCTTATTTAAATACCACCATGCCGGGCAAAGTCTGAAACGCTATCGTTACTCCACTCACCGCCCCGGGATGCTGAGCCAGGCCTATATAACGGATATCAAACTGACGGAACGGGGACATCTGATTGTATCCACCCTTAACGGACTGAATGTTTATGATAAAGACACGGATACTTTCTCATTCATTCGTCAGACCAGTGAACGAGGGGGAGTTACCATCAACTGTAATGCCATCAACTGCCTGTTTACCGATGGTGAGACCATTTGGCTGGGTACTGAAACCGGTGGCATCAACCTGCTCTCTCCGAAACGGCTTCAGACGAAACTGTGGACGTGTGGGAGTAGTGCGGATACTGAAAACGATGCCCCTACGCCTGTGAATGCGGTGGATGAAGACAAGGACGGGAACCTCTGGATAGCCTTGGTAGAGCGCGGCCTGATGAAGTGGAATGAAGATAGTAAATCTTGCGCCCACCACCTCTTTTCTCCCAATGACATAACCTCTGTCAGCAACAATACCCTGATGGGTGTCCTGATAGATTCCGATAACCGCCTGTGGGCATATACCTGGGGTGTGGGGATTAATGAGATCGACCTAAATATCCCCAATAACCGTACCTTCAAGCGTTATACCTGTGAGAATATTCCTGAATTGGAAGGAGACTTTATCAACAGTGCCTGCGAAGATGTGATTAATCATGGAATATGGTTCGGCTCCACGCGCGGAGTACACTTCTACGACAAACGGAAGGATACTTTCGTTCGTGTACTGTTCGAACAGTCTGACAATGAGTTTGAGGCTATCTATGCTTTACTGATTGACAGTAAGAAACGTCTCTGGGTAGGTACTACACAAGGTGTCTTTATCGTAGACCTTGCCTCTTTTGCCAAGTCGAATAAACGTTTTGACTATAAGTACCTCAAATATAAACTGGATAATCCGCAGTCCACTCAACTGGAAAAGATCAACAGTATTCTGGAAGACAAAAACGGTACCATCTGGCTGGGAGGTAACGGAAGCGGCTTGTATCAGTTGACGAGCGATAAGAATAATCACTTTGTATTCAGAAACTATACGACGCGCCACGGGCTGCCTAATAATACAATTATCGGCATGGCGGAAGACGGACGGGGAAACTTGTGGCTGACTACGAATGATGGAGTGTCCCGGTTGAATATCCAGTCAATGACATTCAGCAACTATACGCAGGCCGATGGTTTGCCCGCTACCCAGTTTTATTGGAATGGCATTCATTATTCGGAAAGGCATGATTTTATCTATATGGCAACCATAGACGGACTGGTTATTATCCATCCTGACGATGAGGCTTCACAGCCTGCGGATTCGCATGTGAAACTTTCTTCCCTAGCCATTGGTGGAAATATGATTTATCCTTCCAGTGGTGATTATCTGAAAGAAAATATCACCCTTGCTTCCGGCATCTTCCTGCATGAACGGGAGAACCGTTTCTCTATCGGTTTTACTACGCAGAATTATGGAAACAGTAGCCGTATCCGTTTTGCTTATCGTCTGCAGGGGTACGAGGAGGAATGGAATGAAACTCAGCCGGGTGATGGCATGGCCCGGTATACGGCTGTTCCGCCGGGAAACTATACATTGCAGGTTCGCGCAACGGATGAGTTGGGACGCTGGTCGGAAGAGACGACTGAAATAGAAGTCGGAATCACACCTTATTTTTATAAGTCCGGTTGGTTCTACCTGCTTCTTGCCGTAGCCACTTGCATGGCTATCTATTTATTCTATAAGCGCAAGACCCGGAGCTATCGTGAACAGAAAGCGCGATTGGAAAAGGAAGTCGAACTGCGTACGCAGGAATTGGCTGTCCAGAACAAGCAATTGGAGGCCATGGCCCAGCACGTGAAAGAGATTACGGAAGAGAAGATTGCCTTCTTTACAAACATCACGCATGAGTTCCGCACTCCGGTTACATTGATTCACGGTCCCATTGAGCATGCCCTGAAGGAGACACAGGACGAGTCGGTGAAGGCACAGTTACAGATAGCCGAGCGGAATTCGCGGTATCTGCTCTCCCTGGTCAATGAACTGATGGACTTCCGGAAGCTGGACATTGATAAAGTGGTGTTGGATAAGCGCTCCTCGAATTTTGTCGAGTTCTTATCTGAGTTGCTGATACCTTTCAGGGTTTTTGCAAAGGAGAGGCAGATTGATATATGCACTTATTTCCGATTGGAGAATCCTTTCCTGATGATTGATCCCGGATATATGCGTAAGGTGCTGGTTAACCTGGTTTCGAATGCCATTAAGTTTACGCCCGACGGTGGTCGCATTGATATATTTGTGGCAACCATTAAGGGTGAAGGCGGAGAGAAGTTGCTCTATATGAATGTATGTGATACGGGACACGGTATTGTGACGGAAGATATGGAGAAGATTTTCGACCGTTTCTATCAATCTAAGAAGAGTACGAAATATCCGGTTTACGGGCAGAGTGGTACGGGTATCGGTCTTTTCCTGTGTAAACGGATTGTATACTTGCATGGGGGAGAAATTTTTGCCCGTAATAATCCCGGGCGAGGGGCTTCGTTCCGTATGTTGATGCCGTTGGTTCCCGGTGAACAAGTGGAAACAAGAGGAGAAATAGTGGAAGATCCCGGTACTGTGTACCTGCCGGATACTTTACAACCGGAAGATACGCAGAAGAAAGAGACCATCTTGATTGTGGAAGATAATAAGGATATGCGCTCGTATATCCGTACGTTGCTTGTGGGCGATTACCGTTTGTTTGAGGCAGGTGACGGGCAGGAAGCTCTTGAAATAGTTCAGAAGCATACGATAGATTTAATAGTTAGCGACCTGATGATGCCTGTGATGGATGGTATGGAGTTGTCACGCCGCATCAAGGAGAATCTGGCTACTTCGCATATTCCGTTCCTTATGCTTACGGCACTTCGCTCGGATGTGCAAGAAAAGAGGAGCTTCGAAATAGGCGTGGACGAGTATCTCTGTAAGCCTTTCGATGAAGAAGTGCTCCGGCTTCGTATTCGCAATATCTTGAATTTACGGAGGAAATATAAGAAGATGTTCTCATCCAGCAGCAATGTGGAAGAACTGCATGTGAAGGAAGAGTCGCGGGACAAGACATTCATTACGAATGCCGTCAACCTGATGAAGGAGCACTATGCCGATGCGGAATATAACCTGGAACGTTTTGTGCGTGATATGGGATATAGCAAGACGCTCGTCAACAAAAAAATGCAGGACCTCACAGGGCAACCTATCGGGCAATTTATGAAGAATTACCGTCTGAACGTGGCGCAACGAATGATACAGGAAGGACCAGGAGACATCAATGTTTCTGAGATAGCTTATGCTGTAGGTTTTAATGATCCGAAGTACTTCACAAAGTGTTTTAAAGAATTCTTTGGGTATTTACCGAGTTCGAAACTGGGAAAGAAATAGAGACTCCTCACTTTGTATTTCTGTCTCATTCTTTACTATATTCGTCCCAAACTTTTCTATTTTCTCCTTATATAAAAAAATAAACGCTTACTTTTGCACATCACCCAGAAGTAATGAATACCATGAAAACCAAACTCTGTTTAGTCATTTTATTAATAGTAGGCTTGTCTACTTATTTATCTGCCAACCCTGTTAATGGCTTGCTTGAAAGAATTGATAAGGGAGCATCTAAGAAATTTGTTATTGAACTCAATAAAGGTGCGGACGACTTTTTTGAACTGGATCAGAAAGGTAGTAAAGTTGTTGTCCGTGGTAATAACTATGTGAATATAGCGACAGGTATCAACTGGTATCTGAAATATTATGCCGGTATCCAGCTATCATGGAACGGTATGCAGGCATCGCTCCCCGCGGTACTTCCTCCCGTTACTCAGAAAGAGCGTCACGAAACGTCCCTCTCACTTCGTTATGATTTCAACTATTGCACCTACTCTTATACGATGGCTTTCTGGGATTGGGAGCGCTGGGAGAAAGAAATAGACTGGATGGCCCTGCATGGCATCAACCTCCCTCTGGCCGCCGTAGGGCAGGAGTGTATCTGGTTCAATATGCTCCAAAAACTGGGATATTCCAAAGAAGAAATAAACAGCTTTATAGCCGGTCCCGCCTTTCTGGCTTGGTGGGCCATGAATAATCTGGAAGGATGGGGCGGCCCCAATCCGGACTCTTGGTACGCACAGCAGGAAGCTCTGCAGAAGAAAATACTGAAGCGCATGCGTGAGTATGGCATCCAGCCTGTATTTCCGGGATATTCCGGAATGGTTCCGCATGATGCTGACGAGAAGTTGGGACTGAACCTGACCAAGTCCGATCTGTGGAATGGCTTTACCCGTCCGGCTTTTTTGCAGCCTACTGATGCTCGTTTTGCCGAGATAGCAGATTTATATTACCGGGAGCAGGAGAAGCTTTTCGGCAAGGCCGATTATTACTCTATGGACCCCTTCCACGAAGCGGAAAATGCCGCTTCGGTAGATTTCGATGCAGCCGGCCGGGCCATCATGACCGCTATGAAGAAAGTGAATCCGAAAGCCACTTGGGTAGTACAGGGTTGGACGGAGAATCCTCGCCCTGAAATGATAAAGAATATGCAGAACGGAGATCTGCTGATACTGGACTTATTCAGCGAATGTCGCCCTATGTGGGGAATCCCTTCCATTTGGAAGCGCGACCAGGGTTATGAGCAGCACGACTGGCTTTTTTGTATGTTGCTTAACTTCGGCGGCAATGTCGGCCTGCATGGCCGCATGGACCAGTTGCTCAACAACTTCTATCTGACAAAGAACAATCCGTTGGCAACTCATCTGAAAGGTATCGGTCTCACCATGGAAGGCTCCGAGAATAACCCCATGATGTTCGAACTGATGTGCGAACTGCCTTGGCGCCCGGAGAAATTCACGAAAGAGGAATGGCTGAAAGATTATCTCTTTGCCCGTTACGGCGTGCGCGACGAGAAGATAGAACAGGCATGGACTCTGCTTGCTAATACCATTTATAACTGCCCCTTCGGAAATAATCAGCAAGGGCCTCATGAATCCATCTTCTGTGGACGTCCTTCGATGAACAACTTCCAGGCATCGAGCTGGTCGAAGATGAAGAACTATTACGACCCTACTGTTACGGAAGAAGCTGCCCGCCTGATGCTGGAGGTAGCCGATAAATACCGTGGTAACAATAACTTCGAATACGACTTGGTAGATATGGTCCGCCAGTCCCTTTCCGATAAAGGACGCATTGTGTACAACCGTACCATTGCCGACTTCAAGAGCTTTGATAAACGCAGTTTTGCCCGTGACTCCCGGAAATTCCTGAATATACTGCTGTTGCAGGATAAACTGTTGGGTACACGCAGTGAGTTCCGTGTAGGTCGCTGGATAGAGCAGGCACGCAAGTTGGGCACTACTCCCGAAGAAAAAGACCTGTACGAATGGAATGCCCGTGTACAGATAACGACTTGGGGCAATCGTGTTTGTGCTGACGACGGCGGTCTGCGCGACTATGCCCATAAGGAATGGAACGGCATTCTGCGCGATTTTTACTATAAACGTTGGGCGGCTTATTGGCAAACTCTCCAAGACCAACTGGATGGTAAACCCGAAGTGAAGTTGGATTATTACGCTATGGAAGAACCTTGGACATTGGCGAAGAATCCGTATGGTTCGGCTCCCGAAGGAAACTGTGTGGATGTGGCAAAGGAAGTGTTTGAGAAAGTGTTTGGGAATGAGTGATTAGTGGTTAGTGATTAACGCCCTACAGATGATGGAAAATATTCAACCCCCAATTTCCGGTTATCCGCAGAAGAAGCGCCTCTTGTCTCTCGACGTGTTGCGTGGAATCACCGTTGTCGGAATGATTCTCGTCAACAATTCCGGTGGAAAGCTATCCTACAACTCCCTGCAGCATTCTGCATGGAATGGGCTGACGCTTTGTGACCTGGTCTTTCCGTTCTTCCTGTTCATCATGGGCATTTCCACTTACATTGCTCTGAGCAAGTTCCATTTCCAGGCATCAGGCCCGGTGATCCGTAAGATACTGAAACGTACTCTTGTCATTCTGTGCATCGGCTGGGCCATTCATTGGTTTCACTTTATCTGTGAGGGTGATTTCTTCCCCCTTGCCCATCTCCGGCTTACGGGAGTGTTGCCACGTATCGCTTTATGTTATTGTGCCGTTTCTTTCGTAGCTCTGTATGTCAAGCCTAAGTATATCGGCTGGATAATCGGTTTCCTTATCATCGGATATACCGTCTTGCTCGGTATTGGCAACGGATACACCCCCGATAGCACAAATATCCTGGCAATCATAGACCGGAATGTATTGGGTGCAGACCATCTTTATCATAAAAGCCCGATAGATCCGGAAGGACTAACCAGCACCCTTGCAGCTATTGCTCATACATTGATTGGCTTTTGTTGCGGGAGGATCATACTGGCTAAGGGAGCTTTGGAACAGAAAACTCTGAAACTGTTTGTGGTAGGCTTTATTCTGATGGCATGCGGTTTTGTGCTGACGGAGGCTTTGCCGTTGAATAAGCGTATCTGGTCGCCTACCTTCGTATTGGTCACTTGCGGACTGGCTGCCATGCTTCAGGCTGTACTGATTTACTTCATCGATATGAAAGAGAAGAAGAACTGGTGCCGCTTCTTTGAGATATTCGGAGTCAACCCTTTGTTTCTCTATGTACTCAGTGAGGTGGCGGCTATTGTTATCGGTGCCACCGGAAGCAAACCGATTGTTTACGAAGGGATACATTCATTGATAACCGATCCTTATCTGGCATCTGCCGTTTACGCCCTTGCTTTCACGTTGTTGATGGGAGCGTGCGGCTATCCACTGTATAAAAAGAAAATCTATATAAAAATATAACATGAAACGAACGATCTACACATACTGCTCTCTATTATTGGCAGCTGCCTTGCTGCCGGGTACCACTTCGTGCACCGGACGTTGTGGAACGGATGATGAGTCTCGATTATCCTATATCGACACCCGCGTTGGCACTGCCCCCAGTGCTACCCATACAGCCGGGTTGTTCGGCAGGGATACGGAAGAATACGGGCAAACCCTTCCGGCAGTACTCGAACCCAACGGAATGAACTTCTGGACTGCGCAGACGCGCGATACGGAACAGAAATGTATAGCTCCCTATTATTATGCAGATTCCCTGTTGCAAGGTTTCCGTAACTCCCATTGGATTGTGGGCGGATGCACGCAGGATTACGGTTCTATGACCCTGATGCCCCTCTTCGGCACACTGCGTTGTCAGCCGGAAGCACGTTCCACCCGTTTCTCGCATGCCGAGGAAACAGCGACTCCCGCCTATTATAGGGTTTCTCTACCGGATGAGAACATTTTTGCTGAAATGACGGGCCGTTCGCGTTCCGCTATCTTCCGTTTCACCTACGGAAAAGCAGGAAAAGGCTATCTGGTGGTAAATCCCAACAGTGATGAAGGTCAGGGATACATCTGCATCGATACCCTCAACAATCAGATCTACGGGTACAATCCCGTTCACCGCATTTATCAGGGCTGGGGAAAACCGGCAGGCTATAGCGGACATTTCATCGTTCAGCTGCAAAAGAAGCTGACGGGATACGGTGTGTTCAGGGGAGATTCCCTGTCTCAAGGTGTCACCCGGATAGGTGATGCGGCACAGATAGGTGCTTATATAGAATTTGATGTAGCTGAAGGCGAAGAAGTGCTGGTAAAAGCAGCTTCCTCCTTTACTGACCGGGACGGTGCTTTGCAAAACCTGAAGGCTGAAATCCCTCATTGGGACTTCGGTCAGACTTGCACAGATTTGAGACAGATTTGGGAGAAACACCTCTCTGCCATTGATGTAGAAACCGGACAACTTGCAGACAAGGAAATGTTTTACGGTGCTTTCTATCGTGCCTCTTTCCTGCCGCATACATTCAATGATGTGGATGGGCGTTATCCCTCTTTTGCGGATGGAACCCCGATACGGCAACTTCCTGAAGGAGAAATGTATTATGAAGATTACAGCATGTGGGATACCTACCGTGCTCTGCATCCAATGATAAATCTGCTTTTCCCGACCAAGGGCGGAGATATGATGCAATCTCTGGTGCATAAATATGAGCAAGGCGGCTGGTTACCCATCTTTCCTTGTTGGAATAGCTATACTGCCGCTATGATAGGCGATCATTGTATCTCCGCCATCAGTGATGCCTACTGTAAGGGTATTCGTAATTTCGATGTGGACAAGGCTTATGAAGGAATGCGTAAGAATGCTTTTGAAACTCCTTCTAACCCTGATGAATATAAAAACGGTATGGGCCGCCGTGCCCTGACTTCTTATCTGGAATATGGATATATTCCTCTTGAAGACGGTGTACCCGATGCATTCCACACGAAAGAACAAGTGTCGCGCACCCTGGAATATGCTTATGATGACTTTGCCCTTGCACAGCTGGCGAAAGCTCTGGGTAAGACAGATGATTACCAGGCATTGATACAGCGTGCTGCCAATTATCGCAATGTGATTGATCCCCGTACCGGATATGCCCAGGGACGTCATGCCGATGGTACTTTCCTGAATGATGCCAATGTTTTCAATTTCGCCCGTTTCATTACTGAGGGCGCTCCTTGCCATTATACCTGGTATGTGCCGCAAGATCCGTATGGATTGATGGATTGTATGGGAGGCAAGGATAAGTATGTAGCCAGACTGGATTCCATGTTCAGCGAACAGCGTTACTGGCATGGAAACGAGCCGTGTCATCAGGTTGCCTATATGTTCAATTATGCAGGCGAGCCTTGGAAAACTCAACGTGCCGTCCGGCATATTATGGAAACGGAATATCTGAATGAACCGGGTGGACTTTCCGGTAATGACGATGCCGGACAGATGTCGGCCTGGTATATGTTTGCCGCTATGGGATTCTATCCGGTATGTCCCGGTACCCCGTATTATATACTTGCCAGCCCCTCATTCCCCAGTTTTACGCTGAATCTTGAGAGTGGAAATACATTTACCGTGAAAGCCCGTAATGCGTCGCAGAAGAATATTTATATCCAGTCGGCAACACTGAATGGAAAGCCTTATACACGGAATTATATTACCCATCAGGATATAGTGAACGGTGGTGTGATGGAGTTTGTAATGGGGAATGAACCGAATAAAGAATGGGGAGCGGGAGCAGAAAACTGTCCGCCGGAAGTAATGTAGTTTAATTTAAGAAAGATATACTTAATATGAGAGTAAAAGCATTCTTGTTTGCCCTATGCAGCATCTTGCTGTTAGGGGCGTGCGGCACTCCTAAGACTGGAGGAACTGTCTACAATGTTATGGACTACGGAGCCAAAGGTGACGGCGTGACCGATGATGCCGCAGCTATACAAGCCGCTATCGACCTGTGTTCCAAGTCGGGTGGCGGAACGGTACTTATTCCGGCGGGGCGTACTTTCATGTGCAGTCCTTTCCATCTTGCCTCGTTTGTAGAACTACACCTGGAACCTAATTCCTGTCTGCTTGCCAATCCCGATGAGGCTGCCTATACACTGAGCGCTTTCCGCGATAACCGTGGTGAAGGTATGATGTGGATTTATGGTCAAGACCTGAAAGAGGTATCCATCACCGGAACAGGAACTATAGACGGAAACGGTGTCTCCTTTATGGGCAAGGAACTGGAAGATTCTTACGAGCTGAAACCGGTGACCGACTTCGATCCCCGTCCGCATGTGCTGACGCTTATCAATATAGAGAAGACAGTGATTCGTGATGTAACCATCCGCAATAGTGCCTATTGGACGGTTCATCTCATTGGTTGCAACGATGCCTCCATTGATGGTATCTCTATTCTGAACAATCTGAAGATACGCAACGGCGATGGTATCGATGTAGACCATTCCAGGAATGTGCGTATTGCCAATTGCCATATTGAATCGGGTGATGACTGTATCTGCCTGAAGAATCGCCGCGAGTTTGAGGAGTACGGTTCGTGTGAAGACATTGTGGTGACCAACTGTACGATGGTTTCCCGTTCCTGTGCCATCAAGATCGGTTCGGAGAATATGGATAAGATTAATAACGTACTGTTCAATAACTGTATCATCAAGAATAGCAATCGCGGCATCGGTATTCAGAACCGGGATGAAGGAACAGTTACCAACGTAATTTTCTCTAATATGATTGTAGATTGTATGTTCTACTCGGATGTCTGGTGGGGGAAAGCGGAACCCATTTACGTGACTTCTTATCCGCGTGCCGTAGGTAATCATAAGGATGCCGGTTGGCGCTTTCCGAAGGGAGCTACCGAAGGACGTTGTGGAGAAGTGAGCCGTATTTATTTCACAAATATCAAGTGTACCAGCGAGAACGGTATTTTTGTAGGCGGGGATACACAAGACAAAGTGAACCATATCTACTTTGAAAACGTAGACCTGCTGTTGCAGAAACGTACTGCCTATGAGGGCGGCATTTATGATAAACGTCCGTGTGTAGGCGAAGGATTCATCCACGATAAGACGTATGGCTTCTATATCGATACGGCATCTGATATCCTGATAGATGATTGTACTGTTACCTGGGGAGATATACGTCCCGATCAGGCAGCTGAAGGCATTGGGCAGAAGGATGTTCGTAATCTGAAAATAAAGGAATAAAAGAGTGATAACTTAAATTCGTCACTAAGATGAGACAAAGCATAATTTTTATATTGTATTTACTGTGTACTTTCACCGCTCGTTCCCAGTCCGTATTGACGCCGGAGCAGGCAGGAAGTATTTATTATGCTTATCCTGCCCCTACATCTGTCCATACCCCTGCTCCGGCAGGATACGAGCCTTTCTATATCAGTCACTACGGTCGTCATGGCTCCCGTTGGATGACGGCGGATGAACGTTATACGGAAGTCATCTGTGTTTTTGATTCCCTTTATCAATGTTCTGAGCTTACTCCTCTTGGCATGGATGTACGTCAGCGTCTGCACAAGGTTTGGGAAGATGCCCGCGGATGTAGTGGAAGTATTACTCCCCTTGGCGAACGTCAACATCGTGAGATAGCTGAACGCATGTATCACAATTTCCCGCAAGTATTCCGGGAAGATGCTTTCATAGACGCCCGTTCGTCCACTTCTCTGCGTTGTGCTATGAGCATGAGCTATTTTACGGAACGTTTGAAAGAATTGAATCCTGCCTTGCATGTGGAGCGTAGGGCTTACCATCGGTATATGGATTATATAGCTTACACTTCTCCTGAGGGTGAGAAGTTTTCTTCAGAGAAAGCTCCATGGAGACGTGGGTTCAGGGAATTTGAAAAGAAGAACGTTCGTACCGGGCGCATGATGGCTTCTCTGTTTGTGAAACCTGATGCGATAACTGATCCGGATGCCATGATGCGCAGCCTCTATTGGATTGCTGCCGATATGCAGAATGTAGAGTTGGATTTATCCTTCTATGATATCTTTGAATATGAGGAGTTGGTAGGTATTTGGAAGACGGTGAATGCCCGCATGTACGTGTGTAATGCTGCTGCTCCGCTCAATGGCGGTCTGATGCCTCGCTGTGCTGTGCCTTTGTTGCGCAATATTCTGGAAAGTGCGGATGCTGCTATAAAGAAAGGCACTCCTGCGGCAGATCTCCGTTTCGGGCATGATACCCACCTCATCCGTCTGCTTGCTTTGATGCAAATAGAAGGATGTAGCAATCAGGAGACGGATATGGAAAAATTCCATCTTGCCTGGCAAGATTATCGGGTTTCTCCTATGGGAGCCAATCTACAATTAATTTTTTATCGCAATAAGAAGAATGATATACTCGTGAAATTCCTGTTGAACGAATCTGAAGTGGAACTGCCGTTGAAGAGTAAAACAGTTCCTTATTATTCGTGGAAAGAGCTTAAAACTTTCCTGGCAGAAATTGTTTGTGAAAGATAGTTGTATAAAGTGAGAATGCATAACGGATTTCCACTCAATCATTAGCGTTTATAGAACAATCAGCTCCTGTTTAGAAAATAAGTTGTATATTTTATCCTTAAACAGGTACAACTTATGCAAAAAATACATATCTTTGTGTCAGATAATATGCTTTTACTTCAAAGTAACGGGCAGGAAAAGAGTTTTTTACTAAAAAAACAGGAGTGTATGGATAGAATTTGCAAATTAGGACTTTTAAGTGTCATTGTAGGTGTTTTGTATTCTTGTAGTTCCGATAGTGCATACGATTCGGACAAAGCAGGAAAAGTAAAGCTTGCCCAGTATGAAGCAGCTTTTACAGGAAAGTATGGAGCAATTGCTCCTGACCAGAATTGGGGATTTGGAGGGGCGACAACACGTGCTTCTTATCCTAATAACAATGAATGGGGGAGTTTTGTGGAAGTCCCCTCAAGTGCCGATCTCACTCCTGAAAAAATAAACAAAATTGTGCAGCTTTTCAAAGACCCTTCAAAGGCTGATGTCATAGAGAGTGTGAATTGGTCCGATTTCTTTGTTCAGCATGTCTTCTATGGCGATAACACAAAGGACATGGATCGATTGGCTGTACATAAGCCGAACAATGGAACTGCTGAAGATATTTACAATTTTAATAAAACGGTGGGAAGTATCATGTTTATGTATGATAGTGGTACAAGTTCATTCAGTTATTTAGGTAATGGAAATAGAAGATACGATAAACATATAATAATATTCTATGAGGGAGATTATTATGTTGGACTTGATTACGAAGGCTATCTGAATGAAAACACTCCACCGGATGGAGATTATAGCGATTGGATTGTACGAATTGCTCCCGCCAAATATAAAAACGCCCAAAGAATCATGGCGGAAGACCTTACAATGGACGGTGGCGATTTCGATTTCAATGATGTCGTGTTTGATGCCGTAACCGTGAATGGTGCGACTGTGGTTACTTTACAGGCGGCAGGCGGTACAATGCCTTTGTATATTGAAGATAATGAAATACACGAACTTTTCGGCGTTCCCCAATCCACCATGGTGAATACTTATGACAAGCAGGCGAAAGCTCCGGTAATATTCCGGCTTAAGAAGGGTTATAGCAATATAAAAGATATACCTATTCGCGTGAATGATGTAATATTGCCAGCAGAAATAGGGAAAGCTCCAGGGAAACTGTGCTGCCCGACTACCTGTGAATGGACTGATGAACGGCAAAATATTGAAACTAAGTATCCGAATTTCCAGATGGCAGTGAAAAACGGTAATGTCAATTGGTGGGAGTAGCCAGTTAATCCTGCTTCATTATTTTTCCATAAACTACCTGTTTCCCCATTCCATAGCGCATTAGTAGCCCATTGGTAAGGAAACCGTTCAATTCTTTCAAGGCAAGTTTCTTGTCGCATCCCGTCAGCCGGCAGTAGTCGGCACGGGTGAGGCAAGGGTACTTTGCCAGATGGCTGTTTATTATTTCCAGACATTTCTCTGTATCGCGTTCTTCTCTGTGTGGGCGTGTAAAGGATTCACCGCGTTCCGGCTTTATTTTCCAGCCTACTTCTTTCTTGAACTGGCTGTTTGGGCGGTAGTTGATGTTCTTTAATTGAATGGACTGTGCATGTACATCCTTTTTCTTCATTACAGGAGGTCCCTGTACGGAGACGGAGAAATAGCCGATATCTCCCATTTCCACAATCCACCCATTGGCAAGTAGATCTCTCAATTCATCTTGAAAAGACTGCATGGCACCCGCAAGCAGGCTGCGACTCAAGCCTGTGAATTTGTGCACACGGTCCAGAAATTCATCCTGGTCGATGGTTCCCTTGAAAACTACGCGGGGATGAAGCGGTTGTTCTTCGCCTGTCTTCTGTATGTCGGGCGTTTCGTAAAGGTCGTATTGTAGGCTCATAGTTGTAATTGCTTTATATCGGTATTTTGAGCACCCTGCTGCCTGTAGGGATGTGGTTCATTCGCTACTTCTATTTCGTTCCATTATAGTGTACTTTGCGTTCCACTATAGTAGTCCGCAAGGTGCACTATAGTATCTTTTGCGGACCACTATAGTAGAATGAATTTGCATTAGGCGACAAAGGTAATAAGATTAGGTAGAATAAAGAAATAAAAGAGGAATACTTCTGCATTATCCGTGAGCCTTGACCTCACTGATCTCTTTCTGACCTTCGATCTGAGATAGAATCGTTGCGGCACGTGTTTCAGGAGCAAGTATTTTTAATGGAAAAGCCGGGCACCGCAACCGACTGATTTGGGTGTATCGGCTGCAATGCGGGGCTTTGGGTTTTAGAAACTCTAAAAGAAAACAACAGTTTATTTTTTACCTTAGTGATTTCAATTAATAACCATTATTCTGTTTCCAATTAGGATTCGTATTCAGTATATCCTTATGAAGTGGGAATATACGGCGTGTCTTATCGAAATTGGCGGTTGGGAATCCTCTATAATGTGGGAAGAACTCGCTTTCGAATGTGCCGAAACGTATCATGTCGTTCCTACGCCAGTTTTCATCAAGGAACTCACGTCCACGCTCATCAAGAAGTTCTTGGAGTGATGGAGTATGGTCAATAATAGGTGCTGTAACGTAACTACGTATTTGATTGAACAGACTCGTTGCTGTATCACCGTTGGTAGCGGAACCTCCACGTACTATAGCTTCAGCCTTAGTCAACAAAATGTCTGCATAACGGAATATAGGAAGGTCGTTTGACTGATTTCTGCCATTCTTGAAATCATCATCTATAACGAAGAACTTCACAGAACGATAACCTTGGCTATAACCATTGATATCATCACCTACGCCAAGCTCAATATCTCCTTCTTTTACAAGGGTAATCTCTTTAGTAAGTACAATAGGATCACCATTTTTATCTACAGCAATTTCATCTGTTGGAAGATAAGTCTTAGGATCATATACATGAACAGTACCACCTATGACGCAATTGTTACGTTGATCACCCTCAAGATTGAACAAACTTGCGAACTCAGGAGTCATAGTAATGTAACCACCACCGGACTGACTCAGCTTCATACCGAAGTAGCTTTTTTCACATGATTTGATATCTTTCCAGCAGCGAGAACGACCATACTGCATACCTTGTGCTGTATATGTATCATATGGCATAACGTATATGAAGTCTTCAACTTGTGGACCATTGTCTGGACCGAACTTCTTGCTATACGACATAGAGCCAAGATTGAACTTGCCTGATTTGATTATATCATCACAAAGCGCAATACATTCATTCAGCTTTTCATTCTTTGCAGTAGCTGCATCATATAGATCAACAGAAGCTGCTGTATATACAGGCCAGTTGATGTATATCTTTGCCAAAAGAGCCTCTGCCATCCATTTTGTCGGTTTGCCATATGTATTTGTATTTACTTCATCGGTAAGTTGGGGGATAATCTCTTTAAGTTCGCTCTCTATGAATTTTGCTACATCAGCACGAGGTGAACGGTCTATAGTCTCACCTTCAGCCATTGCATGGTCAAGTATTGGAGCATCACCCCAGCAGTCCATCAATATGAAATGGAAGAAAGCACGCATTGCACGGGCAGGAGCGACAGTTGCACCAGCTTCATTGCCTCCCAATTCAGCAATAATTTTGTTTGCTTTTGTTATACCTGATGTCAGTTGACCCATCCAGTCGATGGTTGCATCCTCGTATGTATAGTTGTGAAGACTCGGATGCGCGTATGCACCACTGTCATACCAGCCACCACCGTATGATACAGCAGTATATTCATCACTTGACAATGCTTGTACTTCCATGTATCTACGTCCGAATACATCCCTCAACTGATAGTACACATCAGCCATCTTTGCTTCAACAGCAATCTCGTTGGTAGGATATTCTGTATATTGAGATTCTACATCAACATCCAAATTAGTACAGCTAGTTACTAAAGCAACTGCACAAGCTGTAAATAATAATCTTATATTAGTTTTCATAAATATCATCTCTGTTTATAATTAGAAATTAACCTTTAAGCCGACCATTGTTGTACGAGAGTGAGGGTATGTGCTCCAACGATAGTCAACGCCCGGAGCAAGACCACCCATGTTTACTTCAGGGTCGAGTCCCTTATATCCTGTGATAGTGAATAGATTGTTACAGGTAACATATAATTGAGCACTCTGTAACCAACCATCAAGATTCTTGAAAGTATAGCCTAATGTCAGGTTAGATAGACGAAGGTATGAGCCATTCTCAATGAAACGGTCAGAAGGTATATTACCTCCAGTATCTGTTGCAGGACGGTCTGTTATAAATTCTTTAAGTACATTCTTTCCGTTTGCAAACATTTCAGGACTTGAATAGTTGGCACGTGCACCATTGTAAATCTTGTTACCGAATACACCTGTAATGAATATGGTAGCGTTCCAGTTCTTATAGTTGAATGAGTTGTTCCAACCAAGATTAAGTTTAGGCTGTGCGCAACCTGTGATAGCACGGTCTTTGAATGCAGGTTCGCTTGTTGTTTCTCCTGTGCGTTTACCTGTCTCTTCATCTCTTACATAGTAAGAAGCCTTACCGTCTTTATAGCCGGCAAACTCATAAGTAAAGAAAGTGCCGAGAGGCTGACCTTCCATGATGCGTTGAGTGTAGCCGTTAGATGATACACCTGCTACCATAGGGTCACCTTGTGTAAATGTACCTACCTGGTATTTGTTGTTTGACAATTTGTCTACTGTATTTTTGTTGTGAGAAAGGTTCAAAGTTGTATTCCAAGTGAAGTTTTCAGTTTGTACTGGAGTAGCATTGATAGAGAACTCGATACCTTTATTAGTTATCTCACCTACATTGGCTGCTATATTATCAAAAGGATAGATGTTTGTGGAAACCGGATAATTCCAAATCAAGTCTTTGGTCTTTTTGTGGTAGACCTCGATAGTACCATTGATACGACCATTGAATAAAGCATAGTCAATACCTGCATTGAACATACCAGTGCTTTCCCATTTCAAATCAGGGTTAGCATTTTTTGTTGCAGCCAGTGTACGCCAGTTTTTGTCATTATAGTTGAAGAAACCGGATGCTCCGTACGTTGCTACGGATGTATAAGCACCGAAGCCAAGAGCATTACCACTTATACCATAACCGAAACGAAGCTTCAAGTTATTGAACAAGTTCTGATTCTTCATGAACTTCTCTTCTGTAATGTTCCATGCTACGGATACTGAAGGAAATGTGCCCCACTGGTGGTCTTTGCCGAATACAGAAGAACCGTCACGACGCATAGTTGCTTGAATCATATATTTGCTATTGTAAGAGTAGCTTATACGACCATAGAATGATATATTACGTATAGTCTCTTTTGTTCCACTTTGTATAGCAGGTATACCATCAATAGTGCTGGCATAAGTAAGTTGGTTCCATTTCAATACATCATCATAGAAATCGTGGACTGTTAAGCCAAAGCCGTCGTTGCTCATCTTCTCTTCCCAAGAGTAACCAGCCATAAGAGAGAGCTTGTGAACATCCGCGATAGTAGTATCATAGTTACCGTAAGTTTCAAATGAATGTTCGTGACCGAAGTATGTAGAACGGGTTGCACGGCCGTTGTATGCACTTATACCCTCAAGCTGAGTGTTGTGTGTATCGTATGAACTATATGTGCTTTGGCTGTTTGTAAATGAGTAGTTGGCATTCCAGTTAAGACCTTCAATAATCTTCAGAGTTGCCTTGCCGATAACCTGAGTATTCTTGTAGATACCCTCGGATGTATTTTCATTGATTAAGGACAATGGATTATAGTTCTTTGAGCCAGAACCTTTTGTCCATGAACCGTCTTCATTTCTTACAGGAAGGGTAGGGGAGAAGTAATTCATTGCATCAAGAACAGATGCACCTTCATTATCCATTGGAACACCCACACCTTTACCATATCTTGCATTTACACCTGCCGAAAGGTCTAAACGGTCTTTCAATACCTTAGTTGTAACTAAAGAACGGACATTAAGTCTGTTCATTTTAGAGCCTCTCACTACACCCTGACGATCCATATAGTTAAGACTTGCCATGTAGGTAGTCTTTTGTGCTCCACCATTGATAGAGATATTGTGGTTTGTACTGATAGCAGTGCGAAGAACCTCATCCTGCCAGTTTGTATTTGCACCTTGATCGTTGGCAAGTGTTAGTCCGTTCTCTTTTGCGTATGCTCGCAGGTCGTCTGCAGTAGCCATGTCCATTTTCTTCAAGATGTTGTCAAAAGCAACGTATCCGCTATAGCTTACATTTGTACGTTCCATACCGTTTTTACCTTTCTTAGTGTTGATAATGATAACACCATTTGCAGCTTTAGAACCATAGATTGCAGTAGCAGTAGCATCACGAAGAACATCAATACTTTCTATATCATCAGGAGCGACCATGGAAATATCAACTCCAGGAATACCGTCGATAACATAGTAAGGACTCATTGCAGCGCCTTCACGAAGTGAAGAAGCACCACGAAGAGTTATACTTGGTGAACCGTTAGGGTCGGCAGAAGATGTAACAGTAAGACCTGCTACCTTACCTTGCAGCATACTTGCTGCGTCCGAGAATACACCGACATTCAACTTGTCAGCTTTAACTGTAGTAATAGAAGATGTTACATCCTTACGGCTCATAGAACCATAACCGATAATTACTACTTCGTCCAGCAATTCTGTATCTTCACTCATAGTCACGTCAACGACGCTTTGAGTGACTTTTACTTCCTGCTTGTTATAACCTATAAAAGAGAAGATAAGTGTTTCTCCTCTCTCTACGTTCAGAGAGTATTTTCCATCAATATCGGTAATACAACCGTTAGTTGTGCCTTTTTCCAGTACATTGACACCTATCAATGGTTCACCTGTCTTATCTGTTACAGTACCGGTCACCTTGTTCTGGGCGAATGCTAGGGTACTACTTAGCAAGAACACAACAAAGAGCATGCTTTGTATAAATGTTCTCTTTCTTTTTAATTGTACATTCAGCATAAAATAAAGTTTTAGTTATAAAATAATCTCTTTTTTCTATATATTTATAAATGTCATTTTGACTGCAAAAGTAGGATTGGCCTATTACAGAGATGTTTCGCGTATGTTACAATGAAGATGTAATATTGTGATATACAATAAATAAGAGGATTGAAGACAAACGGGGGAATTTGCCTTATATTACAATCTTTGGATGAATGTAATGTAAAGAATAAGGGTAGAATTTCCATGCTGTCCTTAAATATAGGTATCAGCTTAGAGAAAAAACGGAATAATGTCTTTGCCTCCATAGTATTTTAGATTTTGATTGCTGCAAATCTACACTAATGCTATCGGAGTCGGGAAGAAAATGATGCAAAATAGGGAGAAAATAGTAAACTATGCTTTTTTACTGTATTTACCCCGCCCAATCTTCTCTATCCAAGTTCCTGTAGCCAATGGCTTCTGCCAGATGTGAGGACTGTATGAACTCACAGTTGTCAAGGTCGGCAATGGTACGCGCTACTTTCAGTATTCGATCGTAAGCGCGGGCGGAAAGATTAAGCCTGTTCATCGCATTTTTCAGCAGGACAAGTCCCTTGTCATCCGGACGGGCATATAGGGAAAGCAGCTTGCTGTTCATCTGTGCATTACAGTAGACGCCGGAAACCTCTGCATATCTGTTTTCTTGAATTTGCCGGGCGGAGATTACACGCTCCCGTATGATGGAACTCGCTTCTCCGGGGCGTGCATCGGACATCTTTTCAAAAGGAACAGGTACAACTTCGATTTGCAGGTCTATACGGTCGAGTAAAGGGCCTGATATACGGTTCAGATACTTCTGTACCTGTCCCGGGCTGCATACGCAAGCTTTGGTGGGATGGTTGTAATAGCCGCAAGGGCATGGGTTTATATTATATCATTTATTTATAATATCTTTATTATTAGTTATTTATCACAAGGCTAAAATGTTAATAAATACAAAATTAGCCTTGCTATATAACAATTATTCAAACTATTTTCAAACTTTATTCAAACCTATTTCGTTTTATTTTCATTTAAATTAATCCTTATTCCTTTCTTCTCTAAAGCCTTGTCGATACTTTCTAGCTTCTTCTGGGCATTTTTATACTTTGAGAGTTCGTTAATAATTGTTAAATCTTTGTTAGATAAATCTTTTACAGTTTTATTTTCTAACTTACTAATGTCTATTTTATTAAGTGATATTATCTTCTTCCTTTCAATCAATAAGTCTGCAATTACTTTGCCAAAATAGTTATTTAATGTTGGGCTATTATCCTCTATAAATTTTAAATTATGTACTGTGAGTAGTTCCTCTAGAGCCTTATATTTTTCTTGACTACTATTTTTATTAGCTATTTTTTCATTAATAGAATTTTCGCTAATATTATTCTTTAGTAAAAACTCTTTTAGTTTCTCCCAATTTGATTTTTTTGTTCTTCCCATTGTTTTTAAATTTTAATTATTTATGCAAATATAAATCTTTTCTTAGAAAATTCAAATTAATACATAGGAATTTGATTTGTAAGAAATAAGTTCAACTCTTTCCACTGATTTTCGCAAACTAAATCACTCTTTGCCTTTAGCTCTAAATTTTGAACTGTTTCATAATCGTTAAATACTTTATAAATAACTTCTGATTGTTCCCAATCTGTTGGTTTATTTATATAATTCTTCTCTAATGTATTCAATTTATGACCTACCATTTTCCTAATTAAATCATGTGGAATATTCATTTTATCCATAGCATTAATGAAGGCATGTCTGGCGATATAATAAGTTACTCTTTGACTAATATTTACTTCATGAAGGAAGGGATTTAATTTATTTGCTAGTTGCAAAAAATAATTTCCACAGCGATTATGAAATTGCTTTTCTGTATATTTGCGATTCGCTTTAAAGCAATTAATCAAATAATCATCTTTGGTTTTTCCTTTACACAAATAATATAATATTGCTCTTATGCTAGAATAATCTGTACATATTGGAACGAACGTATTAGTTTTTGCTCTATATGTCCTAATTTTAATTACTTCCCTATATTCTTGTTCTGAATTGATATAGAGATTATAATTCTCATCATTTAATTCAGCTTCAAAATCTGTATCTATCTTCTTTATTTTGCATAATTCTAAATCTTTAATTTTAAGTAATGCAAGGTCATAAGGTGCTAATCCTTGTAGTGCAATGTCGAGACAGAATATAGCTAATGATTCATATTTATCTACGGTAAAATTAGCTTGTATTTGCTTTTTATATAAATTAATTATTTTCTTAAAATCTTCAAATGTAATATCTTTATTTTGTGCTTCATGTGGGTACTTTTTTAGTGCAATTGAATATGGCTTAGTAATCCATCTATTTTCTACGCCAAACTTATATGAACTCGTGAAACATTTTATTAAACTGTTTTTATGATTTGCGGAATAATTTGCCGCATCTAATTTGCTGCGAAATTCAAGTGCGAAATATTGATTTATTGAATTTATGGATATATTATTCCCATATAGTTTTAATATAACATTTAAAAAAGCTTGATAGTTCTCTCTCGTTTTAACTTTATCATAACTGTTAATTCTAGCTTTAATTATGTCGATAAAATTGTTACTATCAAATTCGGATATATAATTATTATCTGTTGAATATGAATCTATGTCTTTTTCACTCATGATAAAATTAAAATCATAATCATACTTATTATTATTAAACCAATTTACACGTTCTGAAATTCGGTTTAGTTCTCTTTGAATTACTTCATTTTTTATACGATAATCCTTTTCACGACAACTAATTACTTTTTTTGTTATATTCCAATTTTTGGATTTACATGAAATCCCAATAAATTTATATTTTGTATTCCCTTTATGTGTTAATCTAATTGCAATTGGATTTGTTGCATCTTTTAAAATTTTTCCCCTAAATAGTTCAACTCCTATTTTCATTATAATTTATTTTAGATTGTACCTTTGAATTAATCTAATGACTTGTATTGTAGTGAATTTATTTCCCCTACTAGTTACAAAATTATTTTCATTTAACTTCTTTGCTATTTGGGTAGCATTGTTATCTTTAATTAATAGTGAAATCATTGTCGCTGCTTTTTTGTTGTTACTATTAGCCTCAGCAACAGCACTATGTGCCTTATATGCTTTCTTTCTCATTTCATCTGTGAATTGGGGATTTGGTGCTCCTAATTTAATCCCTTTAGCCTTTTTTTCGGCTAAAGCATTTTTAGTTCTTAGGGAAATTAACTCTCTTTCAGTTTGTGCTAATGTTGCAAAGATTCCTAATGTAAGCGTATTAAAATTGGGTACATCTAATGCAATAAAATTAACTCCGCTATCTCTCAATGAAAATATGAATGATACCTTTCGAGATAATCTATCTAGTTTGGCAATTATTAGTGTAGCATTATTATTTTTACAGCAATTTATAGCCTTTTGAAGTTCATTCCTATTATCATCTTTTCCGCTTTCCTTCTCGCTATATTCTTCAATTAGAATATTAGTATTATCTGTCCTTATATAATTTAATACAGATGTCCTTTGAGCCTCTAAACCTAAATTTTGCCTCTTAGTACTAACTCTATAATATGCAACAAATTTCTTCATAAAATATAATTTATAATTTCTTGTTGCAAATATAGTGATTTATTTTACATAATACAAATGAACGTTTGTATTATGTAAAATTCTATTTGAAAATTTGTTTTTTGATATTTTTTTTGATATGTTTGAACTATATCAATCCTTTTAGGAGAATAGAGATATTTATATTAAAATGGAATACTATGAATAAAAAGGAAAAAGAAAGAAGAGAACGTATCAGAGAATCTCTCTTGAAGTATTATCAGTCTGATAAGGGAATTAATCACAAAAGACTATTAAGTGAATTACAGACTAAAAGAATGAGCAATTATGCTAAATATTTGAATGAAAATAAACAGATTAAAAAATAATGTTATGAAACAATACATTAATATTGATAAGTTAGAAGTATCATTTGATTTTAATGATAGAATTAAAGATTATTTAGAAAATAATACTGAGCTGAACTTTAATAGTTTTTTTCTATTAAGGCAAAATAATAGGAATAATAATTATAAGAATTATTTTGAAATTTATTTGTTTGATAATACTTTATTCGGTTCATTATATTTTGGGAGCTATAATATAAATCGACAAAAGATTTATATTTCTGTCGATAACAGAATGTTATACACGAATAATTTATCTATTTTATATACTATAAGTGAAGAATTGAATTTAGAAATAAACTCAATATCGAAATTAGATTTAGCTTTAGACTTTACTACGAATATCGTATCTAAATTTTATAGGCTATTAAAGAATCGTGATTTGAATTTTATTATATTGAATAAAAAGTATGTAATTAATGATGAAGTGAAAAATTTATTTACAATTAGCAATGGAACGAGGACGAATATTCATAGAAATAAATCATTCTATATTCAGAATAGAGAAAAAGGATTAACTTTATGTGGGTACAATAAAATTAAAGAGATATTAGATAATAATAATGAGAAGCAATATATTAAAGAATTAATTAATTCTAATAGAATATATAGACTTGAAATTAGAACTAATCATAGTCTTTTATTAGATTCTTTGAAGAAAATAGGATTTACAGATTTATATTTGTATCAGATATTGATAAGTAGAGATAATAGTGAATTATTCGTATTATATAATCATTTATTGAATAGATTAATAAGACTTGAATATGAGAATAAAATATATTCTTTATTAGATTTTATTTCTAAATAATATTTTCTATTTAATTGTTTAATAATGATTATATTAATATGATTTATATATGAATATAACCCTTGATTATTACAAGGGTTGTATTCTATTATTTTTCATTGATTTGGATATATTCTCTTTATGTGTCTTAGTTAATTTTCTTCCTTTTAGTGATTGACTAATATGTTTAATGTGTGTTGCAGAGTGTTTTCTCCCTTTTAGTTTTTTTGAGATTTTTAGTTTAGTAAATTCATTCATAAGGCAATTTATTTACTAATAAATAGTAGGTAGGTTGAATTATTTATAACTAAAAATTCTATGAAATTATTTTCGTAAAACCGTTCGTAGTAGATAGGTTAATCAAGTATATTATTTCTGAATAGTGGTTACATAGATATACTTACTAGAGGTGTCTGATTATCTTTTGGTATACCTTTTAGTAGATAACTTAAATTACTAAATTATATATATTTAACTATTCGGATGAGGCTCAATAATTTTAAAATAATTGTCAAAAAGAAACGCTTAAAACAGTTCTATTTTACAAAAAAGATACAATTATATTACAAATATTCAAACTTTATATTCAAACTAAATAATATAAATATTTGATATATAGATATATATAATATAACTAATAACTGCAGGGGCATGGGTTCATGGAGGCTACCAGCATAAAACTGGCAGGGTATTCTACATTACTCTTTACGCGAGAAATCGTAATCTTGCGGTCTTCCAGTGGTTGGCGGAGAACTTCCAGCACACTGCGATTGAATTCCGGGAGTTCATCCAGAAACAAAATGCCATTATGTGCCAGACTTATTTCACCGGGTTGTGGATAACTGCCGCCTCCTGTCATAGCCACTGTAGAAATAGTATGGTGAGGATCACGAAACGGGCGTTTGGAGATAAGCCCTTCATTTGCCTGCAATCTCCCTGCCACTGAGTGTATCTTGGTTGTTTCAAGACTTTCTCCCAATGAGAGAGGAGGCAAAATCGAAGGAAGACGTTTAGCGAGCATGGATTTTCCGCTGCCAGGTGCACCAATGAGGATAATATTATGTCCACCAGCTGCGGCAACTTCCAATGCACGTTTTACATTTTCCTGCCCTTTTACATCCGCGAAGTCAAGATCGAAATCACTTTGTTGCGCATAAAATTCCTCACGGGTATTGACAATAGTAGGGGTTAGTTCCTGCTTGTCATTGAAGAACTCTATGACTTCTCTGATGTTCTCCACTCCATATACTTGGATTTTATTGACTACTGCTGCTTCACGAGCGTTCTGCCGAGGGACGATGATACCTTCGAATCCTAATTCCCGTGCTTTGATGGCAATAGGCAGAGCACCTTTAATGGGTTGTAAACTACCGTCCAAGCTCAGTTCACCCATCATCAGATAGTGGTTTAATTTATCGGATTGGATAATTTCTCCGGCGGCAAGCATGCCGATAGCAAGTGGAAGGTCGTATGCAGATCCCTCCTTACGGATGTCTGCAGGAGCCATATTAATCACAATGTTACTGGTAGGTATCCGATATCCGTTTACCTGTAGTGCAGATATAATGCGTTGGTGGCTTTCTTTTACAGCAGAGTCCGGTAGCCCGACAAGATAAAACATGCAACCTCGTGAACTGTTTACTTCAATGGTGATGAGGGTTGCGTCAATACCTTGTACAGCCGCTCCGAAAACTTTGATTAACACGTGCTTATTTGTGATTAGTGATTAATGGTTACTTTTCTTTTTCTTTCTGGGCTATTTCTTTCAGTTTATCTTCAATAGCCTTTTCATCCAGATTTTTTCCTTCTATTTTACCTGTGGGACTGATTAGGATATTGGCTGGGAGAGTATGTATGGAGAATAGTTTGGCAACATCTCCATCCCATCCGGAATATTCGCAAGTCTGTTCCCATTTCAAAGTATCTTGTTTAACCGCTTCCAACCATTTCTCTCTGTCCAGGTCAAGGGAAATGCCCATTAATGCGAAGTTTTTGTTCTTTTGTTCTTTCTTATAGATACGGCGGAACATTGCATTCTTTTCCCGGCTGATGGTATCCCATGAAGCCCAGAACTGTATCAGTAGATATTTGTCTTTGAAATCGGAACGGTTGATATCTTTGCCTTCTGTATTGCGTATGCGGAAATAAGGAGCTGTTTTTCCTATATCTACTTTTTCTTCTTCTTCGATATGTGTTAATAGGGCTTCCATATAGGGACGGTCTTTCAAGTCACCGGTCATACGGTCAGCCAATTTTTTTATTTGTTCCAGATTGGGCTGGGGTTTCTGTACAAAATATTTATCCAACAGATAAATGTTGGCTAATGAAGAGGGATGTTTGGTTATAAAATTCTCTGCTTTTTCTTCCAGAGCTTTCTCGGAAGGTGTACCCAGACCTTTCAGTTCTTGGTTGAAGTCTGTTAGATCTTGGTTAGGAGCATTACCGCTGATTTGCAATGAGGACAGCTCAGCTGCGGATCCTTTTATTTGTATTTTGTTTCCTTTATCCAGGAAGAGTGGGTATTCCGTCCCATCACTGAATAATAAGATAGTACTCACTAATGTATCAGCGGAAAGTGTTGTAGAGAATTTATCGTTTTCGACAATCAGTGTATCCATACGGTCATACATTCTATCCGCACCATATAAATAGATGGTATCATTGCCCAATCCCTTGATTTCTCCGTTGAGACTGATGCTGTCGGTTTTCTTTTCACCACAGGCAAAAAGGGCGATTAATAGAAAATATAATAGACAGACTTTCTTCATTTTGAAATACTTTTCCGCGAAAGTACGGCTTTTGCAGATAATAAAAAAGAAATGCCCGACATTTCTCAATGTCGGGCACCCTATAGTTTTTTTAATAGGAACTAATTAATATGAGTTAAGAGCTCCTTACTGAGCGATGCTCATAAATTCTGCATTCGTGAAATACTTAGCAAATTCCAAGTCAGAAGCAGCTTTCTTAGCCAATGACGGTTCTTTAGCAACAGCGTTCTTCAAACTGCTGGTTACCATAGAAGCATTGTTAGTTCTTGCACCTAATACAGCCATCAGGTAGTCAGTATAAGCGTCAGGTTTTGCTACGCTAGCCAAAGTGTTTTTAGCCTTGTTGTAGTCCTTAGCCAAGATCTGTGCCAAAGCAGCACTGTTAGTCTTAGTGTCACCGAATGCGCTTACAGCTCTGTCATATTGACCTTGAGCAACATACAGGTTACCTAATGCTTCGTTCAGTTCTTTAGCACCTGAAGCCTTGCTCAGATAGCTTTCAGCAGAGTTCTTGTCACCCTTTATCAAAGCGATCAAACCGAGGTTCATGTTAACTTCAGGAGCATCTTTGATAGAAGCAGCTTTCTTGAAGTAGCTTTCAGCTTTGTCAAGGTTACCTGCCTGATAAGCCAACTTACCTAAGTTATTGTAAGCACGGAAATCGTTCGGATAGATTTGAGTAGCTTTAGTGAAGATAACTTCTTGCTTAGCCGGATCGTTAGTCAGTGTAGTTGCATACAGCAATTCTTCTATATTCAACTGCTTAGGATCAGATGCAGCCAGACTTGCAATTTCTTCGTCAGACTTACCGATGATTTCATAGTTCAAAGTCAGACGTGAACGACGCAACTGCGGCAAGATATCGTCAGCTAAGTTCTTGTAAACAGAAGAGATGTTCTTGATTTCCTGTTCTCTTTGTTCAGGATCAGAATACATAGACAGAACACGAAGGATCAGTTCTTTATCCTGGATATTGGATTTAGATACCAATTCCTGGAAACCTTGCCAGTCTTGAGCAGTGTATTTAGTATCGATAGCTGCGTCAACTTTAGATTTCTTTAAGTTCTGGTTGATAACTTTTGCAGTGTTGTCCTGACGGTTTTCAGCCAACTTAGTGTTCAGGCTTACACCACCATCGGGAGATGCATAAGCAGAAATTTCGATGTTGCTGATCTTCTTGTTTACAGCACCGTCTACATTCTTCACTTCTTCGTTGAATTCCTTAGCGGCTTTCAATTCGCTGGCGCGAACGTTAGCTTGCTGGATAAGGAACATGATGTTAGCATCGTGTTTTTCCTTGATGATACGCTGGAAAGCGTCGTCACCATTAGCAGGATTAGCACTGCCTAATGTCTGTCCAATCATTTCAGAAGTAGAAATCACACCATCAGCTACCTTTACAGCAGGGATAGTTACTGTTTTCTTGCCGATTGTGGCTTTGAACTCCAGATACAATTCAGACTTAGCCATTTCAGGAACATAGTCAAAAGAAGTTTTCATCGTGTAATTACCACCCATCTTGTAAGAGATAGTCTGATCGTTACCTTCTACTTTTTCTCCTTGGAATACAGCAGGCTGACCTTTAGCTTCGCCACCGTTCCATTTCAAAACCGGAGTTACTTCCACTACGGCTTTCTTGTTAAAATACTTTTCAGGGAATTTTCCATTAATCGTGGCCGGTACTTTTCCACCTATGGCTTCAAGAACCTGAGGAGTCACGGTGAAGTAATCAGAGGATAATTCACCCATTTTGCTGCTACATGATGAAAGAGCAACAACCAGTGCCATTAACAAAGGCAGATACAATTTCTTAGTCATCTTAGGTATAAATTAATTGTTTGTAATTGAAATTAGTCTACTCGTTTTTATTAGTGCCTATTATCACATGATAATAGCCTCGCAAAGATATTAAATCTATCGGCACATTATGAAACGAATAGCCAATTTTATTATAATTTAATGAAATCCTGTATCTTTTCGGTACTTAATGTTTCGTGGATGATGCTCAATGATCTCACTTCGCAACATATTCCGGTCGATATGGGTGTAGATTTCAGTGGTTGCGATAGACTCGTGTCCCAGCATACATTGGATGGCACGGAGGTTGGCACCTCCTTCCAGCAAGTGGGTTGCGAAAGAATGGCGGAAGGTGTGCGGACTGATATTTTTGGTGATGCCGGCTTTCTCTGCCAGCTCTTTAATCAGGTGAAAAACCATGATGCGGGAAATGCTATTTCCCCATCGGGCTAGGAAAACATAATCTTCAAATCCTTTCTTTATTTTACCAAGATTACGGTCGAGCAGCCAGTATTTTATTTCTTTGATGGCACGTGGAGAAATAGGGACTAAACGCTGTTTGCTGCCTTTTCCTTCTACCTTGATGAAACCCTCGTCAAAGTAGAGTTCGGATAACTTCAGGTTACAAAGTTCCGAGACACGTAATCCACAGCTGTATAGGGTTTCCAGGATGGCCCGATTACGTTGTCCTTCCTTTTTGCTCATGTCTATAGTGGAGATAATAGTATCTATTTCTTCGACGGTAAGCACTTCGGGTAGTTTGAATCCGATTTTAGGACCTTCGAGTAGTTCGCTGGGATCATCTTCCCGATAGTCTGCCATGACCAGAAAGTGGAAGAAAGATTTTATTCCCGACATGATACGTGCTTGTGAGCGAGGATGAATACCGATGTCGTGTAATCCGGCGGCAAAGCGTTGCAAATCATCCAGAGTTACAGCCAGCATATCGATGTTTTCTGTTTTCAGAAAACACAGCAATTTGTCAAGATCGGTCAGGTAGGCATCAAGCGTATTGGCCGACAGAGCCTTTTCTAACTTTAAATATTGCTGGTACTTTCTGATTATCAACGCTTGTCTCTCGTTATTCGTTGATTTTTCTTCTGTTTTCATTTCTTTTTTCTACCTTTGCTCCGCGAAAATAGGCTGCACTTTAGCAGAATACTGATAAATTTGCTTCTGCGTACGGTCTGCACTATCTTTGCAACTCGATTTAAATATTTCTTAGGGCATATCTGAGCCGTGTCTGCTCCGTATTCGCTCCGTATCTATACACTTGGACTTGGTACGGACTTGGTACGGACTTGGTACGGAGCAGGTACTTCCGGGACAAAGGTATAAAAAATTGTGTTATGAGGATACAAATAATTAATGGCCCGAATATCAATCTGCTGGGCAAACGTGAACCTTCCATTTACGGCAGTGTTACTTTTGAAGATTACCTTGCCGAACTTCGTCAGAAGTATACTGATATACAGATAGACTACTTTCAGTCGAACATTGAAGGAGAGCTGATAGATAAGATTCAGCAAACCGGTTTTGATGTAGATGGGATTATCCTGAATGCGGGTGCCTATACGCATACCTCTATCGCCCTGCAGGATGCTATCCGTTCGGTTACTTCTCCGGTTATCGAGGTACATATATCTAATGTGCATGCTCGTGAGGCTTTCCGTCATGTATCTATGATAGCTTGCGCCTGTAAAGGCGTTATCTGCGGTTTCGGGTTGAACTCTTACCGCCTGGCGCTGGAAGCGTTGACTAATGATAAATTATAAATTATGGGTGGTGGATTGGCAGTGTCGTGATGCTGTATGGCAATTCATCATTCATCATTCAAAATTCATAATTAAATAGAGCTTATGTTATTAAAACAGACTAAGATCGTTGCAACCATTTCTGATAAACGCTGCGACGTTGATTTTATAAAAGGCTTGTTTGAGGCCGGTATGAATGTGGTGCGTATGAACACGGCACATCTCGGCCGCGAAGGTTCGGAGATGTTGATAAACAATGTGCGTGCGGTATCTAATCGCATAGCTATCTTGATGGATACTAAGGGACCGGAGGTGCGCACTACCATCTGCGCTGAACCTATTCCGTATAAAGTAGGGGATAAGGTAAAAGTAGTAGGTAATCCGGATTTGGACACTACACGCGAATGTATTTCTGTCTCTTATCCGAACTTTGTGCACGATGTAGCTGTCGGCATACATATTCTTATAGACGATGGCGATCTGGAAATGGTTGTTGTGGAAAAGACGGATGATTATCTGGTGTGTGAGATACAAAATGATGCTACTCTGGGAAGTCGTAAGAGTGTAAATGTACCGGGTGTACGTATCAATCTTCCTTCTCTGACGGAGAAGGACCGTACGAATATCCTGTACGCCATTGAGAAAGATATCGATTTTATTGCTCACTCTTTTGTACGTAATAAACAGGATGTTCTGGATATAAAGGAAATACTGGATGCCCATAACAGCGATATCCGGATTGTTGCCAAGATTGAAAATCAGGAAGGCGTTGATAACATCGATGAAATTCTGGAAGTGGCTGACGGTGTAATGGTAGCTCGTGGCGACTTGGGTATTGAAGTTCCGCAAGAACGTATTCCCGGAATTCAACGTTTGCTGATCCGTAAATGTATTCTGGCTAAAAAACCGGTAATTGTGGCTACCCAGATGCTTCATACGATGATTACTAATCCGCGTCCTACCCGTGCAGAAGTAACGGACATTGCAAATGCTATCTATTACCGTACGGACGCTTTGATGCTGAGCGGTGAAACAGCTTATGGTAAATATCCGCTGGATGCGGTGAAGACCATGACAAAGGTTGCTGCACAGGCAGAAAAGGATAAATTGGCTGATAATGATATTCGTATTCCGTTGGATGAAAATAGCAATGACGTAACTGCTTTCCTTGCCAAGCAAGCTGTAAAGGCTACTTCGAAACTGAAGATACGTGCAATCATTACTGATAGTTACAGTGGACGTACAGCCCGCAATCTGGCTGCATTCCGTGGTAAATATCCGGTACTGGCTATTTGTTATAAGGAAAAGACGATGCGTCATCTGGCACTTTCTTATGGCGTGGAAGCTATTTATATGCCGGAGCTTGCTAATGGACAAGAATACTATTTTGCAGCTTTGCGTCGTCTGCTGAAAGAAGGTCGCTTATCTGAGACTGATATGGTAGGCTATCTGAGTAGCGGTAAAGCAGGTACACACACCTCTTTCCTTGAAATCAATGTGGTGGGAGATGCTTTGAAGTATGCAGAAGAAAGTGTATTACCCAATAAGAATAGATACCTCTAATTAATTGACAATTAATAATTGACAATTGACAATTTGCTGTGCTGTCATTCTGTATAGTAATTGTCAACTGTCAATTGTCAACTGTCAATTGACAATTGTTATGACCATAGACGAATATATATTGCAGCACATTGACGATGAGGGCGACTATCTGAAAGCTCTTTATCGGGATACACACCTCAAATTGCTTTATCCGCGTATGGCGTCGGGGCACTTGCAGGGCCGGATGCTGAAGATGTTTGTTAAAATGATACGTCCTCATCGTATTCTGGAGATAGGGACATATAGCGGTTATTCAGCTCTCTGCTTGGCCGAAGGCTTACCGGAAGACGGGATGCTGTACACGTTTGAGATCAATGATGAGCAGGAAGACTTTACCCGCCCTTGGTTGGAGGGGTCCGAGTATGCGGATAAAATAAAACTCTACATTGGTGATGCATTACAATTAGTGCCTCAGTTGGGCGTAACGTTCGATTTGGCTTTTATCGATGGAGATAAGCGGAAATACGTTGATTATTATGAAATGGTGCTTTCCAATCTTTCCGACGGAGGTTATATTATCGCTGACAATACTCTGTGGGACAACCATGTACTGGAAGATCATCCCCGCAACAATGACTTACAAACCATCGGTATCAAGGCTTTCAATGAACTTGTAGCGCATGATACACGCGTAGAAAAGGTAATCCTTCCTTTACGGGACGGACTAACGATTATCCATAAAAAGTAGATTTCAGGATATCGGGTATGTGATAGAGATTGTTTTTTCCTCTCCTTGTTTCTCTATTTGGTAGCATCCTTTGAAGGTTTCCACATAAAGACGGTTGATGTTATGCAGAATATGCTGTTCCTGCTCGTCTTCCCAGCACTGATAGAGTGGGCTATGTTGTACCATTATCTTCAGATTTTTATTTTCCTGACTTAAGGTATATTCGACTTCACGTTTTTCTCCTTTGTAATCGTAGGGGACTGTTATGAGTGAAGTCAGTAGTTTCAGGAACCACTTGCTGTCAACCTCAACTTGCAACATTTCCAATTCAGTATTAAAGGTTGATTTCACAATACCGGGAGTTTCCATATCTACGATCATTCCAGCTTCCCGGCAGAGTTGTACGACATCGCATTCTTGTACATTGAAGCGCATCATTCCGGCTTCAAGGCGTGATAAATCGAGTATGTTATTTATAAGTCTTAGTAATTTGGCGGAATTACTCTTTACGGCGACTGAGTACTCTTCTATTTCTTCTTCCGTCAAATCATTCTCAGAAGATAATAATTCTGAGAAACCGACTACAGTATTCAACGGTATGCGAATTTCGTAAGTGATGTTATGAAGGAAACGTTCTTTCATCTTGTCGGCAGCCTCTATTTTATCAAGGGCCTTCCGGGTTTCTTCTTCTGCATGCCGTAACTGACGACGGATGTAGTAGGCGCGTACAATGGCAAAAATCAGTATTAATAGAATAATACTGCCTGCACATAGCTGTATATAGCGGTATCGTTTAGTCAATTCTTCTTTCTCCAATAAAGCTTTTTTTATTGTATAGTTGGCTTGATGTGCCTCTTCATGCCTTTTCAGCATGTCTTGGTTGAGGGAATCTTTTCTATTAGTTGCGATTCTGTACAAAATGGCAGCATCTTTATACTGCTCTGTTTGCATAAAGGCATCTGCTTTTGCTTTAAGCAAATCGTTTTCATTAAAAGGGTCACTGCCCCGGCAGGCTGTCAGTGCCAGATCAAACTCCCGGAAACATTTGTCCCATTCTTTTGTGAGCTTATAATAGGCTCCCCATAGGCTATGATAGTTTATATAAGCACCAAGATAAATATTATCATCATAATATTCCTCTGCTCTTTTCAAGTGCTGGATCAGTTTTTCTTTGTCTTCGATATCAATGTAAATTTTGCATAATGATGTTTCTATTTCCAGAAATATCGTTTTAAAGGTATCTGACAGGGGAAGTCCCTTAGATACACTTGTAAGAATATCAAATTGTTTTTGATATTCACCGACGGCTTGTGGGTACTTTTTTTGTTTACTATAAAGTTTAGCCAGACCACCGTGAATCATTAATAATGCATTTTCATTGGCTGTCGGGTATTTTTTTAAAGCATGTGTGTAGGTTTCGATAGCTTCATCATATCGTCCGGCAAAGTCATATGCTTGTGCCAATGCGAGGGCAGCAATGAAAGTTCCTTTCGTATACTTAAGGCGAATTGCCTCATCTTTCATTTCTTGAGCTTGCATGATGGCATATTCTGTATCTCCCAATGCACATCGTGCTTGAAGTACAGAGACCCACATCGTGTAATAGAAAGCATAATCCTTATACTGGTAGCTGGCATCCTTCAGTATTAATAGTCTTTTTTGCTGATTAATAATGTCAGTGAGATATTCATATTGGCGGCAATAATCGAAGAGTGCCCACAATTCTTCTGTATGTATCTTTTTACGATGAGAAAGCTCTATTGCGGAATCCAGATATTCAGTAGCTGATTCCTGACCGATATATTGCTGGAATGCATCTCTCAGAAATGCGCAACGGATTGAATCATTGGGTATGGCAGCGGCTGCTTGAAATATGCTGTCGCGTACCTGCTGCTTCGTGGATGCGTGTGTTCTTGCCAGGAAAGATGTACCTGTCAGAAGCATAATAAGAAGAATTACTTTTTTCATGCCTTGTCTTCCTGTTTTAGTGGATGTGTGAAGATGAAACGTGATCCATTCGTATATTCCGGATCTATCCAAATATTTCCACCCAATTGATCGATGATAAACTGGCAGATGGATAAACCGATACCTGTTCCCTGTGATTTCTCGTCTACCCGTTCGAAACGGTTAAATATTGTAGGCTGTTTTTCTAAAGGGATACCGCAACCGGTGTCGGTAACGGAGAATTGTGCCATGCCATCTGCATTTTTTTCCAACCGTAAGATGATGCTGCCTTCTTTGGTGAATTTAGTAGCGTTGACCAATATATTAATCAGTACCTGGTGCAGGCGAAAAGTGTCGGTTACTATTTCCAGGGAAGGCAGATCCGTTTCGAAAGATAATACTGCTTGTGTTTGCTTAATACCCTCTACAGTCTGAACGATGCCCTCACAAAGAGTAACAGCATCACATACTTTCAGGTCGAATTTCATATTCTTTACGTCAAGGCAAGAAATGTCTACTACGTCGTTCAATAGGTTAATCAGCAATCGGGAATTTAGCTGGATAATTTCATAACACTGTTTTCGGGTATCTTCATCAATACCGGGAGTGGTCAGCACTTCGGAGAAACCGGACAACGCATTTAAGGGGGTACGGATTTCGTGGCTCATGTTCGAAATGAACAAGCTCTTATTGCGGGTGGCTTTCTCTACCTCTTCTTGTGCCTGCTGGAGTTTTTGTTGCGATTGTATGAGCTTTCTTCGTTGTTTTTTTAAGTAAATCACACAACCTGCAGCTATAAAAATAAAAACGGGAAGAATAATGAGGGCTAATGAAAGCAGACGGTTTTGTTGCTGACTGTTGGTGAGCTCCAATTCATCAATTGAGTAGATTTTCCGCATATCATTTACTTTATGGGAATTGATTTCCTCATAAACGGTATCTGATTTCTGACTGAGTTCCTCGTACAGTTTTGCGGCTTCTTCATACTGCTGCTCCTGCATTTTTTCATCTGCATCTTTCCAGCGGCTATCCTCTTCTGCATAGCCAATGGATGAGAAAAATAGTAGTATTATCCAAATGTATACTTTCATAAAGTGATCTATTTTGTGATGCTGCTGCAAATGTAGTTTTTTATTAATTAAAAGCTACGTTTTGGTGCTAAAAAAAGTATAATTCATTAGTCTAACAAGATATTTCCGTAACTTTGCCATTAAATATAGATAATTGATTTATGGAAACAACTCGTCAGAATAAAATAGCCCGTTTGCTTCAGAAGGAATTAAGTGATATTTTCCTGTTGCAAGCGAAGTCCATGCCCGGAATATTGATCTCTGTCAGCGCCGTGCGTATCAGCCCTGACCTGAGTGTTGCACGTGCTTATCTCAGCATCTTTCCTTCGGAAAAGGCAGAAGAGATGATTAAGAATATCAATGAAAACATGAAGTCTATCCGTTATGAGTTAGGAACTCGTGTACGTCATCAGCTTCGTATCATCCCCGAACTGAAGTTCTTTGTGGATGATTCATTGGATTATCTTGAGAAAATAGATGAATTGTTGAAGTGAACCTTCCCTTCTACATAGCCCGGCGCTATCTCTTCTCTAAGAAGAAACACAACGCTATCAATATCATTTCCGGCATTTCGGTGTGTGGAGTGGCATTGGCTACGTTGGCGTTGGTCTGTACACTCTCCGTGTTCAATGGTTTTCAGGATATGGTGGCAGGTCTTTTTACGGCTTTCGATCCGGAACTGAAGATTATGGTTCGTGAGGGAAAAGTCTTTGAACCGAATGGAGTTGCTTTTCAGGAAGTGCGTTCTTTGCCGGAAATTGATGTCTGGACAGAGACACTGGAAGATAACGCCATGGTGCAGTATAAAGACCGCCAGGCTATGGCAATCATAAAAGGGGTGGAAGATAACTTTGAACAACTGACGTCTATCGACAGTTTGCTATACGGTGCAGGAGAGTTTATCTTGCACGATTCCATAGTGGATTACGGGGTTTTGGGTGTGGAACTGATCTCTGAGCTGGGGACTGGTCTTCAGTTCGTCGATCCGCTTCAGGTATATGCCCCTAAGCGGAATGTACGTGTGAATATGGCTAATCCTTCTGCTTCTTTTAATCGCGATTACCTCTTTTCTCCCGGAGTTGTGTTTGTGGTGAACCAGCAAAAATATGATGCGCGTTATATTCTCACTTCTCTTGATTTTGCACGTAATCTTTTTAATTATGATACGGAGGTATCTGCTGTTGAACTGAAGTTGAAATCGGATACAGATGCCTCTGCCGTACAGAAAAAGATTTCCCGCATCTTAGGCGATGATTTTGTGGTATTGAACCGTTATGAGCAGCAGGCTGATGTATTCCGTATCATGGAGATAGAGAAGTTTATATCTTACCTGTTCCTTACGTTTATCCTTGCTATAGCCTGTTTCAATGTGATTGGTTCTCTTTCCATGCTTATTCTTGATAAGCGGGAGGACGTGGAGACCTTACGTAATCTTGGAGCGGATGATCGGTTAATCGCTCGCATCTTCTTGTTTGAAGGCCGGCTTATATCTTTGTTCGGTGCACTTTCCGGTATTATCCTTGGTTTGCTGCTTTGCTATATTCAGCAGCGTTTCGGTATTATCTCCTTGGGCGGTGGTGGCGGTGGTTTTATTGTGGATGCTTATCCAGTCAGTGTTCATGCAACGGACGTTATATTGATATTTGTTACTGTGATTACCGTTGGCTTCCTTTCAGTATGGTATCCGGTCCACTATCTGACGAAGCGGCTACTGAAGAAATGATGATTCCTTTTTGCTTTGTATAAAGTTGGAAAGCAATTTCACAGTCTCTATCTCACCTGCCGGATTTGTCAAGTGAGTGAGTTGTCCTTTTGTTTATTAGCTTCTCTATAATCCCTGGGGGTATAATTGTAGCGTTTGGCAAATTCTTTATAAAAATGCGATCGGTTAGTGAATGCTGTTTTGTACATGATTTCTTGTATGGTCAATGTGGTCGTTAATAATAGTTTTGCTGCATAGCTTATCCTCTGTCCTTTTATGAAATCTTTAGGAGAGGGTTGATTCAGATTTTTGAATTTACGGTATAAGTTCCTGCTACTGGTTTGCATAGCTTCAGCTAATTCTTCGGGGCCGAATTTGGAGTTATCCATGTTTTCATTAATTATTTCTATCGCAGTTTGTATGTACTTCTTGTCCTCATTTTGTAATAATTGTCCACCACTATAATCGAATGCACTTGCAGAAGAATTATAGTATTGTTTTAACTCTTCCTGTTTTTTAATGAGCTGTTTGATAATGCTCTTCAAATATTGTGTATTGAATGGTTTGGGAATATATGCATCTGCTCCTGATTCTATACCTTCTATTTTCTCATCGGTTGTATTTTTTGCAGAAAGAATCACTAAAGGAATGTGTACTGTATGTTTGTTGCTTTTCAGTTGTTTGGTTAGAGTGATTCCATCAATTTTGGGCATCATAATATCTGTGATGATGAGATCCGGAGTCTCTTGCTTTAATACTTCTAATCCTTCTTCTCCGTTTTCAGCGGTTAATATTGCATACTCATCTGATAATATGTCTTTTAGCATCCATAATAGTTCTTTGTTATCATCGATGATCAGGATGGTTGTGTCTGGTAGAGTGTTTTCGTCTTCACTATCGGTCATTTCAGGTTGTGGCATTTCTGCCTTATTATCTGGCTGCTCAAGTTTGCTTACTGCATTTTGCCGTGGACTTTCCATTACTTCCGTCACTTCGAGTGGAGGTAAAGTCACTATAAACTGGGTATATTGGTTTACTTCGCTCTCTACGTGAATGCTTCCTTGTAACAGTTCCACCATACTTTGACAAATAGCGAGTCCTAATCCATTTCTGGATGATAAGCCCTTTATACTATTCTCCTTGATATTGTCGAGTATACTGTAACGGTTAAAAATTAGTGGAATGTTTTCTTTACTGATACCTTTTCCGGTGTTATAAACTATTATATTTAGCTTGTTTTCGTCTTCACTTTCTTTTATGGATATACGGATGGTACCATGTTCGGGGGTATATTTGAAGGCATTGGATATGAGGTTATTTAAGATTTTAGTGAAGCCGCTATGGTCACTTTTCCATATAATCTCCGGTGTGATATTTGTTTCCAGCTGAATTTGGTTCTGTTCAGCCAGTTCATCAAACGATTCAATGATTCCATTGGCCAGTTCACTGATGTTCAATTCTTGTATGTGGCATATCTGGTTACCGGTTTCCATACGGCGGAAGTCAATAACTTCCTGTATCAGGCTATTGAGTCGTTCGGTATTTGATTTTATAATCTGGGCATATTTTTTTATAAAGCTATCACTTTTATCATGATGTAGTATCCTTTCACAAGGCCCATAGATCAGTGTGAGCGGAGTACAGAATTCATGTGTGATATTGGTGAAGAAACGTAGTTTTCCCTCGTACATTTCTTCTTTGTATTTGTCTTGTAACCTTCTGGCAATGGAAGCCTTTCTACGTTCGTATTTCCAACGGATATAACAGAAAATACCAACCCCTGCTCCTATAAGTAAGAGAACATAGATTATTTGGGCCGTGATAGTCAGGTACCATGGAGGTAAAATTGTAATATGGATACTCTGAATCAGGTTTTCGTTACTGTTGATTCCATCATCGTATTTCACTCTTAATATATAACTGCCGGGGGGAATATTAGTAAATTGCGCTTCATTGGAGTGCGTGTCCATCCATACATTACTGAAATTCTCCAGTTTATAGGAATATCTGCTGTTCTCTCCATTAATGAAGTCCATGGCGACAAAGGAAACGGCAAAGAAGTTTTGGTTATACTTCAATACGATTTCTTCTTTATCTCCCTTCTTTTTCTCAAATTCGGATATATTGTAGTCTTTATTGAATATTCTGAGTTTGGTGAAAAAGATATCCGGAATGAATTCGTTTCTTTGCTTTTCCTCATTTTCTATCCATACAACACCATCTACACCTCCAAAGAAATACCGGTTTTTTGTATTATCCTGAAAGTATGCATTATCACTGAATTCTATAACCTTTAATCCGGTTTTATAATTAAGGTTTCGGAATGTATTCTTGCGTGGGTCGAACAAAATAATTCCCGTATTGCTGCTTAACCATAGATTTCCCTGAGGATCTTCGGCGATTCCATGTATAGTGTTATTGGGGAGCCCTTCATTTTCATTGAAGTTCTTATAATCATATTCACCATTGGGTAGTAGACTCAATTTGGTCAGACCATAGCTACTTCCTACCCATATATTTTCATCTCTGTCCTTGTGTATGCATAAGATATCATTCATCGGAGCAATTCCGTTTTTCTCGAAGGAGATGAGCCGATAGGCTTCAGTTTGCGTATTGAGTCGGATAACGCCATTCCCGCGCATTCCAATCCAGAGGATGGAGTCATTTTCCTGATAAATAGAATAAATCTGATTATACTGTTGCCTGTTGGGTACTCTGAAGTAGATGGCACGTATATTCCTTGCCTGGATTGTATTTCCGTGGGCTTCAATAGTGATTCTAAGTAGGGTGCTACCGGAGCCTACCCATAGTAATGAATCGCAGGTTTCACTTATGGAATGTACACGTGCGATTCCTGAGTGTGTATTATTGATGAGCGGATGTATTTTGTTATCCCGGTAAGAGTAATAGTTTAATCCGGGGCCATCCGAGCCAATCCATAGTATAGGGTACTTCTTACTAGCAACAAAAGCGAAAACGGCATTATTGCTCAATCCGTCCTGAACAGTGAAATGGGTTACATTAGTACTGGAATATTCCTGAGTAGTATCGTAATCTTTAACCCTGATGATGCCATTGTCCTTTGTACCCAACCATAGGGTGTTTTGCTGGTCTGTATAAACGGCCCGGATAGGTCTTTTCCTGGTAATGGGTAATTGATTTAATGACAGGTTGTTGAAAGTATATTCATCTTTGGTCCATGCATATATGCCTTGTCCGTCTGTTCCGATCCAGATAATATTTTGTTGTTCATCTTTCCATAATGAGAACACTCCACAGTTTATTTCTATCTTTTGTAGTTCATAATTCTGGGCTGCATCAAGTCGGATGAGGCCATTGGTTTTGAAACCAATGAGGAGGTCTTCATTATCAAAGATAATGGCACCGATTTCTCCGCTTTCATTAATAAATTTATTTAGATTTTTAATAAAGCGGATGCCTTGTGAACCTATATAAAAGATATTTCCGGCAGAGTCAACCATGATGATTCTTTTATTATGGTAGAATGCATATTTGATGGAATGGGGATGTTTAAAATCAGCATGTCTTTTTATGACAGGATTCCCCGATTCCGTATCAGATACGGTATATTTTTCCATAGTTCCTTGATGATTGATCCAAATGGTATCTTGCGCATCAACCAGCATACCTTGCACAGTGTTGTGTTCTATTCCCTTATGTATGGGAAGGTCGATGAAAGTATTTTGTATTTTGGAATAGAAGGATAGCACGTCCGGTTTGCTGAGAACATATAAATTGTCGTGGCTATCTTTGGTCATATAAGAGTTCTCTCCAAATTCATTGTAATATGCTTCTATGGTGTTACTCCGTTGTGATAGTTTATTAAGTCCCCATTTGGTACTAATCCATAGATAGATGCTGTCGGTTTCTATTATATTTCTGATAACATTACTTGATAAGCTGTTTTGGTTATTGATATCCGGTTTATAGATATAAATGTTACGGCTGTCATACATGTTAAGCCCATCGTATGTCCCAATCCATAAAAAGCGTTCGTCGTCTTGGAAGAGGCAAGTTACAGAACTGTTGGACAAACCATCCCGGTTACTTATTTGTCTAAGGTTATACGGATGGATATAGCTTGTTAGACAAAAGAGGAATAACGAAAGCAGTAATATCTGTTTTTTCATGGGATTATTTATATCAGTTTTAGTATTAGATGAAAACAAAGATATGATTTTTTCTATGCCTTAATTTGAAAAAATACTTTTTAAATAGCACAATTATCTCTTAAGACGAATAGTATACAAAAATGGCGAAAATAAATACATCGTTTTGCATATCCGGGCATATTATTGGCACTTCTGTGAATATGAATATGCTGATTATTTCCTATTTTTGTATCATTCATTAAAAATGTAGTCTATATTATGAAACGAGTTTTATCAGCATTCTTGCTTATTGTATTATTTCACTTATCATTATTGGCTGGATCAGTGGAGAAGCTAAATTCTCTCCGCTGCGAGTATCTGACTACTCCATTGGGAATAGATGTACTTTCTCCACGTTTGAGTTGGAAACTGCCGGTTGGTATTGATGTTCAGAAAGCTTATCAACTGATTGTAGGAACAGATTCTGCCAGTGTTGCTCGGGGAGTAGGAAATAGTTGGGATTCTGGTAAGGTTTTGGCATCAGATGTTTTGGTTGCTTATTCAGGGAAAGCAATTCAATCTTACACACGATATTATTGGAAAGTATGCGTCTGGGATAATGATAATATATATACGAGTGACGTAACTTACTTTGAAACCGGAGTTATGGATGATCATAACTGGAAAGGTAGTTGGATATCGGACACTCATGATATTCGTTTGAAGCCTGCTGCTTATTTTAGAAAAGCACTGGATGTGAAACGTTCCATTAAGGAAGCACGTGCATACATTGCTGTGGCAGGATTGTATGAGCTTTATATCAATGGCTCGCGGATCGGAGATCATCGTCTGGACCCTGCATATACTCGTTTTGACAGACGTACTTTGTATCTGACACATGATATAACACAGTCCTTGAAGCAAGGTTATAATGCCGTTGGAGTGTTGCTGGGGAATGGTTGGTATAATCACCAATCTACTGCCGTCTGGAATTTCGACCAGGCACCTTGGCGTGGCAGACCTAAATTTTGCATGGATATCCGTATAGTGTATGATAATGGAGAAGTGGAGTTTATCTCTACCGGTCCGGATTGGAAAACCTCTTTAAGTCCGGTTGTTTTCAACAGTATTTATACGGCTGAACATTACGATGCCCGACAGGAGCAACCGGGTTGGAATACTCCGGGCTTTGATGATAAGAAGTGGAAAAATGCAAGTTGTACCTTTGCTCCGTCAGATTTGATTGTATCGCAACAGATGCATCCCATCCGGGATGTGGAGATGCTGCATCCCGTAGAGATGATCAAACTCTCCGATTCGGCATATTTATTCAACTTAGGAAGAAATATAGCAGGTGTCAGTGAACTGACAGTCAAGGGAAAGCCTGGTACGGAGATTCGTTTGAAACATTCGGAAAGGGTGGGCGAAGATCATAGAGTGGATATGTCTAATATTGATTATCATTATCGTCCTACGGATGATTCCGATCCTTTTCAGACTGATATCTTTATACTGGGTGGTACAAGTGAAGAAACATTCCGCGCCCGTTTTAACTATAAAGGTTTTCAATATGTAGAAGTGACCAGTAGTGAGCCGGTAGAGCTGACTGATCATAGTCTGAAGGCTTACTTTATGCATAGTGATGTCCCTGTTGCAGGTCGAATTTCATCATCGGACGCATTGTTGAATAAAATATGGAAAGCTACGAATTCTTCATATCTGTCAAACTTGTTTGGCTATCCTACCGATTGCCCTCAACGGGAGAAGAACGGATGGACCGGAGATGCACATATCGCTATTGAGACCGGGCTCTATAATTATGACGGAATTACCATTTATGAAAAATGGCTGGCTGATCATCAGGATGTGCAACTTCCTAACGGGGTACTTCCTGCTATTATTCCTACCGGAGGCTGGGGCTATCATTGGGGAAATGGTGTTGACTGGACAAGTACGGTGGTCATCATTCCATGGAATATTTATCTGTTCTACGGAGATAAGCGTTTGCTTGAAACTATGTATGATAACATCAAGAGGCATGTAGATTATCTGAATTATACCTATCCTTCAGGTGTCACCGATTGGGGATTGGGAGATTGGATTCCTATAAAGTCACATTCTTCGAAGGAACTCACTTCGTCTATCTATTATTATATAGATACGGATATTTTAGCTAAGGCCGCTAAATTACTGAATAAGCAACAGGATTATGACAAATATTCTGTTTTGGCAGAAAAGATCAAAACCAGTATCAATGCCCGCTTTCTGAATGAAGAAACAGGTATCTATTGCAGTGGAAGCCAGACAGAATTGAGTGCACCCCTATATTGGGGAATTGTTCCGGAATCTTTAAAACCCCTGGTAGCGAGGAATCTGGCCGAAAAAGTGGATAAGGATGGCAGTATGGATGTAGGGTTGTTGGGCAGCAAAACCATTCTGAATGCTTTAAGTATGAATGGGTATGCAGATCTGGCTTATCAGCTTGCTTCTAAAGATACTTATCCGTCCTGGGGATGGTGGATAAAAAATGGAGCTACGACCCTTTACGAGAATTGGCGTATTGATGGGAACAAAGATATTTCATTGAATCACATTATGTTCGGAGAAATCAGTGCCTGGTATTATAAGGCCTTGGGAGGTATCTTTCCTGATCCGGCTATGCCGGGATTCAAGCATATTATATTAAAGCCTAATTTCGTGACTGGCCTGGATACTTTTGAAGCGAGCCATGTTTCACCTTATGGAGAAATCGTTTCATCATGGAAAAAGAGCAAAGGAAAGATTCTATATACGGTTACTGTTCCTTCAAACTGTTCTGCCACTCTGTTTGTGGGGGGAAACTATGCAGTAAAATGTAAAGAGGTCAAATTGGCTGATTTATCTAAAGAAAAGGAAGGTATTGTATTGGCAACCGGTACTTATCATTTTGAAATAAAAAACAAATAGGAGGTATTGCTTTTATAATTCATTGGTAAGAAGGCGTGTTTATACATTTATAAATGCGCCTTCTTTTGTCCGGTATTTCTTCATGTATATTCTTCGGGTTGGCAGGAGTCTTGAAAATACTTCCCAAAGGGGGAGGGATTCACTATACGACTGAATGCCATTCAGTCGTATAGTGAATAGGGTTCAGTCGTATACTGAATGCGGTTCATCATATAAGTGTATGTTATGTATGCTCATTATCGCCAAAAATGTATGCTTTTTCAATATGTTCATTTTCGTCATATTAATGGCGGGATTGGATATGTGTATATATCGCCAACCATTTAACTTTGCCGATAGAAACAACGTAATTAGTATGTTTTCAATAAGCATTGATTAAACGTTAAGGTAAAGAAGATTTTTGAGTCAAAGTGAGAGGGTGAAGACTGCATTTGCACGATTCACCCGCTCCTTTCGGAAAGTAGAAAAACATTTGTTTAACCTCTAATATATTTTTAAGTATGGAAAAACATTCTCCTTGATTTTCTTAGAGTATAAAGACTCTATGCATTATTATACTCTATTCTGATTAGTTTCTTAATGAACTATTTCTAATATTAATAATACACAATTATGAGAAACAAACTCAATGTTCAAAAGAAAATGGTTTTTAGACATTACTGGCTGAAAGATATCATGCCACTTTCTAAAAAATCTATTTTAATGGCGGCACTTTTGTCGCTTGGCTTAGTTGCAACTACTGATGCGTATGCTGTTAAAGGAAATCAGACATATGCAAGTGGAACGATGGCAGATGTTCAAAGTGTCATGCAAACTGCTAAAAAACTAACAGGAAAGGTTGTTGACGCAAAAGGTGAATCTATTATTGGTGCAACAATCAAAGTGAAAGGAACTGGCCAGGGGGCTATTTCTGATATTGATGGAAACTTTAGCTTACCTGTCGACACAGCTACCCCTACAATAGAAATATCTTTTGTCGGTTATCAAACAAAGACAGTGAAGGTTACGGCTGGAACTACTGTACTGATTACATTAGACGAGGATACCCAGTTGCTTGATGAAGTGGTTGTAGTGGGTTATGGTACTCAGAAACGTATGACAATGAGTTCGGCCGTTGCTACCGTACAAGGCGATAAGATTAAGGCTCCTGTAGCAAATGTTTCCAATCAGTTGGGAGGACAGATACCGGGTATCATTACCCGCCAGACTTCCGGTGAACCGGGAAAAGATGAGGCTACCGTGCTGCTGCGTGGTAATAAGCCGTTGGTACTGGTCGATGGTATTGAACGCCCTTGGGAAAAAGTGAACCAGGCTGATATAGAATCAATCTCTGTACTGAAGGATGCTGCGGCAGTTGCTCCTTATGGTTTGAAGGGAGCTAATGGTGTAATTCTGATTAATACGAAGCGAGGAAAAGAAGGAAAAGTAACTTTGACTTATGATGGTTCAGTCGGCTTCCAGACTCCAATGAACATACCTGACTTCCTGAATGCCTACGACGCATTGACCTTATACAATGAAGCGTTGAGAATGGATGGACGTGACAAAGAAGTATATGGTGATGATTTGTTGCAGAAGTATAAAGATGGCACTGATGACCGTTACAAGAATACGGACTGGATGGATGAATACATGAAAACTACGACAACTACCCGGCATAATGTTTCTTTGAGTGGTGGTAATAAATTTATTAATGCATTCGCTTCTTTCGGTTATATGTACCAAGGTAGCATGATGGGTAAAGATACCGGGTATGACAGATTCAACTTACGTTCGAATGTGGATTTCCATCCGATTGACCTGACTAAGGTGAGCATCGATATCAACTTAGCTTACGATACGAAAAAGAGCCATTATTATGATGGTAAAAAGATGATGGAAGACTTATACCGTTTGTGTGCTCCGACAGTTCCCAATATGGTAGGGGGGAAGCCTGCTATGCAAGGTGGTGGTTCCAGTATGTATATGGGAGTGCACGATGGAGCAGATAAAAAGTATAATAATAACTTCCAGAATATTACGGTTTCTTTGGACCAGAAGCTTCCATTCCTGAAAGGATTATCAGCAAAAGCTTTGTTCAGCTACGACCGTCAGATCTATGATGCAAAGGAATGGCAGTATCCCTTTACCGCTTATGCTTATAATGATGCGGGTGAGATAGAGGAACAACAAGGTGGTGAAGCTAAACCTTCGCTCGCTGTCAAGAATAAGCAATGGACGTATTATACTATCCAGGCTCATTTGAATTATGACCGTAAATTCGGAAAACATGAAGTAGGTGTGTTGGGAGTGTACGAAAGAAGATGGGGAAATACGATTGAAACCAATGCCGGCAGAAAGAATTATGATTTTATGATTCCGGAATTGAATATGGGTAGCCCTGTTGCCGAATTTATCAGTAACTCCGGTACTTCCAGCCAGTTTGCACAACAAGGTTATGTAATGCGTCTGAATTATAATTATGCTCAGAAATACATGCTTGAATTAGCCGGACGTTATGACCAGACTTATCAGTATGCTCCGGATCGTAGAAGCGCATTTTTCCCTTCTGTATCTTTAGGATGGAGACTCTCTGAAGAATCATTTATAAAAGATCATTTCTCATTTATCAATAATTTGAAGTTGAGAGCTTCTTATGGTAAATCAGGTAATCCGGTAGGTGATGCATTTGCTTATCTTTCACAATATAACATTGGAAATGGTGCTGTATTTGGTAAGAACCCTACCCAGTTGCAAAGCTTGACGGAAGGTGCTGAACCTAATGTATTTCTGACTTGGGAAACCGTTTGGAAGGCAAATGTCGGATTGGACATTAATCTTTGGAATGACTTGTTAGTGGCAGAATTTGATGTTTATCGTGATAAGCGTTCTGACAAGATATTAAATCCGAATGCCGAAGTTTCTGCCGAATATGGTATCGGATTGGCTAAAGAAAATGCCGGTAAAGACGAAAGATATGGTTTTGATGCGGCGTTGGGTAGCCACTATACTTTCCAGTGCGGGTTGAAGATGTCTCATTCTGTTTCCTTTGGTTTCACTCGCGATAAACAGATTGAAATTCGTGAAGCTCCCGGAACTAAGAATAATCCAAGAAAACGTCAGACGGGTCAACCGAGTGGGCGTACATGGGGATACAAAGCTGCCGGATTGTTTAAAGACCAGGCGGATATTGATAATTGGGCTTATCAGAAAGGTGTAATGCCTGGCGATATTAAATATGTAGATATCAATGGTGATGGTAAGATTGACAGTGAAGACCAGGTGATTATTGGTTTCAATCAGACTCCTGAGGTGATGTGGGGTTATAATCTTCGTTTGGAATATAAGAACTTTGATTTCAGTATGTTCATTCAGGGTGCAGGCGGTTCTGATTATTATTTAGGTAGCAATGGAGACCGTAATGTACGCTATCCGTTTAAAGATGCTATTCATCCGCGTCGTGAACACTTGGATTCATGGACAGAGTCTAATCCGAATCCGAATGCAAAATATCCACGTTTGTCTGCTTCAATTCGTAACCAGAACTATGAGACTTCTTCTTACTGGATGGTAAACACAACTTATGTGAAATTGAAATCATTGCAGGTCGGCTATACCTTTAAGCCCGAGCTGTTGAAGAAAGCCAAGATGCAGAGTTTACGTTTATATGCTGATTTTTATAACTTGTGGACTATTTATAGCCAGATGCCTGATGACTTTGATGTTGAAAACCAAGCTTTCAATTCATACCCACAACAGATTGTGAGTTCATTTGGTGTAAGTGTAACCTTTTAATGCATTGTAATTATGAAAAAAGTAATATATAGTATCCTTTGTTCCATACTTTTGCTGAATGCCTCGTGCACAGATTTTATGGATGATATAAAACCGATGAGTTCTGTTACTGATGAAGGTATTTGGTTGACAGAGTCGAGTGCCATGCTGTTTATGAGTAAGGTTTACAGAGATTTGGATGGACCTTATTATAGTGTAAATGGTTTGAATGACCATGCTGTAGATATTCTGTTTACGGATGATTGTATTCAGATTGGTGAAAAGGCATCTAATCAATGGAATTTATTTGATTTCAATGCTTCGTCTGCCCCCATTGACAGATGGAGTAATCGATATGCTTCAATTCGTAGAGCAAACATTGCTTTAAAGAACTTGCCGGACTCTCCGCTGCCTGCCAATGTAAAAGAGCGTTTGATTGGTGATTCCTATTTCTTGCGTGCAATGTTTTATTTAGAGCTATTCCGTTATTATGGCGCCGCTATACTGATAGACAAACCGCTCGATCGCAATACAGATGATATCTTCCTTAGTCGTGCTACCCCGGAGGCTACCTTGCAATTTATTATCTCTGATTTTCAGAATGCTGCAGACCGTTTACCGGTAACTGTGCCTGATGATGAATTAGGCCGTGCAACTAAAGGAGCGGCATTGGGAATGATGGCAGCTACTTATCTGCATGCAGCCGGAGTTATAGATTCTAAATACTATGCGGATGCTGCCAAGACTGCCCGTATTTTGGTTAGTGGTGATTTGAAGAATACATATTCTCTATATCAGAATGGATTTGCAGAGATGTTCTATGAGGATAATGAGCATAATAGTGAAGTTATCTTTGATATTCAGTTTGCATATCCGTATAGATGGTCGAGTGCCCAGACTGTTTTGGCTCCGCCTGAACCAGGCACACCGGCTGAATATGGCTGGAGTAAGGACCACCCGACTGCAAGTCTGGCCGATGAGTTTGAAATGACTACTGGTGAGCCTTTTGACTGGAGTAATCCCGATCATGCAGCTGCTCCTTATGAGAACCGTGATAAACGTTTTTACGCTACTCTCCATTATAATGGGAAACCCTGGAAAAATAAAATCTTGTATACAGCTCAAAATACTCCGGGCAACTTGAATTTGAAAGAGAATCCAAATGGCATGTATAGTGCAGGTAAACCTTCGTGTACAAAGACCGGATACTACATTGGGAAATATATGAATCAGGATGTGCTTTGCGGATATGATAATCGTGGACGCGGTGTAGGTGGTGGTCATAACTTTATTGTGCTGCGCTATGCAGAAATGTTGTTGACTTTAGCCGAAGCAGAGAATGAAGTTAATGGACCTACCGCTGAAGTATACAGTGCTATAAATGAAATTCGTACCCGTGCAGGTCAGCCTAACCTTCCTACCGGCCTGAGTAAGGATGAGATGAGGAAACGTATTCGCCACGAACGTCGTGTAGAACTGGCCCTTGAAGGTAAGAGATGGTTTGATATTCAGCGTTGGAAGATAGGAGAGGAAGTCTTGAATAAGGATGCAGAAGGTTGCCTTGTAACTTATATAAAACGACCTGATGGAGAAATCGTCCCCACTTATGAGACTGTATTTGTTTGCAAAAAGACATTTATGGCTCCTCGTGACTATTTGTTGCCTATTCCACAATCTGCACGTGATAAGAATCCTAACTTGGATCAGAATCCTTTGTGGTAAGATGATGATTGTATAATTTAAAAGTAACTACAATATGAAAAAGATACTATTTCTTACGTTCGTCGCTTTGGCATTGACTTTTATGTCATGTGGAGATGATGACTATACAGTAGATGAAGCTTATGAAAAAGCAGAAATTACCAATGTAACAGTATATAACAGAGCAGAAGGTGTCATGAGTGATAAGACTCAGATTGATTCTGAGGCTGGAACGGTTACAGTGACCCTTAAGAAAGGTGCTGATATTACTGACCTGAAAATGGTGGCAACTATTTCTACCGGAGCAACTCTGACACCGGGTATGGCTATTGGTTTCCAAGACTATTCCACCCCGCGTACTTATACGGTAACATCACCGGGTAAGACGGTAGTGAAACAATGGACAGTGACCGTAATACCTGCAGCTAATTAATTAATAACTGTAATGAGGCTGTGCCAATTGTTTTGTTGCAGCCTCATTCATTTAAAGATTTTATAGAATGAATAATACGATAACATGGGGACTACTTTGTTTCTGTTTGCTGTTTACAGCTTGTACCAATAAGGAACAGAATGGTTCGGAGCCTATAACAGATAAGTATGCAATCCATACGGATGGAAAGACATTGACCACCGTTGGTCTTCAAAAAGCAATTGACGATTGTGCCGGACAGGGAGGGGGAACTGTATCTCTGCCTGCAGGGAAATATCTGACCGGGACACTTGTATTGAAGAAGAATGTTACTTTAAATTTGGAGAAAGGTGCCACGATTCTGGGTAGTAAGAATATTGCTGATTATCCGGATAAAGGAAGACGTAAGGCTTTGGTCTTCGCAGAAAGAGCAGATAATATTTCAATTACGGGCGAAGGTGAAATTAATGGGAATGGCGCGGCCTTTAATCAAGGAAATGATGCTCCTAACCGTCCTACTTTGGTACTTTTGCTTGATTGCAACAAAGTGAATGTAAATGGTGTGAAACTGTCAAATTCTGGATTCTGGACCTTCCGCTTTGTGCGATGTGATGGAGTCGATATTAATAAAGTATATGTAGAAGGTCATGCAAACTGGAACAATGATGGCTTTGATATTGAAAGCCGGAATGTGACTATCACAGACTGTGTGATTGATACTGATGACGATGCCATTTGTTTTAAAAGTGAAGATCCTGATTATGTTGTCGAGAATATAACAGTGAAGAACTGTGATTTGTCTTCCAATTGTAATTTTATTAAATTTGGTACTGCCAGTGCCGGAGGTTTCCGCAATATCCGAGTTTCAGATTGTATTCTTCATAAATGTAGTAAGTCTTTGCTTCGTTTCTGGGAGAAACGTGTCCCCGGGGTTACTGATCCTATTACCGGTATTGCAGGTATGGCTCTTGAAGTCGTTGACGGTGGATTTATGGAAGATGTCATCATATCCGATCTGACGATGGAGGATGTACAAACCCCTATATTTATTCGTTTGGGCAAACGTAAAGTTTCGGAGAATTCTTATTTGAAGAATGTCTTGATAAAGAATATCACTGCAAGTTCTGTCAGCTATGTAGCGAGCTCCATTACTGGTGTTCCCGGCCTGCGTGTCGATAATGTTGAGATCCGCGATGTGGACTTTAAACTGAAAGGTGGTGGAAAAGTATCGGATGCGATGGTGGAAGTTCCTGAGGTTGAGAATGCCTATCCTGAGAATCGGATGTTTGGTGTAATGCTGCCTGCTTATGGAGTTTATATACGGCATGCTGATAATATCCGTTTTGTAAATATGACACTCTCGACTATTGGAAATAAGGAAGAACGGCATGCAATCGTTGCGGAAGATGTCAACGGACTTGAAATCACTAATTCTACCTTGCAATCTCCTGCCAGTGAACTTTCTGTAGTTCATTTAAAAGATTGTAAGAATGTGATAGTGCCGGAAAATTTGCAATAAATTCTGTATACACCTTTTGTGGGCATTGTCTACATTTGCTTACTGAAAAATAAAGTAATAATATGATGAATAAACTATTGATTTTTTTGCTTTTGTTCCTGTCTGTTTCATACTCTGTACAGGGCAGTGATACAAACTATGCAAGGACAACCGATAGAATCTGGTTGGATTCGAAAGAGGTACATCAGGGAGAATATACCTGGAAAATGATGAAAGTAGGTGATGTGAAAGCATCTGCCGAGGAAGTCTCGTCATTGGGATATGATACAGGCGAATGGTTACCTGCCATTGTCCCGGGAACTGTACTTAATTCCCTTGTATACAATGAAAAGTATCCAGAACCTTATTATGGATTGAATAATAAGATTGAATCCAATAAAATACCGGATATTTCAAAGGTAGGTCGTGAGTTCTATACTTATTGGTTTCGTACCGAATTTGAGGTTCCAACTTCTTTTAAAGGGAAAAATATCTGGTTGCAACCTGACGGTATCAACTATCGTGCCGAAGTATGGGTCAATGGAAATTTGTTGAGCACAATCAATGGAATGTTTGTCAATGACTACATTAACATTACAGATTTTGTAAAAGTGGGCAATAAGAATGTTCTTGCTGTCAGAGTTTATCCGGTGGATGTACCGGGGACTACGATGCCGAAGCCTTGGGGGGCTGTAGGCGAATTTCATAATGGAGGCAATGGGAACATTGGTCTGAACACCACAATGCTTATGAGTGTGGGTTGGGATTTTACCTTTATGGATGGTATCAGAGATCGTAATACAGGTATCTGGAAGAGCATTTCCATGTATGCTACAGGGACATTGGCATTGCGTCATCCGTTTGTAAAGTCAGAACTTCATAAACCGGGCTATGATATAGCCCGTGAAACTATATCTGTGGAAGTGGTTAATCCGCTTAATTCGACAGATACAATCAGTGGAGTGATCAGAGGAGAGATTACGGGAGAAAATATTGTTGTAGAAAAGCCTTTCCGCATTTTGCGTGGTGAGGAAAAGCTTGTGACTTTTACTCCGGAAGAGTTTCCTCAACTCACTATCCGTAATCCACGTTTGTGGTGGCCGGTCAATAAAGGTCCCCAAAACTTATATGAACTGAAACTGACGGTAAACGTAAAAGGGCAAGTTTGTGATTCCGTTAAAACCAGGTTCGGTATTCGTGAGATCACTTCTGATACAAATACTCCTGATAAATCGCGCGTGTTCTACGTAAATGGCAAGCGAATTTTTATTCGTGGTACAAACTGGATTCCTGAAGGAATGTTACGTACTTCAGATGAACGTACCTATGCTGAGTTGAGATACACTCGCCAGGCAGGTATTAATCTGATTCGCTTCTGGGGTGGTGGCATTGCTGAATCCGACTATTTTTATCAGCTTTGTGACGAACTGGGACTATTAATCTGGCAGGAGTTCTGGATGACGGGGGATACACGCCATCCGCAGGATAAGAGCGTATATCTGAAAAATGTGGAATCTACAGTAAAACGTATTCGCAACCATCCGGCTCTGGCCTATTATGTAGCTTCGAATGAGAGTTCCGAAGTTAGCGGTACTCCCGAATTATTGAACAAACTTGATGGAACGCGTGGTTATCAGATGCAATCGGAATGTGCCGGAGTGCATGATGGAAGTCCGTATAAACAAGTAAACCCGATGCAACATTATGAAAACACAGCTTCGCCAAGAGGGAGCCGTGTCGATGGATTCAATCCGGAATATGGTGCTCCTACACTCCCTACGGTTGAAATTCTTCGGGAGATGATGGATGAAAAAGACTTGTGGCCTATTAACAAAGAAGTCTGGGATTATCTGGATGGGAATGGATTCCATTTGATGTCTACCATGTACACCGATCTGGTTAATAATTATGGGAAGTCTTCTTCCATTGATGAGTTTGCACAGAAGGGACAGTTTGTAGGAGCAATGAACTCAAAAAGTATCTGGGAAGTATGGAATTACAATAAATTGGATTATGGTGACCGTTTCTGTTCCGGTTTGCTTTTCTGGTATCATAACTGTCCGGTTCGCCAGGTATGTGCCCGTATGTGGGATTGGTCGTTAGAACCAACAGCTTCGCTTTATCATACAGCCAATTCTTTGGAACCTTTGCATGCACAATTTGATTATTTAAAAAATACCGTATCAGTGGTGAATGATTTTTATCAGGCTTTTAAAGCCTACACGGTAACGGCCCAGGTATATGATATTAATAGTAAGTTGGTATTTGAAGAGTCTGCCAAAGTGAACCTTCCTTCAGATGGAGTAGCAAATGATGTCTTGACTATTCGTTTCCCTGAAAACATCTCACAAGTACATTTTATTAAGTTAAGGTTGAAAGATGAAAAGAATAAAGAGGTTTCTTCCAATTTCTATTGGCGTTCGAATGACAAATATGAGGGTAAAGAAACATTGACGGGACCTACTTCTTCTGGTTTTGAAGCTTTATCCCAACTAAAACAAGCCAAACTGAAGACCTCTTATAAGATAAGAAAAACAGAAGACAAATACTTTGTGGATGTTACAATGAGAAATATGTCCAATTCTATTGCTTTCTTCAATCAGTTGCAATTCCTCAATCCGGATTTAAAACCTATCCGTCCTTCTTTCTATACGGATAATTTCTTTTCTTTGATGCCAGGTGAAAGTAAAACTGTAATTATTGAAACAGATATAAGAAAGATAGTGGAAAACCCGGTATTAGTGGTAAAAGGATGGAATGTGGATCGTAAACAGATGGACTTAAAGAAGTAAGCCTAATCTCATAACAATAAACAAATGAATATGAAAGTGAAGATGAAATTCTATATAGTCTTGCTGAATCTGTTATTTCTGTTTACGGCAGTCGATGCCCAGCCTGTCCTTCAGTATCTACATGAAGGATGGAGCTTCCGTCAGGCGCGGGGCACTAACTGGTATGGGGCTACAGTGCCGGGAACGGTTCACACAGACCTGATGGATAACAAACTGATAGATGATCCATTTTACAGACTCAATGAGCGTGGTGTACAGTGGGTGGATAAAGAAGATTGGATTTATCGGACTACTTTTGATGTGGCTCCTGAACTATTGGCTAAAAGAAATATAGTATTGCATTTTGAGGGGCTGGACACCTATGCCGACGTAACGCTGAATGGAAAGAAAGTTCTTGCTGCAGATAATATGTTTCGTGAATGGCAAGCAGATGTCCGTTCTCTCTTGAAAGAGCATGGTAATGAGTTGCAGGTTTACCTGCATTCTCCTATCAAAGTAGCTATGCCGAAGTGGGAAGCGGTTCCTTTTCAATATCGCAGTTCGAATGATCAGTCGGAAAATGGAGGTTTGCTGAATCGTAAGGTCGGAGTATTTGTTCGTAAGGCCGGCTATCATTTTGGTTGGGATTGGGGGCCTCGTCTGGTAACTTCGGGTATTTGGCGTCCTGTAGCCCTGGAGGCATGGGATGAGGTTCGTATAGATGATGTCTTTTATAACCAGAAGTCTGTGACAGCCAATCAGGCTGTAATAGACGTAACAGTAGAAGTGCTGTCTGATAAAGAAACAGAAGCAAGTGTTTCTGTAATCAATCGTACGGATAGCCGTACCGAGTGCCGAAAATTAATTCGCTTAAATAAAGGTTTAAATAAAATCCCGGTATCTTTTACCATGAAGAAACCCCGGTTATGGTGGACTAATGGCTTAGGCGAACCTTTCTTGTACGACTTTGCTACAACTCTGGAACTGGGTGGAAAACAAATAGATATAACAGAAGACAAACTGGGCATCCGTTCATTGAAAGTGGTAACGGCTCCTGACGAACATGGTGAAAGTTTCTATTTTGAACTGAATGGGAAACCCTTGTTTGCCAAAGGAGCGAATTATATTCCTTGCGATAACTTTCTGACACGTGTTACCGACTCTATTTATGAGAAAACAGTTCAGGATGCAGTCAGTGCAAATATGAACATGCTCCGGATTTGGGGTGGTGGGGTTTATGAGAAAGATATTTTTTATGATTTATGTGATAAATACGGTATTTTAGTTTGGCAGGATTTTATGTTTGCATGTAGCGTATTCCCTGCCGAGGGTGAGTTGCTGGAAAATATTCGTAAAGAAGCTATAGATAATGTACGGCGATTGCGCAATCACAGCTGTATAGCTCTTTGGTGTGGTAATAATGAGTGCCTGGATGCCTGGTTTAACTGGAATTGGAAGAATACCTACGATAAACAGAATCCGGCTTATTCGGATATTATATGGAAGCAATTTAAGGACCAGTATTTTGTAACGTTACCGGCTGTTGTGGAGGAATATCATCCGGGGGCTTGCTATCGTAAATCGTCTCCTTACTCTGATGATAAGGGTACGCGCAATCATACGGTAGGTGACATGCATTACTGGGAAGTTTGGCAGGGATTAAAACCTCTTTCAGAATTTAAGCATGAACGGAGCCGCTTTTTTAGTGAGTATGGCTTTCAGTCATTCCCGGAATTTGAATCAATTAAACGTTATGCACCTCTGCAGGAAGACTGGACTTTGACTTCGGAAGTGATGATGGCCCATCAGAGAGGTGGAGCAACTGCTAATAAACGTATTAACGATTTCTTGTTGTCGGAATACCGGCAACCCAAAGATTTCCGTTCATTTACCTATATGAGCCAGTTGTTGCAGGCTGATGCTATGAAAATGGCTATGGAAGCACACCGGCGTGATATGCCTTATTGTATGGGATCATTGGTGTGGCAACATAATGATTGCTGGCCGGTAGCGTCCTGGTCCAGTCGTGATTATTACGGTCGTTGGAAAGCCCAACATTATTTTACGGTAAAGTCTTTTGCTGATTTACTGGTATCACCGATAGAAGATGGCAACGTTCTTCAGGTATATATAGTGTCCGACAGGCTGAAACCTACTTCAGGTGAGTTAAAGGTTTGTGCTCTCCGGTTGGATGGTGGTGGTATTGTGAAGGAATTCACCAGGAAGGTCACCGTTCCGGCTAATACAAGTACGGTGGTTTGGAGAGAAACTGTGGATAAATTGTTGGATGGGGCGAATAAAGAAGATGTTGTAATCCATGTCTCTTATAAAGATAAAACCGGAAAAGAGTATACTAATAATTATTTTCTGGCTAAACAGAAGGATATGCATTATGTAACGGCACGGATTAATAAGGACTTCGTAGCGGTTGAAGGTGGTTATGATGTTACTTTATCTTGTGATGTTTTTGCAAGAGGAGTTTTCCTGTCGCTTAAAGGAGATATCGATAATTTTATATCTGATAATTATATGGATATCTTGCCGGGTAAGCCTGTGACGGTAAGAGTGACCACTGATTTACCTGGGTTACAGTTTGCGGAAAGACTGCAAGTTACTTCTTTTTCAGATGCAGTGGAGCTGTAAAATATTGAAGTCTCGCAAGATTTGTAAGAAGTTTGTATAATCTTCTCACTGCACTAACGAAACTTAAGTAAAATATAAAATATGACCATGAAGAAGATAATATTACTGTTTGTTGTGGCTTTTGTTTGTGTTTTTTCTACTGGCGACCTGTTTGCCAAAGGAAAGGTAAAGGTTGATAAGGCTTTGGAACATGCTGCCCGCCAGTATCTTTATATGAGAGATGAACTGAAAGGAACTAACCAGTTCCCTAAAACGTATGACAAGCATATGCAGCGCTTGAAAACCAGCAATTCAGAATGGTGGTGTAGTGGCTTTTATCCCGGAACTTTATTTTATTTGTATGAAGAAACAGGAAATGAAGAACTCTATGCCGAGGGAGTGCGTATGTTGAAGTTATTGGAGCCGGAACAGTATAATGTGAATACACATGATGTTGGCTTTATGATGTATTGTAGCTATGGCAATGCAAATCGCATTGCTCCAAAATCCGGATATAAAGATATTATGGTGAATAGCGCCCGTTCTCTGATTACCCGTTTCAGTCCGGTAGTGGGCTGTATCAAGTCCCACAATCGTGGATCGGATGATTATGTAGTTATCATTGATAATATGATGAATCTGGAATTACTGTTTTGGGCGGCTCAGGCCACAGGAGACAGTACGTTTTATGACATTGCGGTGAAACATGCCGATACTACTCTAAAGAATCATTTCCGTGCCGATAATAGTCTTTACCATGGTTTGAATTATAATCCGAAGACTGGTACAATCAAGCATTATCAAGGTGGGCAAGGTTTTTCCGAGAAATCGGCTTGGGCACGTGGGCAGGCTTGGGGACTTTATGGTTATACGATGATGTATCGATTTACTAAGAAACCGGAGTATCTTGAACAAGCTATAAAAATTGCAGAATTTGTCTTGAACCATCCTAATATGCCTAAGGACCTGATTCCTTATTGGGATTATAATGCTCCTGATATACCGGATGCTTTACGTGATGCTTCTGCAGCTGCCATTAATTGTTCCGGTTTATTGGAACTATCCCAATATGTATCCGGAGACAAGGCTAAAAAATATTATAAAGCAGCTGAGAAAATGCTACAGACATTATCTTCACCGGTATATACGGCAGAGGTGGGAACCAACGGAGGCTTTATTCTTAAACATTCAGTAGGAAATATACCGTCCGGTACGGAGGTTGATGTACCTTTGACGTATGCCGATTATTATTATGTAGAGGCTCTATGCCGTTACAAATCTTTGGTGGATAAGCCTTAAAATAACAATATGGTTATGAAACGATTACAACTATTTTTCTTCTTTCTTACTCTATTTGGTTCTTTGACTGGGGCTAAAGACATACGGATGGAGATGCAAAAAGAACTGGATGAAATGACGGATAGGTTGGTCTCTTCCCATCTGGAGACAAAAGTGGATGAACAGGTAGTCTCTGGCTATATGAATGCGATACGTCCGGATGGGAGTTTCCCTGATTTGGACTATATCACAGTACATGAAGGTGCCTTCTTTCCAGCCGGTACGCATCTGAAGCGATTGAAATCGATGGCTATTGCTTATCGAAAACCTGGGGGTGAGTTTTATAGTTCAAAAAAACTATTAAATAGAATTGTTGCGGGTATTGATTATTGGTATAAAGTGCGTCCTGAGTCGAAGAATTGGTGGTTTGGTGATATTGGTGCTCCGCAAGATTATATGGTTCCATTGCTTCTGCTGAAGAGTAAGATCAGTAAAAAACAGCTTTTACATTACTCTTCCTATTTACGGGATCTTACAGGAAATAAAGGGCATAAAGGTAAAAATCGCACTTGGGTATCCAGCGTGACGATCCATAAAGGATGCATTGAGGATAATATCGATCTGGTACGGATAGGCTTTGAATCCATTGCTTCTACTATTGAAATAGTTTCCGGACAAGGTGATGAAGGTATTAAGATTGATGGCAGTTTTCATCAGCATCGTCCGCAATTGTACTCCGGTGGGTATGGGCTATCATATGTAGACGATATTGCATATTATCTGCAACTGGTAAAGGGTACTGTTTTTGATGCTTATTTTACTCCGGAGAAAAAAGAGATATTTATTAATCTATTATTAGAGGGGCATCGTTTACTCGGTTATCGAGGGACTTTTGATTTTGGTTCAATTGGACGTAATATATCACGTCAGGAGGGGCTTAGTAACATTTCTTCTGCCACATTAGAGCGGATGGAGGAGAATGATTTACAGCACGCGGCAGACTATTCTGCATGGAAAGAACATCTGTCCGGTACTCCATTCCCCACTCCCGGTAATAAGCATTTCTGGAAATCGGATATTATGGTTCAGCATGGAGCCAATTATTATCTTTCGGCTAAAGTCATTTCTACCCGAACCAATGGTACAGAGATGCTTAATAATGAGAATCTCAAAGGGTATAATCTACCTCTTGGTACTACAAATATCCTGACTTCAGGAAAAGAATATGAAGGTATATTTCCTATCTGGAATTGGAATAAAATACCAGGTACTACAGCTGTGCAACATCCGGATTCAGCCAGACTTCAAGGGTATTTATTCGGGTTGAATGAGTTTGGCGGTGGAGTCAGTAATGGTAAAAATGGGGTGATCGCTTATGAGCATTGCTATAGGGGAGTAAAAGCTAATAAGGCTTATTTCTTTATGGATGATGTACTTTTGTGTTTAGGAGCCGGCATAACGTCTGATGCTCCTGAAGAAGTGGTTACAACTGTAAATCAGTGCTTTTTTACTGATAAAATGATCGCTGGCGGGGAGGGAAATAGTACCATCTATAAAGAAAACGCATCTATAAAAAATCCCATTTGGGTGCATCATGATAAAGTTGGTTATTTGTTTCCCTTAGGTGGAGAGGTTACTGTCAATAGTCAGAAACAAAGTGGTTCCTGGAAAGATATTAATATCAGTGAGAGCGGCGAGGAAGTTTCTGATGCTGTCTTTAATCTTTGGATTGATCATGGAAAGAAGGTCAAGGATGGGGAATATGCTTATATGGTAGTTCCTGATAAGTCCTTAGAAGATTTCCAGTCATTTGTAGCTACTCAGAATTATAAGATTATTGAAAATTCGGTTACGGTACAGGCCGTCAAACTGAATCATCAATATGCTGTTGTCTTTTATCGTCCGGGAATGGTTGAGTTGGATAGCGGGCTTATACTAACTGCGGATAAACAAGTGATTGTCTATCTTGAACAAAAGGAAAATGGTTATGATATTTGGGCGGCTGATCCGCTTTATAAACAAAGAGAGGTTTGTCTTGCTCTGAATGGCAGAGAAGTGCAGATCGCTTTCCCAAAAGAAGGATTAACAGGAAGTACGACCTTTACAGATATTGCTGCTATCCAACCTTTCGACTTAAAATGTGAATATCTGGAAAATCCTTTAGGAATTGATATACCGAAGCCGCGGTTAAGTTGGAAAATGGGAACAACTACCAGTATGCTTGGCCTGAAGCAGACCGCTTATCAAATATTGGTATCAAGTTCCGAAGCTCTTCTGGATGCAAATCGTGCTGATCTTTGGGATAGTGGTCGTATAAATACTAATGAATCGGTGAATATAGTTTATGAAGGCGTTCCTTTAATTGCCGGACAAAAATGCTTCTGGAAAGTTCGTTTCTCCGATGAGCAAGGCAATTGGTCTTCCTGGAGTGCACCTGCCTCTTGGCGTATGGGATTATTGGCAGATGACTGGGGAGCACAATGGATAGGCAGTGAAAAAATGGAAGCTCAGAGTGTAGGAGGCCGGAAGGTCAATAATGTGATGCCCGATCCTTGGTTCCGCAAAACATTCAACTTGGAGACTATACCACAGGATGCTGTTATTTATGTAGCATCTGTCGGTTATCACGAACTGTATGTGAATGGAAAAAAGGTAGGGGATGCGGTTCTTTCTCCCTCGGTTACGGATCATAAATCGCGTGCCCGTTATATGACTTATGATATAACGAATTATCTGCAATCAGGTAACAATGTGATAGCTCTATGGTTAGGAACCTCCTGGTCTATATTCCCAGCTTATCAACGGGAAGATAAGCCAGCTATTCCTATGGCTTTAGTCCAGGCTGAGATTATATTGCCTTCAGGAAAAGAATTGCAAATAACTTCAGATGAAAGCTGGAAGACTCATGCCAGCCCCAACACTTTATTGGGATATTGGGAAGCCCATCATTTTGAAGGCGAATGTTATGATGCGGCTTTAGAGAAAGATAATTGGAATGCCATTGATTTTGACGACTCCGATTGGGAACAGGTAAAAGTGTATCATCCTGCACTCAAAGTTTCCTCAGACCGTACGGAACCTAATCGTCTGATTCAAGAGATAACTCCTCTCTCTATTCAGGAAATTACTCCTGGTGTTTATAGAGTTGATATGGGCGTCAATTATGCCGGTTGGTTTGAAATGCAGCTTAAAGGCCAGCCTGGCGATTCAATCGTATTCCAATTCTCCGAGAGGGAAAAGGATGTTTGCAGTTATGGCATACACAGTATTTATAAAGTGGGCCCTAAACGGAAAGGAACTTTCTGCAATCGTTTTAATTATATGACAGGCCGTTGGGTACAAATCAGTGGTTTGCGCTATAAGCCAACAATAGACCAGATACGTGGTTGGATGATTCGTCCCGATTATCGCAGAAGCGGTGGATTTGAATGTGATATTCCCTTACTGAATAATATCTATCGTACCACTTTATGGACTTTGGAAAACCTTAGTTTAGGCAATTATGTGGTAGATTGTCCTCATCGTGAACGCTGTGGCTATGGTGGAGATGCTTTGGCTACCACGCGTACGGCTTTGGGGAATTATCAATTGGGAGCTTTCTATAATAAATGGATGGAAGATTGGCGGGATGTTCAAGAGGCAGATGGTAATGTTCCTTATACAGCTCCTACTCGTATTGGTGGTGGAGGCCCGTCTTGGAGCGGATTCTGTATCACATTGCCATGGGAGTTTTATCGGCAATATGGAGATATACGCATCCTTTCGGAAAGTTTTCCAACAATCCAGCGCTGGCTTGATTTTTTAGAAACGAAGTCCCAACATAATATGTTGGTACGCTGGGGAGGTAAGTGGAGTTTCTTGGGAGACTGGCTTTGGCCGGATGCATGGTCGGAACGATCAGCCATGGAAAAACAAGGAAAAGCACTTGGAGATACACGTGAGACGCTCTTTTTCAATAATTGCCATTGGATTTATAGTTTGGAGACAGCAGCAAGGATAGCCGATATTTTAGGTCATAAAACAGTGGCGGCTACTTATAGGAAGCGAGCCTCAGAAATCCGTAAAGCAGTACATACGACTTTCTTTGATTCCCGGAATAATAGTTATGTGAATGGTTATCCTTCGTATCTGGCCATTGCATTAATGGTTGATCTGCCTCCTGAGAATCTGAGGACCAAAGTCTGGAAACGTCTTGAACAGGAAATTCTTGTAAATCGTAAAGGGCATTTCTGGGGAGGAATAACTGCCGGTTCATTCCTGCTGCATACTTTACTGGATAATCATCGTGATGATTTGATTTTTGAGATGGCTATGAAAGAAGATTTTCCTGGTTGGGGGAATATGTTGGAAAAAGGTAATGGTACACTCTTTGAAGACTGGGAATGTCGTGGCTCGGCTTTGCATAGTTCTTATTTATACATAGGAAGCTGGTTTATTGAGGCTCTGGGAGGTATTCGACGTACGGAATCCGGATATAAACAATTTATCATTGAGCCTTGGATTACGAAGAAAGGGCCTCGGCAGGTTCGTTCACATTATAATTCGATGTATGGGAATATAGTGTCCAACTGGGCGGTGAATTCTGGTGTCCTGAATCTTGAAGTTACTGTGCCTGCTAATACTACGGCTATTTTGAAGCTGTCCGATATAGATTTGGAAACCCTAAAAGAAGGAGATTCTATATGGAAAGAAGCGAAAGGAGTTAGCTTGTACGCGCAGAAGGGAAGGGCTATCTCGCTTGCGTTGCAGTCCGGAACTTATCGTTTTTCAGTTACCATGAACTCAAGCGTTCAATAAAAAGTTGGATCAAGTTACTCTCACCACCCTCACTCTTAGTACGAGTCGTTGATAGTTAAGATATTAAGTGTGGTGGTAGTAGAAAAACGGTGTGAGGGTAAGCGGGTTACTCTCACTTTCGCAGTCGCCCATATCAGGACGATGCATTTGTTTATTTCATATTAGGGGTTATTCTGCTGAGAACCAGTGATATATTCCTTCTTCCTTAGGAGTAGTCGGGTGTTGACCTTGGTTAACAAGCCTATTAACCTTGGTTGACGACTCGATTAACCTTGGTTGATAGGCTTATTGGCCAGGGTCAACACTCGGTAGTGCTTACTGTGGGGATGCAAAACCAACTGGGCAAAAAGTAATAATCAATGGCTTAGTGCTGATTCTCTGCATGAGTAGAATGTCAATACCTGCTCTTTTTTGCATATCAAATGATACATGATATGAAAACTCCTCTCGGTTCAATTATGGCTTGTACAAGTCTTCTTCATAGTGGCAAGACGGAGAGACATATACCATTAAGGACAAATGGCTTATGATGATGTTGTGATGATAACTCATTATATAGCATTTCCTTATTTGGCTATTCCGTCGACAAAACCTCTCCTTTCGTAGATTTTATTTTCAGCTCTTCTTTCTCTCCCTTACATTTGCATCGTAATAAAAAAACTGACGCAAAATGAAAAGTACCAGAAGATTATGGTTATTAGCTGTATGTCTGTTGTGTGGACTGGTCTGCACGCAAGCGCAGGAACAGGAAAAGAAGCAATTGCCTCGTGAAGTTCCCTCACCGGAAAAGGCCGCCCGTAAAATGACGGACCGGATGAAAGAAGAATTGCAACTGACAGACAAGCAATATGACAAGCTGTACAAGCTGAATCTGAAGGAACAACAGGAACATTTTGCAACCATGACTGAAAGAGGAAGCGGCCAGCGTCCTTCAATGGGAGGACGTCCCGGAATGGGCGGCGGTCACCCACCGATGGATGGTGGAATGGGCCCCGGTATGGGAGGCGGTCGTCCGCCAATGGGAGCTCCAGGCGAACGTCCTATAATGGAAAAGGACAATGTGGAGAAGATGCAGAAAGCTGCTGCCAAGAAGGAAAAGAAAATCAAGAAAATCCTGACGGCGGAACAATATGCCAAGTGGCAGGAAATGTGCCAACCACAAGAACCACCCCAACCGCAGGATCATCCTCACAAACCAAATTTGTAGAGACTCTCTCTAAATAGCGTTTTTTCATGTATTATTGACTGTGCCGTTCCACCCCCGTGAGGGGAGGGGACGGTTTTCTTTTTATGGGAATCTTTATCAGATATATTTTTTCTATATCTTTGCATCACTGATAATCTAATATGGAAAACATAACAATGAAATTGTCAACGATCAAAGTGATAAGACTTTTGCTGTTTATTGTCTTATTGCTTAACTCCCCGCTTCATGCACAAGATCACTATGCGTTTACTCCCATCGATTGCAGTGATGGACTTTCGGGCAACAGAGTACGCAATATCATTCAGTTGCGGGATGGGCGTATTGCAATCAATGCTAATGAGGTCGTCAGCATCTACGATGGAACTTCTTTTCAATATTTCCATTATAATAAAAGTAATATAATCCCGCTTAATGACTATGGCGGACACCACCGCATTTACGTGAATGAGGACTATATTTATATCAAAGACTGGTATAAACTAATGGCCATCAACATTAATGAAGAACGCTTTGAACAGCATCTGGACGATCTGTTTAAATCTTATGGCGTAAAGGGGGCGTTAGTGAACTTCTTTGTAGATGAGGCAGGTAATTATTGGATGCTGACGGATGATGACGTACTGTTGTACAGGGATTATGCCGGGGGAAAGACAGTTGAGTTTCTGAAGGATGTTTCAATGAACGGAGATGAGCGTGACAAACTTCTGGATATTGCGGTAGTAAATCAACAAGTCTTTTTGTTCTACAATTCAAGTCTCATGGTCTGTTATGATCTGGAAACATCCCGGGAATTATATCGGGAATATGCATTGGATGAAAAGCAGGATAAGGTTGCTACCCTGTTAGTTGTCCCTCGGGGGAAGTACTTGTACTATTTGATGAATGGGCGAAAAACTGAAGCTTTACGGTTCGATATTGAACTGCGTAGGTGGGAAGTGATATTAGAGACTGAATATAGGTTGAATGTGCTTTCTGTAGGTAAAGAACACGATATATGGATAACCAGTCAGGCTGGCCTGTGGGTATGTGATGAAAAGCTACAAAACAAACAATTTATCCCTACGCTGGAATTTGTAGATGGTAAAGAGATAAAAACGGAAGTCAGCACAGTCTTTAATGATAACCAGGGAGGAACTTGGATCGGGACTTTGGACAGGGGAATATGTTATTACCATCCTAATCGTTTCAAGTTTAAAAATGTAGGTAAAGTGTTCTTCCCTAATATCGATCAGAATGGGGAAGTTAGTGTGTCGTGTTTTGTAGAAGATACTTCTGGTGAAATGCTGGTGGGTACTCGCCAGGGACTTTTACGGTACTCTCTATCTGAAAGTAAATTGACTGTTGAGGCAGGATTGCCCCGCAATTTGCGGTGTAACGGGTTAACTAAAGATAGCCGACAGCGGATATGGCTTTCAGCAGTTGAGGCTTTGTTCTGCATTCAGAATGGAAAGAGCAGAAGTTATCCTGTGCGTGATGTGGCAAAGGTATTTGAAGCACCGGATAAGAACCTGTACATCTGTTCATATATAGATGGCCTGTGTCTTTTGAATCCTGATACCGGAGAACTTAAGAAGATAGAGGAAAGTGAAGGACGACAAATCAACTCCGTTTCGCAGATCAGGAATTATAAAGAGGGTATGCTGATAGGAATCTGCAATTTAGGACTGTTTACCTATGATTATAAAAATCAGGTTCTGACGGCACCGGTGTTTAAAGATAAAAAGGCTTGGAGAGATTTTTATGATATCCATCATTATTCTGATTTGTACGTAGATAGCCGTAATCTGATTTGGCTTGCCACACAGGATGGTCTGATAGTCTGGAATCCGAAAAATGAAGAAATCAGAATGTTTTATATGGAGAACGGCTTGGTAAACAATAGTATACAGGCAATATCCGAAGATCGTCACCACGTGATGTGGATTACCACTTCTTATGGAATATCTTGTGTGAATGTAGTTCAGGAAGGAGGAAGAACAGAATACTCTTTCTCCAACTTTAACCATAGTGATGGAGTGATAGAACGGGAATTCCTGGAAAGATCCGTATATGTAACGAAGGATGATGTGATTCTGATGGGAGGAATTGATGGTTTCAACGAATTCCGGATTAATAAACTGCCTCCGGTGAAACAGGATATGAAGCCTCTTTTCGTGAGCTTTCATCTTTTCGGGAAAAAGGTGGAGATGGATAAGGCTTATGATGGCAATATACTATTGAGCGAGCCTGTAAGCGCAACTCAAAAGATTATCTTGAATTATGACCAGAACTTTGTATCGTTTGATTTCTCTGCACTGAATTATATCAATAAATCACAGACTCACTATCGCTACCGGCTGAAGGGGTTGGATAAGGAGTGGCATGAAATAGTTTCTCCCACAGGGACAGGAACTGCCTCTTATGCCAATCTTCCTTCGGGTACGTATGATCTGGAAGTATATGCGGCAAACAACAGTAAGCAGTGGGGCAGTAGCTGTGCAACTATACAAATCATTGTAAAGGACCCGTATTGGAAAACTCCTTTGGCTTATTTCATTTATTGCCTGTTGATTGCCCTTTCCATATATTGGGCCCTTTCCAGTTATTTGCGAATGAATAAGAGGAAGTTGCAAAAAGCTCAGGAAGAAGAACTGAATCAAATGAAATTCCGTTTCTTTACCAATATGAGCCATGAATTCCGCACACCGCTGACTCTGATCATAACCCCATTGGAATCTCTTATTAAGGAAGTCGGCGACATAGCCCTGAAGAAGAGATTACAATCCATTTACCGTAATTCCAAAGAACTGCTGAACCTCGTCAATCAATTGCTGGACTTCAGGCGTTTGGAGGTTCATGGAGAGAAGCTGTTTCTTGTTAAGGGGAATATAGCGGAGTTTGTATCTTCGATAAAGTCCTCTTTTGATTATCTGGCTCAGGAAAAAGAGATTTCTTTTGAGATAGATGATAAGATTGCAGAAGATTTATATATAAGTTTCGACCGTGAGAAGATACAAAAGGTACTGAATAATCTATTGTCTAATGCATTCAAGTTCACACCGGCAGGAGGTATGGTGACGATAACTCTTGATACCTGTAGGGAACCGGACGGGGTACAGTATTTCCGTCTTTGCGTGAAAGATACCGGAGCAGGGATTCCACGAAAGAATCTTTCCCATATTTTTGAACGTTTCTATCAGGTGAAAGAGGAGGAAGATAAAATAGGTAGTGGAATTGGTCTTCATCTGGTGAAAGAGTATGTAGAGTTGCATTCCGGAAAGATAGAGGTGGAGAGTGAAGTAAATAAAGGTAGTTTGTTTACTGTATATCTACCTGTGCGTACTGATGTAGAAGTGGATACGGAGTTACCGGAAGAGGAAGATACTTTCATCGGAGATGAATTGAACCCTGATGCAGAAAGTAACCAGGACCTGCAAACGGATAAAGAGTACACTATACTTCTGGTGGAAGATAACAAAGAATTCCGGCATTACATGTTTGAACTGCTTTCCAAGAAATACAATGTATTGGAAGCTGGTGATGGGGAAGAAGGAGAACGGATTGCCACTACAAAGTTCCCCGATTTGATAATCAGTGATATTATGATGCCGAAAGTGGATGGACTTGAGTTATGTAAACGCATCAAGTCCAATATACAGGTGTCACATATCCCTGTCATATTACTGACTGCCCGTTCTACGGACGAAAGTAAATTGTTCGGGTACGAATCCGGTGCGGATGAATATATATCCAAACCGTTTAATCTGGATATTCTGCTATTGAGAATACAGAAATTGATAAACGAAGAGAAAGCCCGTCAGAAATCTTTTTCACAGGGAATAAATATTAATCCGGGAGAGGTTACCATCACTTCTATTGATGAACAGTTTATAGAGAAGGTCTGCGCATTGATTCAAAAGAATATAGATAATCCCGAATATTCAGTAGAGAAGCTGAGTGCTGATGTTGGGATGGAGCGTACGGTACTATATCGTAAATTGAATGCAATTGCCGGCCAGACTCCTTCTGATTTTATCCGCTCCATTCGTTTGAAACATGCTGCTCAATTATTGAATAAAGGATATCAGGTAGGTGAAGTGGCTGATATGGTTGGTTTCAATACTCCTAAATATTTCACAAAGTACTTCAAACAGGCGTTTGGGGTGACGCCTTCGCAATATAAGACTAATATGACTGGGGAGAGTTGATTCATAACTATACGGTTATGAATTAAATGGGTACGCGGACGACACGGATAAGGCGGACGAACGCGGATTTAAAAAGCTGCGCTATACTATTA